>OFET01000133.1_pt1 | contig 99362 bp, 101 predicted proteins | sample 1521211 | NCBI WGS metagenome assembly OFET01 (sample SAMN03766358, study PRJEB24113) | microbial mat metagenome | isolation source: enrichment culture HLUCC-A from microbial mat sample contains cyanobacterium... | reverse complement strand
CGCGCTGGTCAAATACATCTTCTTCCGATGAATCCGAGCCGATGTTCAGCATAGGAACATGGTCCACGCGGCTTCTGACTTCTGCAGCCATATTGATCGGTCTGCTGCCGCTTCCTGCCTCGGCCTTCCTGCACGCAGCCAACGCGGAGGCCGACGCTGGCCGCGCGCTTTACCTGGAGCACTGCGCCGCCTGCCACGGGGTGGACCTCGAGGGACAACCCGACTGGCGCAGCTCTGACACCGACGGCGTCTACCCGGCGCCTCCCCATGACGAGTCCGGTCACACCTGGCACCATGACGATGCGATGCTGATCGACTACATCACACGCGGCGGTCAGGCGGTGCTCGACGATAGGGGCGTGACCTTCAACTCGGGCATGCCAGGCTTCGGCTCGGTTCTGGATGAACAGGAGATCGAGGCGATCCTGGACTACATCAAGTCGACCTGGCCGGACCATATTCGAGACCTGCAGGCGCAGAGATCGAATGCGGCCGCCGCTGATTGATCGCCCTTCGGTTTGAGTCAGACCTTCCGGAAGAGACCGAAGTGGAACCGCTGCACGCTGTCCCAAGGGGTTCGGTGTTCATGGTTGAGGGTTCGGATCAGCCGATACCCATCGCCCAGCCGCTCGGACAACCTTGCGGCGTCGTAGCGGTCGACCGGCAGACCGCTGCATGAGGTCGGGCCATCTAGCGCGAATGTTCCGATGATGGCATAGCCGCCGGGGACCAGGGCCCTATCCATGACCTTCAGATAGGTGTCCTGATCAGCGCGTTCGGTCAGGAAGTGGAACGCGGCCCGATCATGCCAGACATCGAAGCGGGCGGATGGGTGCCAGTGTAGGACGTTCCCGACCACCCATTCGACCGGCGCGTCCTGAGGCAGTCGCGCGCGAGCCTTCGCGAGAGCCGTTTCCGAAAGGTCAAGCACGGTGATCCGGCGATACTCCTGGTCCAGCAGGCAGTCCACCAGCCGCGAGGAACCCCCGCCCACATCAACCATGGCGGCGTCCGTTCTGGCCCCGGTCTCCGCGATGAGGTCGAGCGATACCTGCGGCCGTGCCTCATGCCAGCTCGTCTCGGCCTCTTCCTTGTTCCGATAGACGTCTTCCCACCGGTTCGGGTCTTCGGACATCGTCATTCCCTCACAGATCGATTCGCCGTAGCCGCAGCGCGTTCGTGATCACCGACACGGACGACAGGCTCATCGCCGCCGCCGCGATCATCGGCGACAGCAGCATCCCGGTGATCGGGTAGAGCAGCCCCGCCGCGACCGGCACGCCAAGGGCATTGTAGGCGAAGGCGAAGAACAGGTTCTGCTTGATATTGCGCAGCGTGGCACGGGCAAGCTTGCGCGCCCGCACGATGCCCATCAGGTCACCGCCCAACAGGGTGATGCCTGCGCTCTCCATGGCCACATCCGCCCCGGTTCCCATGGCGATCCCGACATCGGCTGCAGCCAGCGCGGGGGCGTCGTTCACCCCATCGCCCGCCATGGCGATCTTGTGGCCGTCCCGGCGCAGCTGGTCGATGAGATCCTTCTTGGCCTCGGGCAGCACGCCCGCGCGCACCTCGTCGATGCCGAGCCTGCCCGCCACCGCCTGCGCCGTGCGCTCGTTGTCGCCGGTTGCCATGATAACCCGAAGACCCTGCGCGTGCAGTTCTCGGATCGCCTGTGCCGTGCTGTCCTTGATCGGGTCGGCCACCGCCACGATACCCGCAAGCGCGCCGTCGACCGCGATGAACATCGCCGTCTTGCCCTCAGCGCGCAGGGTGTCGGCCTTTGCCTCGGCCGCACCCGTGTCCAAGTCCATCTCCCGCATCATCGCCGCATTGCCGAGCGCTACCGCGCGTCCGCCGACGGTGCCGCGCACGCCCTTGCCGGTGACAGCCTCGAAATCCACTGCCTCCTGACGCGGCGCCCCATGGGCCTCGGCTCCCTCGACGATTGCTTCGGCCAGCGGGTGTTCCGAGCCGCGTTCGAGCGCGGCCGCCAGCGATAGCAGGTCGGCCTCGACGATATCCCCCAACACCACGGTATCCGTCAGCTTCGGCTTGCCCATGGTCAGGGTGCCGGTCTTGTCCACGATCAGCGTGTCGACCGCCGCCATGCGCTCCAGCGCCTCGGCGTCCTTGATCAGGACACCGGCCTGCGCACCGCGTCCCGCCGCGGTGGTGATCGAGATTGGTGTCGCCAACCCAAGCGCGCAGGGACAGGCGATGATCAGCACCGACACCGCCGAGGCGATGGCAAAGACCAGCGCGGGTTCTGGGCCGACCGTCAGCCATACGATGAAGGCGACAATGGCGATGGCGACTACGGTCGGCACGAACACCGCCGACACGCGGTCGGCCAGCCCCTGGATCGGGGCGCGTGACCGGCGCGCGTTCGAAACCATGGCGACGATCTGGGCCAGCACGGTATCGGCGCCGACCTTGCCCGCTTCGATAACCAGAGAGCCGTTCTTGTTGATCGTGGCCCCGGTCACCGCATCCCCCGGACCTTTTTCGACAGGCATGGACTCGCCGGTCAGCATGCTTTCGTCCAGCGACGAGCGGCCCTCCATCACCGTCCCGTCTACCGGGACCGCATCGCCTGGGCGCACCCGCAGCCGGTCGCCCTCCATGATGTTCTCGAGCGGCGCGTCGTATTCGGTGCCGTCCGGCAGGATGCGTCGAGCGGTCTTGGGCGCGAGATCGAGAAGCGCCCGGATCGCGTCGCCGGTGCGCTCACGCGCCCGCAGTTCCAGAACCTGGCCGACGAAGACCAGCGCCACGATCACCACCGCCGCCTCGAAATAGGTACCGACGCCGTGGCCCATCCGGTACTGTTCCGGAAACACGCCTGGCAGGAACGTGGCGACCAACGAATAGAGATAGGCCGCTCCAACGCCGAGGCTGATCAGCGTCCACATGTTCGGCGATCGGTTCAAGACCGAGTCCCAGCCGCGTCTGAAGAATGGCAGGGCGGCCCATAGAATGATCGGCGTCGCCAGCACGAACTCGAGATAGCTTGCCGTCTGGTGCCCGATCCAGTCGCGCACCGGCAAGGCGACGAGCTCGCCCATCGTCAGGATGATCAGCGGCACTGCCGCGGCGGCCGAGATCCACATCCGGCGTGTGAAGTCGGTTAGTTCATCGCTGGGCTCATCCGAGGGCAGCATCGGCTCCAGTGCCATGCCGCAGATCGGGCAGGCTCCCGGTGCGTCGCGAACGATCTCGGGGTGCATCGGGCAGGTGTACTGGACGTTGGCCGGGGCCGCCGTCTTCCGCCCCGCGGCGCGGCCGGAGGCATAGAACCAGGGATCCGCCTGGAACTTTGTCTGGCACTTGCCCGAGCAAAAGTGGAAGTTCTCGCCACCGTAGCTCTCCGTCCGGGTGTCCGGCTTCAGGCTCACCGTCATGCCACACACCGGGTCGATGGCCGTCGGGCCGGCCGCAGGCACTTCGTGGACCTTCGGCATTTCGGCGTCTGAGTGGACGTGGCCTGCGTGAGGATTGACGGTGGACATGGTGTTCTCCTTTCGCGGTCTCAGCCGCGTGAAGGCCGATGTTCGGGCCTTCAGGATCAATGTGCTCCTTCCTGTCACTGGAAGGTCAAGGGCTGATTGAACCAACCGCCGTCATAGCACATCGATGCATTGACCTATGCTTGAGGACGCCCCACCGTCTTAAGGAAATCAATAACTTAAGGTGGAGAAGGTTGGATATCAGGCCCATCCCCTCCGCCACGTTATTTCAAGTGCTTAGCTGATTTGCATCTGCTTCCCGCCTTGGCGCCACCCGCGCGACAGAACCGGCAGATCGGGCGGCGCTTTGCCCGGTGGCAGCGCAGGCCGCCGCGCGCTTGGCGCGCCGTGGCGCCGGGATTCCCTTGCAAAAACGCCTTCTTGCAGCCGGGCCGCGTACGCGCGCGCCAAATCAAGGCGTTTCGCTGATCGTAGCGTCGACGCATGATCAGGGTCTTACGATCCGCCCGACCTTGCGCGCCAGCGCTTCAGATAACCTGACACGGCCTTGACCATGGTTGTCTTGCGCTGCTCGAACCGGTTGTCGGGATGCTCGCCCAGAAGGTGGTTGGCCTGCGCCTGTATTGCGGCAACTTCGCTGCGCAGGATGTTGCGCTGTTCCGGCGTCAGGCGCTCGGGGCTGAGGCGGTCCATCTGTTGGCGCGCGCGACGTATGCGTTGCAGCATTACGGCCGGCCTCTCGGCTTCGCGCTGCTCTTCACGCAAGACCCGCATCACCTCGATCAGGTCGTGCAAGGCACCGTCGTCGTCGTCGCCGCAACCGTCAAAGAAGCTGCGCAGATCGTCAAGCAGCGCTGGGCCTGTCGCCTGATCATCCTCGGTCGCGGCATCCTCGACATGCAGCTTGTCCTGCGCGAACCGGCGCAGGGCCAGTGACGGAAGTTGCTTTGGCTGCGGCGCTTCGAAGGGAAAGACCCCGTTCAGCAGGTTTCCAAGCCGGCTGCGCGCGGCGATCATCGCAAACCCGATGCTTTGCCAGACCGGCCGCAGCCGGGGGGTGATGGCGTCAAGCTGCGTGTTCAGCGCGACAAAAAACTCCTCGGCATCGGCAATGGCCGCGTAGTGTTCGGGCTGGCCAAGGCGATCGGTCAGGAAGGTTTCGGCCAGTTTCAGTTCGGCCAGTTCGCGATCAAGCTGTTCTGAATCGGTGATCTGATAGGCGTTCAACACCCAGTCGCGCGGCAGGTGCAAGTCCTCGACCTGGCGGCGCAGCTTGAGGCGGCGGTTGACCCAGCCATAGCGCAGCTTGGTTTCCGGTGCCATTTGCAGCGCCGCTTCGATGAATTCCATGTCCGCCGGCGTGCAGGAGGCCGGCAGCACCGCCACCGCAACCTGTTCATAGCAGGCGAAGGCATCCGGATCTTCGGCCAGAAGCTTGCGCATGGCCGCCAACCGCCGGTTGCCATTCAAGACAACGCCATCGGCGGTGACCAGCAAGGGCTCGGTTTGCTGGCGCAGGCGGCGCAATTCCTGCTCGATAGGGCCGCGGCTGTCAGCGGCGTGGGCAATCAACAATCGATGCAGCAGCGCCTGGGTCTCGGCAGAGTCAGCAGTCTTGCGCAGGGTGTCCAGCGATCCGCCGGTCTGACGAAGATGCTCATGCAGCTCGGCGATCAGGCGGCCGTTGTCCAGGCGATAGACCGGCAGATCAGCGGGAACCTGCGCGACCGGCAGCTTTCGTAAGCCCTCGGGCAGAGGGACAAAGAAGTCCGGTGTCACGGACTCGACGGCACGGGTCAGACGGTCCTGACGTTCGCGTGGCGTCATGGGTTCGATAATCTGGGTGTTGGTGCTTTGCGGTTTCGCCAAGGGTCCCCCTTTTGTGCCGACATTCCCCGGATGGGATGCCTTGCGAGAGCAAAGTCACCTGATCAGGCCCGCGGATCAAGCGTTTTGCGCCCCTCCGGCGACATTGTTGACGCAAGACCGCCCCACCTGGCACCCCGCATCCCCTGTCAGGACCGCCGCCCGCTTTCGGACCCGCTGCGCGCACTCGCGGGCGAAAAATTCTTCGGGCGGGGTCTTGAAGTTGCCGATTGGCAACACTTCATCTTTGATGAAACGCCCATTCGGGGTTTCACGGATACGCAACAGGGGTTCGGCTGACAAAGCGGACCGCCGATCGTTCGCCGCGATGGGAGCGTTTGCCAAAGCGAACCGGATCGACGCCCGAAGTCGGTGAATTCAGATGCATATCCGTCCTCCGAGGGCGTTTCGGCAAGATGCGGCGCTGTGCCGCACAGGATGCTGAAGATCGGAGGTTTAGCATGCTCTATCCATTCCATACCGGCCGCAGGGATCCCTTCGCCCTGATGCAGTCCTTGCTGGGCGATCTTAACAGGGCCACCCCGACGCGCACGGCCCAGCCATCGTTTCCCGCCATCAATGTCTGGCAAGGCGACGATGCCGTCGCCATCACGGCCGAGCTTCCCGGTGTCGATCCGGGCGATATCGACATTTCCGTCAAGGACAACGTGCTGACGCTTTCGGGTGAAAGCAAGGTGCCCGATGTTCCCGAGGGGTCGCGCTGGCATCGCAACGAGCGCCGCTATGGCAAGTTCACCCGTGCCCTGCATCTGCCGTTCGCCGCCAGCGACGACAAGGTCGAAGCGCGCATGGCCAACGGCGTCCTGCGCATCGTGATCGGCCGGCCCGACGAGGACAAGCCGAAGAAGATCGAGATCAAGGCTGCCTGAGAGAAGGATGATCGACATGACCAATGATGTGACCGAAACCGCCGACAAGACCCCGGCGAAAGAACCGGAAACCACCACGGGCACGCGCATCTACCGCCCGCTGACCGATATCGTGGAAACCTCAGATGGCGTGACGCTGATGCTGGAAATGCCGGGCGTCGCCGCCGAGGACGTGGACCTGATTCTGGAACAGCGGGTCCTGACGATCCGCGGCAAGGTCCACCCGACCCGGCCTGAAAAGCTTCAACCCACCTATGCCGAATATGGCGAGGGCGACTATGAGCGCGCCTTTACATTGTCCGACGACTTCGACCCCGACAAGATCGACGCCGCGGTCGCGAATGGTGTGCTGCGTGTGACGCTGCCCCGCGCGGCCGAAGCCAAACCCAGGAAAATCGCGGTCAAGGCGTCGTGACTGGACGCCTGGCCTTTGACCGAGAAAGGAGAAAGGACCATGCAGATCAAGGATATGATCCCCTGGGCGCGCAAGGACCCTGCGCCCGATTCAAAAACCGACGACCAGAACCCGATCGCAACGCTTCAGCGCGACATGAACCGGGTATTCGACGGTTTCTGGAACCGTTTCGGCGATCTCGACTGGCCCTGGGGCAGCGGCGAGGCCAAGTCCGACGTGGTCGAGACCGATAACCATGTCGAAATCTCGGTGGAACTGCCCGGCATGGACATGAAGGATATCGACGTGTCGGTAAGCGACGATATGCTGACCATCAAGGGCGAGAAAAAGATCGAACGGCAGGAAGAGAAAAAGGGGTATTACCTGTCCGAACGCAGCTATGGTGCGATCTACCGCACGATCCCGCTGCCTCCGGGCGTGGACGGCGAGAAGGCCGAAGCCAGCTTCAGGAACGGCGTTCTGACGATCAAGCTGCCGCAAACGCCCGAGGCGCAGGCAAAGGTCAAGCGCATCGAGGTGAAACCAGCCTGATGCCTTGCGCAACGCCGCGGGCCCGCACGCTCGCGGCACGACTGCCGAAGGGAGAACTGCCATGTTGCTGCGCGCGGCGTTCACTTTCTTGCTGATGCTGGACGTTCCCGCCGGGACGCGGTCGGGCACATCATCCAGCGCGAACGTCGCACAAGGCTGATGGTGCCGGGGCCGTGATACCGGCGACAAGACAGTCAACCCGGTCGTTGGCCTGACCGCGAGCGCGGCGCGCGTGCAAAGCGAAAGACAGAAGCAGATGAACAACGATCCATACCAGATACTCGGCGTTCCCCGGACCGCAACGCAGGATGAGATCAAGAAGGCCTATCGCAAGCTTGTGAAAGACCTGCACCCCGATCTGCACCCGGACGACACCGACAAGCACGAGCGGTTCAAGGCGGTCTCGGTGGCCTATGGCCTGCTGGGCGATCCCGAAACACGTCGCCGTTTCGACGCGGGCGAGATCGACGCCAGCGGACAGGAGCGGGCGGAACGCCGGTATTACCACCACTACGCAGGTCACGAGGACGGGCGCCGCTATGATCCCGGTCCGGGTTTCGGGGCCGCGATGGATGACGACGATCTGTCCGACATCTTTGCACAGGTCTTCGGCGGCCGCACGCGCGGACCGGGACGGACCGGCTTTCGCCATGAGTTTCACGCCCGCGGCCAGGATCTGCGCTATCACCTCGACATCGATTTCCTTGACGCGGTCAATGGCGCCCGGAACACTGTCACCATGCCCGATGGGCGCACGCTCGAGATTGCCGTTCCCCCTGCCCTCAGGGATGGGCAGACGCTGCGGCTGCGCGGCAAGGGCGCACCCGGTATGGGTCAGGGCGCGCCCGGCGATGCCCTTATCACCGTATCGATCAAGCCGCATCCGGTCTTTACCCGCGAGGGCGACGATATCGCGATGGAGTTGCCGATCACCTTTGACGAGGCCGTTCTGGGCGCAAAGGTCGAGGTGCCGACAGTGTCGGGCTCGGTCTCGGCCACCATTCCGAAAGGGGCATCCTCGGGCCAGCGGTTGCGGCTGCGCGGCAAGGGCATCCGCCATCCCGACGGCAGGGCGGGCGACCAGATCGTGCGGCTGAAAATCGTTTTGCCAAAACGGATCGACGCCGGGATGGAGGATCTGGCGCGGCGCTGGCGGGATACCGCCGGATTTGACCCGCGGGCAGACCTGTGGAGGATGACATGAGCTTGACCGAACAGATGGTTCTCGCGCGCGTCCGGCGGCTGACCCGGCGCGACCTGCGGCACTGGGTCCAGGCGGGCTGGGTGCGCCCGGCGATGGGCCAGACCGGGCCGGTCTTTGACGAGATCGATGTGGCGCGCCTGCGGCTTCTGTGTGATCTGCGCAAGGATATGGCCCTGCCGCCGGATGCGCTGCCAGTCGTCCTGACGCTGATCGACCGGTTGCACGAGACCCGGCGCGGGCTGCGCCTGCTTATGGAAGCCCTGGGCGACCAGCCCGAAGACATCCGCCGCGCGGTCATCGCGCGCATGCAGGCGCGCGGCACCAGTGACCCGCCTTGAGACGCGAAACCACGCGCCGCATGCGCATCGCAGCGCATTCACCCCTGCCAGGGAGGACGACATGCACCGAGAACTCGCAGCTTACCAACGTCTTCTGATCATCACCTATCGCCGGTATCTGGAGGCCGATCGCGCACTTGCGTCACGGCTGGACGCGCTGCGCGCCGTTTTCCCGCCCGACCGCAAGCCCCATCGCGGCACGATCGGCGCGCCCGACTCTCCGATACGCCGCCTGTGCGAAAACCGTGATCGCGCCTTGCTGAGATTGCACGCCGCGCGCGCGGAATTCGAGGCAGCCAGAGCCCGGATTGCGCAAAGACATGCGCGTCCAACGAACGTATTGTTCCTGCGCGTGCACAGCCCCGTGTCGGAATGACGCGACCCGGATGCGGATCGCTGTTCGCGCAACTAGTCGAATCGCGATCCTGTCCCCTGCACCACCTGTCCTTGCGCGAGCGTTCGCGCGATCCGTCGAGTGGCGCGGAAGCCCGAAGGGGCGGGCAAGGCGCCAACTCGATCCTGGCGGCCCATCTGATGGGGGGCATCAACCATGCCCTGCAAAGTGGAACGATCTGATCCGACGGGTCGGCCGGTCGACCCTTGCCACCACGATCGACACGTGGAGATCCGCGGCGCGAAGCCGCGAAACAGGGTTGCCTTGCGCCATCTTGGTCTTTGCATCGGGACCACGGCGATCCGCGATGACCGTGAACCACGCGTTGCGGGCGACCGCTTAGGCGGTGGCGTCGCGGACGAATTCAGCCAGTTGCCGGTTGAATGTGGCGGGATCTTCAAGAAAGGGCGCGTGGCCGATACCCTCCTGCATCGCGATCGTGGCATGGGGGACCAGTCGGCGCCCCTCCTCGGCCATGGCGGGGCGGATCACCCTGTCCCGCCTACCATGGATGATCAGCATGGGAACGCGCACGCCCGACCAGGCGTCCGCGCCGGCGGCCGATCGTGCCAGAAGGGCGCGGCGCACATGCGGCGGTGTCATCATCATGGTCGCGAGCAATTCGCGATCCGCCTCGCCACCCGGATCGCGTTCGAACTGGGCGGCCACGAAGCGGATGGACGCGCCAATGCTGGTCGCAAGATCGGGCGAGGCCATCGCCGGCAGATCGACCGTGGCGGGCCCATAGAGGTCGGGGTCCCGGACGAATATGCCGCCGACGAACACCAGTCCGCCGATCGCCGCATCCCCGTGGCGCGCGACATAATCGCCGGCGACCAACCCGCCCGCCGACCACGCCACCAGGACGGGCCGTTCCAGCGAAAGCGTGTCGATCACGGTTGCGATGTCGTCTGCCAGGCGCGCACCGTCATAGGCGTCCGACGCGGCCGGCTTGCCGGACAGCCCGCTGCCTCGGGTGTCGAAGGTGATCAGGCGAAAGGCGCTGGCAAGCTCGGGGTCCTCCACCTGCTTTCGCCAGACCAGATGCGCGGCCGAAAAGCCATGGATGAAGACGATGGCCGGCGCGTCGGCCTTGCCCCATTCCTGCACCGCCAGCGTGACGCCGTCCGGTGTCTTGATCGCGTGATGCGTATAGGCGGGGTCGCCTGCCGGCGTGGCGCCCGCGCCGCTTGCCACAGGTTCGCGGCAGGATGGCTGGACGTTCATGATTGCCTCCTTTTCTGGGTGGGCGGTCAAGCGCATGGTGCCGACCGAGAGGGTGTATTGCAATGGGCGCGGCCGATCTCTTGCTTGAAGCGTTGCCGGGCAGAAGTCATTTGCGCTGCCACCGCCTCGGTCGACGGGACAATGCCCGCGGTTCCGTCAAGCCGCGATTCGGTCATCCAGGCCGCCAGGTCGGGGTTCTTCGTCCATCGGCGCTGGTTTTCCGCATTGATGATCAGCATCCGTGCCCAGTCCCGGTCGACGCTTGGCGGATGGGTCGCGGCCAGTTTGGTGTTGGTATAGGTGCCATCAACCACGGTCTTGCACGCATCCACCCGAAAAGAGCGCCGCGAAAGGCGAGACGTGACCCTGCCACCCTCGATATGCTCGCACAGCCGCAGATAGGTCACCCGGCCCGATGGCAGCAGGCGCTGGGGCATCACCGTGTCGTAATACCCGCAGATTTCCGCAGGTGACGGCAACCGCCCCATTCCGGCATTGAGACTGACCGTGTCGATCTCACACGCGCCCAGAAACCGCGAACCTACGCCATAGCGAGAGCGTGCACCGTGAAGACGCAAGAACGGATATCCATCGTTCCAATGCCCGCCAGGCTGGGGCCTTTGATCGACGATGATCATGGTCGCGTCGCTTGCACTCAGTAATTCATCGGCAAAGGCCATACCCATCGCGCCTACACCGACGATGACATAATCCGCTTCGAGATACTCGGTTCTGGTGGCCATCGGCTCCTCCGTCTGGGGCCGGGAATGTCATTTGCGTCCGTGGCGGGGGCCGGGTGTCGGGCGTGTGGCGCAAGGTAGCAGCCTTGCAAAGGCGGCACCGATCGGGCCAGGTTCGACGCCCGGTGATCGGGACCGCTTGTTCCCTTTTAACACAGACGACATGCCTCTCGAACCGGGCGTCAGGCAGCCGGCCTCCCGTGTGTGTGCGACGGCGGTTCGAAGAGGATCATCTCGACACGTTCGGATCCGTCGACATAGGCGTCATGACCCGGCGGGATCTCGAAGAAATCGCCGCTGGTAATCGCCGTTTCGACGCCGGTTTCGATCATGCGCACCACAAGCCTGCCCGACAGGCAGTAGCCCACATGCCGCATGGGGCATGATTCGGGCGAGCCAAGCAAGGGCTTCTCGTCCGTTTCCCAGGTCCATCCGGGTTCGAAGACGGCGTGCATCCCGGTGGTACCGTCCGGCATCCGAACGATGTCGATGCCGCCCTTCGCCTTCATGTCCAGCGCCTCGTCGGGGTTGTCGAATCGTCTGATCTCGATTGCCTTTTCCATGTTCATCCCTCCTTTGGGGGCGTTCTCCTTCAAACCCCGATGATATCGTCCTTGAGGGCATACAGCATGGCTGTGACCTCGTCTCGCGTATCGCGGGAATGGCCCAGCCCCTTCAGGGTGCCAAGGATGTCGTCCATCGCGGCCATGTATTCCGCCTCGGCGATGTTCATCCCGCGATGCGCCTCGACCATGCTGCGCCCGTGATAGGCACCGGGGCCGTCGGTATGGGCTGCGAAGAAATCGCAGGTGTGTTGCTTGATCTCGGCAACGCGCTCGGGCTGGTCGAGATAGGGCAGAAAACGCATTTTGATGACGGGGTTTCGCAGATGCGCATCCACCATCGCGTCGACGATCTTCCTGATCCCGGCCGCGCCACCCAGCCGTTCATAGAGCGTGACTGTACCGAGTTGTTCCGCCACGGATGTCGTCATGCGGGCCTCCTTTGGGAAATTTTGGGTTGTCGGCGGCGGGTGGTCCGGCCGCGCGCCGGCCACGCCGACCGGCCCCGGCACACTCAGGCGTCCTGCGTCGCCAATGCCTTGACATCGGCCGCAGTCATCGGGTTGCCACCGATCGCCCATTCACCGCTGGCGATTTCCTGAATCCGCACCCAGGTGACGCTGCGCATCGCCTCACCCTCGATGCGGACCATCGTCTCAGTCACGTCCTCGATCATGCGACGTTTCTGGCCGGCGTCGAAGACGCCCTCGATCAGTTGGATGTCCACAAGTGGCATGTCGGTCTCCTTGCATCTGTCGGTTGCGTTGTGCGATCGGCGCGATCCGATCCCGAACCAGAGTGCCAGCCACGCCGGGCCGCCTGCCAGTTCACGAAGTGAATCGGCCCCGATACAGAGTCTGAACTGGCCGGATACCGGGCCGCGCTGTTAGGATCGGTGCCTCAGACCAGGGAGGTCACGATGACGAACGCGAGCTACAAGCAGTTCTGCCCCGTCGCGATGGCAGCGGAAATCCTGTGCACCCGCTGGACCGTCGTGCTGCTGCGCGAGCTGGTCGCGGGGTCGACGCGGTTCAACGAACTGCGTCGGGGCGTGCCGCGGATGTCGCCGGCACTGTTGTCCAAGCGGCTGCGCGAACTGGAGGCGGCCGGCGTGATCGAGCGTCAGCGCCTGACCGACGCGCCAGAGATCGAGGCCTATCGCCTGACCGACGCCGGGCGCGACCTGCAACCGGTGATCGAGGCGATCGGCATGTGGGGCCAGAAATGGGTCGAGACCGAACCCACGCTGGAAAACCTCGATCCCGAGCTTCTGATGTGGGACATGCGCCGGAACCTGAACACCGATCCCTTGCCCCAGGCAAGGACGGTGATCGAGTTCCTGTATTCCGACCTACCCCCAGCGCAGCGCAAATGGTGGCTGATCGTCGAGAGCGACGGCACCGTGGATCTGTGCCATATCGATCCCGGCTTCGACGTGGATCTTTACCTCAACACGAACCTGCGCACGATGACCGCGATCTGGATCGGGCTCAGCGATGTCCGCAGCGCGGTGGCAAACGGCACGCTGCTGATGACCGGGCGCAGGGATGTCGGGAACTCGATGCAGCAATGGCTGGGTCTCAGCCCGTTCGCGGTGCAGGAAAAGCTGGCAAGCTGACCGCAGGCCTGTCCCGATCCATCATCGCCGTTCCCGGCGCCCGGCACGACCGCGGCTGCGGTTGCCCGGCGCCTGCGCGTGGCTGGCATGGCCCGGCTGTTTGCACCCCGGTCACTCCGGCGCGATCGCGTGGTTGTCATGGTACAAGTTGTCGCGATCATACCGGCGCTTGAGCGCGACACTGCGGTCGCGACGGTCGCCGTCGGGTTGCGAGATCGCCACCGGGTCGGGCGCGACGTTCAGATACGAAGTCTGCGTCGGGAACCGGCTCAGGGATTTCCGGCCACGGGTGGATGATGACCGGCAAGGCGCGCCCGAGGCCGCCTTACAGGACAATCGCCTGCCAGGACAAGAATCATTTACAAAACCGGATTTATGGTTATATTGACGGCATGAGCACCACCAGTCCCAATGCCCGCGCCCTTGCCGCGCTTGGCCATGATGCCCGCCTGTCGATCTTTCGCCTTCTGGTGAAGGCCGGGGACGACGGCTTGCGGGTCGGCGACATTGGCGAGCATCTGGGCCTCGCGCCCTCGACACTTGCGCACCACCTTTCGACACTCGTCGATGCTGGGCTGGTCTTGCAGGAAAAGCAGGGCCGCGAGGTGTTCAACCGGGTCGATTATCCGGCGATGCGGCGGGTGATCGGTTTTCTGACCTCGGAATGCTGTTCCGGGGTCACCGTGCGACCTGCGGAGGATGCAGCATGATACGAGAGCGCGATTTTTCTTGCCCTGACACACCGACAATTCCGGCGATTTGGTGATGAGCGATGCAACCTTTCCGAGGCCCGGCCTCCGGCTTGCGCTGCGCCATCTATGGCAAGACCAGCGGGTGTGGCTGGCCTCGGCCGCAATCCTGGGCTTGCTGGCGGTATTCGACCCACCGCAGGCCGCTGACAGCACGCTGTTTGCCGCCAGCGCGATCCTGAACACCGCGCCCTACCTGATCCTGTCGGTCGCCATTGCCGCTTGGGCGGGTGCGACCGGGGCGGACAACATGATCGCAAAGGCGTTTACCGGCGTGCCGATCTTGATGATCGGGCTGGGCGCCCTGGCGGGGGGCCTTTCGCCTTTCTGCTCGTGCGGGGTGATCCCGCTGATCGCGGCGCTGCTGGCAATGGGCGTGCCGCTGTCGGCGGTGATGGCGTTCTGGCTGGCCTCGCCGATCATGGACCCCTCGATGTTCCTGCTGACGGCCGGCGTTCTGGATCTGGAATTCGCGGTGGCCAAGACCGTGGCCGCCATCGGGCTGGGTCTTTTCGGCGGGTTCGTGGTGCATCTTGCGATGCGCGACGGCGCCTTTGCCGATCCGCTGCGCGAGGGCATCGGCAACGGCGGTTGCGGCGGGGCGAAGATCCGCGCGCCCAAGCCGGTTGTCTGGCGGTTCTGGACCGAACCCGAGCGTCGGGCGAAGTTTGGCAAGACGGCGCTTGGCACGACGCTGTTTCTCGCCAAGTGGCTGACGCTGGCCTTTGTCCTTGAAAGCCTGATGCTGGCATGGATTCCGGCGGAAACGGTGACCGCGGCGCTTGGCGGCGAGGGCCTGCTGCCCATCGTGACCGCGACGCTGGTCGGGGTTCCTGCCTATCTCAACGGCTACGCGGCGCTGCCGCTGGTCGGCGGGCTGATCGAGCAGGGCATGGCGCCGGGTGCCGGAATGGCCTTCCTCGTGGCGGGCGGCGTCACCTCGATCCCGGCGGCGATGGCGGTCTGGGCGCTGGCACGGCCGCCGGTCTTTGCGCTCTATCTCGGGTTGTCGCTGACGGGGGCCTTCCTGTCAGGTCTGGTGTTCCAGCTCTGGACCATGGCATGAGTGATGCGGGCGACGGCTGTTCCGTCGCCCGCTTGCCCGAGACACGCGCATGATTCCAAGACTTCCCCCGCAGCGGCGCGGCGCGATCGTCGCGGCCCTGGGCACATCGCTTACGGTCAGCTGGGCATCGAGCTATTACATTCCCGCAGTTCTGGCGGTGCCCATGGCCGAGGGCATGGGCCTGTCGTCGGTCTGGGTCTTTGGCGCCTTTTCCATGGCGATGGTGGTGTCTGCGATCGTCGGTCCATGGGCCGGGGCGCGGATCGACGGTTCCGGCGGGCGCGGTGTGCTGATGCTGTCGAACCTGATCTTCGCCTCGGGGCTGGGCCTGCTTGCCGCCGCTTCGTCGCCGGTCGTGCTGTTTGCCGGTTGGGCGGTGATCGGGCTTGGCATGGGGCTTGGGCTTTACGAGGCCGGGTTCGCAACGCTGGCAGGCATCTACGGCAAGGACGCGCGCGGGCCGATCACCGGGATCACGCTGATCGCAGGGTTTGCCAGCACGGTCGGCTGGCCGCTGTCGGGGCTGATGCTGGCCACCTGGGGCTGGCGCGAGGCCTGCATCGGCTGGGCGCTGATTCACCTGTTCATTGCGCTGCCGCTCAATGCCTGTCTGCCCAAAGGGGCCGCGGCCGTGACAAGACCGCCCCCCGCGATCGAGGACGGCCCGCCGCCATCGCGCCGGGCGCTCTGGCTGCTGGCCTTTGTCTTTGCCGCAACCTGGTTCAACTCGACCGCCATGGCCGCGCATCTGCCGGGACTGCTGCAAGCCGCCGGCGCCAGCACAGCCGTCGCCATTGCCGCCGGCGCCCTGATCGGCCCGGCGCAGGTCGCCGCCCGGGTGTTCGAGTTCGGCCTCATGCGCCGCGTCCATCCGCTGGTCTCGGCGCGGGCGGCCGCTGCGGCGCATCCGGTCGCCGCCGTGGGGCTGGTGGCATTCGGGGGCCCCGCCGCCTATGCGTTTGCCGCGCTTCACGGGGCGGGCAACGGCATCCTGACCATCGCCAAGGGTACGCTGCCGCTGGCGCTGTTCGGTGCGGCGGGATATGGGCAGCGCGTCGGCTGGCTCAATGCCCCGGCGCGTATCTTGCAGGCCGCCGCACCCCTGATCTTTGGCATTGCGCTGACGGCCTGGGGGGTATCGGCGATCTGGCTTACCGCGGGCATCGGCATCGCGTCTCTCATGGCGCTTCTCGCACTCAAGCGGACATGAGATCTGGCGCAGGGACAGCGCGACAGGGGGGCGCCGTCAGGTCGCCGAAGACAGGTACAACAAATCGCGCCGGTGATTGCCGAAAGATGACAAACCACAAAGATTCAACAGGCCTGTCAGCAGATGACGCCTGCCGCGCGGCGGCGCGAAAGCTCGCGATACAGGGCCTCGCGGGTAACCCCCAGTTCTGCGGCCACCGCCTGCCAGCGGCCCTTTTCCGGCAGGGCGTTCCCTTCATCGAGCCATGCGTCGAGACGGTCTGCAACCTTGGGCAATGAGCGGATCTCGGACCTGAGCCGCGCTGCCTGAACACTGCGCGCCAGCAGGGCCGACCAATGCGCCGCCATTTCGGGGTCGCCGGCAAGCGCAGACAGGAAACGCGCTTTCGGCAAGGGGGCAACCGTGCTTTGCTCTGCGGCGACACAATCGCAGTGATACCGTTCCGAATAGGCCGAGGCTTCGGCAATCACCGCGCCCGGTCCCGTGTTTTGCAAAATCATGCGGGCGCCCTGCGTCGTATACCGCTGAAGATGCACCCGACCCAGACGGACCATGTACATGTCCGCAACCGGCGCTCCCGACCGGAACAGCGTCTCACCCGAAGCCAGATGGACTTCGCGCGCATCGGAAAAAAGCGTCGAAATCAACACTCGCATGATCGCAATCATATGGACGAGCCGGAACATCTGCAAGAAGCCGAAAACCCCTTAAACCGGATGGCACATGACGCGATTCCTGTTTCTCCTTGCCCTGATTGCTGCGCCCGGCCTCGCTCAGGCTCAGGACATGAGTGGCGAACACGGATCAGCCCAGCACGAGCAACATAGGCCCGGCATGTCCCACGCGGACCATGCCGGGCATGACGACGCGCTACCCGACGGTGTCCGGGAGCCCGGGCAGTCAGCCTTCGCTGCGATCCAGGAGATCGTCGCGCAGTTGATGGCGGACCCCGAGACCGATTGGGACCGCGTCGATATCGAGGCGCTGCGTCAGCACCTGATCGACATGGACAATGTCACGATGCGGGCCAAGATCGCCCCGCACGACATCGAAGGCGGCGCCCGCTTCGCGGCGACCTCCGACGACCCGGCCGTCACCACCTCGATCCGTGCCATGGTCCTGGCCCATGCCGAAACCATGAATGGCGCAGAGGGTTGGACAATGCACGCCGAGGAAATCCCGGACGGCGCTGCCCTGACCGTCACCGGCAATGACGCCGTTCGCATCAGGGCCCTTGGGTTTATCGGGGTGATGACCGTCGGAATGCACCACCAGGCCCATCACCTTGCGCTGGCAACGGGCGGCAACCCCCACGCACACTGAAGCGGTTGGCATCGCCCGCGGTGCGGGCGCGCATCAGCCTGATCTGCCCGCGCCAGGTCGCGGTGCAGCCGGGCGCCGATTTTTGTTTCAAGCTCAAAAGTATTGCATCTTCCGCCGGCTCTGCTAGCCTCATCCCGATTCCCCGCAAAGACGGGAACTAACAGGGAGAATGAGATGAACGTGAAAGCGACCCTTGCTACGGGGCTGGTCGCCCTGTCGCTCGGTGCCGGTGCGGCACAGGCCGAGTCCGTGACCATCGGCATGATCACCACGCTTTCGGGCGGTGGCGCCGGGTTGGGCGTGGACGTGCGCGACGGTTTCCTTCTTGCGCTGGAACAGGCCGACAACTCCGATATCGAACTCGTCGTCGAGGATGACGCCCAGCGGCCGGAAACGGCGGTCCAGATCGCGGAACGCATGATCCAGTCCGAGCGCGCCGACATCCTGACCGGCATCATCTGGTCGAACCTGGCCATGGCGGTCGTGCCGTCGGTCGTGGAACAGGACATTTTCTATATCTCGCCGAATGCCGGCCCGTCGCCGCTGGCCGGCGCGAACTGCCATGAGAACTATTTCAATGCCGCCTGGCAGAACGACACCCTGCACGAGGCCGCGGGTCAGACCGCGAACGAACTGGGCTATGAAAACACCTTCATCATGGCCCCGAACTACCCGGCCGGCACCGATGCGCTGAACGGGTTTAAACGCTATTACGATGGCGAACTGGCGGGCGAGCTGTTCACACAGGTCGGCCAGACCGATTATGCCGCCGAGATCGCGCAGATCCGCGATTCCGATGCCGACAGCATCTTCATCTTCCTGCCCGGCGGCATGGGGATTTCCTTCATGCGCCAATATGCGCAGTCTGGGCTGGATCTGCCGATCGTCTCGGCCGGGTTCAGCTTTGACCAGGACGTTCTGCCGGCCATGGGATCAACCGCGCTGGGCGTGATCAACACCGGCCAGTGGTCGCCCGACCTCGATAACGAGGCCAACGAGGCCTTTGTCGAAGCCTTCGAAGAAGAATATGACCGCCTGCCCTCGATCTACGCCAGCCAGGGCTACGACACGGCGAACCTGATCCTTTCGGCGCTGGAAACCGCCGATGTCAGCGACAAGGACGCATTCCGCGAGGCGCTGCGCGCGGCCGATTTCGACTCGGTGCGCGGCTCGTTCGCCTTTGCCGACAACCACCATCCGATCCACCGCATCTATGTGCGCGAGGTGGTCGAGGTCGACGGCACCCTGACCAACCGCATCATTGGGACCGCTTTCGAGGACGATTACCGCGACGTCCACGGCGCCAACTGCGATATGTAACCTGGCCCCGGCCGGGGGCGCGACCATGCCCCCGGCCCGCCATGACGGATTGTCCCCACAATGAGCCTAGCGCTGCTTATCGAACAACTCCTGAACGGGGTTCAGTTCGGCCTGATGCTGTTTCTGATGTCGGCGGGGCTGACACTGGTTTTCGGTGTGATGGGCCTGATCAACCTGGCGCATGGCTCGCTTTACATGATCGGTGCCTTCTTCTGCGCGGCCGCCGCCGCTGCCACGGGCAATTTCTGGCTGGGCCTGATGGCCGGCCTGATCGCAGCGGCCGCAGCCGGCGCGCTGATCGAGGTCACGGTGATCCGGCGGCTTTACAACCGCGATCACCTGGACCAGGTTCTGGCGACCTTTGCGCTGATCCTGATCCTGTCCGAGGGGGTGCGGATGCTGTTCGGCCCCTTCCCCCTCTATCTCGATGCGCCGGCAATCCTGCGCGGGACGGTCGATCTGGGCATCACCCAGTATTCGCTGTATCGGCTGACCCTGATTGTCCTGGGCGTTGCGGTCGCGATCGGGCTCTGGGCGCTGATCGCCCGCACGCGGCTGGGGATCCAGATCCGCGCGGGCGAGAACGACCGCGAAATGATCGCGGCACTGGGCGTCAATATCCGGGCGCTCTATACGGTCGTCTTTGCGCTGGGCGCCGCACTCGCCGGGTTGGCGGGGGCGCTGGTGGGCGCGATCCAGTCGGTGCAGGTCGGCATGGGCGAGCCGGTGTTGATCCTGGCGTTCGTGGTCATCGTGATCGGCGGCATCGGCTCGATCAAGGGGGCGATGGTGGGCGCGCTGCTGGTCGGCGTGATCGACACGATGGGCCGGTTCCTGCTGCCACGGTTCTTCGCCACCTTCCTGGACCCGAGCCAGGCCATGGGCGTCGGCGCGGCGCTGGCCTCGATGCTGATCTATGTGCTCATGGCGCTGGTTCTAGTCCTGCGCCCGAAAGGACTGTTCCCCGCCCATGCGTGAGTTGCGCCGCGAACATATGCTCAATGCCCTTCTGGCGGCCGCGCTTTTCGCCGTGCCGCTGTGGGCCTATCTGGTGGATGAGCCGTTCCTGATCACCCTGGCGACGCGCGTCGCCATCCTGGCCATGGCCGGGGTCGGCCTGAACCTGGCCCTGGGACTGGGCGGCATGGTGTCGTTCGGGCATGCGGTCTATTTCGGGCTTGGCGGCTACTGCGCGGGCGTTCTGGCGCATCACGCATTCAATGCGACGCCGGTTCTGATGGGACTCGATGGCACCAACCAGATGCTGGTGATCTGGCTGGTGGCGATGGCGCTTTCGGGGCTTCTGGCGGCGATGATCGGGGCGCTGAGCCTGCGCACCTCGGGCATCTTCTTCATCATGATCACGCTGGCCTTTGCGCAGATGTTCTTCTATTTCGCGCTCTCGTGGCCGGCCTACGGCGGCGAGGACGGCTTGCCGATCTATGTGCGCAACGTGTTTCCCGGCCTCAACACCATGCGGCCCTGGAACATGTTCGTGATCGCCTTCGTCATGCTGATGCTGGTGCTGGCGCTGTTCGCGATGATTAGGGCTTCGCGTTTCGGGGCGGCGCTCATGGCGATCCGGCAGAACGCCGATCGCGTGGCCGCGGTGGGCATCTCGCCCTTTGGGGTCAAGCTTGCGGGCTTTGTCATTTCGGGCATGATCACCGGGCTTGCGGGCGCGATGATGGCCGATCTGACACGCTTCGTCAGCCCGTCGATGATGGCCTGGCAGATGTCGGGCGAGCTGATCGTGATCATCATCCTGGGCGGGACCGGGCGGCTGTTCGGCCCGGTCGTGGGCGCGGCGATCCTGGTGGGCTTCGAGGTCATATTCGGCGGGCTGACCGAACACTGGAAATTCTGGCTGGGCCTGGTCCTGCTGTCGGTGGTCCTGTTCGCACGTGGCGGGTTCATCGGACTGCTGGCGGGAAAGGAGCGTCATGGCTGACCCGGTTCTGGAACTGTCGCATCTCGACAAGGCCTTTGGCGCGCTCAAGGCCACAGACGATGTGTCGCTGACGCTGATGCCCGGCGAAATCCACGCCCTGATCGGGCCGAACGGGGCGGGCAAGACCACGCTGATGGGCCAGATCAGCGGACGCCTGCCCCCTGACAGCGGCACCATCCGCTTTCGCGGGCAGGACATCACGCGGCTGAGCGTCGCCCAGCGCGCCCGGATGGGGCTGGGGCGCAGCTTTCAGATTTCGTCGCTGATCCCGGAATATTCGGCGCGCCGCAACGTGATGCTGGCCTTGCAGGCCCGTCAGGGCCATGCCTATCGCTTCGTGATGCCGGTGCGCCATGACCGCCGGCTGACCGAACCTGCCATCGAGATTCTGACGCGGGTGGGGCTGGAAGGGCGCGCCAGCGTTCCCTCGGCCGAGCTTAGCCATGGTGAGCGCCGCCTGCTTGAAATCGCCGTGGCCCTGGCGCTGCGCCCGGCCTGCTTTCTGCTGGACGAACCGATGGCCGGCATGGGCACCGAAGGGGTGGGCCGGCTGGTCACGTTCCTCAAGGATCTGAAACAGGAGGCGCCGATCCTGCTGGTCGAACACGACATGGACGCAGTCTTTCGCCTTGCCGACCGGATCACGGTGCTGGTTTACGGCCGGGTCATCGCCTCCGGTAATGTCGACGAGGTCCGCAACGACCCCGAGGTGCGGCGCGCCTATCTGGGCGACGAGGTGTCGGCATGACCACCGCACTTGCCCGTCTCGAAGGACTCGAAGTCTTCTATGGCGCCAGCCAGGCATTGTTCGGTGTGGATCTGGAGATCGGTCCGGGTCAGGCCGTGGCGCTTTTGGGGCGCAACGGCATGGGCAAGACCACGACCATCCGCACGCTGTGCCGGATGCAACCGCTTTATCGTGGCAAGGTCTGGTTCGACGGACGCGACATCACCGCCCTGCCCTCGTTCCGGGCGGCGCGGCTGGGCATCGGCCTGGTGCCCGAGGGGCGGCGCTGCTTTGCATCCCTGACCGTGACCGAGAACCTGATCGCCGCCGCGCGCCCCGGCCCCTGGACGCTGGCGCGGGTGCAGGATTTCTTTCCGCGCCTGGCCGAGCGGGCCGACCAGACCGCCGCCACCCTGTCGGGCGGCGAGCAACAGATGCTAGCGATCGGGCGCGCGCTGATGACCAACCCGCGCCTGCTTGTCCTGGATGAGGCGACCGAGGGGCTGGCCCCGGTCATCCGCCGCGAAATCTGGACGGCGATCGGCGAACTCAAGCGCGCGGGCCTGTCGCTGCTGGTGGTTGACAAGACCCTGTCCGAACTGCTGCCGCTGGCCGATTCCTGCGTGATCCTTGAGCGCGGGCAATCGGTCTGGCACGGCACGCCGACCGACCTGAGCCCCGAGGTCGAGCAACGCTATCTTGGATTGTAAGGGGGGGCAGAACGCCCCCCTTGCCAAACCCTATTCTGCCGCGTCGGCGTAATCGGCCAGGGGCGGACAGGTGCAGATCAGGTTGCGGTCGCCATGGACGTTGTCGACCCGCCCGACCGGCGGCCAGTATTTGTCGACGCGAAAGCTTCCGGGCGGGAAACACCCCTGCTCGCGGCCATAGGGCCGGTCCCAGTCGGCCACCAGATCCTCGACCGTGTGCGGCGCATGGCGCAGCGGGCTTTGCGCGACGTCGATGTCGCCCCGCTCGATCTGGCGGATTTCGTCGCGGATCGCCTTCAGCGCGGTGACAAAGCGGTCGATCTCGGCCTTGGTCTCGCTTTCGGTGGGCTCGACCATCAAGGTTCCCGCGACCGGCCATGACATCGTGGGCGCGTGGAAGCCGTTGTCGATCAGCCTTTTCGCTATGTCTTCAACGGTTACGCCATGTTCGGCAAAGGGCCGGGTATCGAGGATGCACTCATGCGCGACACGACCCCGGTTGCCCATGAACAGAACCGCATACTCGCCCCGCAGGCGGGCGGCGATGTAATTGGCGTTCAGGATGGCCACGCGGGTCGCCTGGGTCAGGCCCTCGCCCCCCATCATCAGGCAATAGGCCCATGAAATCAGCAGGATCGAGGCCGATCCATAGGGCGCGGCGCTGACGGGCCCGGCGCCGCCCTCGATCTGCGGCCCCTCCCCGGTGGCCGCGCCGGATTCGGGGTGGCCCGGCAGAAACGGCGCCAGATGCGCCTTGACGCCGATCGGCCCCATGCCCGGCCCGCCGCCACCGTGCGGAATGGCAAAGGTCTTGTGCAGGTTCAGGTGGCTGACATCGCCGCCGATCTCGCCCGGCTTCACCAGCCCGACCATGGCATTCAGGTTGGCCCCGTCGATATAGACCTGGCCGCCGTGTTCATGCGTGATCGCGCAGACCTCGCGCACCGTGTCCTCGAACACGCCATGGGTCGAGGGATAGGTGATCATGCAGGCCGCCAACCTGTCACCCGCCTCGGCGGCCTTGTCGCGGAAATCGTCAAGGTCGATATCGCCGTTGGGGGCCGATTTCACCACCACGACCTTCATCCCGGCCATCTGTGCCGAGGCCGGGTTCGTGCCATGCGCCGACATCGGGATCAGGCAGATGTCGCGCGCGCCCTCATTGCGCGAGCGATGCCAGGCCTGGATCGTCAGAAGCCCCGCATATTCGCCCTGCGCGCCCGAATTGGGCTGCATCGACATCGCGTCATAGCCCGTGATCTCGCACAGGCGCGCCGACAGGTCGGCGATCACCTCGGCATAGCCCTGGGCCTGATCCGGCGGGCAAAAGGGATGAAGGCTGGCGAATTCGGGCCAGGTGATCGGCATCATCTCGGCCGCGGCGTTCAGCTTCATCGTGCACGATCCCAGCGGGATCATCGCCCGGTCCAGTGCCAGATCGCGATCCGAAAGCCGACGCATGTAGCGCATCATCTCGCTTTCGGCACGGTTCATGTGAAAGATCGGATGGGTCAGGTAGTCGGATTGCCGGATCAGCCCCTCGGGGATACCCAGTTGGGCCCGATGCGGCGGCACCCCGTCGATGCCGAATGCCTTGAGCACCCGCACCAGCACCGCCTCGTCCGTGGTTTCGTCCAGTGCGATGCCGACATGGGTGGTGCCGATCTTGCGCAGGTTCAGCCCTTCCTGCCGGGCCGCAGCCAGGATGCCGGCCTGCCCGACCCCGACTTCGACGCGCAGCGTGTCAAAGAATGCATCGGTCTCAACCCGCGCCCCGGCCGCGCGCAGCGCGCGTGCCAGCCGCTCGGTCAGGAAATGAATGCGCTCGGCAATCGCGCGCAGCCCCTGCGGCCCGTGAAACACGGCATACATCGACGCCATGACCGCCAGCAACGCCTGCGCGGTACACACGTTCGACGTGGCCTTTTCACGGCGGATATGCTGTTCGCGGGTCTGCAAGGCCAGCCGATAGGCGGGATTGCCGCGCGCGTCGATCGACACGCCGACGATACGCCCCGGCATCGACCGCTTGTGCGTATCGCGACACGCCATGAAGGCCGCATGCGGCCCGCCATAGCCCATCGGCACGCCAAAGCGCTGCGCCGATCCCACCGCGATATCTGCCCCCATCGCTCCCGGCTCGCGGATCATGGTCAGCGCCAGAAGGTCGGTTGCCATGACCGCGACCGCCTTGGCGTCATGCAGCGCCGCGATCAGGTCGCTGAAATCGCGCAGATCGCCAAAGGTGCCCGGATACTGGAAGATCGCGCCGAAGACGACCGACGGTTCCACCACATCGGGCGCGCCCACGATCACCTCGATCCCCAGGGGGGCTGCGCGGGTTTTCATCACCTCGATGGTCTGCGGATGGCAATTGGCGTCGATGAAGAACCCGCGCGCCTTGGATTTCGCCACGCGCTGGGCCATGACCATCGCCTCGGCGCAGGCCGTCGCCTCATCCAGCAGCGAGGCATTGGCCACCGGCAACCCGGTCAGGTCGGCAACCATGGTCTGGAAGTTCAGAAGCGCCTCAAGCCGTCCCTGCGCGATCTCGGGCTGATACGGGGTATAGGCGGTATACCACGCCGGATTTTCCAGAATGTTGCGCTGGATCGCGGGCGGGGTGATGGTGCCGTAATACCCCTGCCCGATCAGCGAGGTCATCACCGTGTTCTTCGCCCCGACCTCGCGCATGCGCTTTAACAGGCCACCCTCGGACAGCGGCGCCCAATCCAGCGGTTTCGCCTGCCGGATCGCGGGCGGTATGGTCTCGTCGATCAGCGCGTCCAGGCTTGGCGCCCCGATCGCGGCCAGCATCTCGGCCATTTCCGCCGGCGAGGGGCCGATATGTCGGCGATTCGCGAAATCATAAGGATCATAGGTCGAGGGCGTATAGGGCATGACGGGCTCCGCAAGGGATGAGGCCGGGCCATTCTTGGCCGAAATCAGGCGATGAAATCCTTGTATTCGTCCTCGGACATGAAGTCGTCCAGCACGCTCAGGTCATCGACCTTCAGCTTGAAGAACCAGGCATCGCCCAGCGGGTCTTCGTTGATCAGGCCGGGGTTGTCGACCAGGGCATCGTTCACGGCGACGATCTCGCCCTCGATCGGGGCCAGGATGTCGGATGCCGCCTTGACCGATTCAATCACGCAGACCTCGTCGCCCTTGGCGACCTGCGTTTCGATCTCGGGCAATTCGACGAACACGACATCGCCTAGTTGTTCGGCGGCATGTTCGGTAATGCCGACGACGACCAGATCGCCGTCGATGCGCAGCCATTCATGCTCTTCTGTGAACTTCATTGCGGAACCTCATTTGTGGTAGGTGGCAGGTCTAAACGGAAGCGGCACAACCTGCACCGGCAGGCGCTTGCCGCGCAAGGCGCCCCAGACGCGGGTTCCGGGCGCAGTCAGGTCGGTCGGCAGATACCCCATCGCGACGGGCGCGCCCACCGACGGGCCGAACGCGCCCGAGGTCACGGCGCCCACGGGCGTCGCGTCGTCCTCGGCGGCAAAGAGCGCCACGCCCTCGCGCATGGGCGCGCGGCCTTCGGGGCGCAGGCCGACGCGGCGACGCGACGGCCCGTTCGCCAATTCGTCCAGGATACGGTCATCGCCCGGAAACCCGCCCGCGCGCGCGCCGCCGCGGCGCCGGATCTTCTGGATCGCCCAGGCAAGGCCGGCCTCGACCGGCGAGGTCTCGGTGTCGATGTCGTGGCCATAAAGGCACAAACCGGCCTCCAGCCGCAGGCTGTCGCGCGCGCCCAGCCCGATCGGCGCGACCTCGTCCATGTCCAGCAGCGCGCGCGCGAAATCCTCGGCGCGGTGTTCGGGCAGGGAAATCTCGAAACCGTCCTCCCCGGTATAGCCCGAGCGCGAGACCCACAGATCCACATCCTCCCATGCCCAGGTCGCGACATCCATGAACCGCATCCCGCCGACGTCCGGAACCAGCCGGCCCAAAACCTCGGCGGCGGCCGGCCCCTGCAAGGCCAGAAGCGCGCGGTCGGTCACGGCTTCGACCCCGGCGACATGGGCCTCCAGATGCGCAAGGTCTGCAGCCTTGCAAGCGGCATTGACCACCAGGAACAGGTGATCGCCCCGGTTGGCGATCATCAGATCGTCAAGGATGCCGCCGGTGTCATTGGTGAAGAACCCGTATCGCTGGCGTCCTTCGCCCAGCCCCAGCACATCGACCGGCACCAGTGCCTCCAGCGCCTCGGCGGCGCTGCGCGCGCCGAGGATGATCTGGCCCATATGGCTGACGTCAAAAAGCCCCGCCTGCGCGCGCGTGTGAAGATGCTCGCCCAAGACCCCCATCGGATATTGCACCGGCATTTCGTAGCCGGCGAAGGGCACCATTTTCGCCCCCAGCGACTCATGCAGGGCGTAAAGGCAGGTCCGCTTCAGGTCGGTCATGCTGCCCGTCCTCCTGATCTGGCCGGAAATGCCCGGCACCGGTTTCGGGCGCGCGCCGCGCCCCCTCCTGGTGCCCCCTCTGTCCCTACCCGGCTGGCCTGTCGGCGTTCGGGCGCCTGAGATCGTTATCCCTTCGGCGGGCGCGGATGCGCCACTCTCCAGAGCTTTCTTGCCGGAAACGGTCCCTTGCGCCTGAGAGTTTACCGGGGCGGTTGCTCCTTCGGCACCGGCGCGGCCCAGCGGACCCGCCGGATTCTCCCGTATCCGACCCTTTTCGAATATCAGCCGGGCGGGCGCCAAGGCAAGCCCCCGCGTGCACCCTTGCATGGCGGCGACACATTCGGCAGAGAATGCGACACCACACGGCAATACAGGCGCGGAAATGAGCGATCCCTGTTTCTTTGGCTACGGCAGTCTGGTCAATCGCGCCACCCATGTCTATGGCACGGCCCGGCGCGCGCGCCTGCGCGGCTGGCGCCGGGCGTGGCGCTATACCGGGTTTCGCACCGGGCCGTTCCTGACCGCCGTGCCGTGCCCTGAGTCGGAAATCGACGGGCTGGTAGCGCTGGTTCCGGGCGCAGACTGGCGGGCCCTCGACGAGCGCGAGATGGGCTATGACAGGCTGCCGCTGGGGCCGGAACTGACGGTCGAGGGGCTTGCCGGCGCCGCCACCCAGATTTATGCCGTGCCCGCCGACGCTGCGGTGGACCCGCCGAAAAAGCCGCCGATCCTGCTGTCCTATGTGGATGTGGTCATCCAGGGCTATCTGCGCGAATTCGGGCCTGAAGGTGCCGCGCGTTTCTTTGCCACGACCGACAACTGGTCCGCCCCGGTGCTGGATGATCGGGCAAAGCCCTGCTATCCGCGCCACCAGATCCTGGACGATGACGAACGCGCGCTGGTTGACGCGCATCTGGCGCGACTTGGTGTCCGCATCGTGACAGACTAGGCGCGCAAGGCACCCCATCGGGGCCGAACGGGTCAGGAAATCCACAGTTCCAAAACGAAACGGGCGGCCCGCCAGGACCGCCCGCAAGACGCACAGTCGGTGCGCGCCTATTCTTCGTCGTTCTCTTCCAGCGACAGCGCCACGAAACGCGGATCATCGCCGCGGCGCACCATCAGCAGGACGGTGCGACGCCCGGCATCACGCGCCGCTTCGACGCGGTCGCGGAACTCGTCGAGCGTGGCAACCGGGGTCTGCCCGGCTTCGGTGATCACGTCACCCGCGCGCATGCCCTTCTCATCGGCATCCGATCCGGGTTCGATCGCGCGGACCACCAGCCCGTTCGTGCCCGGCGGAAGCGCCATTTCCTCGCGCATCACGTCGGTCAGCTCCGCCAGTTCCATGCCCAGCACGTCCTCGGGTTGCGCAGGGGTTTCGGGCTCGCCATTGTCGGCGCTTTCCGTGGCCTCCTCGCGCAGGCCCAGGGTCACGCTGACCGTCTCGCGGTCGCCATCGCGAAAGACGACAACATCGACATCGCGGCCCACACCGGCATCGGCGACGCGCCGCACCAGATCGCGGGTATCGCTGACCTCGCCGCCGTCAAAGCGCAGGATCACGTCGCCCGACAGGACGCCCCCCTCGCGCGCGGGTCCGTCCATCACCTCGGTGACCAGTGCGCCGCGGGCGTCCTCAAGGCCCAGGGCATCGGCGACATCGGCGGTGACATCCTGGATGCGCACGCCGAGCCAGCCACGACGGGTGGTGCCGTATTCCTGCAACTGGCCGATCACCTGCTCGGCAACGGTCGCGGACATCGCGAAACCGATCCCGATCGAGCCGCCGGTGGGCGACAGGATCGCGGTGTTCACCCCGATCACGTCGCCATCCATGTTGAACAGCGGCCCGCCCGAATTGCCGCGGTTGATCGCCGCATCGGTCTGGATGTAGTCATCGTAATTGCCCTGCAACGCGCGCCCGCGCGCCGACACGATCCCGGCGCTGACCGAAAAGCCCTGACCCAGCGGGTTGCCCACGGCAATGACCCAGTCGCCCACGCGCATGGCTTCGCTGTCGCCAAATTCGACAAAGGGCAACCCCTCGTCATGCTCGACCTTCAGCAGCGCCAGGTCGGTGGCCGGGTCGGTGCCCACGATCTCGGCTGACAGCGTGAGGCCCGAGAAGAACTCGACATCGATCTCGTCGGCGCCTTCGATCACGTGATTGTTGGTCACGATATAGCCGTCTTCCGAGATCACGAAACCCGAGCCAAGCGACTGGCTCTGGCGGGGGCGTGGCTGCATCTGGCCATCGCGGTCGAAGAACTCGTTGAAGAAATCCTGAAACGGGCTGCCATCGGGCAGTCGCGGCATTTCCCGTTCCATTTCGGCCGATACGGTGGTGGATGTGGTGATATTGACCACCGCCGGGCTGACTTCCTCGGCCAGATCGGCAAAGCTGCCGGGGCGATCCTGGGCATTGACCGGCCATGCGGTCGCGGCGGCCAGAAGCGCCAGCAACGCCAGCAGCGCGGCCCAGACCTGCGCCTGCGCGGCCATCGGCCGCGGCGCGATCACCGCAGCGCGGGAGACGCGATTCGTTTCAAGCTGCATCAATCTTTTCCTCCTGTCGTCTGCCAGGGGCATGCCGCCCTTGGCGCGGATAGGGTGAAGATAAGTAGAATTGCACCAACTGCAAACAGCGATGTCGTCTTTCAAGCGAAGGTGAAGTTCCCCCAATCCCGCGCGATCCCCCTTGTCCGCCAACGCCGCACCCCGCGCGCGGGTCAGCGATAGTCGCGCTCGTCCATCGGGGTCTGGTCGATACTCTGGCGCATCAGGGTCAGCATGCCCTCTTCGGCGCGGTTGAAATGCGCGCGCGGGTTCCACACCAGGTAGATGTCGATGGCCGGCGGGTCATCATAGGGCGGCAGGCGCCACAACAGGTCATTGCGCTCATCCGTGCGTGCGATGTGCAAGGGCAGACTGCCGATGCCCAGCCCACAGACGATCATGCGCCGCACCTCTTCAAGATTGCTGGAGGTTGCCACCCGGCGCCCGTCAATCTGCGCCGAGGCGCGCATCATCGCCACCGGGCGCAGCGCATCGGTCAACCGGTCGGTCTGGAACGAGACGAAGGTTTCGCCGCGCAGATCCGACATTTCCAATCCGGTCTTTCCGAAAAGCCGATGGCGCGGGCCGCAATAGAGGCCGAAATACTCGCGGAACAGGCGCGCATATTCCAGTTGCGGCAGCATCTGGTGCACCAGGCACAGGCCGAAGCTGGCGCGCTTTTGCATCACCGCGGTGGCGACATTCAGACTGGTTGCCACGTCGATGGTGAAGGTCGCGCGCGGGTGATCCTGATGGAACTGCGACAGCACCGAATCGAAATGCGGCGACACGACATGGCTTGCCACGGCGATATTGACATGGCCGACCACCTCTTCGCCCTTGCGCCTGAGCAGGACCGGCAGGCGGGAAACGGTGCCAAAGATCTCGACCGCCTCTTCGTGCAGCAACTCGCCCTCGGGCGTGACCTCGAACCGGCCGGGCTTGCGCACGATCAGCTTGCGTCCCAATCGCTCCTCAAGGCGGCGCAGCGCGTTCGATACGGTCGGCTGCTTCAGATTCAGACGCTCTGCGGCGGCGGTGATGCCGCGTTCCTCGACGATGACCAGAAAGGTCCGCAGCAGGTTCCAGTCCAGGTCGAACGGCAGCCGCGCGGTGCGGTCGGGGCGCGGATCGGTCATTCTTCAAACCTATTTTCATTATTTTGATTATATATTTGCAGAATGCCCGGCTTCTTGCAATCCTCCGCCGCACCCATCCAACAGGCTTGAATCAGAGGAACAAGACATGCTGAAATCCCTTCTTGGCGCATCGGCCGTTCTGGCCTTCGGCCTTTTCGCCGTCGCCGCCCCCAACCCCGCTGCCGCCGACGATCTGGACGATGTGCGCGAACGCGGCGTCCTGCGCGTCGCGCTGAGCGGCGTTTACCCGCCGTTCTCGATGACCAACGACCAGAACGAGGTGGTCGGCTTTGACGTGGACATCGCCAAGGAAATCGCCAGCCGTATCGGCGTCGAAGCCGAGATCATCACCACCGCATGGGACGGGATCATCGCCGGCCTGGTGACCGGGCGCTATGATACCATCATCGCCTCGATGTCGATCACCCCCGAGCGCGAGGAAGTCGTCGATTTCGTCGGCCCCTACTACAGCGCCGGGCGCACCGTCTTTGTCGCCGAGGACTCCGAGTTCGAGTCGATCGACGATCTGAACGGCCAGACCATCGGCGTCACGCTGGGTGAAACCCACGAGGAATGGGCCCGCAGCCAGACCGACCGCGACTGGACCCTGCGCACCTATCGCGGGCTGAACGAACTGGTCCTGGAAACCCGCAACGGCCGCATCGACGCCTTTGTCGCCGACAGCGTCGCCGGTGCGCTGGCTGCCCGCGAAAGCGACACCGATCTGCGCGCGATCGAACTGCCGGGCGAAGACGGCGCCTCGGTCGATGTCGGCATCGCCATCCGCAAGGAAAACCCCGAACTGGCCGACGCCATGCAGACCGCGCTGGACGAGATGATGGAAGACGGCACCTACATGGACATCGCCAACGAATGGATCGGTTCGGACATTCGCTGACGCACGATCGCCGCCCTGCCCCGCGCGCGCAGGGCGGCGCCATAACGACAAGAGGACAGGCATGACACCCTATTACGGCAAGCTGACATGGGAAGAGGTGCGCGACGCCGACAAGGACCGCGTGGTCATCCTGTCGGTTTCGGCCACCGAGGATCACGGGCCGCACATGGCGCTGGACACCGACACGCTTCTGGGCACCTCGATCGCCGATGGCGTGGCAACGGCGGCCCCGGACGAAGTGTTCATCATGCCGCCCATCCCCTATGGCTTCAACGAGCACCACAAGGACTTTCCGGGCGTGATCTGGATCGGTCCGGAAACCCTGATCGCCTTCATCACCGATGTGACCCGTTCGCTTGCGCATCACGGGTTTCGGCGCATCCTGCTGCTGAACAGCCACGGCTCGAACCATTCGGTGCTGGATCTGGCCGCCCGCAAGACCGTGATCGAGAATGAGGTGATCTGCGTCTCGGCGTCCTACTGGAACCTGATGTCGGATCGCATCAACGCCATGCGCACCTCGGAAACCGGCGGTATCGCCCATGCCTGCGAGTTCGAGGCGGCGATGTACATGCATCTGGACCCCGATCACATCTATCCCGAACGTGCCGCCAAGCAGGTGGTGCACGACCCCGGCAGCCGGTATTTCAACCTCGACCTGGCCTCGGGCGGGGCGCGGGCCATGCTGATGCGCTGGTGGTCGGAACATTCGCCGGACGGCACGATGGGCGACCCCACGGTGGCCACTGCCGAGAACGGCAAGCGTTTCTTCGATGCCGCGGTCGAGGAGGTTCTGGGCCTGGTGCGCGAAATGCGTGCCCTGCCCATCCTGCCGCGCAAGGATCACCACTGACAGGGGGACGGGCACGATGGATTTCGACCTCATGCAGCGGGTCTGGTGGTTTTTTGCCGAGGCCTCGGTCGCCACGATCTACATCTCGGCCCTGGCCATCGTGCTGGGCCTGTGCCTGGGGTTCACCGCCGCGCTGGCCTCGTTGTCGCGGCTTGCGGTGGTGCGCTGGCCGGCGCGGGCCTATGTCTCGGTCTTTCGCGGGACGCCGGCCCTGATCCAGTTGTTCCTGCTGTTTTTCGGCGGGTTGCAACTGGGTCTCGAACTGACGCCGATTCAGGCCGGGATCATCGCGCTGGGTATCAATATCGGCGCCTACATGACCGAATCCATCCGCGGCGCCATCGTCGCGGTCGAACGCGGGCAAATGGAAGCCGGGCGCTGCCTGGGGCTGAGCCACGCCCAGACCATGCGCCGGATCATCCTGCCGCAGGCCGCGCGGCTGATGGTCCGGCCCCTGGGCGTGAACTCGGTCGCGCTGATCAAGGGATCGGCGATCGTATCCACCATCTCGGTCACCGAACTGACCTATACGGCGCATCGCTTCATCTCGTCGACCTACAAGCCGTTCGAAATGTTCATCCTGGCGGCCATCTTCTATCTGGTCATCATCACCCTGTTCATGCGCCTGATCGGCTGGATCGACGCGCGCGTGGCGCTGGAGGACTGAGCCGATGAACCTGGATTTCTCAGTCGTCCCGCGCATGACCGATCTCTTGCTCTGGGGTGTGGCCTGGACCATCGTCCTGTCGGTCCTTTCCATGGTTCTCAGCCTGATCCTGGGCGCGGTTTTCGCGGTGGTGCGGGTCTCGTCGATCCGGCTGTTGCGCTGGCCGGTGCAGGGCCTGAGCTGGGTGTTCATGGGCACGCCGCTGCTGCTGCAACTTTACGTCGTCTATTTCGGTCTGGCCGAACTGGGCTTGAACCTCAACGCCTTCAGCGCGGGGGTCATCGCGCTGAGCCTGCATTTCGCGGTCTACAACGCCGATATCATCCGCGCCGGCATCCAGGCGATCGACAGCGGCCAGTATCAGGCCGCGCGCAGCCTTGGCGTCAGCCATGTTCAGGCGATGCGCAAGGTCGTGGTGCCGCAGGCGATGGCCAATGTCGCACCGGCACTGGGCAACATGATGATCGCCCTTCTGAAGGAAAGCGCGCTGGTCTCGGCCATCGGCGTGATGGAGCTGACCCTGTCGGCGCAACGCGCGATCAGCCAGACCTTCCGTCCGTTCGAGTTCTATCTGGCCGCAGCCGCGCTTTACTACCTTCTCAATCTCGTGCTGCAACAGGCCCTGCGCCTGATCGAACGCCGCACCACCCTGACCCGATAGGTGGCCCATGAGCGATCCCCGACGCGAACCGCTGGTTCGCATCCGCAACCTGAAAAAGAACTTCGGCACGCTCGAAGTTCTCAAGGGCATCGACATGGATGTCCACGAGGGTCAGATCATGGCTCTGATCGGACCGTCGGGTTCGGGCAAATCGACGCTTTTGCGCACGATCAACCAGCTTGAAGAGGTCACATCAGGCGAGATTTGGTTCGATGGCACGCTGGTCAACGCCCCGCTGTCGCATCGCGCCCGCGAAAAGCACCTGAACGCGCTGCGCCGAAACATCGGCATGGTATTTCAGCACTTCAACCTGTTCCCGCATATGACGGCGCTGGAAAACGTGACCATGGCGCCGGTTCTTCTGGGTCTGCAAACCAAGGACGAGGCCCGCGAAAAGGCGCTGCGTCTGCTGGACAAGGTCGGGCTGGGCGACCGGGCGAACTACTACCCCGCGCGACTGTCGGGCGGGCAGAAGCAGCGCGTGGCAATCGCTCGCGCACTGGCGATGGAGCCCAAGATGATGCTGTTCGACGAGGTGACATCGGCCCTCGACCCCGAACTGGTGGGCGAGGTGAACCGCACCATGAAACAGCTGGCGCAAGAGAACATGACCATGCTCATCGTCACGCATGAGCTGAAGTTCGCAGCCGATACCGCCAGCCATGTCGTGTTCATGGCAGATGGCCTGATCGTCGAGGAGGGGCCGCCGCAACAGGTTCTGCGCGACCCGGTTCAGGCCCGCACCCGCGCCTTCTTGCAGCAAGACGATTGATCCCTCTTACCGACAGGTTTCGTTCCCATGACCGCCCATTCGGAAAGCCACCTTTTCTATCTGTCCTCGGCCCGACGGCCGCACCTGGCCGAGGCGCGCGGCGTCTATATGTGGGATGTGGACGGCAAGCGGTATCTTGACGGCTCATCCGGCGCGATGGTGTCCAACATCGGTCATTCGCATCCCCATGTGCAGGACGCCCTGCGCCGTCAGATCGACAAGTATACCTTTGGCTACCGGCTGCATTTCCAGACCGAAGCATCCGAGGCGCTGGCCGCGAAAACCGCCGCGCTGGCGCCGGAGGGGATGGAAAAGGTGTTCTTCGTCTCGGGCGGGTCCGAGGCGGTCGAAAGCGCGATCAAGCTGGCGCGGCAATGGGCCGTCGTCACCGGACAGGAGAGCCGGTGGAAGATCATCTCGCGCTATCCGTCCTATCACGGCTGTACGCTGGGCGCGCTGGCGTTGACCGGCTATGACCCGCTGGCTGGCCCCTTTGCGCCGATGATGCAGGCCATGCCCAAGGTGCCCGCGCCCACGGCCTATCTGGACGGGCTCGACCCCGCCGATCCCGCCACGGGCGCGCATTACGCCGCCATGCTTGAGGCGCAGATCCTGGCCGAGGGGCCGGACTCGGTGCTGGCCTTCATCGTCGAACCCATCGGCGGCGCGGCCACCGGCGCGCTTGTGCCGCCTGCGGGCTACATGCAGGCGGTGCGCGACATCTGCACCCGCCACGGTGTCCTGCTGATCCATGACGAGGTCATGTGCGGTGGCGGGCGCACCGGGCGCTTTTTCGGCGCCGAACACTGGGGCATTGCGCCAGATATCCTGGCCTTGTCCAAGGGCTTTGGCGCAGGCTATGCACCGCTGGGCGCGATGGTGGCGCATGATCGCATCGTCGGCCCGGTGCAGGCGGCGGGCGGATTCGTGCACGGCTTTACATCGGCGGGCAACCCGCTGGCCTGCGCCGCCGGTCTGGCGGTGCTGGAGGTGATCGAGTCCGAGGGCCTTGTGGCGCAGGCCGCGAAAACCGGCGCGGCCCTGAAACAGGGATTGCAGGGCTTGATGCAACGCTTCGACTTCATCGGCGACGTGCGCGGCGAAGGGTTGCTGCTGGCGTTCGAACTGGTGGCCGACCGCACCAGCATGGAGCCCCTGCCACCCTCGCTGAACGCCTATCTGGAACTGGTCGAGCTGGCCTATGCGGAGGGGCTGATCATCTATTCGCGCCGCACCCGTGGCGGGCGCCGGGGCGATCACTTCCTGGTATGCCCGCCGATGATTTCCAACGAGGGGCATGTCGGCGAGATCATTGAAAAGCTCGCCACCGCGCTGGAACGATTTGCCCCGCGCGTGCGCGATGCCATCGCCAACGCCGCCTGAGCGGCGCGGGCCGAAAGGAACATCATGTCCAAAGTCATTATTTCCTGCGCCATCACCGGCTCGATTCACACGCCGTCGATGTCACCCTACCTGCCCGTCACCGGCGAAGAAATCGCGGCCCATGCGATCGGCGCGGCCCGGGCGGGGGCGGCGATCCTGCATCTGCACGCGCGCGACCCCGCCGATGGCCGCCCGTCGGCCGATCCCGCGCATTTCATGGGCTTTCTGCCCGCGATCAAGGCCGGCTGCGATGCGGTGGTCAACCTGTCCACCGGTGGCAGCGCGGTGATGAGCCTTGACGAACGGCTGGCCGGCCCCCTGGCCGCCGAGCCCGAGATGGCCTCGCTCAACATGGGAACGATGAATTTCGCGCTCTATCCGATGCTGGGCAAGCCGCGCAGCTGGAAACATGACTGGGAAGAGCCGTTCCTGCGCAATTCCGACGATCTGGTGTTTCGCAACACCCCGCGCGACATCGAGGGCATCCTGCGCCGGATGGGCGCGGAACGCGGTGCGCGGTTCGAGTTCGAATGCTATGACCTCAGCCATCTGCACATGCTGGCTCATTTTCGTGATCGTGGCCTGGTCAAGGCGCCGATCTTCATCCAGTTCGTGATGGGGGTTCTGGGCGGCGTCGCGGCCGAGCCCGAACATCTGGCGCATATGAAGGCGACCGCAGATCGGCTGTTCGGCACCGATTACCAGTTCTCGGTTCTGGCCGCCGGCCGCATGCAGATGCCGATGGCGGCGATTTCGGCGGGCATGGGCGGGCATGTCCGCGTCGGGCTTGAGGACAACCTGTTCCTGTCGCGCGGGGTGCTGGCCAAGTCCAACGCCGAACAGGTCGATAAGGTCCGCGGCATTGTCGAGGCTCTGGGCCGCACCGTCGCCACGCCGGACGAGGCGCGCACCATGCTGGGGTTGAAAGGTGCGGATGCGGTGGCATTCTGAACCCGAGGTCTAAGCCATGAGCACGATCACCTTGCGCCTTGCCGGCCCTGACGACGCCGTCGCCCTGAACACGGCGCTGCGCGCGCTGTCTCGGGATCTGGGCGATCCGCATCGGGCCACCGACACCCGGATGGCCGCCGCGCTGGCCCCCGGCGGCCCGTGCCGCGCCATTCTGGCGCAGCAGGGTGACCGGCTGATCGGGGCCGCGCTGTTCTCGCCGCTCTTTTCGACCGCGCGGGGCAGCGCCGGCGCGTATGTGTCCGATCTTTGGATCGATGCGGAGTTGCGCGGCGGGGGGCTGGGTCAGACCCTGCTGGCGGCGGTGCGCGATGTGGCGGCGCGCGACTGGCGGGCAGATTTCCTGCGGCTGTCGGTCTATGCCTCGAACCCGCGCGCCCGCGCCTTTTATGACCGGCTGGGCTTTGCCCCGGCCACGGATGAACATACCCTGACCTTGGACGGCGCGGCGCTGGCCGCGCTGAAAGGAGAGCCATGAAAGCCTTTCTCGACGAGCGCCAGCAGCGGCACGACCCCAAGCACTTCTTGGCCAACGGCCAGCGCCTGCAAAACCCCGAACAGCCCCAGCGCATCGCGGTCCTGAAAGCCGGGGCCGAGGCCGCGGGCTGCACCTTTGCCGCCCCAACGGATCATGGCGCGGGGCCGATCGCCGCGCTGCACAGCCCCGAATACCTGACCTTTCTGCGCACGATCCACACCCGATGGTCGCGCATCCCCGACGCCGCCGACGAGGTGATCCCCAATATCCACCCCGACCGGCGCACGGCCTCGTATCCGCGCTCGGCCGTCGGACAGGCCGGTTTCCACCAGGCCGATACCGCCTGCCCGATCTCGGACGGCACGTGGGAGGCCGCCTATTGGTCGGCCCAAAGCGCGCTTAGCGCCAGCGATGCGGTGCTGGGCGGCACGCGCGCGGCCTATGCCCTGTCGCGCCCGCCCGGACATCATGCCTTTGGCGATCTGGCAGGGGGCTTTTGCTTTTTGAACAACTCCGGCATCGCCGCCGAATGGCTGCTGCGCCACGGCAAGCGCCCGGCGATCCTGGATGTGGATGTCCATCACGGCAACGGCACCCAGGGCATCTTTTATTCCCGCGCCGATGTGCTGACGGTCTCGCTGCATGCCGACCCGATCCGGTTCTACCCCTTCTTCTGGGGTCATGCGCATGAACGCGGCGACGGCGCCGGGCTGGGTTACAACCTGAACCTGCCCATGGCGCGCGGCACGGGCGATGACGACTATCTGCGCGCGCTGGAGGCCGGGCTGGACCGGATCGCGGATTTCGGCGCCGACCTGATCGTTGTCGCGCTGGGGCTGGACGCGCATGAAAACGACCCGCTCAGGGGTCTTGCCGTGACGACACCGGGTTTCGGCCGAATCGGCGCGGCGATCGCGGCCACGGGCCTGCCGCTGGTCCTGGTGCAGGAGGGGGGGTATCTGTCTGACGATCTGGGTGCAAACCTCACATCGTTCCTGGGCGGCGTTCAGGGCTGATCGCCGGTCGATCAGCCCTGCGCCGGTGCCGTCGCCTCGTCGAGTTCCCGTGACAGGCGCGCGGTCTCGGCCGCCTTCGGGGTCGTGAACCGCGCCAGCAGCAGATAGGCCACGGGCGTCAGGAACAGGGTCGAGATCGCGGCCGGCCCCAGCCCGCCCACGATGATCCAGCCCAATGCCTCGCGCGCCTCGGCCCCGGCGCCGAAGGCAAAGATCAGTGGCACGCCGCCCAGCACCGTCGAGGCCATGGTCATCATCACCGGACGCAGGCGGATCGTCGAGGCCTCGAAGATCGCCTCGGCCACGCTGGCGCCACGATCACGCAACTGGTTGGCGAACTCCACGATCAGGATGCCGTTCTTGGCCATGATGCCCACCAGCATCACCAGCCCGATCTGCGAATAGACGTTCAAACTGCCCCCGGTCAGCAACAGCGCAAAGATCGCGCAGGCCAGACCCAGCGGCACCGTGGCCATGACGACCACCGCCGAGACAAAGCTTTCGAACTGCGCCGCCAGCACCAGAAACACCACGGCGATCGCGAAACCGAAGGTCAGAAGCAGGCCCGATGATGTCTCTTCCAGGGTCGCGGCTTCGGCCATGGGCACGATCCGCATGTCCTCGGCCAGAAGCTCGTTGCCGATCTCCTGCACCTGCGCATAGGCATCGCCCAGCGCCAGATCGGGTGTCAGCCCGGCCGTGACCTCGACCGCGCGCATCTGCGTCTCGCGGGTCAGCTCGGGCGCGACGGCGCGTTCCTCCAGCGTGACGAAACTGGACAGCGGCAGGATCTGCCCGCTGTCGGACTGGATGAAGACCCGCTCAAGATCGCCCGGATCGCGCACCGGGGTTGAGGTGGACAGCATCGTGATGTCGAAGCTTCGATCCTCGATGAACACCGTCCCGATGGACCGCCCGTCCAGCACCGCCTGCAAGGCCTCGCCCAGCCCGTCGATATTGACGCCAAGGTCCGAAGCCCGGCGCCTGTCGACCTCGATGAACAGTTGTGGCTGGTTTGTTTCATAGCTCAGGCGCACCTGACCGAAGGCCGGGTCTTCCTGAAGCCGTGCCACCATCGCCTCGGCGCGCTCGGACAACTCGTCATAGCTGTTGCCGACGATCGCGAAGCGCAGGCCCTGCCCGGCCCCGCGGATGCCCAGCGAATTGGGCTGGATCGCAAAGGCCCGCACGCCAAGAACCGGGCGGATCGCGCTGTTGATGTCGGCCACGATCTCTTGCTGCGAGCGTTCGCGCTCGTCCCAGGACGCGAGGGTCAGGACCATGAAGCCCCGGTTCTCGCGCCCCCACATCCCCGCCAGCGAGAAGATGTTGCGCACCTCGCCGGTTTCGCGAAAGGGTGCGACCAGGGCTTCAAGCTCCAGCATCTTGCCGTTGGTATAATCCAGCGACACGCCCTGCGGCGCCGACACGCTGAGAAGGGCGATCGCGCGATCCTCGGATGGCACCAGTTCCTGCCGGATCTGGCCGGATACCAGGATCGCCGTGACGCCAAAGACGACCGCGGCGGCGACCACGGCCATCGGCGCGGCCAGCGCCCCCTTCAGCAGCACCGCATAAAGACCGGCAAGCCTGGCACCCAGCCAGGCGACCGGCCCGCGCCGTCCTGCGGTTTCGGCGCGCAACAGGCGGCTGGCCAGCACCGGGCACAGGCTCAGCGCCACGATCGAGGACAGCAGCACCGCCATCGCCAGCGTAAAGCCGAATTCGCGGAACAACCCGCCGGTCTGCCCCGGCAGGAACGACAGCGGCACGAACACCGCCGCCAGCGTGGCGGTCGTGGTGACGACGGCAAAGAACACCTCTTGCGTGCCCAGAACGGCGGCCGCGCGCGGCCCCATCCCCTGCGCGCGCCGGCGCACGATGTTTTCCAGCACCACGATCGCGTCGTCGACCACCATGCCGGTGGCCAGAACCAGCGCCAGAAGCGTCAGGATGTTGACCGAGAAACCGACGATATAGATTGCCGCGATGGTGCCGATCAGTGCCACCGGCAAGGTCAGCGCCGGGATCAGCGTGGCCCGGGCGTCGCGCAGGAACAGGTAGATGATGCCGACGACGATCAGGATCGCAAGGATCAGTGTCATTACCACTTCCGAGATCGCACCGCGCACGAATGTGGCCTCGTCCGAGGTGATGAAGATGCTGACATCGTCCGGCAGGATCTGCTGCAACTCCTCGACCACCTCGGTCACGGTGTCGGAAATCTCCAGCGTGTTCGACGTCGCCTGGCGGATGATGCCGATACCGATGCCGTTCTGCCGGTTGGCGCGCAGCACGCTTTCGCCCGGGGCCGGCCCCAGCGTGACCTGCGCGACATCGCCCAGCGCCGTGTCGTCGCGCACCACAAGCGCCTCGAACGCCTCGGGCGTGGTGACCGAGGCCGTGGTGCGCACCAGAATGCTCTGGCTGTCGCTGGAGAGCGCGCCGGCCGGCACGTCGAAGGACACATTGCGCAGGGTCGTGCGCACATCGGCCAGCGACAGGCCGCGACTGGCAAGCTGCATCATGTCCACATCGACGCGGAAAACCTGCTCGCGATTGCCGTAGACTTGTAGATCAGCCACGCCGGGGGCCGAGATCAGCCGGTCCTCGACCTGTTCTTCGACAAGGCGCGTCAACTCCTGGACCGAGCGGGTTGACGAGGTGACGCTGATGCGCATGACCGCGTCGGCATTGGCGTCGGCCTTGACGATGCGCGGCTCGTCGACATCGTCGGGCAGGGTGCTGCGGATGCGCCCGATGGCATCGCGGATGTCGGTGGCGGCGGTGTCCAGATCGACGTTGTCGTCGAACTCGATCACGATCCGGCTGCGGCCGAAGCGCGACGAGGACGAGATCGCCTTGACCCCGCTTACGCGCCCCACCGCCCCCTCGACGGCGGCGGTGATCTCGCGGTCGATGGTCTCGGGTCCGGCACCGCTGAACCCGGTGGTGACCGTGACCACGGGGCGATCGACATCAGGCAATTCGCGGACCTCGACACCCCAAAGCCCGGCCAGACCGGCGATCACGATCAACGCACTCAGCACGAATGCCAGGATCGGCCGGCGCACGAACAGCGCCGTGCCCGAGCGCTGCGCCTCGATCGCGGCGGGGTTCACCTGCGGCGCCGGGTCGTGCCCGCCGGCATCGTCCTGCGATGGTTCTCGCGGCGAACCGGCGTCGTGCGGGCTCTTGTTCCTAATCATGCGGCGCGGCCTTTCAGGTTTCCGAGGCGTCGCGCTCGGCATTGGCGCTTTCGGCGCCGTCGCCGGTCGGCGTGCGCGCGCGGTCCTCGACCTCGGTGCCTTCGCGCAGCGATTGCACCCCCTCGCGCACCACCCGCTCGTCCGGCTCCAGGTCGCCGCGCACCAGCACCAGACCGCCGCTGCGTTGCACCACGCGCACCGGAACCCGGTGCGCGGTATCGTCGCGGATCACCCAGACAAAGGCGCCGTCGTTGCCCCACTGGATCGCCAGCGGATCGACGGCGGGATAATGCTCGCCCGGAAGGTCAAGAGAGATGCTGAAGGCCATGCCCGCGCGCAGGCGGTCATCATCATTGGCCACCTGGGCGAGAACACGCAACGTGCGGCTGGCCTCGTCGACGCGCGTGTCCACGGCGCGGACCTGACCGTCAAGATCGACATCGGGCCGGGACAGCAACGTCACGCTCAGTGCGTCACCGGCGGCGATACGCCCGACCAGTCGTTCAGGCACACGAAAATCGACAAGGATCATCGAACGATCGTCAACCCGCGCAATGGTCGTGTCCGGCCCGACCTGGGTGCCGACCTCGGTCTCGATCAGGCCCAGCCAACCCGTGATCGGTGCCACGATCTCGCGCCGGGACAGGTCGAACTCGGCCTGTCGCACGGCCAGTTCCGCCGTGCGCACCCCCAGCGCGGCCTCGCGGATCTGGACATCCGTGGCGGTGCCCGACTCGCGAAGACGCTCCAGCCGGTCCTGCGTTGCCAGTGCCTCGTCCAGCATCAGTTCGGCCCGGTCGCGCGCGATCTGTTCGGCGGCGGCATCAAGCCGGGCGACGACCGTGCCGCGCTCGACCACCTCGCCCGCCGATACACGGACCTCGGCCAGCCGGCCCGAGACCTCGGGGCGCAATTCGACCGAGCTCAGCGCCTCGCCGGTGCCGATCGCGGCGATCCGGTCGCGCATCTCGGCCTCTTCGATGACCGCGGTCATCACCTGCACCGCCCCGCTGCCAAAGCCGCCGCCACCCTGCCGGGCGCCGCTGTCGTCCTCGGCCAGCGGGACACCCAGTTCCTGCAACGGCTGCAACAGCCCCAGCCGGTCAAGAACCGGATGCGACGACGGCAGAAAGACGGCCCAGCCAATGAGAGCCATCACGACAATGGCGACGACCACCAGCCCCTGCCCGATCAGTCGAACAATCATGCGCATTCCCGCGAACCCTCAATACCCGCGCCGGCCAAAGGCCCGAACCTGCGTTAACATATCGCCCTTCGGGGCAAAGGCCACCATTCAACGCCCCAAATTTACGAAAAGCCCTGCAAGCCGGCCTGAATTCGGCCGCCTTTCGCGGAATTCCGTCTGCCTTTTACGCAACCCGCGCCGCTTTCCGTCGCCATGGCGCCAGATTAGATGGCACTGCCCTCGTCGGGCCCGACCATGGCACCAAGGCGGTTGAGGCTGTCCAGGATGGCGCGCCGTTCCTCGGGGGGGAGCGCCTTGAACCCGCCGCCGATCTGCGCGCCCAGCGGATCCGGCGCGGCGTCCAGCGTCGCGCGGCCTTGCGCGGTCAGGCGCGCGTGCACGATCCGGCGATCCTTGTCCGACCGGTATCGCTGTATGAGGCCCTTGGCTTCCAGCTTGTCCAGTATGCCGACCACCGTCGGCGGGCTGCTCCCGGCGCGCGCCGACAGCGCGCGGCTTGTGACCTCGCCCATCTCGCCCAGCGCGCTGAGGACGACGTATTGCGGCAAGGTCAGGCCGATATCGCGGTCGATCTGCCGCGACTGCACGTCCAGGGCCCGTGCCAACCGCCGTATCTGCCTGAGAAGGATCAGATATTCCTCGGCTTCCTGCATTCGCAGCCTCAAATGGTTGAAGTCTAATCATTATGACACTAATTATTGCCGGTCAAACAAATTCATGCGACGTTCGACAGGGAGGCTCAAACCCCGATGTGCGGTATCTGCGGCGAGATCCGGTTCAAGAACGGGGCCATGGCCTCGGGTGCAACGCTGGAACGCATGGTCGATGCGATGGCCCCGCGCGGGCCAGACGGGGCCGGAATCTTTCTGCGTGGCCGCGTGGGCTTCGGCCATCGTCGGCTCAAGATTATCGACCTGTCCGAAGCCTCGGCGCAGCCCTTTATCGATACGTTTCTGGGGATGACGATCGCCTTCAACGGGTGCATCTACAACTATCCCGAACTCCGCGCCGAGCTTGAGGGCAAGGGGCATCGTTTTGCCTCAAGTGGCGACACCGAGATCATTCTCAAGGCCTGGGCGGAATGGGGCACCGAGGCGCCGAAACGGTTTCACGGCATGTTCGCCTTTGTCCTGCATGAGCGTGACAGCGGCCGGGTCGTCATGGTCCGCGACCGTTTCGGCATCAAGCCGCTCTATTACAGCGAAAGCGGCGACCGGCTGCGCTTTGCCTCGACCCTGCCCGCGCTGCTGGCGGCAGGCGGGGTCGATACCACCATCGACCGGATCGCCCTGCATCACTACATGACCTGGCACGCGGTCGTCCCGGCACCGCGCACGATCTTGTCGGGCGTGCGCAAGCTACCGGCGGCGACCATCCGCGTGATCGAGGTCGACGGTCGCACCAGCGACACCCGGTTCTGGGAGCCTGATTTCACCCGCTCGACCGCAGATGCCCAGCGATCGGCCGAGGAATGGCAGGATCTGGTGCTGGACAGCCTGCGCAGGGCGGTACGGCGGCGCATGGTGGCGGATGTGCCGGTGGGCGTGTTGCTGTCGGGCGGCGTGGACAGTTCGCTGATCGTCGGGCTTCTGGCCGAACAGGGGCAGGCCGGGCTGGCCACCTATTCCATCGGCTTCGAAGAGGCGAAGGGCGAAAAAGGCGACGAATTCGACTACTCCGACCTGATCGCGCGGCAATATGGCACCGATCACCACAAGATCTTCATTCCGTCCGAGGAGATGCGCGCGCACCTGCCCGATGCGATCGCCGCCATGTCCGAACCGATGGTCAGCTACGACAACATCGGCTTTTACCTGCTGTCGCGCGAAGTGTCGAAAACCATCAAGGTGGTGCAGTCCGGACAGGGCGCCGACGAAGTCTTTGGCGGCTATCACTGGTATCCGCCGATGCAGGATGCCAACGATCCGGTGGCCACCTATTCCGAGGCGTTCTTTGATCGCAGCCATGCACGTCTGGCGGGTCATCTGTCGCCCGAATGGCTGGCCGAACGCGATGAATCCCGCGCCTTTGTCGAGGCGCATTTCGCACGCCCCGGCGCCGACGATCCGGTGGACAAGGCCTTGCGGCTGGATACCAACGTCATGCTGGTGGACGACCCGGTCAAGCGGGTGGACAACCAGACCATGGCCTGGGGGCTTGAGGCGCGCGTGCCGTTCCTTGACCATGAACTGGTGGAACTGGCCGGGCGCATCCCGGCCCGCCACAAGCTTGCGCATGGCGGCAAGGGCGTGCTGAAAGAGGCCGCGCGCCAGATCCTTCCGGCCGAGGTGATCGACCGAAAGAAAGGCTATTTCCCGGTTCCGGCGCTGAAATATGTCGATGGCCCGTATCTTGACATGTGTCGCGACGCGCTGACCGCGCCGGCCGCGCGCGGCCGGGGCCTGTTCCGGCAGGACTATCTGGATGACCTGTTCGATGCCCCTGCCGACCATGTTACCCGCCTGCGCGGATCCGAACTCTGGCAGGTGGCGTTGCTGGAGATGTGGTTGCAGGCGCACGGCATCTGAAACGACAGGCAAGGGAGGCGAGTCTCATGTCCGAGTCCGACCAGCCCAAGCGGCGCGGCGCCCAGGCCTACCGGCTCAAGCGGTTTCGCAGCGAAACGGTTCACCCAGCCCAGGGTGCGCGCGCCAACGCGATGGTGGATTGCGGCTGGGGCCGGTTGATCTTTGGCCACACGTTCGACAGCGCCGAGGCCCTGGCCGAAGCCCTGCGCGCCGAGGGCCCGGACCGGCGCGACATCGCGCTGTACGTGCGCGATCCCCACGTCCTGCTGGCCCTGGCGCCGCAAGAGCTGTTTCTGGACCCGTCGCATACCTTTCGGCTGGATCTGGCGACCTATCGGGGGGCGCGACGGCCGCGCAAGGGCTTCGACATCCGGCGCCTGAATACGCGCCGGGATGCCGAGGCGGTGAATGCCATCTATGCCGAACGCAAGATGGTCCCGATCCCGCCGGACTTCTTTTGGAACCTGCATGACAGCCGCACGCTGACGGTGCTGGTGGCCGAGGACAGCGAGACCGGCGCGGTGCTTGGGTCGGTCATGGGGGTCGATCACGCGCGCGCCTTCGACGACCCCGAACACGGCGCGTCGCTGTGGTGCCTTGCGGTATCACCGCAGGCGCCGCATGCCGGGCTGGGCGAGTCGCTGGTCCGGCGCCTGGCAGAACATTTCAAGGCGCGCGGTGCGGCCTTCATGGATCTGTCGGTGATGCATGACAACCACCAGGCCATCGCGCTTTATGAAAAACTGGGCTTTCGCCGCGTACCGGTCTTTGCCGTCAAGCGCCGCAACGTGATCAACGAGCCGCTCTATTCCGGGCCCGATCCGGCCGAGGGGCTGAACCCCTATGCCCGCATCATCGTCGACGAGGCGCGCCGCCGCGGCATCCATGTCGAGGTCACCGACGCCGAAGGCGGCTTCTTCCGCTTGACACACGGCGGGCGCAGCCTGCGCTGCCGCGAGGCGCTGAGCGATCTGACATCGGCGGTGTCGCTGTCGATTTGCGACGACAAGCGGGCCACCCGCCGCGTGGTCGAACGCGCCGGGGTCCGCGTGCCCGCGCAACTGACCGACGACACACCCGAGGCGCGCGCCGCCTTTCTGGAACGGTACGGAACGGTCGTGGTGAAGCCCGCGCGCGGCGAACAGGGGCGCGGCGTGGCAGTCGGCCTGACCCGCCCCGACGAGGTCGAGGACGCGATCGAGGACGCGCGAACCCTGTGCCCCGATGTGGTCGTCGAGGAATGCTTTGCCGGGCAGGATCTTCGTCTTCTGGTGATCGACTACGCGCTTGTGGCGGCCGCGATCCGGCGCCCGGCGCGGGTGGTCGGCGATGGTCGCGCCACGGTGCGCGATCTGATCGAAACGCAAAGCCGGCGCCGCGCGGCCGCCACCGACGGCGAAAGCCGGATTCCGCTGGATCAGGAAACCGAACGCTGCGTGGCCGATGCCGGGTTCGGGCTTGACGACGTGCCGCCGCAGGGTGCCGAGATTCCGGTGCGCAAGGCGGCGAACCTGCATACCGGCGGCACCATTCACGATGTTACCGACACGGTCCACCCGGTTCTGGCGCGCGCCGCCATCGACGCTGCCCGCGCCATCGAGATCCCGGTGACCGGGATCGACCTGATGGTCAAGGCCCCCGACCAGCCCGACTATGTGTTCATCGAGGCCAACGAGCGCCCCGGACTGGCCAACCACGAACCCCAACCCACGGCCGAGCGATTCATCGACCTGCTGTTTCCGCTGACCGTCGCACCGGCTGCAGGCGAAAAGGAGCCCGGACAGCCATGAGTGACACCCCCCTGCCCGCGCGGCCCGCGATCGACGCGGCCGATCTCATGGATCAGCTGGCCGCGCTGCTGGCGATCGCCAGCCCGACCGGATACACCGATACCGTGGTCCGCCATATGTGCCGGGTACTCGACGGCTGGGGCGTGGAGTATGACCTGACGCGGCGCGGTGCGATCCGGGCGCGGGTGCCGGGCCGGGACGCAGCCGGCGCCCGCGCCATCGTCTCGCATCTGGACACGCTGGGCGCACAGGTGCGCGCGCTCAAACCCAACGGCCGGGTATCGCTGGCCCCGATCGGCACCTGGTCGGCCCGGTTCGCGGAAGGGGCGCGGGTGACGCTGTTCACCGATCACGGCAGCTATCGCGGCACGATCCTTCCGCTCAAGGCCTCGGGGCATACCTATAACGACGAGATCGATACCCAGCCCGTGGGCTGGGATCATGTCGAGCTGCGCATTGACGCGCAGGCCTTTTCGCTGCCCGACCTGCACGAGCTGGGCATCGAGCCGGGCGACATGGTCGCCATCGACCCGCATCCCGAATTTCTGGAGTCGGGGTTCATCGTCTCGCGGCATCTGGACAACAAGGCCGGCGTGGCGGTGATGCTGGCGGCGTTGAAAGCGTTGATAAACGCCCCCGAGCGCCCCCCGGTCGATACCTTCTGGCTGTTCACCATCGCCGAGGAGGTCGGCCATGGCGCCGCCTCGATCCTGTTGCCGGATATCGCCTCGATGGTGGCCGTGGACAACGGCACCACCGCGCCCGAGCAGAATTCGCGCGAGTTCGGTGTCACCGTCGCCATGGCCGATCAGACCGGCCCGTTCGATTATCACCTGACGCGCAAGCTGGCATCGCTGTGCCGCGATTACGCCATCCCCATGCAAAAGGATCTCTTTCGCCATTACCGTTCTGACAGCGCCTCGGCCATCGAGGCGGGGGCCGATGTGCGCACTGCGCTGGTGACATTCGGCGTCGATGCCTCGCACGGGTATGAGCGCATCCATATCCACGCGCTGGTGTCGCTGGCCGAGTTGCTGGCGATCTATGCGCTGAGCCCGGTTGAAATTCCGCGCGACCGTCAGACCGTGGCCGGGCTGTCGGGCTTCACCCGCCAGCCGGTCGAGCCGGTCGAGGTCGAACCCGTCACGCCGCCGCCCGACGACGACGGCGCCTGACGCATCCGTTTCCTCTCTGGAATGCGCCGGCGAACCGGGGCATTGTGCACGTGCGGCGTGCCGTGCGACGCGCACCGCCGACGTATGACCCAGCAGGAGGACCGCGATGAGCATTCAGGACCGTATCGACGCCTTTGCCCAGGATCTGACCGCGATCCGGCGCGACATCCACGCCCATCCGGAACTGGGCTTCGAAGAGGTCCGCACGGCCGGGATCGTTGCCGACAGATTGCGCGAATGGGGCATCGACGTGACGACGGGCATTGGCAAGACGGGGGTGGTCGGCGTTCTCAAGGGAAATCGGCCAGGCCGCGCCATCGGCCTGCGCGCCGATATGGACGCCCTGCCCATCGACGAGCAGACGAACCTGCCCTATGCCTCGAAAACGCCGGGGGTGATGCATGCCTGCGGCCATGACGCGCACACCACGATGATTCTGGGTGCCGCGCGCTATCTGTCCGAGAACCGCGATTTCGCCGGCACCGCGGTGTTCATCTTTCAACCGGCCGAAGAAGGCCTGGGCGGGGCCCGCGCCATGCTGGCCGACGGGCTGTTCGACCGCTTTCCCTGTGACGAGGTCTACGGCATCCACAATTCCCCCTATCACGAGCCCGGCGTGATCGGCGTCAAGCCCGGCGCGGCGATGGCGGGTGCCAATTTCTTTGACATCCGCATCACCGGGCGTGGTTGCCATGCCGCCATGCCCGAATCCGGTATCGACACGATCGTGATCGCAACGTCTCTGGTGCAGCAATTGCAAAGCATTGTCGCCAGAAACGTGCCGCCGTCTCGGCAACTCGTGCTTTCGGTAACGCAAATCCATGCCGGCGCGGCCTATAACGTCATCCCCGAAAGCGCGCATCTGGCGGGCACCGTGCGCTATTTCGACCGCGCCACCGCCGACATGGTCACGCAACGGATGCAAGCCCTGTGCGACGGGGTCGCGGCAGGCTATGGCGTCGAGGTCACGATGGACATGCGCAACGTTTTTGACGTGCTGGAAAACGACCCCGCACTATCACAGGCGATGGTCGAGGCGGCGCGTGATCTGGTCGGCGACAAGGCGGTCGTCAAGGCCGAACAGGTCATGGGATCCGAGGATTTTGCCGACATGCTGCAAGCCGTGCCCGGCGCCTATTGCACCATCGGGCACGCGGGGTCCGTGCCGCTGCACAACCCCGGTTTCATCTTTGATGACGCGGCCTTGCCGGTCGGGGTTGCGTTGATGGCACGCATGGTCGAAACCCGCGGCGGTGCCTGACGCGGCTGGCCGACTTTCGAAATTCGCGAAATTTCTCGGTTTTCTTCGTCGAATATGACGACGCCGTTCAGTCATTGTTTAACCCCCTGCCCCCACACTGCCGCCAAAGCAGCACTGGGGGACGACCATGTTACGCAATATTCGCATCGCCACACGGATCTCGGGGGGGTTCCTCGTGATCTTGGGGCTTCTGACGGCGCTGGCCATCTTTGCCTATGTCTCGACCGACCGGCTGGGCGGGTATCTGGACCGCTTCAACAACAGCTCGGACGTCGCCTTCACGGCAGCGGATGCCCGGTATTCCACGATCCGCGCGCGCTTGGCCGCCAATGCCTATCTCGCCACCCCGTCCGAGGACTCGCGCCAGGAATACGGTGAATGGATCGAACGCGCCAAGGCCAAGGCGGCGGAATTCGAAAATTCGGGTTTCGACTCTGCGCGTCGGTTTGCCGAGTTTCTGGACGACTACAGCGCCCGAACCACGGCCGCCATCGCAGCCAGTGACGCGCGTACGTCCGCCGCGCACCGCATACAGGAACTGGGGCTCGAACACCGTTGCGACATCGGCGAACTGGCGCGCATTCTCGAATCGCGCGCCGCGACCGAGCTGGCCTTTTCCGCGCTCCATGCCTCCGAATCCTTCCTGGTCATGCAGGTTCGGCTGGATCGCTTTCTTGCGGGCGGGGACGCCTCGGAACTCGAACGCGCGCAAGACCAGCTTCACAATGCGCAAACCCTTCTGCAATCGATCCCGCCCGCCTCGCTGAGGGGCGATGAGCGCGGTTTGCTGGCATCATCGCGCGACGGGGTCGCTGCCTTCGTTGATGAGATGGCGGTGGTCGAACAGGCCGAGCTGGACTATCGCCAGCGCGCCGCCGACCGCCAGAGCGTGGTCGAACCGCTGATGGCGGCGCTCGACGGCATGCTGCACGACTCCGACGCCTATATCAGCGATCTTGCACAAAGCAGCGGTGAAACCGTCCGATCGACCATTACCAGCTTGCTTGTCGGTGCCGTCGCGATCTTTGCCCTTGGCGCCGCGATCGCCGTGCTCCTGTCGGTCGATATCAGCCGTGCCCTGCGCCGGACGGTCGATCAGACCCGTCGTCTTGCCGAGGGCGATCTGGGTGTTGCCGTCACCGGGGCGGAAAACCGCAGCGAACTGGGCGATCTGTCGCGCGCACTCGAAGTCTTCAAGCAGAACGCCGAGGAAACGCGCCGCCTGACGGCCGAATCCGACGCCCGCCGCGCCGAGGATGACGCCCGACAAGAACGCGAGATGGCCAGGCAGCAGCGCGTGGTCAATGACATCGGCGCGGGGTTGAACCGGCTGGCGGCGGGCGATCTGACACGCCATATCGACAGCCCGGCCAACGACCCCTTCCCGACCGAATACGACGGCTTGCGCAAGTCCTACAACGATGTCGTCGATCAGCTTTCGGGGATCGTCGCGCGGATCGGAGCGGTGGCGGATTCGGTGCGTGCGGGCTCGGGCGAGATCAATGCCGCGTCGCAGGATCTGTCGGCGCGCGCCGAAACCCAGGCCGCGACACTGGAGGAATCGGCCGCTGCCCTGAACCAGCTAACCGAAAGCGTCCGTTCCACCGCGCAGCGGGCGTCAGCGGCGGAACAGTCCAGCCAGGACAACCGCGCCCATGCCGAATCCGGTGCGCAGATCGTGGGCGAGGCCATGAACGCGATGAAGGGGATCGAGCGCAGTTCCGAACAGATCACCCGCATCATTGGCGTGATCGACGACATCGCCTTTCAGACCAATCTTCTGGCACTGAATGCAGGGGTCGAAGCCGCGCGCGCCGGTGATGCCGGGCGCGGCTTCGCGGTGGTCGCCTCGGAGGTGCGGGGACTGGCGCAACGCGCATCGGAATCGGCGCGCGAGATCAAGACCCTGATCCGCGAAAGCGCCACCCAGGTGGAAGCGGGTTCCGAACTGGTCAATCGCACCGGCGAAAGCCTGGAAGAGATCTTGCGACGCGCGGCAGACGTCTCCGGGCTGGTGGCCGAAATCGCCGTCGCCGCGTCCGAACAGGCCGCGGGTCTGGATGAGATCAACACCGGCGTCAACCAACTTGACCAGGTGACCCAGCAAAACGCCGCCGTCGCCGAAGAAACGACCGCCGCCGCCACGTCGCTGCTGCAAAAGGCCGAGGAACTGACGCATGAGCTTGCGGGCTTTCAGACCGCCGGCGGCGCGAACGCGCTTCTGACGCTGCCGGGATCGGCGGCCCTGACGCCGACCAAGGCCCAGTCGGCGCGCGCCACACCAACGCCAACGGCAAACTGGGCCGCGGCGCAACCTGCCAAGGCCGTGGGATCGGGGTCCAACCCCTGGCGCGATTTCTGATCGGGTGCAGACTCGGGTTCTTGTGATCGGCAGGGCGCACGCAGCGGCGCCCTGCCCGCCAAACCGGGCGCGCGCAGCCGGGAACGATCATCGCCCTGGCTTTGCGGCGCAGCCCCCTGGCCCCGCCGCCCAACCAAAGAACGCCTGTCCAGGGACGGCGACCGGCCATCAAAGCGCCGCCAACTGCGCCCTTGACACGAATCACCCTGGCGCCTAGCCATAAGTGAAACATGAACCATATGTCATGTTTTGTCAGGGAGGTTTACATGAAACTGAAATCCGCCGTCCTTGCGACGGCCCTTGTCGGCTTGGCCGCACCGGCACTTGCCGAGATCCGTATCGCCCATGTCTATGACCGTACCGGCGCGCTGGAAGCCTATGCCGCGCAAAGCCATGTCGGCCTGATGATGGGGCTGGAGTACGCCACCGACGGCACGATGGAGGTCAATGGCGAGCCGCTGGTCGTCATCGAAAAGGACAGCCAGCTGCGCCCGGACCTGGGCCGCGCCCTGCTGGCCGAGGCCTTTGGCGACGATGGCGCCGATATCGCCGTCGGCCCGACCAGTTCGGGCGTGGCGCTGGCGATGCTGCCGGTCGCCGAGGAATACGAGCGCATCCTGATCGTCGAACCCGCCGTGGCCGATTCCATCACCGGCTCGGACTGGAACCGCTACATCTTCCGGACCGGGCGCAACTCCAGCCAGGACGCGATCTCGAACGCGGTCGCATTGGGCCGCGAGGATGTGCATATCGCCACGCTGGCGCAGGATTATGCCTTTGGCCGCGACGGTGTCGCCGCCTTTAGCGAAGCCCTTGATGGCACCGGGGCGACGCTGGTGCACGAGGAATACGTGCCCACCGACACCACCGATTTCACCGCCGCGGCAGAGCGCATCTTCAATGCCATGGACGATGTCGAGGGCGAAAAGCGGCTCTTCGTGATCTGGGCGGGCGGCAACAACCCGATGAACCGCATCCAGGCGATGGACCCGTCGCGCCACGGGATCGAGCTGGCCTCGGGCGGCAACATCCTGGCCGCGATGGGGGCGTATCGCGACATGCCCGGCATGGAAGGCGCGACCTATTACTATTATGAAATCCCGGAGAATCCGGTCAACGACTGGCTGGTCGAACAGCATTTCGAGCGCTATGACAGCCCGCCCGACTTCTTCACCGCAGGCGGGATGGCCGCGGGAATGGCCGTGGTCGAGGCGCTGCGCCGCTCGGAAGGATCGACCGATGCCGAGGATCTGATCTCGGTCATGGAAGGCATGGAATGGGACACGCCCAAGGGCACCATGCGGTTCCGCGCCGAGGATCACCAGGCATTGCAGGAAATGTATCACTTCCGTATCCGCGTCGAGGATGACGTCGACTGGGGCATCCCGGAACTGGTCCGGGTGCTTGGCATCGACGACATGGACATTCCGATCCGCAACGACCGCTGACGAACCTGCCGGGGCGCCGCCGAACACGGCGCGCCCCGCGCCCCATCTGCCCCTTCCCGCATCGCCATCTTGTTCCGGCCATGCCGCGCAGACGCGCGGGCTGGCCCGGGATGTGCCCTGTTCGCTTCAACACACGGTCCGCCCCAATGATCCAACCCTCGCTTGAAACCCGCGATCTGACGGTGCGCTTTGGCGGCCATGTCGCGGTCGATCACGTGACCTGTGCCTTTCGCCCCGGCGAACTGACCGCCATTGTCGGGCCGAACGGTGCGGGCAAGACCACCTATTTCAATCTCATCTCGGGTCAGATTCCTGCCAGCGCGGGCACGGTCACCCTTGGCGGCGAAAACATCACGCGCCTGTCGGTCCCGGCCCGGACCGAACGCGGCCTGGGCCGCGCCTTTCAGCTGACGAACCTGTTTCCGAAACTGACGGTGCTGGAGAATGTTCGACTGGTGGTCCAGGCCCGGATGCGGCGCGGCTTCAACATCTGGACCATGGCGCTGAGCCATCGCGACCTGATCGAGGCTGCCGAAACCGTGCTGGAACGCGTGCGCCTGTCGCATCTGGCGCAACAGACCGTTGCGGCCCTGTCGCATGGCGATCAACGCAAGCTCGAGGTGGCGACGCTGATCGCGATGGAACCGCGGGTCTTCATGTTCGATGAACCGACCGCCGGCATGTCGGTGGACGAGGCCCCGGTCATCCTGGACCTGATCGCCGAGATCAAGCGCGATTCGGGCGCCACGGTCTTGCTGGTCGAACACAAGATGGACGTGATCCGCACCCTGGCCGACCGGATCGTGGTGCTGCACAACGGCGCACTGGTGGCCGATGGCCCCCCGACCGAGGTCATGGCATCGGACGTGGTGCAGGAGGCCTACATGGGCAAGGAGTTGAGCGATGTCTGATCCGATCCTCAGCCTGTCGGGCGTCAAGACCGACATCGGCCAGTATCACATCCTGCATGGGGTCGATCTGGAGGTGCCGCGCGGCCAGGTGACCATGCTTCTGGGCCGAAACGGCGCCGGCAAGACCACCACCTTGCGCTCGATCATGGGCCTCTGGCGGCCGCGCACGGGTTCGATCCGGTTCGACGGGGCCGAGATCGCGGGCCTGGCACCGCCGCAGATCGCCCGGCGCGGCCTGGGCTTCGTGCCCGAGGACATGGGCATCTTTGCCGACCTGACGGTCGAGGAGAACCTGATCCTCGCTGCGATTTCCGGACCGATCCGGCGCGACCGGCTGGACTGGGTGTTCAGCGCCTTTCCGGCCCTGTCCACGTTCTGGAAGATGCCGGCGGGAAACCTGTCGGGCGGCCAGAAACAGATGCTGGCGATCGCGCGGGCGATGATCGAAAAGCGCGGCCTCTACCTGATCGACGAGCCGTCAAAGGGTCTTGCGCCGGCGATCATCGCCACCATGGCGCGCGCACTCAGGGATCTGAAGGCCGACGGCGCCAGCATTCTCATGGTCGAACAGAATTTTTCGCTGGCGCGCGCCCTGGGCGACCGCGCCGCGGTGATGGATGACGGCCGCATCGTCTGGACCGGGGGCATGGCCGAACTGGCCGCCGACCCGGCCCTGCAGGAACGGCTTATGGGCCTGAAGATGGAGGTCGCATGACACACGCGCCCGAACATGCGCCGAAGATGGCGCGCCTTTCGCTGTCGGACCGGCTGGAACCCTGGCTGCCGATACTGCTGGTGCCCGCGATTGTCGTGTTCGGCTTCGTCCTGATCGACTCGCCCGGCTCATGGTTGACACTGACGGTGTCGGGGCTGGCGATGGGCATGATGATCTTTGTCATCGCCAGCGGCATGACCCTAGTTTTCGGCCTGATGGACGTGATCAATTTCGGTCATGGCGCATTCGTGTCGTTCGGGGCCTTTGTCGGGGTCAGCGTGCTGGTCGTGCTTGGGGGCATGACCGGGGCATCGTCGCTGGCGCTCAACCTGCTGGCCCTGGGGATGGCGATGCTGGCGGCGATGGCCGTGACCGGCGCCATGGGGTTTGCCTTTGAACGGGTGATCGTGCGCCCGGTCTATGGCAGCCACCTGAAACAGATCCTTGTCACCATGGGTGGGCTGATCGTCGCCGAACAGCTGATCCACGTGATCTGGGGCGGCGAGGAGATCTTCATCGGCCGGCCCGAGATGCTGAAGGGCTCGATCACGCTTTTCGGCGCGACGCTTGAGAAATATCGTTTGATCGCGGTGGGGCTGGGGCTGATCCTGTTCCTGGCCATGCGGGCGGTATTGCGCGGCACCAAGCTGGGCCTGATCGTGCGCGCCGGCGTCGAGAACCCCGAGATGGTGATGGCCATGGGATACCAGATCCGGCGCGTCTTTGTCATGGTGTTCGTGGCAGGGTCGGCGCTGGCCGGGCTGGGCGGGGTCATGTGGGGCCTCTATCAGGAGGTGATCACCGCCCAGATGGGCATGGAGATCATGATCCTGGTGTTCATCGTGGTGATCATCGGTGGGCTGGGCTCGGTCGAGGGGTGCTTCATCGGTGCGCTCATGGTCGGGCTGCTGCAAAACTACACCGCCTTTCTGGAACCCAAGCTGGCGCTGATTTCCAATATCGCGCTGATGGTGGCGATCCTGATGTGGCGCCCGCAGGGCATGATACCCGTGATCAAGGCCAAGTGAGGGCAGGCAGATGGTACGACTTTTCCTTTCGGGCGATGATCCGCAAAGCCGCATCCTGGCCGCGATCCTGCTGATCATCCTGTTCGCGCTGGCGTTTGCGCCGTTCCTGTTTCCCGGCACCCGCAGCCTTGAGACCGCGGCGCGCATCTGCATCTTCATCGTGGTGGTGGCCAGCTACGACCTGCTGCTGGGATATGCCGGCATCGTCAGCTTTGCGCATACGATGTTCTTTGGCATGGGGGCTTACGGCGTCGCGCTGGCCACGCGCCAGATGGGCACCGGGTATGACGCGCTTATTCTGGGCACGCTGGCCGGCACCGTGGTCTCGGCGGTCTTTGCGCTGGTGATCGCGCTTTTCTCGCTCAGGGTTCGGGCGATCTTCTTTGCCATGATCACGCTTGCGATCGCCTCGGCCGTGGCGGTTCTGGTCAGCCAGCTGTCGGCCATTACTGGCGGCGAAGACGGAATGAACATCCGCATCCCGCGCGAGCTTGGCCCGGCCTTTCGCCCCTTCGACGAGCCGGTTCTGGGCATCAACCTGTCGGGCCGGCACGTGAACTACTACCTCGTGTTCTTTTCTTGCCTGATCATGTTTCTGCTGATGCTGCGGGTCGTGAATTCGCCCTTCGGGCGGGTTCTGCAAGCCATCCGCGAAAACGCCTTTCGCGCCGAGGCGATCGGCTATCGGGTGGTCTATTACCGGGCCATGGCGACGATGCTGTCGGCGGCGATGGCGGCGCTGGCCGGGGCGGTCTTTGCGATCTGGTTGCGCTATGTCGGCCCGACGACAACGCTGGGTGTCGAGATCATGCTCGACATCCTGTTGATCGTCGTGATCGGCGGCATGGGCACGATGTATGGCGCGGTGGTGGGAACGGCGGTGTTCATTCTGGCGCAGAACTACCTCAAGGACTGGATGGGTGGCGCATCCGATGCCACCGCGTTCCTGCCGCTGGTGCCCGATCTCTTGGACCCGGACCGCTGGCTGATGTGGCTGGGGATCCTGTTCATCCTGTCGGTCTATTTCTTTCCCAGCGGAATCGTCGGACGGCTGCGGGGCAAGACCTGATCGTGTCCGGACAGATCCATATACACCGACAGGGCGCGGGACCGGCATTGGTGTTCTTGCACGGCTGGACGATGACCGGCGACATCTTTGCCGATGCCTTCGACCGCCTGTCCGACCGCTTTACCTGCCTGGCGCCGGATCTGCCGGGTCACGGTCGCAGCGCGGGATTCGCCCCCTCGATTGGCGGTGCGGCGGCGATGCTGGATGATCTGCTTTGCGGTCATGATCTTGAAGAGGTCACCCTTGTCGGCTGGTCGCTGGGGGCACTGATCGGCTGGGAATACATAAGCTGCTATGGCACTGCGCGGCTTCGCGCGATGATCAGCATCGACATGAGCCCGCGGCCCCTGAACGGTCCCGGCTGGACCCTGGGTCTGAGCGGCCAGACCGAGGAACAGGCGCGCGCCAAATCGCAAAGGTTCCGCGCCGACTGGCCGGGTTCGGCGCGCGCAATCGCCCGCACCATGTTCGCGGGCCCCGAGGGGGCGCCGGGCCTGTCGGTCGCGCAGGCCGAGGCGCGCATCCTGTCACAACCCGCTCCGGTCATGGCCGATATGTGGGATTCGCTGGTGGCCAGCGATCACCGCGCCACGATCGGCACCCTCGCGGTGCCGCTGCTGGCGATCCACGGCGCGCAAAGCCGGGTCTACCCGCCGCCCGTGGCCGACTGGCTGGCGCGAACCGCGCCACGGGGGGCAGCGCTGATCTTGCCGAATGCCGGTCACGCGCCGATCCTGGAACAGCCACGCGATTGCTGCCAGGCCATCGCCGGTTTCGCCACCGAACCCTGGACCACACCCTGATGGAAAAGACCGCCACCCGCAAACCGCGCACCCGCCGCGGCCGCGAAACCCGCGCCGCGATCCTGCGCGCGGCCGAGGCCGTGATCGGCGCGCAGGGCTATGCGGCCGCGTCGATCAGTGACATCACCCGCGCCGCCGGCATTGCCCAGGGCACCTTCTACATCTATTTCGATGGCAAGGAGGACGTGTTTCGCGAACTGGTGATCGAAATGGGCCGACTGACGCGAAAGACCCTGTCCGACGCCGTCGCGGGCGCCCCCGACCGCCTGACCGCCGAGCGTCTGGGCCTGCGCGCCTTTCTTGAGATCGCCGCCACCCGCCCCACGCTTTACAACATCGTCGAAGAGGCGCGGTTCGTCGATCCTGACAGCTACAACGCCTATTTCACGTCATTCGCGCGCGGCTATGCCCGCAACCTTGCCGCCGCCGCCCGCGAGGGCGAAATCCGCCCCGGCAACGCCGAGATCCGCGCCTGGGCGCTGATGGGCATGGCGGTCACGCTGGGCGAGCGTTTCGGGATGACCGGCGCCGACACCGATGCGGTCGTGGATGAGGTGTTCGACATGCTGGAACGGGGCCTGAAGCCATGAGCGCGGTCACGCTGCATGAAACCGGCGGCGTTGCCTGGCTGACGCTGAACCGGCCCGATCGCTGCAATGCCCTTGACGATGCATTGCTGAGCGATCTGGTCGCCGCGCTGGACCGGCTGGATGCCCCGCACGCGCTGGTCTTGCGCGCGGCCGGGCGGCACTTTTCGACCGGCGGCGATGTCGCGCGGTTCGCGAAGGCGGTGGCATCCGGGCAGGGCGCCGCCTATGCGCAAACGGTGGTCGGCACACTCAACCGGGCAATCGAGCGGTTGGCGGCGTTGCCCTGCCCGGTCATCGCGCAGGTCCAGGGCGCCCTGACCGGCGGGGCGCTGGGGCTTGTGCTGGCCGCCGATCTGGTCGTCATGGACCCGCGCGCCTTTGTCCAGCCGTTCTATACGGTGGTGGGCTTTGCCCCCGATGGCGGCTGGACCGCGATGTTGCCGGACCGGATCGGCGCACACCGGGCGCGGGCGATTCAACTTCTGAACCAGCGCATTCCGGCCGATCAGGCGCAGGCGCTTGGCCTGGCGCAGGCGGTGTCCGACGACCCCGCCGCCGTTACGGACGAATGGCTGGCGGTGCTTGGCGGCCATGTGCCCGGCGCATTGGCGCTGACCCGGCGCCTGACGACCGATCTGCCCGCGCTGAAAGCCGGGCTTGAGGCCGAGCGCGCGGCCTTCGTGGACCGGATCGAAACCGACGAGGTGCGCGACGGCATGGCGCGCTTTCTCGCCTCGCTGAAAGGAGGCTGACATGGGCCTTGCCCCGGATATGGCCGCCCGCCGCGCCGAGCTTTCGCCCGACGCCCCGGCCTTTACCGACCATACCACTGACAGGGTTTGGACCTTTGCCGAGATCGACGCCGAGGCCGGTGCACTGGCCGGGGGAATGCTGGCGCTGGGCCTGGAACCCGGCGCGCGGGTGGCGATCCTGTGCCTGAACCGGGCCGAATTCTTCATTGCGCTGTTCGCCTGCCTGAAATCCGGCCTGATCCTGTGCCCGCTCAACTGGCGCCAGCCCGAGGCCGAGTTGCGCCCGGTGATGGACAGTGTCGATTGCAGCGCGATGATCCACGATGACGCGCACGCGGATCTGGCGCAGGCGCTGGCCGGCGCGCGGCCCTGCATTGCCTTCGCCCCCGAGGGCGGCTTTTCGCTGCGCGGCCCGGCACCCGCGCCACGCACGATCGACGAAGACGCGCCATGGTATCTTCTGTTCACGTCGGGCACGACGGGCCTGCCCAAGGCCGTGATCCAGACGCCGCGCATGGCGCTGGGAAATGCCACCAACATAGCCCAGCATCTGGGCCTGAGCGCGGATGACCATTCGGTGTGCTTTCTGCCGCTCTTTCATACGGCGGGTATCAATCTTTATACATTGCCGATGTATTTTTGGGGCGCGCACAGCCATATCCTGTCAAAATTTCAACCTGACGACCTGTTCGCCCTGATCGCCGAGGGAAAGATCACGCAATTCTTCGGCGTTCCCGCGATCTATCAGGCGTTCCAGCTTCATCCGGGGATCGACCGGGTCGATCTGGCGCGCCTGCGCGGTTATGCCTGCGGCGGTGCGGCCCTGCCGGTCGACCTGATCCGGTTTTTCGCCGCGCGCGGGGCCCTGATCTGCAACGGCTATGGCATGACCGAAACCGGACCGACCGGCTTTCTGATCGATCCCGGCGCCGCGATCGAAAAGATCGGCTCGATCGGCAAGCCACAGATGATGACGCAGGCGCGGCTGGCGGGCGTGCCCGATGGCCAGGCCGGCGAGGGCGAGCTGGAAATGCGTGGCGCCACGGTCACGCCGGGCTATTTCGGCAATCCGCAAGCCACATCCGACAGCTTTACCGCCGATGGCTGGCTGAAATCGGGCGACGTGGCGCGCCGCGATGCGGACGGGTATTATACCATCGTCGATCGCATCAAGGACATGTATATTTCCGGCGGCGAGAACGTGTATCCCGCCGAGGTGGAGCGCGTCCTGATCACCCATCCGGCGATCCTTGAAGCCGCGGTGATCGGCGTGCCCGACGACAAATGGGGCGAGGTGGGCGCGGCCTTCGTCATTGCGCGCCCCGGCCAGACGCCCGATCTGGACGCCCTGCCGGGCTGGTGCCGGGAACGCCTTGCGGGTTACAAGGTGCCCCGCGCGTTCCACCTGGTGGACGATTTCCCGCGCACCGCCGCCGGCAAGGTGCGCAAACCCCTGCTGCGAGGCATGCTGCCATGAACACGCTGATCCGCGAGGAATGGGTGCCCACCCAGGACGAATTCGACGCCTTTGCCCGCGTATCGGGCGACGATAACCCCATCCATGTCGATCCCGGCTTTTCATCGCGAACCCGGTTCGGGCGCACGGTCAGCCACGGTATGCTGATCTATTCCAAGCTCTGGGCGCTGGTGAACCGCGCGCGACCCGGCCGCCGGCACCGGTTTCAATCGCTGATGTTTCCCAACCCGACCTATGCGGGCGAGCCGGTGGTTCTGGAAATCAAGGAAACGCCCGACGGGCATCTGGCCGTTCTGGCCACGCGCAAGGCCGATGCCATGATCGTGCTTCAGGGACAGGCGGAGACAGAATGATGCAGATCGGGGATCACGCGGAAACCACGCGCAGTTTCAACCAGGCCGATCTCGATGCCTTCGCGGCGCTGGCCGGCAGCAGGATCGGCGCAGACACCGTGCCAGAGCCGTTGATCGGGGCGATGTTTTCCTATCTGCTGGGGGTCGAGCTGCCGGGTTTCGGCACCAACTACCTCAAGCAGGACATGCGTTTTCTGGCTCCGGCCCCGCTGGACACCGCCTTGACGGCACGGGTGGAAATCACCCGACTGCGGCCGGAAAAGCACCTGGCCGACCTGGCGACGACCTGCCGCAGCGCGGATGGCACGCTGATCTGTGAAGGCCGGGCGCTGGTTTTGATCCAGGATGTCGAGACCTGAAAAAACGCCCCGGCCACCCGCAAGGGCAGCCGGGGCAAAGATGTGCCGCAGCGCGGCCCCGGTCAGGCCGCTTGATGCGCCTTGCGGCCGCCGCGCGCTCCGCGATGCCGGGGTTTGCCGCCTGACGGCGCACCATAGGCCGGGTGCTGGCGCGGTTTCTCGCCGCTCTTGGCGCCCGCGGCCTTGCCGCCCGAATTGCCCTTGGCCGAACGGCCCTGGCCCTGGCCTTGCCCGCCACGGCCGCGCCCGTTGGCCTTGCGCGCCTCGCTGCGGGCGGCATCGGCCACGGCCTCGGGCCAGGGCGTGCCGCCTTCGACGGTGATCGCAACCCGCGTCAGCTTTTCGATCGCGCGCAGATCGGCCATTTCCGCCGGCGCACAGAAAGCCATCGCCCGGCCATCGCGGCCCGCACGGGCCGTGCGGCCGATACGGTGGATGTAGTTTTCCGGCACGTTCGGCAGATCATAGTTATAGACGTGACGCACCAGCGGAATGTCGATGCCGCGCGCGGCGACATCCGTGGCCACCAGCACCTTCAACTCGCCCGCCCGGAACGCCGCAAGCGTGCGCTCGCGCTGGCCCTGGCTCTTGTTGCCGTGGATCGAGCCGGCGGCGAAACCCCAACTGACCAAGAGCTTCATCAGCTTTTCCGCGCCATGCTTGGTGCGCGCGAAGACCAGCGCCAGTTCGTCGCGGTGCTGGTCCAGGTAGTGTTCCAGCAGCTTGGCCTTGTCGTTCTGGGCCACGAAATGGACCGCCTGGTCGATCTTGTCGGCGGCCTTGCCCGGTGGCGAGACCTGCACCCGAACCGGCCGGGTCAGGTAGGTTTCGGCGATCTCGGACATGTCCTTGGGCATGGTCGCCGAGAACAGCAGCGTCTGGCGTTCCTGCGGCAGGTGGCGCGCGATCTGGCGCAGGGCATGGATGAAGCCCATGTCCAGCATCTGGTCGGCCTCGTCCAGGATCAGCACCTGGACCTCTTGCAAGGTCAGCGCGCGCCGATCGAGAAGGTCGATCAGCCGGCCCGGCGTCGCCACCAGCACATCGGTCCCGCGGCCCAGCTTGTCGGCCTGGCGATTGAGCGAGGCGCCGCCGACCACGGTCACCACCTTGAGCGGGCCGCCATGGGCCAGGGCGGCGAGGGTTTCTGAGATCTGGTTTACCAACTCGCGCGTTGGCGCCAGGATCAGCGAGCGCACGGTTTTCGGCGCCGGCCGCCCCTGCCCCGACAGGCGCTGCAACAATGGCAGGCCAAAGGCCAGTGTCTTGCCGGTCCCGGTCTGGGCCAGACCCATCAGGTCGCGCCCTTCCAGCACCGATGGTATGGCGCGCGCCTGAATCGGGGTCGGGCTGGAAATGCCCATACGTTCGACGGCGGCCAGAAGACCCGGGTTCAACCCGAGCATGGAAAATTCGGTCATTCAGTCTTGTCCTTGGTGGCACGGCAAGGCCGTGCTTGTCTTGACGGGCCCACTGGCCCCCGCCCACCTGCGGCGGGCGTTGCGGTTTCGGGCGTGCGGACCTTGCCGCACGAGCCCCCACGCGTGATCCTGGGAACGGTCTCGGGCCTGTGGCCCCGCATCGCCCCGATACCGGCCCGAGGGCCGCAAGCTGCTCACGCGGCAGCGGGCAATGACTGACTGCCAGATGGGCAACCGCGCCGCCAAAGTCAAGCGAAACCCGCAACCTCGCGCAGCGAATGCTTGATTTACGCCGAAAACATGGCACACTTTCGGCGTGACAACAGACTTTCCCGCGACCGCCTATCTCAGGCAGCCCGCACGACCGAAAGACCTGGCTGCACGGCCCGTGGGCAATCTCGCCCCGGGAAAACTGAGAAGGGGGAACGGATATGCCCACCGGTACCGTCAAGTGGTTCAACGCGACCAAGGGTTATGGATTCATCGCGCCCGATGATGGCGGCAAGGACGTTTTCGTCCATATCTCGGCGGTGGAACGCGCCGGTTTGACCGGGTTGGCCGACAACCAGAAGATCAGCTTCGAAATGCAGGCCGGGCGCGACGGGCGCTCGTCGGCCGGCGATCTGAAACTGCTCTGATCGGAACGGGACCGCGGCCCGGCCCGATCGCGAACGGGCCCAGGCAGCGGGTGACGCACCAGGCGCCGGCCCCTCAGTCGGCGCCCAGGGCCCTGCGCACATCCGGCCCCCAGCCAAGATAGAGCACACCGCCCGCCTGGATCAGTGGCCGCTTCAACAGCGCCGGATGGGCGGCCAGCAAGTCGCGGGGCGGTTTCTGACGCTCGCTTTCCGACAGGCCGCGCCAGGTCGTCGAGGCCCGGTTGACCAGGCGTTCGCCGAACTGGTCCAGAAATGCCGCGATCTCGGCATGGGTCAGCGGATCGGCGCGAATGTCCCGAAACCGGGCCGAGGGCAGGGCCTTGCGCGCCTTGCGGCAGGTGTCGCATGTGGTCAGGCCATGAATGAGAATGTCCAAATACCGCCCCCCGAATGGTGTCGATCGAAACATGCTTTCCCGATGCAATAGCCTGCCCGCGACAGGCATTCAACCGGGCCGCCCGGCCGGTTGCGCGACAAGGCGTGCGCATCGTCACAATGGGCCGGGGGTCACAGCGGGCCGGGGCGCCGCTCTTCGCTGAGCAGGACATTGGCATCGACCTGGCCGACGCCGGGCAGGGTCATGATGCGGCGGCGCAGAACCCGTTCGAAATCGGACAGATCGCGCGCGACGACGCGCAGGCGATAGTCGTAGAGACCCAGAACATGCTGAACCGTCTGAACCTCGGGGATGGCGGCAACCGCGCGCTCGAAATCCTCGAGGCTGACGCGGCCCTTGGTCGCCAGCGTGACGCCCAGAAACACCGTCACCCCAAACCCCAGCGCCGCCTGATCGAGCACCAGCCGCTGCCCGGCGATCACCCCGGCCTCGTGCAGACGCCGGATGCGGCGCCAGGTCGCGGACTGGCTGAGCCCCAGCGCCCGTCCCAGCGCGCCGGCCCCCTGCCGCGCATCCTGCCCCAGTGCGCGCAGGATGGCGCGGTCGGTGTCGTCAAGATCGATCATGCCGGGCACCCGGAAACAGGGGGCGGCGGCGCCGGGGGCATCGAGCCCCCGGCGCCGCCCGGGGGTTGCACCCCCGCAGGCCTGCGGCCTGCCCCCCGCGCGTATTTTCGGCAAGATGAAGCAGACGGGTCATACCGGCAGAACGGCCTCGCGCTTGATTTCAGCGATATGCATCAACGCCTCGATATCACTGATATGCGGCAAGGTCAGGATACGGGCGCGGTAGATCTGCTGATAATGCGCCATGTCGCGGGCAATCACGTTCAAGCGGACATCGACACGGCCCAGAAATGTCTGGATTTCCAGCACTTCGGGAACCCGCCGGGCCGCGGCGATGAAATCGTCGAAGGCGCGCGGATCGGTCTTGTCGAGGGTGACGCGCAACGACACTTCCACCTCCCAGCCGAGTTTGCGCCAATCGATCACCGCGACCTGCCCGACAATGATGCCGCGCCCGCGCAGCCGTTCGACGCGGCGCGAGGCCGTGGCCTCGGCCATGCCGGTGCGGGCGGCCAGATCGGCCATGGACTGACCCGGATCGCCCTGAAGGTGGCGCAGCAGGCGCCGGTCTGCATCATCTGCGCGCATGAAATTGATCATTTCCCTATAATATGCGCATTAATACAATCAATTTTCGGCAATTTTCAATGGTTTTTGCAACCGATTTTTGAGGAAGCCACCTATGATGCCCCCGTCAATCAAACGAGGGGACCCATCATGCGCGTGTATTATGACCGCGATTGCGACATCAACCTGATCAAGGACAAGAAGGTGGCGATCCTGGGCTATGGCAGCCAGGGACACGCCCATGCCTTGAACCTGCGCGATTCGGGCGTGAAGAACGTGGCGGTGGCGCTGCGCGAGGGCTCGCCCAGCGCCAAGAAGGCCGAGGGCGAGGGCCTTCAGGTCATGGGCATCGCCGAGGCCGCCGCCTGGTGCGACCTGATCATGTTCACCATGCCCGATGAATTGCAGGCCGAGACCTACAAGAAACATGTGCACAACAACCTGCGCGAAGGCGCCGCCATTGCCTTTGCCCACGGTCTGAACGTGCATTTCGGCCTGATCGAGCCCAAGCCGGGCGTCGATGTCATCATGATGGCACCCAAGGGCCCCGGCCACACCGTGCGGTCGGAATATGTCAAGGGCGGCGGCGTACCCTGCCTGGTCGCGGTGAACAACGATGCGACGGGCCGGGCGCTGGAGATCGGCCTGTCGTATTGTTCCGCCATCGGTGGCGGGCGCTCGGGGATCATCGAGACCAATTTCCGCCAGGAATGCGAAACCGACCTGTTCGGCGAACAGGCGGTCCTGTGCGGCGGGCTGGTCGAATTGATCCGAATGGGGTTCGAGACGCTGGTCGAGGCCGGCTATGAGCCGGAAATGGCCTATTTCGAATGCCTGCACGAGGTGAAGCTGATCGTCGATCTGATCTATGAGGGCGGCATCGCCAACATGAACTACTCGATCTCGAACACTGCCGAGTACGGCGAATATGTCAGCGGCCCGCGCATCCTGCCCTATGCGGAGACCAAGGCGCGGATGAAAGAGGTGCTGACCGACATCCAGACCGGCAAGTTCGTGCGCGACTTCATGCAGGAAAACGCGGTTGGCCAGCCGATGTTCAAGGCCACCCGCCGCCTCAACGACGAGCACCAGATCGAACAGGTGGGCGAAAAGCTGCGCGCCATGATGCCCTGGATCGCCAAGGGCAAGATGGTGGACAAGGCGCGCAACTGAGCCGCCTGATACCGGCCCGCCGACCAGAGGAGGGGGCGGGCCGACCGGCGGGCGCGCTGCAGGAGGCGGCGCGCCCGCAACCATTCGAGACAACCCTTCGTGGCTCTGGCCGTGGCGGCATCGCGTGCGAGGATTGCCACCTGGTGCCCAGGCTGAAAGGCGGCAAGGGCGGGCCGGTGGTGTTGCGGCACCGCATCTGCCACAAGGAAAACCACGCGACCCTGCGCGAGGCGGACCTGGCGCGCGACGACAACACCATCGCCGCCCTGCGCAGCCATCCCCGGATCGCGCGGTTCATCGCCTGGGTCGCGCGACGCCCGCCGGGGTTTCTGTCGCGGGTGCCCGACGAACGGTGGTGATGGACAGGCTGCGCAACCGGGGTTAGATCAGCGCCATGGACTGGGATCAGGAAATCGATGCGCGCGGCCTGTTGTGTCCGCTTCCGGTGCTCAAGGCGCGAAAGCGGCTGATGGGTATGCAGCCGGGGCAGGTCTTGCGGCTGCTGGCAACCGATCCGGCCGCGGCGGTGGATGTGCCCCATTTCTGCGCCGAATCCGGGCATGCCCTGCTGGGCAACACCCCCGAGGGCGAGGCGACCGCCTGGCTGATCCGCCGGAGCTGAGTCACAAGCCGAAGCTTGCGAACGGCAGATAGCGTACGGGCGTTCCCGGCTCAATCTGCGCCGCATCGTCGGGCAGTTCCACCAGCCCGTCGGCCCAGCTCAACCCGCTGATCCGGCCCGACCCTTCCGAGGCGAACACCTCGGCCGCGCCATGGGCATTGATCCGTGCGCGCAGGTATTCGCGCCGGCCCGGCTTCTTGGTCTTGGAAAAGGCCGCGGGCACATCAAAGCCTTGCGGTTGCCGCCATCCGCTGCCGGCCATCCGCGACAGGGTCGGACGACCGAAGATCAGTGTGCAGACAAAGGCCGCAACCGGGTTTCCAGGAAGCCCCAGCACCGGCACACCATTCCACAAGGCCAATGCCAGCGGTCGTCCGGGCTTGAGGGCGATGCGCCAGCTTGACAAGGTGCCGCGGTCTCGCAGCAGGCGCGAAACATGGTCCTCATCCCCGGCCGAGGCCCCGCCGGAGGTCAGGATCACATCGGCCTCGCGCGCGCCGCGATCCAGCGCCGCGGCGATGCGCGCGGGGTCGTCGGGCGCATGGCCCAGATCGACCGGCACGAACCCCCAGCGGCGCGCGATGTCCATAAGCATGGGGCGGTTGGCGTCGAAAACCTGGTGCGGCGCGGCCGGGGCGGCCGGGTTGGCGACGATCTCGTCGCCGGTGGACAAGACGCCAACGCGCAACCTGCGAAAGACCGTCGCCTGCCCGATGCCAAGCGCCGACATGAGCGCCAGATCGGGCGCACCAAGCACCCGGCCCGGCGCCAGGGCCATGGCGCCTGCCGCCACATCCTCGCCCGCGCGGCGGGTATTGGCGCGCGGCCTGACCGGCCCGTCAAAGGCCACGCGATGACCGTCAGTGGCGCAATCCTCGTCCAGCACGACGGTATCCACGCCCTGCGGCAGGATCGCGCCGGTCAGGATGCGCACCGCCTGCCCCGGCGGCACCGCATCGGCCAGGGGCTGCCCCGCCGCCGCCCGCCCGGCGACCAGCGGCAGGGTATAGGGGCCGGGCCCGTCCAGCGCGGCATGGGCAAAGCCATAGCCATCGACGGCCGCGTTCGCCTGAGGCGGGTTGGCGCGGCGGGCCGTGGCATCCGATGCCAGCACCCGGCCACCGGCCTGCGCAAGCGCCACGGTCTCGACCCCGGTCAGCGGCACCAGAGCCGCGCGCAGGCGCCCCAATGCCTCATCCACCGGCACCCATTCCACCCCTTGCGGCATGGCGAAACAATCATCGCGCAGGCGCGGCGGGGTCAGGCCGGCGGGTTGGGCCACCTGTTGCGCGGCGGTTTTCAATGTGGCCTCGTGGCCGGCACCCAGAATCCACCCTTCTTCATGCACTTTGGCGTCGCGCGGCATGGCAAACAGCGCGGCCAGCCCCGCATCCGTCGCCTGCACGTGCCAGAGCGTTTCCGCCAGAAGCCTCACCTGCGCTTCATCCCGCACCATCGGCTGCGCGCTCATGACGCTTTCGACCTGCGCGGAAAGGACGGATGGGAAGACCTCGGCCAGCACGACGGGGGACGTTTCCACCGGCTCGAACGGCCAGACGGCCACCTGCCCGGCAAAGCCGCCGCGCAGCCGCCACAGGACCGGCAAGCCGGTCAGGGTCTGACTGCCTACCGCACCGGCCCCGCCCAGCTTCCAGACCGATTGTGCGCCACGCGCGGCGCGGTCGGTCGCACGGAATTCGGCCAGATCGCCGTGACCCTGGCACGCACTTGCGCGACGCGGCAGGTCAGGCAGATCCAGCCGGGTCGGGTTGAACCAGAACGGCCCCGCCCCCGGAAAACGCCGATTGATCCCTGCGGCGACGGCCAGCCGGTTCGATCGGTTCTGCGCGTCGTCCGCGATCGCCCCCGCCAGCCACTCCCAGACCGCCAGCGACTGGGCCCGGCCGGTCAGATGCGCGGCAAATCCCGCGGGATAGCCAAAGGCAAAATCGGCGCCGATCAGCAGCCGTTCGCCCGCATCAAGTGCCGCCTGAATCAGGGTCCGCAGCCGGTCCTCGGCGGCGGACCGCGTGGGCAGGTTTTCGGCGCGCACGCCATCCGGTCCGGCAAGGCCAAGCCATATCGAATCCTTGCCGCGTTTGGGACTTGAGGCTGCAGACCAGTCCAGAATGGCGATACGATCAAATCTCATGATGCAAACCCCAGGTCGCGAAGGAGGAAATCGGCGATCGCGCAGGTATCGTCAAGCGCCAGAACCGGCACCGTCAGACCGGCCAGCACCGGATCGCCCGGATCCGCATTGCTGGCGAGCGCGCGCACGCTCGGGCTGTGTACGGCAAGCAAGTCGCGGCCGGTTTCAACGCGGTGGGCCTCGATCTTGGGATGGGGCGCGCGCTTGTAGCCCTCGATCAGAACCAGATCGACGGGCGAAAGCCGCGCCAGCAGATCGTCCAGAGAGGGCTCATTCGCGCCGCGCAATTCGTGCATCAAGGCCCAGCGCACGGGGGAAGAAACCAGCACCTCGCGCGCACCGGCCTGGCGGTGGCGATGGCTGTCGCGCCCCGGATGGTCGATCTCGGTGTCGTGGTGGGCATGCTTGATCGTCGAAACCGACAGGCCGCGCGCCGTGATCTCTGTGACCAGCCGCTCCATCAGGCCGGTCTTGCCGGTGTTTTTCCAGCCGGTGACGCCATAGACCTTCATACCCGCCCCGCCAGTTCCTGGGCGCGCAAAATGTCCTCGGGGGTGTTGACGTTGAAAAACGGATCGAACGGATCCGATGGAAACACTGCCTGCCCGGCGCCATGGCGATCGGTCCAGAGCACGATCTTGCGAAGCCCCTGCGCCAGGGCCGCGCGCAGATCCGCGCGCAGGTCCACAGGCCACAGGCCAAAGGTCGGGTGACGGCGGATCGTGCCTTCGGCATCGGGGCTGGCGGCAAGCGCCAGGCCCGAGGGGCCCGCGGCCGCCTGCAAACGCGCCACCAGATCGCGCGGAAAGAACGGCGTATCCGCCGCCGCCGTCACGATCGCGCGCGCGCCCTGCCCCGCCGCCCAATCCAGCCCGGCCAGCACCCCGGCCAGCGGGCCGGGATGGTCGGGCACGGTGTCGGGCAGGATCGGCAGGCCAAACTCGGCCAGCCGCGCCGGGTCGCCGTTGGCGTTGATCGCCAGCGCCGCGACCTGTGGCGCCAGCCGGTCGATCACATGATCCATGAGCCGGGCATGGGCGACCACGCGCAATCCCTTGTCGCCACCGCCCATCCGCGTCGCTTGCCCGCCGGCAAGGATCACGCCCAGAACCGCGCTCATGCCTGATCTCCATCGAACCGCAGCAACCCCTTGTATGGATAGGGCATGAGCGACGCCAGTGCCACCAGCCGCCATCCCGCCGGGTCGGGCAGCGCGATCTGCGCATGTGGGGCGAAATCGGCCAGCAACTCGCGGCAGCGCGAACACGGCGGCACGATCGCGCCGTCGCGATTGACCGCGATCGTGGCGATGATGGCAGCGCCCGGCGCGTCGATCATGGCGCGCGACACCGCGCCCGGTTCGGCGCAGATCGACGCCCAGCGAACCGTCGATTCCAGGCTGATGCCCAGGTGCATCGCCCCGTCATCGCTCAGCACCGCCGCCGCGATGTGGTGTCGCCCCTCGGCGCCATGCACCGCGATCAACGCGCGCGCGGCCTCCAGGGCCTGCGCGATGCGTGCGGGCGCGACCGTCTCAGTCATCCTGCGCGGCCTTGCGTCGGTGGCGCGCGCTTTCCTCGCCAATCTGCGCAAGGTCGGCATCGCGGATCAGCCGATCCTCGCCCGACAGGCAGACAAAACGTTGCCCGCGCATCCGCCCGATCAATGTCAATCCCGTCTGGCGCGCGATCTCGACGCCCCATGCGGTGAAGCCCGAGCGCGAAGCCAGCACCGGAATGCCCATCTGCGCGGTCTTGATCACCATTTCCGAGGTCAGCCGGCCCGTCGTGTACAGGATCTTGTCGGCCCCGCCTTCGTCATGGCGAAACATCCAGCCCGCGATCTTGTCGACCGCGTTGTGGCGGCCGACATCCTCCATGTAGACCAGCATCTGGTCGCGCCGGCACAGCACCGTGCCATGGATCGCCCCGGCCTCCAGGTAAAGCGAGGGGGTGGTGTTGACGGCCTTGGCCAGCGCGTAAAGCCAGCTTGTGCGCAGCTCTGCCGGCGGCAGCGTCAGCCCCTCCAGCCCCTCCATCATGTCGCCAAAGACCGTGCCCACCGCACAGCCCGAGGTGCGGGTCTTCTTTTTCACCTTTTCCTCATACGAGGTCGCGCGCCGGGTCCGCACGACGACGGTTTCGATCTCGTCGTCATAATCGACGCCCGTCACCACGTCATCGGCGCGCAGCATCCCCTGATTACGCAGAAACCCCAGCGCCAGGTATTCGGGGTAATCCCCGATGGTCATGGCGGTGACGATCTCCTGCGCGTTCAGAAAGATCGTCAAGGGGCGTTCCTCGACCACGCTGATATCGAGCGCGGCACCGGTGTGATCGGTGCCACTGATGCGCCGGGTCAGGCGCGGCGCGGCCGGGTCGGGAAGAAGCGGAAGGGGCTTGATCATGAACTGTCTTTCTGGTCCCGTGGGACTATGTATCAGGCCGATGGGCCAGACAAGGGCTGGCCGCGGTTGCAAGACGGGGGCGCGCAGGGCGATGCTGGGATATGTGATCGGCGCGGAACGCGGGGCGGTTGACCGGCTCATGGCCGAGGTTGCGGCCCGCCTGGGCGCCGAGGGCTGGCCGCTGGCCGGTGTCGTGCAGATCAATTCCGACACCGGGCCCGCGACCCGCTGCGATATGGACCTTCAGGTTCTGGCGATGGCCGCGCGGGTGCGCATCTCGCAAAGCCTTGGCCCAATGTCGCGCGGTTGCCGGCTGGACCCGCAGGGCCTGGAAGAGGCCGTGGGCCTGGTCGAACGCGCACTTGAGCAGGGACCGAAGCTTCTGCTGATCAACAAGTTCGGCAAGGCCGAGCTGGAGGGCCGCGGCTTCCGCCCGGTGATCGGCCACGCGCTGGCGACCGGCGTTCCGGTTCTGACCGCGGTGAACAAGGTCAACCTGGACGGTTTCGAAACCTTCAGCGAGGGGATGGGCACGCCCCTGCCGCCGCAAGCCGATGCGGTGATCGACTGGTGCCGCGCCCAGGTGGCGCATGGCGAAAAGGTCGCTTGACGGCTGGATTGCGACGCCTTTCGCCGATCCTGTTGCGCCCGGTCATGGCACTCAGTCCAAGCCGCCCTTTTGATAGGAAATCCCTATCAATAGACGGTTCGGCGATATTGACTTGCCGGGGTTCGCTGGCCATGACGCCCGCAGAACCGCGTGGCAGAACCGAAAGGAACAGGCATGGCACCGCTGGACAAGGCCGACCCCGGGGCAGAGCCACAGCGCGGCGTCTGGAAATCGGGCCGCGGCAAGGGCCGGGCCACGCCCAAGGGCCGGCAGCTTGACGATGACGCCCATGCCGAAATCTGTTCGCTTCTGGGCGACCGGCCCCGCCGGCGCGATCTCTTGATCGAGTTCCTGCACCTGATCCAGGATGCCCATGGCCACCTGTCCGCCCCGCATCTGCGTGCACTGGCGCATGAGATGCGCCTGTCGATGGCCGAGGTCTGGGAGGTCGCGACCTTTTACGCCCATTTCGATCCGATCCGCGAGGGTGACACCCCGCCACCCGACCTGACGATCCGCGTCTGCGACTCGCTGGCGTGCGAGATTGCGGGGGCCGAAGCCTTGCTGAAGGCCCTTGAGGCTGGCCATGACCCGGCGCGGGTGCGCGTGTTGCGCGCGCCCTGCATGGGCCGGTGCGACACCGCCCCGGTGGTCGAACTGGGCCACCGCCACGTCGATCACGCCACGCCCGAGGCCATCGCCGAAATCATCGCAACCGGCGATTTTCATCCCGTGATCCCCGATTACGAAGGGCTGGAGGCGTATCGCGCCACGGGTGGTTATGCCCGGCTGGACGCCCTGCGCGCCGGTGGCAACTGGGAAGCGGTGCAGCAGACGCTGCTGGAGGCCGGTCTGCGCGGGCTGGGTGGTGCGGGCTTCCCCTCGGGCAAGAAATGGGGGTTCGTGCGCGCCAATCCGGGGCCGCGCTACCTGGCGGTGAATGGTGACGAGGGCGAGCCGGGAACCTTCAAGGATCGCTACTACCTGGAGCGCACGCCGCATCTGATGCTGGAGGGGATGCTGATCGCGGCCTGGGCGGTCGAGGCCGAGCGCTGCTATCTCTACATGCGCGACGAATACCCGGCGGTGCTGGAAATCCTGCGCCGCGAGATCGCCGCGCTTGAGGCCGCGGGGATCGCCGCGCCCGGATACATTGAACTGCGGCGCGGGGCCGGGGCCTATATCTGCGGCGAAGAAAGCGCGATGCTGGAATCGATCGAGGGCAAGCGCGGCCTTCCGCGCCATCGTCCCCCCTATGTTGCGCAGGTCGGCCTGTTCGGCCAGCCGACGCTGGTGCACAATGTCGAAACGCTGCACTGGATCGCGCGCATCTGCCGCGAAGGGCCGCAGATCCTGAATTCGGTTGAAAAGAACGGGCGCAAGGGCTTGCGCAGCTATTCGGTCAGTGGCCGGGTGGCGCAGCCCGGTGTCTACCTGTTGCCTGCCGGATCGACCATCACCGACATCATCGACGCCGCCGGCGGCATGGCCAAAGGGCACAGGTTCAAGGCCTATCAGCCGGGCGGGCCGTCCTCGGGGCTGCTGCCGGCCAGCCTGTCCGACGTGCCGCTGGATTTCGACACGTTGCAACCGCATGGCAGTTTCATCGGCTCGGCCGCGGTGGTGGTTCTTTCGGATCACGACTCCGCGCGCGACGCGGCGCTGAACATGCTGCGCTTTTTCGAGGATGAAAGCTGCGGCCAGTGCACCCCCTGCCGGGCAGGCTGCGAAAAGGCGGTCAAGCTGATGCAGGCGCCGCATTGGAACCGCGACCTGCTGGATGAATTGTGCACCGTCATGGCCGATGCCTCGATCTGCGGGCTGGGTCAGGCCGCGCCGAACCCGATCCGGCTGGTGATGCAACATTTCCCCGAGGAGATCTGATGGCACAGGCAAAGGCAACCCGACTGATCGACGACGCACGCGTTCTGGTAACGCGTTTCGATTTCGGTCCCGGCGACGAGACCGGCCACCATGTCCACGCCCTGCCCTATGTGATCGTCCCGCTGACCGACGGGCTGCTGCGCATCGCCGACGACACCGGAACGATCAGCGAGACCGCGTTGCAGATGGGCGTACCCTATTCGCGCCCGGCAGGGGTGTCGCACAACGTGATCAATGGCGCTGACGCACCGCTGAGCTTCATGGAAATCGAGATCAAGACATGAGCGTCACATTCACACTCGATGGCCGCGACGTCACCGCCGAACCCGGCCAGACCATCTGGGAGGTCGCCAACGGCCGTGGACTGGTCATTCCGCATCTGTGCCACAAACCCGCGGCCGGCTATCGCCCCGACGGCAACTGCCGCGCCTGCATGGTCGAGATCGAGGGCGAGCGTGTTCTGGCGGCATCATGCATCCGCGAACCGGCCGAGGGGATGGTGGTGCATACCGCGACCGAACGCGCCAGGAAATCGCGCGCTCTGGTAATGGAGCTGTTGCTGGCCGACCAGCCCGAACGGGCGGCGGCGCATGACCGCTCCAGCCATCTGTGGGCCATGGCCGAGGCACAGGGCGTTCACGACAACCGCTTTCCGACGCTGGAGGCCGGGCGCATCCCGGTCCCGGACGACAGCCATGTGGCCATGCGCGTCAACCTGGATGCCTGTATCCAGTGCGGGCTGTGCGTGCGCGCCTGCCGCGAGGTGCAGGTCAACGACGTGATCGGCATGGCCGGGCGCGGCCATGACGCCTGGCCGGTGTTCGATTTCGACGACCCGATGGGCGACAGCACCTGTGTCGCCTGCGGCGAATGCGTGCAGGCCTGCCCCACCGGCGCGCTGATGCCGGCAACCGTGCTGGACGACGCGCAACAGGGCGACAGTGCCGCGCATGAGCACGAAACCCGTTCGATCTGCCCGTTCTGCGGCGTGGGCTGTCAGGTCTCGCTCAAGGTCCGGGACGGGCGGATCACCCATGTCGAGGGCATCAACGGCCCCGCGAACGAGGCGCGGTTGTGCGTCAAGGGCCGGTTCGGCTTTGACTACATCCACCACCCGCACCGGCTGACCGTGCCGCTGATCCGGCGCGACGACGCCCCCAAGGGGCTCGACGTGGACCCCGAAAACCCGCTGACCCATTTCCGCGAGGCCAGCTGGGACGAGGCGCTGGACGCCGCCGCGGGCGGGCTGAAACGGCTGGCCGAGACCCATGGCGGCGCTGCCGTCGCGGGCTTTGGATCGGCCAAATGCTCGAACGAAGAGGCTTATCTGTTCCAGAAGCTGATCCGCCAGGGATTCGGCCACAACAATGTCGATCACTGCACGCGCCTGTGCCACGCCTCATCGGTGGCGGCGCTGATGGAGAATGTGGGTTCGGGCGCGGTGACGGCCACCTTCAACGAGATCGCAAATGCCGATTGCGCCATCGTCATCGGCGCCAACCCGGTCGAGAACCACCCCGTTGCCGCAACCTATTTCAAGCAATTCGCCAAGCGCGGCGGCAAGCTGATCGTGATGGACCCGCGCGGCCAGGCCCTCAAGCGCCACGCGACGCATATGTTGCAGTTCAAGCCGGGCGCGGATGTCGCCATGCTCAACGCGATCATGCATGTGATCGTGACCGAAGGGCTGGCCGACCGGCAGTATATCCAGGCCATGACCGAGAACTGGGAGGCGATGACATCGCATCTGGCCGATTTCTCGCCCGAGGCGATGGAACCGGTTTGCGGCATCCCCGCCGAGACGCTGCGCGCGGTGGCGCACGACTTCGCCACGTCGCGCGCCGGGATGATCTTCTGGGGCATGGGCGTGTCGCAGCATATCCACGGCACCGACAACTCGCGCTGCCTGATCTCGCTGGCCCTGATGTGCGGCCATGTCGGGCGGCCCGGCACCGGGTTGCACCCGCTCAGGGGGCAGAACAACGTGCAGGGGGCCTCGGATGCCGGGCTGATCCCGATGTTCCTGCCCGATTACCAGAACGTGTCCGACGACCGGATCCGCGAACGCTTCGTCAGTTTGTGGGACAATACCGAATTTTCGGGCGAAAAGGGCCTGACCGTGACCGAGATCCTGGATGCCGTGCATGACGGCCAGATCAAGGGCATGTATATTCTGGGCGAAAACCCGGCCATGTCCGACCCAGATGTCACCCATGCGCGCGAGGCGCTGGCGGCGCTGGAACATCTGGTGGTGCAAGACATCTTTCTGACCGAAACCGCGAACTATGCCGATGTGATCCTGCCCGCCGCCGCGTTCTATGAAAAGACCGGGACGGTGACGAACACCAACCGTCAGGTGCAACTGGGCCGTGCGGCGCTGCCGCCGCCCGGACAGGCGCGCGCCGACTGGGCGGTCACGGCGGAACTGGCCAAGCGGCTGGGGCTGAACTGGACCTATCAGCACCCGCGCGAAGTCTTTGCCGAAATGGCGCTGACCATGAAATCGCTGTCCAACATCACCTGGGACCGGCTGGAGCGCGAAGGCGCGGTGACCTATCCCTCGCTTGCGCCCGACGATCCGGGGCAGGCGATTGTCTTTGGCGATGGCTTTCCGCGCCCTTCGGGCCGCGCACGCTTTACCCCCGCCCGCATCATCGCGCCCGACGAATTGCCCGATGCCGACTATCCGATGGTCCTGACCACCGGGCGCCAGTTGGAACACTGGCACACCGGTTCGATGACGCGGCGTTCGCGCGTCCTCGATGCCGTCGAGCCCGAGGCGAATTGTTCGCTGCACCCGGCCACCTTGCGACACCTTGGGGTCGCGCCGGGCGGGCGTGTGCGTCTGAGCACGCGGCGCGGCACGATCGAGTTGCTGGCCCGCGCCGATCGTTCGGTCAGCGAAAACATGGTGTTCCTGCCCTTCGCCTTTGTCGAGGCCGCGGCGAACATCCTGACCAACCCGGCACTTGACCCCTATGGCAAGATCCCCGAATTCAAGTTCGCAGCCGTGCGGGTCGAGAAGGCGCGCGAGAACGCCGAGGCGGAATAAGGGCACGAGATCGCGGGACCGGACACAAGGGTTGCCCGCACCGGTAGATGTGCGGGCAGAAAAATCGTGGCGAGGGGGTTGACCTTCCAGCCGCTGGAAGCCTCATATCCAGTCGTGACCGCGATTTTTCCACTGCCGGAGCCTGATCATGACCGCGCCTGAGACCCTGACCCTTCACGTTTCGGGCATGAATTGTGCCTCCTGCTCCGGCCGGGTCGAGCGCATCGCCAAGGCCACCGAGGGCGTGACCTCGGCCCAGGTGAATCTGGCGCAGGGCACCTTGCGGGTGACCGGCACCCCCGACCCGGCGGATCTGGCCGAACGGCTGGAAAGCGGCGGTTATCCGGCGCAGGAGACCGAAACCAGGCTTTCCATCGCCGACATGACCTGCGCCTCATGCGTGGGCCGGGTCGAGCGGGTTCTGGCGCGCCAGCCCGGCGTTCTGTCGGCCTCGGTCAACCTGGCCACCGAAAGCGCCACGATCCGCCACCTGTCGGGCCCCGACCGCGCCGACGCGCTGGCCCGCGCGGTCAGCGAAGCCGGCTATCGCGCGCGCCCCGTCGGCGAGACCACCCGAAGCCAGCAGCGTGCCGCGCGCGACAGCGAAACCGCGTCGCTGGCCCGACGCCTGTTGCTGGCGCTGGTGTTGACGCTGCCGGTCTTCGTGCTTGAGATGGGCGGACACGCGATCCCAGCGTTTCATGACTGGGTTCACGCCACCATCGGCATGCGCGAAAGCTGGATCATCCAGTTCGCCCTGTCCAGCGTGGTGCTGTTCGGACCGGGACTGATGTTCTTTCGCCATGGCATTCCCGCCTTGCTGCGGGGCGGGCCCGACATGAACAGTCTGGTCGCCGTCGGCACCGCCGCCGCGTGGGGCTTTTCGACCATATCCACCTTTGCGCCGGGGTTACTGCCACCGGGCACGGCAGCGGTCTATTTCGAGGCCGCGGCCGTGATCGTCACGCTGATCCTGCTGGGCCGCTGGCTGGAGGCGCGCGCCAAGGGCCGCACCGGGGCGGCGATCACGCGCCTGGTCGGAATGCAGGCCAAATCCGCGCGGGTCGAGCGGGACGGAACGGTGCAGGATGTCGCGATCGACGAGATCGCGCCCGGCGACATCATCCATGTCCGCCCCGGCGAACGGATCGCCGTGGATGGCGACGTGATCGATGGCCGCTCGTATGTCGATGAATCGATGATCACGGGCGAGCCGGTGCCGGCCGCCAAGGAACCCGGCGCGCCCGTCACCGGCGGCACGGTCAATGGCACCGGCGCACTGGTCTTTCGCGCAACGCGCGTCGGCGCCGATACGATGCTGGCGCAGATCATCCGCCTGGTCGAGGATGCGCAGGGCGCCAAGCTGCCGATCCAGGCGCTGGTGGACCGTGTGACGCTTTATTTCGTGCCCGCTGTGATGGGCCTGTCGCTGCTGACGCTGGCGATCTGGCTGGCCGTCGGGCCTGACCCGCGCCTGAGCCACGCGCTGGTCGCGGCGGTCGCGGTGCTGATCATCGCCTGCCCCTGCGCGATGGGACTGGCGACGCCAACCTCGATCATGGTGGGCACCGGGCGCGCGGCGGAAATGGGTGTCCTGTTTCGCCGGGGCGATGCGCTTCAGGCGCTTCAGGGGGTCGATATCGTCGCCTTCGACAAGACCGGCACCCTGACCGAGGGGCGCCCCGAACTGGTCACGCTGGAACCCGCGGGAAACTGGACGGCCGAGACGGTTCTGCGCCTCGTTGCCGCGGTCGAGGCCCGCGCCGAACACCCGATCGCCGAGGCCGTCGTCCGCGCGGCGCAGGCACAAGGGCTGGACCTGCCCCGCGCCGAGGATTTCGACACGATCACCGGATTCGGCGCGCGCGCCCGTGTCGAGGGGCATGACATCCTTGTCGGCGCCGCGCGACTGTTCGAACGCGAGGGGATCGCGCTTGGGCCCCTTCGGCAAACCGCCGAAGATCATGCGACACGCGGCGAAACCCCGCTTTACGCGGCCATCGACGGCAAGGTTGCGGCCCTGATCACCGTGGCCGACCGCGCCAAGCCGTCGAGCGCCGGGGCAATCGCGGCGCTGCATGACATGGGCCTGCAAGTCGCCATGATCACCGGCGACGCCAAGATGACCGCCCAGGCGATCGCCGCCGATCTGGGCATCGACACCGTCGAGGCCGAGGTGCTGCCCGAAGGCAAGGTCGCCGCCATCGACGCCCTGCGCGCGGGCGGCAGGCGGCTGGCCTTTGTCGGCGACGGGATCAACGACGCCCCTGCCCTTGCGGCTGCCGACATCGGCATCGCCATCGGCACCGGCACCGATGTCGCCATCGAAAGCGCCGATCTGGTGCTTGTGTCGGGCGATCTGCGCGGGGTGGTGAACGCGCTGGATGTCAGCCGCCGGACGATGCGCAACATCCGCCAGAACCTGTTCTGGGCCTTTGCCTACAATACCGCCTTGATTCCGGTCGCAGCCGGGGTGCTGTATCCGGCCTTCGGTGTCACCCTCAGCCCGGTGCTGGCGGCGGCGGCGATGGCGCTGTCCAGCGTGTTCGTGGTCAGCAATGCCCTGCGCCTGCGCCGATTGCGCCCTGCCATCGCCGAAACCACCCGCCAAACCCACCATCTGAACCCGCGCCCGGCGCCAGCCGAATGAGGAGCGCCATGAATATCGGTCAAGCCGCCGAAGCCGCCGGACTGCCGGCAAAAACGATCCGCTATTACGAGGAGATCGAGCTGATCAAGCCACGGCGGGACGACAACGGCTATCGCGCCTTTGCACCCGAGGACATTCACAAGCTGGCGTTTCTGGCACGGGCCCGCGCGCTGGGCTTCACGATCGAGGAGTGTCGCGCGCTGCTGGGCCTTTACGAGGACGAAAGCCGCGCCAGCGAGGATGTGAAGAAACTGGCGCAGGTCCATCTTGCGCGCATTGACGCCAAGATCGCCGAGCTGCGCGCGCTCAGGGCAACGCTGGGCGAACTGGTTGACGCCTGCGCGGGCGACAACCGGCCCGATTGCCCGATCCTGAACGATCTCGCCGCGCCCGCGCCCGGGGCGCGGGGGGCCAAGGCACGCTGACGGCTGAACGCAGGCTGCGCATCCCCGCACAGACTCCGTGCGGCGGGCAGCCTTTACCTGTCGCCGCGCGCAACCTAACTTCGTGTCCAATTCAACGCTTAAACTTGCGAGCCCGGCATGACCCAGATTTCCCTTGGCCTTGATACATTCGGCGACGTCACCCACGGCGCCGACGGCAAACCCAAACCCATGGATCAGGTCCTGCGTGACGTGGTCGAAGAGGCGGTTCTTGCCGACGAGCTTGGCATCGACTTCATCGGCCTCGGTGAACACCACCGCGACGATTTCGCCATTTCCGCGCCCGAGATCGTGCTGGCAGCCATCGCCGGACGCACCCGCCGCATTCGCCTGGGCACCGCCGTCACGATCCTGTCCACCGACGATCCGGTGCGTGTGTTCCAGCGATTCTCGACGCTGAACGCGGTGTCGGATGGCCGGGCCGAGGCGATCCTTGGGCGCGGGTCGTTCACCGAAAGCTATCCGCTGTTTGGCCATGACCTGCACGATTACGACCGCCTGTTCGAAGAGCGGCTGGACCTGTTCGCGCGCCTGCTGCGCGAAAAAAAGGTCACATGGCAGGGGCAGACCCGTGCGCCGCTGAAGAACGCGGCGGTTTACCCGCGCCTGGGCGCGAACGGCCTGACGACCTGGCTCGGGGTCGGCGGCAGCCCGGAATCGGTGGTGCGCGTAGTCCGCCACGATCTGCGCCTGATGCTGGCGATCATCGGTGGCGATCCCTTGCGCTTCAAACCCTATGTCGATCTCTATCACCGCGCCATCGACCAGACCGGCCAGCAGGCGCACCCGATCGGTGTGCACTCGCCCGGTTTCGTCGCCGAAACGGACGAGGCCGCGCGCGAGGCGCTCTGGCCGCACTATCTGGCCATGTTCGGCCGCATCGGGCGTGAACGCGGCTGGCCGCCGCTGACCAAGGACAAGTTCCTGGCCGAAGTGGCGCATGGCGCGCTGTATGTCGGATCACCCGAAACCGTGGCCCGCAAGATCGTGCGCACGGTCAAGGGGCTGGGCATTCAGCGGTTCGATCTGAAGTATTCGACCGGCCCCCTGCCCCACGATCAGTTGCTGGAATGCATCAGGCTCTATGGTGACAAGGTCATTCCGATGGTGCGCGACATGCTGAACCGTTCGGCCGCCGCCTGATCCGGCGCTCGGGCTGGACCGGGGCTTTCCTGCGCGCTATCCCTGCGCGAAACAGGAGCCCCGCCATGCCCAACCCGCTTTACGACGCATTGTTCGCCCCGCTGCGAGGGCGGCAGACCCCTTGGTTGCACCTTCCCGATGGCGGCACGATCAGCGGCGATGCGTTTCACGCGCTCTGTGCCCGCACGGCCGGCACCCTGCGGGCGATGGGGCTGCAGCCGGGTGACCGTCTGGCTGTGCAGGTCGAGAAAAGCCCGCATGCCCTGGCGCTTTATGGCGGGGCGGTGATGGCAGGCGTGGTCTTCCTGCCGCTGAACACTGCCTACACGCCCGAAGAGGTTGCATATTTCCTGGCTGACGCCGGCGCGGCGCTGATGCTGGCCGACAGCGCGCGGGCGGATGCGCTGGCGCCGGTGGCCGCGCGCTGCAGCACGCGGCTGATGACGCTGAGCGCCGATGGCTCAGGCAGTTTCGCCGAGGCGCTTGGCCAAGCCACGCCGATAGCCGAGCCGGCCGCGCGCCGTCAGGACGATCTGGCCGCGCTGCTCTATACCTCGGGCACGACCGGACGGTCGAAAGGCGCGATGTTGACCCAGCGCAACCTGCTGTCGAATGCCGAGGTTCTGGTCAGGGAATGGCGCTTCACCTCCGATGACGTTCTGCTGCATGCCCTGCCGATCTTTCATACCCACGGACTGTTCGTGGCGACGAATACGCTGCTTCTGGCCCATGGGTCGATGATCTTGCTGGCGAAACCCGACATCGACACCATGATCAGGCATCTGCCACAGGCGACAAGCCTGATGGGTGTTCCCACTTTCTATACAAGATTGCTGGACGATCCCCGCTTTGGACGGGATCTGGTATCACATATGCGACTTTTCATCTCGGGCTCGGCCCCTTTGCTGGCTGAAACGCACGCCGCGTTCGAGGCGCGCACCGGGCACCGGATCCTGGAGCGCTATGGCATGACGGAAACCAATATGAACACCTCGAACCCCTATGACGGCGAACGCCGCGCGGGCACTGTCGGCCCTGCGCTGCCGGGGGTCGAACTGGCCATTACCGACGTTGAGACCGGCGCGGCCGTGGCGCCGGGCGAGATCGGCATGATCGAGGTGCGCGGCGAGAATGTCTTTGCCGGCTACTGGCAGATGCCGGAAAAAACCGCCGCCGAGTTGCGCGCGAACGGGTTCTTCATCACCGGCGATCTGGGGAAGATCGACGCCGATGGCTATGTGCATATCGTCGGTCGCCAGAAGGATCTGATCATCGCGGGCGGATACAACATCTATCCCAAAGAGGTCGAACTGGCGCTGGACGAGGCCGAGGGCGTGCAGGAAAGCGCGGTGATCGGCGTGCCGCATCCCGACCTGGGCGAGGCGGTTCTGGGCGTGATCGTTCCCGCGCCCGGCCAGAACCCCGACCCCGATGGCATCCTGCGCAAGCTGTCTGGGCACATGGCCCGGTTCAAGCTGCCGCGCGCGCTGGTCGTTATCCCCAAATTGCCGCGCAACACGATGGGCAAGGTGCAAAAGACCGTGCTACGCGACCGGTTCAGGGACTGGTTCGCACGTTGACCGAGAAGGGGGGCGCTGCCCCCCTCGCGCTTGCGCGCTCACCCCCCGGCGTATTTCGGGCAAGATGAAGGGCGGCGTTTTACAGATAGGGCGGCGTGCAGGCCGAAACCACGACGGCATTGGCGGTGCCGATGTTGCGAAACCGGTGCGGGACGGTCGAATTGAAGAGATAGGCATCGCCTGCACGCAAAAGCCGGGTCTGCGCCCCCACGGTCAGTTCGATTTCTCCGGCGATCACCACGCCTCCTTCGGAACCCGGATGGTCGAGCATGGTCTTGCCGGTATCGGCGCCCGGCTCGTAGCGTTCGTGCAGGATCTGCAGGTTGTGGGCGCGGGCATTGCCCACCTGCATCAGCCGGATGCGCCCGGACCGCCCCGGCGCCGCCCCCGGCAGGAGCGAGGTCAGATCGCGCAAATCGTCCGGGCCAAAGAAAACAGCCTCGGTCGCGGGGCGGTCGGGTTCGAAGAATTCCGCCAGCGTGACGCCCAACCCGCCCAGTATCTTGCGCAAGCTCGCCACCGATGGGCTGGAGCGATTGGTCTCGATCATCGAGATCTGGCCGTGCGGAACGCCCGACATATCTGCCAGCCCCCGTTGAGACAAGCCTGCCGCCATGCGCATGACCCGCAGCCGGGTGCCGACGTCGAATCCGTCCATGTCGATACTCATGCCTCACGAATCGCTTGCTCATAATATTGAGCGTGGATAGAAAGCAAAGCAGGTTTATTGAGGAGCTGACAATGACCGCAACCTCCGATCTTCAGACCCGCAAGGCCGCCGCCGTGTCGCGCGGGGTCGCCACGCGCAACATCTATGCCGTGCGCGCCGAGAACGCCGAACTGTGGGACGCCGAAGGCAAGCGCTATATCGATTTCGCGGTCGGGATCGCGGTGAACAACACTGGCCATCGCCACCCCAAGGTGATGGCCGCCGTGGCCGAACAGGCGCAGGCGTTCACGCATACCTGCTTTCACGTCGCCCCCTATGAAAGCTATATCGCGCTGGCCGAACGGCTGAACGCGATCACGCCGGGTGATTTTGCCAAGAAGACCATGCTGGTCTCGTCGGGCGCGGAAGCGGTCGAGAACGCGATCAAGATGGCGCGCGCGCATACCGGGCGTTCGGGCGTCATCGCCTTTACCGGCGCGTTCCATGGCCGGACGCTGATGGGCATGGCGCTGACCGGCAAGGTCAACCCATACAAGAAGAATTTCGGCGCGATGCCGGCCGAGGTGGTGCATGCGCCCTTCCCCAATGCCTATCACGGCATTTCAGAGGACGAGGCGCTGCGCACGCTGGAGGGGATGCTGGCCTCGACCGTTGACCCCGAGCGGATCGCGGCGATGATCGTCGAACCGGTTCAGGGCGAGGGCGGGTTCAACATCGCGCCGGCAGGCTTTCTGAAGCGCCTGCGCGAGATCTGCGACCAGTACGGCATCGTGCTGATCGCCGACGAGGTGCAAGCCGGCATGGCGCGCACCGGCAAGATGTACGGGTTCGAGCATTCGGGCGTGGTGCCCGATGTCATCACCATGGCCAAGGGCCTGGCGGGCGGCTTCCCGCTGTCGGCGGTGACGGGCAAGGCCGAGATCGTGGATGCGCCGCATGCCGGCGGCGTGGGCGGCACCTATGGCGGCAATCCGATCGCCGTGGCCGCCAGCCACGCCGTGCTGGATGTCATCAAGGATGAGAACCTGTGCGCGCGCGCCGACGAGATCGGTGAGAAGATCCGCGCGCGCCTGAACGCCCTGGCCGAGCGTCAGGGCATGGAATGCATCGGCAATGTCCGGGGCCTGGGCGCGATGAACGCGTTCGAACTGGTCAAGGATCGCGACAGCCGCGCGCCGGATGCCGAGCTGACCGCCGCTGTCGTCGCCGAGGCCGAGGCGCGCGGGCTGATCCTGTTGTCCTGCGGCACGCGGTTCAACGTGATCCGCCTGCTGCCGCCCCTGACCATCCCGATGGATCAGTTGGACGAGGCGCTGGATATCATCGACGCCTCGGTCGAGGCGGCGGTTCAGAAAACCGCCTCTGCCGCCTGATTGATACCCGATCGGGGGCTGCCGGCCCCCGATCCACCCGGCGGCGGCGCCGTCGGGTTCAGAAGGTCACGCCTGCCACGGCTGGCAGATCATAGTCAGCGCCCAGCGCGAAAACGGCGCTTGCGGCGCATGTCGCGGATCAGTTCCTGCACTTCTTCCTCGTCGGTGCAAAGCGCGCGCATATGCCCAAGCGTCTTTGCATCGATCTCTCCATCGTCAGCAGCGTCCGCCTGACCGTTCAGCTTTGCCCGCAAGGCGTCAACGACCGACTGCACCTGCGGATCATCCTGATCGTATTGCGCGGGATCGGTGAACATTCGCAGATCCGCGCGGAGCTTTTCTGGCGGGCCGACGGGTGCATAAAGCAGCGATGTCGGGCTCAGGTTCATGGGCATGGCATCCTTTGGCTCTTATTGACGCCGCAAGACGCCATGAGCTTGCGCCCGGCAAACGTCAGCATTGCTGGTCCGCAAAAAGACGTTCCAGGATTGCGAGGCCCTCGTCAACCTTGCGGCGTTCATCTTGCGTCAGGGGCGCCAGCATCGCTTCGGTCGCGGCCTCCATTTCCGGGCGGATGCGATTGAAGGCGCGCCGCCCCTTTGGCGTCAGGCCGGTATGGCTGACGCGCCGGTCCGCCGGATCGGTCTCTCGGCGCACCCAGCCGCGCCGCTCCAGCGCCACCAGCGCGCGGCTGACCTTGGTCTTGTGGGCCGGGACGCGGGCACAGAGCGCGCTTGCCGTCTGCGGAGATCGGTCCGCCAGGTTGACCAGAACCCGCCATTCGGGCCGGGTGAGTTCATGGCGCTTGCGATAGATCGGCCGCGTTCGTTCGGACGTCATCTCGGCCAGGAAGTTCAGCCGATATGGAAGATAACCCTTGAGAAACATAGGCTTGATTGCTTGCGTTGATGGTTACATTTTCAACTATTACGCTGCGCAAAGATGATTCGCAAAGACAGCAAAGCGGCATCCGTGCCGCAGGAACGGGAGAGCGCGATGACAAAGGGTTTTGCCTCGCAGAACGACATGGACGAAAAGGCCATTTCCTTCACCGAGATCGGCGACGGCCTCTATGCCTTCACGGCCGAGGGCGATCCGAATTCCGGGGTGATCATCGGCGACGACTCGGTCATGGTGATCGAGGCGCAGGCCACGCCGCGGCTGGCGCGCAAGGTGGTGGACTGCGTGCGCTCGGTCACTGACAAGCCGATCAGCCATCTGGTTCTGACGCATTATCACGCGGTCCGCGTTCTGGGCGCCAGCGCCTATGGTGCGCGGGAGATCATCATGTCGGACGCCGCGCGCGCCATGGTGGTCGAGCGCGGGCAGGAGGATTGGGACAGCGAGTTCGGCCGTTTTCCGCGCCTGTTCCAGGGGCATGACGAAATTCCCGGCCTGACCTGGCCGACCACCACCTTCAACGACCGCATGACCGTTTACCTAGGCAACCGGCGCGTGGACATCATGCATCTGGGCCGGGCGCATACGGCGGGCGATGCCGTCGTCTGGGTGCCGGACAGCGAAGTGATGTTTACCGGCGATATCGTCGAGTATCATTCCGCCTGCTATTGCGGTGACGGTCATTTCGAGGACTGGGGCGACACGCTGGAAGCCATTGCCGCGTTCGAACCCAAGGCCATCGCGCCGGGGCGTGGCGATGCGCTGATGGGTGACGACATGGTGGAACGGGCGATCGGCAATACCTGGGATTTTCTGGATTCGACCTATCGCCCGGTCAAGCGCGTCGCCGGTCGTGGCGGCAGCCTGAAAGACGCCTGGGACGCGGTGCGCGCCGAATGCGACCCCAAGTTCGTCGATTACGCGATCTACGAGCATTGCCTGCCCTTCAACGTCGCCCGTGCCTGGGATGAGGCGCGCGGCATCGACACCCCGCGCATCTGGACGGCCGAACGCGACCAGCAGATGTGGGCCGATCTTCAAGGATGATCGAACCGGGAGGCGCAGGCCATGAACGCCCCGTTGAGTGATCGTTACACGCTGGCCTATCGTGCGTATCCTTACGCGCGCGTGCCCGATCAGGACCGCCCCGCCCCGGTCCGCCACCTGGTGGTCATTGTCGGCGGCGGCCCCGTCGGCATGACCCTGGCGCTGGATCTTGGTCTCAAGGGCGTGCGGGTTCTGGTGCTGGATGATCACGAGGGCATCGGCATGGGTTCGCGCGCCATCTGCTTTGCCAAGCGCCCGCTGGAGATCCTGGATCGGTTGGGCTGCGGTGACCCGGTGGTGCAAAAGGGTGTGGTCTGGAACCTGGGAAAGGTCTTTCACCGCGACCAAAAGATCTTCGAGTTCAACCTGCTGCCCGAGGAAGGGCACAAATACCCCGCCTTCATCAACCTGCAACAGCCCTATTTCGAGAAGGCCGTTCTCGACCATATCCGCGCCTTGCAGCCGCAGGGACTGCCGGTCGAGATCCGGGGTCGCAACCGGGTGGATGCGGTCGAGGACAGGGGCGATCATGTCGCGCTGACGGTGATGACGCCCGATGGCCCCTACACGGTCGAGGCCGACTGGCTGGTTGCCTGCGACGGGGCGGGCTCACCGGTGCGGGGAATGCTGGGCCTGGGGTTCGAAGGTGCGGTTTTCAAGGACAGCTTCCTGATCGCCGATGTGCGCATGAAGGCCGACTTTCCGACCGAACGCTGGTTCTGGTTCGATCCGCCCTCGGGGTCCGGGGCATCGCAGCTCTTGCACAAGCAGCCCGATGACGTGTGGCGGATCGATTTTCAGATCGGCTGGGATGTCGATCGCGAGGAAGAACTGAAAGAGGCGAATGTGCGCCGGCGCGTCGCGCGAATGATCGGCGAGGATGTCGCCTTCGATCTGGTCTGGTCGTCGATCTACACGTTCCAGTGCCGGCGCATGACGCGTTTCCATGACGGCCGGGTGATCTTTGCCGGCGATTCCGCGCATCAGGTGTCACCCTTCGGTGCGCGCGGGGCCAACAGCGGGTTGCAGGATGCCGACAACCTGGCCTGGAAACTGGCGCTGATCCTGGACGAAAAGGCCGGACCGCGCCTGCTGGACAGCTATGACACCGAGCGCATTCACGGCGCGAACGAGAACATTCTCAATTCCACCCGCTCGACCGATTTCATCTCGCCGAAATCCGACATCAGCCGGGTGTTCCGCGATGCCGTGCTGCACCTGGCGCAAAACCACGATTTTGCCCGGCCCTTCGTCAACTCGGGGCGGCTGTCGGTGCCCTGCACCTATGATGGATCGCCGCTCAATACGCCCGATGCGCTGCCCGGCGGACCGGCGCACACCCGCCCCGGCAGCCCCTGCCCCGATGCGCCGGTCGATGGCGGCTATCTGCTGAACCGGCTGGGCGATGCCACCGGGGCGCGCTTTCAGATCCTGGCGCTGGATACCGATGCGCCGGCGCAATTCGCAGCACATGGGATCGATTGCCGCGTGCTGCACCTCAATATCGGCAAGAACGCCCTGTTGCGCGAACGGTATCTGGGCAAAGCCGCAAGTGCCGTCTATCTGATCCGCCCCGATCAGCACGTCGCCGCCCGCTGGCCCCAATGGGACGAAAACGCGGTCGCCGCGGCCATCGCCCGTGCGATCGGAAGGGAGGTCTGAACATGGCCAAACTGGTCACGACCCGCAATCTGCCCGACCCCGACGATGTCTATGCCCGCCTCATCGCTGCCCATGAGGGGCTGAGCAAGGACGAGAGCGACGCGCTCAACGCGCGGCTGATCCTGGTTCTTCTCAACCATATCGGCGATCCGCAAGTGATCGACGAGGCCCTGGAGGTTGCGCGCCGCTAAGGGGTTTCCCCCGCGCCATTCTGTGGCAAGATGCCGGTCTGACAAGGGCTTGCAGGGGGTGGCGTGACAGAAGGGGCCGAACGCATCGAGGCGGCGACAAGCCTGGCGCACGTGCTGGACGATCTGCCGCTGCGCGCGGGCGGTTTCATCGTCACGCTTTACGGCGATGTGGTTGCCCCGCGCGGCGGCGAGGTCTGGATCGGCAACATCATCGACACCTGTGCCGCCGTGGGGATCAGTGAAACCCTGGTGCGCACGGCGGTGTCGCGCCTGGTCTCGGCCGGCCGCCTGGAGGGGCGGCGCGACGGGCGGCGCAGTTTCTATCGCCTGACCGATGCAGCGCGCACCGAATTCGACGATGCCGCACGCGCGATCTACGGACCCGACCGCACGCCCGGCTGGCACTTCGTCTATTTGCCGGACGCGCTGGATGACGGTGCCATGGCACAGCTCGAACGCGCCGGTTTCGCGCGGTTGAAACCGAACCTTGCCGTCGGCCCCGACCGTGCCCCGGTCCCCGATGGGGCGCTGGTCTTTGCCGCTACGCCCGAGGGCGGATCGGCGGCGCTGCCCCAGTTTGCCGCCGGGGCCTGGGATCTGGCGCAGCATGCGCGCGCCTATGACGATTTCGTCGCCCGGTTCGCAAACCTCGCCGCCGCCGAACCGCCGCGGGGCGACACCGCGCTGACGCTGCGGCTGTTGCTGGTGCATTGCTACCGCCAGACGCTGCTGCGCGATCCGCGCCTGCCCGCGGCAGCGCTGCCGGCACGCTGGCCCGGCCACGCCGCGCGCCGGGTATTCGCCGAGGCCTACCTGCGCCTGTCACCGGGGACCGATTCGCATGTCGGATCGGCGTTTGAGAACATGGCCGGGGCATTGCCCGCAACCAACGCAACAACGGACACCCGCCTTGCCCTGTTGGGCGAGATCCTCGGACAGTGAAAAACCCAGTGAAAGCCGCGCCTTCGCGGCAATGGACGCGCAGGCCACAATGCGTCACATAATTCTCACAACAATTCGTTGAAATGTGACATCACACTGCGTATACCATGCCAACGGCCCGCTTGGGAGAGAGCCGTTGCCCGGTTATACTGTCGCTCCGGCCCAGACGATGCCGGCAATCCACCCGGTCCGAGGAGGCATCCGCATGTATGCACAGATGGTCAAGACCGACGGCAAGGGCATCAAGCCAGACGCAGAGATGACGCCCGAAGAGCGCCGCTTTCAGGCGCGCATCGACGCTGGCGAAAAGATCGAGCCCAAGGAATGGATGCCCGATGCCTATCGCCAGACGCTGATCCGTCAGATCGGCCAGCACGCGCATTCCGAGATCGTCGGACAACTGCCCGAAGGCAACTGGATCACCCGCGCCCCCACGCTGGAGCGCAAGGCGATCCTGCTGGCCAAGGTGCAGGACGAGGCCGGGCATGGCCTGTATCTTTACTGCGCCGCCGAGACGCTGGGCGTCAGCCGCGATGAACTGACCGAGGCGCTGCTGTCGGGCAAGATGAAGTATTCCTCGATCTTCAACTATCCAACGCTGACCTGGGCCGATATCGGCGCGGTCGGCTGGCTGGTCGATGGTGCCGCGATCATGAACCAGGTGCCGTTGCAGCGCACCAGTTATGGCCCCTATTCGCGCGCCATGATCCGCATCTGCAAGGAAGAGTCGTTTCACCAGCGCCAGGGCTACGACATCATGATGAAGATGGCGCAGGGCACGCCCGAACAAAAACGCATGGCGCAGGACGCGCTGGACCGGTTCTGGTATCCCTCGCTGATGATGTTCGGCCCGTCGGACAAGGACTCGGTCCATTCCGCGCAGTCGATGGCCTGGAAGATCAAGATCAATACCAACGACGAGTTGCGGCAGAAATTCGTCGACCAGACCGTGCCGCAGGCCGAATACCTGGGCTTGTCGATCCCCGACCCCGACCTGTCCTGGAACGAGGACAAGGGCGGATACGACTTCAGCCAGCCCGACTGGTCCGAGTTCTTTGCCGTGCTCAAGGGCAACGGTCCCTGCAACCGCGACCGGATCGAAGCCCGTCAGCAGGCCTGGGACGACGGGCGCTGGTTCCGCGACGGGCTTTCGGCCCACGCGACGAAGGCACAGGCACGGCGTGCGGCCAGCAAGGTCGCGGCCGAGTGAAACCGGGTCAGGGGGGCGTTGCCCCCTCGCGCTGCGCGCTCACCCCCCAGCGTATTTTCGGCAAGATGAAGGGAACCCGCATGTCCAGTGAATGGCCGCTTTGGGAAGTGTTCATCCGGGGCCAGCATGGCCTCAATCATCGTCATGTCGGAAGCCTGCACGCGCCCGATGCCGAACTGGCGATCCGCCATGCGCGCGACGTCTACACGCGGCGCAACGAGGGGGTCTCGATCTGGGTCGTGCGATCGGCCGATATCTCGGCCTCGAGCCCGTCCGAGAAGGGGCCGCTGTTCGAGCCGTCGAATGACAAGGTCTATCGGCACCCGACCTTTTACGACATTCCAGACGACGTGGGGCATATGTGATGCCGTCCCTGCCCGACATGATGACCCCCGACGCCGCCGCGCTGGCAAAGGCCGCCGGCAAGGGCGAGGCGATACCGCTGGCCGCTGGAACCCCGGAGCACGATCTGTTCACGGGGTTGCTCCGGCTGGGTGACAATGCCCTGATCCTGGGCCACCGGGTCAGCGAATGGTGCGGCCATGCCCCCGTTCTGGAGGAGGATATCGCGCTGGCCAATGTCGCACTGGACCTGATCGGCCAGACGCAATTGTGGCTGGGGCTGGCCGGCACGGTCCAGGGGCGCAGGCGCAGCGCCGATGACCTGGCCTTTTTGCGCGATGCCTGGGATTTTCGCAACCTGCTGCTGGTCGAACGCCCCAACCGCGATTTCGGGCATACGCTGATGCGCCAGTTCCTGTTCGACGCCTGGCACCAGCCGGTGCTGAAGGCGCTGGAAGAGAGCACCGATCCCCGTATCGCCGAGATCGCCGCCAAGGCCGGCAAGGAGGTCGCCTATCATCTGGAGCGTTCGGCCGATCTGGTGATCCGGCTGGGCAACGGGACCGAGGAAAGCCATGCGCGCATGCAGGACGCGCTGGAGCGGCTGTGGCCCTATACCGGCGAGGCCTTCATCGGCGACGAGATCGATGCGCGGCTGGCCGAGGCCGGGCTGATGCCCCGGCCCGAAGCCCTGCGCCCGGACTGGGAGGCCACGGTGCGCGCCGTGCTGGACGAGGCCACGCTGCACGCCCCCCAGGACGATTTCGCCCAGACCGGCGGCCGCCAAGGCCGCCATACCGAGGATCTGGGCCATCTTCTGAGCACGATGCAATGGCTGCAACGGGCCTATCCCGGGGCGGCATGGTAAGCCCATGCAGGCCGAAACCGAACAGATCTGGCGCTGGCTGTCCGAGATCCCTGACCCCGAAATCCCGGTGATCAGCCTGACCGACCTGGGGATCATCCGCGATGTGGACTGGCAGGACGACACGCTTGTGGTCACGGTCACGCCGACCTATTCGGGCTGCCCGGCGACCAGCGTCATCAACCTGGAAATCGAGCGCAAGCTGCGCGAGAACGGCATCGAACGGCTGGTGTTGAAACGGCAGCTGTCGCCGCCCTGGACCACCGACTGGATCGCCACCGAGGCCAAGGAAAAGCTGCGCAGCTATGGCATCGCCCCGCCGATCGACGGCACTGCAGCCGAGGGGGCGGTGGCCGGACGGGTGCGCCGCCTGACCGGCGCGGCGCCCGAGGTGCCCTGCCCGCGCTGCGGATCGGCGCGGACCGAATGCGTCAGCCAGTTCGGATCGACCCCGTGCAAGGCGGCCTATCGGTGCCGTGACTGCCTGGAACCCTTCGACTATTTCAAATGCATCTGAGGCACCCATGGCCCGTTTCCTGCCGCTCGACGTGATCGATGTGCAAAAGGACACCCGCGATGCGGTGGTTGTCACGCTGCGCGCCCGCCCCGAGGATGCGCCGCGCTTTGCCTTCACGCAGGGCCAGTACCTGACATTCCGGCGCGCGTTTGACGGCACCGAATTGCGCCGGTCGTATTCGATCTGCGCCGGTCGCGACGAGGGCCTTTTGAAAGTCGGGATCAAGCGGGTCGAGGGCGGCGCCTTCAGCACCTGGGCCAACGAGGACCTGGCACCGGGCACCGTGCTTGAGGCGATGCCGCCGATGGGCAATTTTCATGCCCCGCTCGACCCCGAGGCGGCGCGCCATTACCTGGGATTCGCCGGCGGATCGGGCATCACGCCGGTGCTGTCGATCCTGAAGACGGTGTTGCAGGCCGAGCCGAAATCGCGCTTCACGCTGGTCTATGCCAATCGCCAGATCAGCTCGATCATGTTCCGCGAAGAGATCGAGGATCTCAAGAACATCTACCTGGGCCGCTTGTCGGTGCTGCATGTGCTGGAGACCGAGGCGCAGGAAATCGACCTGTTCACCGGGCGGATCGATGCTGACAAGATCGCCGGGCTGTTCACGCATTGGGTCGATCCGGCCTCGGTCGATCTGGCCTTCATCTGCGGGCCCGAGCCGATGATGCTGACCATCGCCGCCGGGTTGCGGGATCATGGCCTGGACGACAGCCAGATCAAGTTCGAATTGTTCACATCCAGCCAGCCGGGACGCGCGCCGCAAAAGGTGGTCGCACGCGGGGCCGATGCCAGCGACGCGTGCGAGGCCACGGTGACACTGGATGGCGCGACGCGCAGCTTTCGCATTCCCAAGACCGGCGAGAGCCTGCTGGAGGCGGCGCTGGCCAACGACCTTGATGCCCCCTTTGCCTGCAAGGCCGGGGTCTGTTCGACCTGCCGCGCCAAGGTGCTGGAGGGGGACGTTGACATGCGCACCAATCACGCGCTGGAGGATTACGAAGTGCAGCAGGGCTATGTGCTGACGTGCCAGTGCTACCCGCTCAGCGACCGCGTGGTCGTCAGCTATGACCAGTGAGGCCCGGCCATGAACGACATGACGATCGAGGAATACCTGGCGCATGGCGGCAAGCTGTCATCACCGGCCAATGTCCCGCCCCGCTACCGCGGCGAGTTGTTGCGGCTGATGGCCAGTTTCGTGGACAGCGAACTTGCCGCATCGGCGGGATTTGCGGATACGATCAATGACGCACCGGGCATCAAGAGCCGGATCGCGGCGGCACGGATCGTCATGGAAAAGGCCGATCACGCCGAGCGCGTGCTGGCGGTCATGGCCGATTTCGGCGTCGATACCGCGCGCTACGAGGACGTCCACCCCTGGGCCGCGCGTCTGCCGCGCGAGGCCGATATCGGTGCGCGTCGGCAGGGCGGCGACATGCGCCTGTCGGTGTTTCATTACCCGCTGGACGGCTGGATCGACGCGGTGGCCATGAACGTGCTGCAAGGCGCGGCCGCCGTGATCCAGATCGAGGAATATGCCCGCGTCTCGTATCAGCCGCTGGCCGAGGTTTTTCGCGCCATCGCGCCGCGCGAGGGGCGCCATGCCGAACTGGGGCGCGAGGGGCTGGCCAGGATCGCGATGACCGAGGCGGGGCGCGCCAGCGCGCAGGCGTCGATCGACTACTGGCGCCCGCGCGTGGCAACCGGCTTCGGCCCGGCGGGCTCTGCCCGGTTCGAAATCTTGCGCCGCTTTGGCCTGCGTCACCGGCCGAACGAGGCGCTTTTGGCGGACTGGACCGCCGTGACCGACGCGCTGCTGCGCGACTTCAATCTGACCTGAGGACATGCCAATGACCGCCGAGACCCCGATCCGCCTGAAAAGCTATATCTGCGGCACATGGAAAGCGGGCAGTCGTGACGGCGCGGAGCTTTTGAACGCGGCCACGGGCGATGTGGTTGCAACCATCGACGCCAGCGGACTCGACATGCAGGAGGCGCTGGCCTTTGGCCGCGCCGCCGGCTTCGCGCTCAGGGCGATGACCTTTCACGAACGCGCGCTGATGCTGAAAGCGCTGGGCCAGCACCTGATGGCGCACAAGGATGCGTTTCATGCCCTCTCGCTGGCCACCGGCGCGACGCCAAAAGATGGCTGGGTCGATATCGAAGGGGGGATCGGCACGCTTTTGGGTTATGCGTCCAAGGCGCGCCGCGAATTGCCGAACACCCGCGTTCTGACCGAGGGCGCGGTGGAACCCCTGTCGAAGGATGGCAGCTTCGGCGCCCAGCATATCCTGACGCCGCTGACCGGCGTCGCGGTGCATATCAATGCCTTCAATTTTCCCTGCTGGGGCATGTTGGAAAAGCTGGCGCCCACCCTGATCGCCGGGATGCCCGCGATCGTCAAACCCGCCAGCCAGACGGCCTATCTGACCGAATTGATGGTGCGCCACATCATCGACGCCGACATCCTTCCGCCGGGCGCGCTGCAACTGGTGTGCGGCGGCGTGGGCGACATGCTGGATCATGTGACGGGTCAGGATGTCGTGACCTTCACCGGGTCGGCGGCAACGGGGCGCAAATTGCGCACCCATCCCGCCATCGTGGCCAATTCAACCCGTTTCACCATGGAAGCCGACAGCCTGAACGCCTGCATCCTCGGCCCCGAGGCGGGACCGGGCACACCCGAATTCGACCTGTTCATCCGCGAAGTGGCGCAGGAAATGACGGTCAAGGCCGGGCAGAAATGCACCGCCATCCGCCGCGCCTTTGTGCCGCGCGCGCATGTGGGGGCGGTGCAACAGGCGCTGGCCGACCGGCTGGCCACCCTGCCTGTGGGGCTGCCGGACGATCCGCAGGTGCGCGTGGGTGCCCTGGCCAGTCAGGCCCAGCGCGACGAAGTGCGCGCGCGCATCCGCGATCTGGCAGCCGATGGCGAGATCGTCATCGGCGACCCCGATGCGGTCACGGTCGCATCGGGCGACCCCGACCGCGGGGCGTTCATGAACCCGGTCGTGCTGTATTGCGACCGGCCCGAGGCGGCGCACAGGGCGCATGATGTCGAAGCCTTCGGCCCGGTCAGCACGCTGATGCCCTATGACGACATCGAACAGGCCGTGGCCCTGACCCAGCTTGGAAAGGGCTCGCTGGTGGCATCGGTATTCACCGACAACCCGGCCGTGGCCGAGGACGCGGTGCTGGGCATGGCCCCGTTCCACGGGCGCATCCTGATCGGCAACCGCGCCAGCGCGAAAAGCTCGACCGGCCATGGCTCGCCGCTTTACATGCTGGTGCATGGCGGGCCCGGCCGCGCCGGTGGCGGCGAAGAGCTGGGCGGCATCCGGGGTGTCACGCATTTCATGCAACGCACTGCTGTGCAGGGCACGCCGCAGCTTCTGTCGGCGGTGACGGGGCGCTGGATCGAGGGCGCGACCACCCGCGCCGATCGTCACCCGTTCCGCAAGTCGCTGGCCGAACTGCGCGTGGGCGATCAGCTGGTGACCGACACGCGCACCGTAACGCTGGAGGATATCGAGCATTTCGCGCAGTTCACCGGCGACACGTTCTATGCCCATATGGACGAGGACGCCGCGCGCGCGAATCCGTTCTTCGATGGCCGCGTGGCGCATGGCTACCTGATCGTGTCCTTCGCCGCAGGGCTTTTCGTGCAACCCGATCCGGGGCCGGTTCTGGCCAACTACGGGGTCGACAACCTGCGCTTTCTGACCCCGGTCAACCCCGGCGATACCCTGGGCGTGCGGCTGACCTGCAAGGAGATCAGCCCGCGCGAAGGCAGCGACTATGGCGAGGTTCGCTGGGATTGCCGCGTCACCAACCAGAACGGCGAGACGGTCGCCCAATATGACGTGCTGACGATGGTGGCCCGCGAATGGCCGGATGACGCGGCCCCGGGCTGACGGGACCGGCCGGGCGCGTTGCCCCTTGGCAGCGCATGCCGGGTTCGGGCAGGATCGCGGCAAGGGCAGCCAAAAGGGAACGCCATGTCACATGCCAGCCGCCACTGCGTCCTGATCGGGGCGCCCGTCGATTCCGGCCAGCGCCGTCCGGGCTGCCTGATGGGCCCCGCCGCCTATCGCGTGGCCGGGATCGCGGCTATGCTGCAAAGCCTGGGCCACGGTGTCAGCGACCAAGGCGATTTCGCGCCGGCCCCGGTGCAGCCGGTGCCGCAGTGCCCCAACCCCGCGGTCCATTCGCTGGGCGAAACCCTTGGCTGGACGCAGGCGCTGGCCGAGGCCGGGCAAAACGCCATCACCGAGGGCGGATTGCCGATCTTTCTGGGTGGCGATCACAGCCTTTCCCTGGGTTCGCTGGCGGGAATGGCGGCCCATGCGGCAAAGGCCGGGCGCCCGCTCTTCGTTCTTTGGCTCGATGCCCACAGCGATTTCCACACCCCCGAAACCACCGAAAGCGGCAACCTGCACGGAACCCCGATCGCCTATGCCACCGGGCGGCCGTTTGCGCCGTTTCCGCCGTTTCCCGCCCCGGTGGCGGCAAACGACATCTGCCTGTTCGGCCTTCGCTCGGTCGATCCGGCGGAACATGCGGCCCTGCTGGCCCATGACATCGCCCTGCACGACATGCGCACCATCGACGAACACGGCGTCAGCGCGCCCTTGCGCGCCTTTCTCGACCGGGTCGCGGCGGCCGGGGGATTGCTGCATGTCTCGCTCGACGTGGATTTTCTGGATCCCGCGATCGCCCCGGCTGTCGGAACCACGGTGCCGGGCGGCGCCACCTTCCGCGAGGCGCATCTGGTGATGGAGATGCTTCACGACAGCGGCCTGGTCACGTCGATCGACCTGGTCGAACTGAACCCGTTTCTGGACGAACGCGGCCGCACGGCGCATCTGATGGTCGATCTTCTGGCCTCGCTGATGGGGCGCAAGGTCTTCGATCGTCCGACCCGCAGCTATCGCGGACAGGGCTAGAAACCGGCGCCGCCGGTCGCGGCCCAGGCTAGCGAAGGGCGGCTGCGAACTCGGGCGTCGTCACAAGCGCTTCGGCCACGGCGACGGGAACGCCGCGCGTGATCATCCGGCGGAACACGGTTTCGGCACGCGCGCCACGGTCGCGCAGCCCATCGGGCAGCACGGCGGCATTGGCCCGCCGGGTCGCCGCCGACATGTCCGAAAGGCTCATGGACGAAATCAGATCCTCATGCCCCGGACAGCCCAGCAGGATGTCGTCGGCCGCCTCTGCCCCTTGCGCCGCGATGGCCTCGTGCGCGCGCTCCAGCAGCCGGCATTCGCGGGCAATGCGCGCATGCAGCCCGTCGCGGCCATCGGCGGCATGCTCGCCACCGCCCGGCGGAGCACCGCACGAGGCCAGAAGAACCAACACCATGAGGGCCCACGCATATCGCATCTTTGCCTTGTATCGGCGTCCACACGCGGTGTAAACGCAGCCCATGCTGAAGACCCGCATCATCCCCTGCCTTGACGTGGCCGATGGCCGCGTGGTCAAGGGCGTGAATTTCGTCGATCTGGTCGATGCCGGCGACCCGGTCGAGGCCGCCAAGGCCTATGACGCGGCCGGGGCGGACGAGCTGTGCTTTCTGGACATTCACGCCACGCATGAAAACCGTGGCACAATGTTCGACCTCGTCACCCGCACGGCCGAGCAATGCTTCATGCCGCTGACCGTCGGCGGCGGCGTGCGCAGCGCCGAGGACGTGCGCGCGCTCTTGCTGGCGGGCGCCGACAAGGTCAGCTTCAACTCTGCCGCCGTGGCCGATCCCGATGTGGTCGCGCGCGCCGCCGACCGTTTCGGCAGCCAGTGCATCGTCGTGGCGATCGACGCCAAGACCGTCGCGCCGGACCGGTGGGAAATCTTCACCCACGGCGGGCGCAGGCCGACCGGAATCGACGCCGTGGACTTTGCGCGCAGGGTGGCGGACAAGGGCGCGGGCGAGATCCTTCTGACATCGATGGACCGCGACGGCACGCGCGCGGGCTTCAACCTGCCGCTGACGCGCGCCATCGTCGATGCGGTCCCGATCCCGGTCATCGCCTCGGGCGGGGTCGGAACGCTGGACCACCTGGTCGAGGGGGTGACCATCGGCGGGGCCTCGGCGGTTCTGGCCGCGTCGATCTTTCATTTCGGCGATTTCACCATCGCCCAGGCCAAGGCCCATATGGCCGCGGCCGGTATCGCGGTGCGCCCGGCATGAGCGCGCTGGAACGCCTGGCGGCGACCATCGCCGCGCGCAAGGGCGCCGACCCCGACAGCAGCTGGACCGCGAAACTGCTGGCACGCGGCCCCGAGAAATGCGCCGAGAAGTTCGGCGAAGAGGCGGTCGAAGCCGTGATCGAGGCCGTGCGCGGCGATCGCGCCCGCCTGACCGCCGAGGCGGCAGACGTGCTGTATCACCTGCTGGTGATGTGCGCGGCCCAGGGTGTCACGCTGGCCGATATCGAGGCGGAACTGACCCGGCGCGAGGGTCGGTCCGGTCTGGATGAAAAGGCCGCGCGCCCCGGCGGCTGAGCGCTCAGGGCTTCAGGTCATAGGTCACCCAGTTCGTGGCAAGCGCCATCTTGTCGTAAAGCGCGCGGGCGCGGGCGTTGTCCTCGGCCGTGATCCAGCGGATCACCGACCACCCGCGGGCACGGCCCTCGTCGGTTACGGCATCAATCAACGCGCGCGCAGCACCCGAACCGCGCGCGTCGGGCGCGACGAAGAGATCGTCCAGAAACCCGCCTGTCGCTGCCGCCAGCGGGCGCGCGAACGGGCGGAAATGCGCAAGCCCCACCAGTCGGCCATCGGCCTCGGCGACCAGCGCTTCGACCTCATGCGCCGGATCATGGATCCAGCCCCAGACGCGCGTGCGCATCGCCTCGGTCTGCGCAACACCGTAGAAATCAGCATACCCCTGGTAAAGGGCCTCCCACTGCGCCCGGTCGCCCGCGACGGGTTTGCGTATGTCCATGCCCCTGCCTCCGCTTTCGTTAGTGTCGCGCCAGCTTGCCCGCGCCTGTGCCCCGCGTCAAAGGGGTCCGGCCCCCTTTCCATTGCCTGTCATCCCTCGTATAGGGGCGGGCCGATGTGACACAAGGGGCCGGGCCATGCAGGGCAGCGCCAATCTCAACCTGATGATCAAGGCCGCGCGCAAGGTCGGGCGGGGTCTGGTCAAGG
>OFET01000129.1_pt1 | contig 105971 bp, 97 predicted proteins | sample 1521211 | NCBI WGS metagenome assembly OFET01 (sample SAMN03766358, study PRJEB24113) | microbial mat metagenome | isolation source: enrichment culture HLUCC-A from microbial mat sample contains cyanobacterium... | reverse complement strand
TCACTAGGCTATGTGGCGCCCCGAGCACACCCTGCAATAGCTGCGTAGGGTGTGCAAAAACCAGGGGGTCATTACACTGTGTGGTATATAAAAACGCAATCTTTATTATTGATGTTCGTAGCCATAAAGAAGAAAGTGTTTTCTCTGATCTACAACTGATGGAGAGCTTGGAATCTAGTTGGCCTGAAATAATGAGCAACTATGAAATAAAAGGGCTAAAATTCTCTAACGTAAAGACTTCAAAAAAAGATATTAGTAAAAATAGAAGAGTTGGATTGCTTACATCAATAACAATCAATGGGAAACTTTACTTTCCGCCTGGGCAGGGGGTTACTGCAGCATCAACCCCTGGAGTTGTGACTGACGTTGAGTTGAGACTAATACGTAGCATCTCTTGGATTGGAGATTTAATTTGTAGTGACGAAAACCCTTTAAGAAAAGAGATGGAAAAACTTAATATAAAAATTCATGATATTGAATTAAGGTTGTCTCCAAAAGGTCTAATTATATACTCGAAAAAAGCCGACTGCGGATGGCTGTTAAAAGGTCATCCTGAGTCTGTGTTTAGCTTTGTTCGTGAAATGATGACACCAGACTGGGTTGTATCCCAACTCCAAGATCGAATAGAAAAACCGCTGCTAGCCTTAACCTACTGACGGATGACTACTAGTGCCTTTATCTCTAATTATACCGACGATAAACAGTTGTTAGCTTGATTCTGTTACAGAGAAGCGTTACATCACCAACAGAAATAAAATATTAAAATGCTGTTTTTAAAGGGTCTTTTTTTGGCCGCTGCGATCCCTGTCCCTCCGTCACCTTGATATTAAAGCCCCGTTGTTACGGGGCTTTTTCATTTCTATATTCTACCTTTCCTTCCGAGTATACCTTGAGTTAGATACACCGTCTCTTTCAGCGTGTCCGGGAATGTTCTACGACCTCCGCCGGGGCGCTTTGTACAGAGCAATTCATCACTGGATGACTGTATCCTTGAGTACCTGCAGGTGAGAGTAAATCTCTGTCAGGGATTGGCCTGGTGAAATAGAATGGCTCAGCAAGCAATGCCTGTATCGTCTGCCCAACATGTCATTTATTCCATGACATCGCCATCACGACGAGAAACGGTTGAAAGTTGGGGATGCCATACGCTCGCGGAGCACGCTTTCCTCCAGGGCCGGGCTCCATAGAAACCCTTGGCCAAGATCGCAGCCGAACTCAGTGAGGATGTTCGCCTGTTCCTCGGTTTCTATACCCTCAGCCGTGACAGTGAGATCGAGGGCATGGCCTGCTTCAATCATTGCAAGCACCAGGCGACGCGTCTTGGCATCGTCTTCGAGTAGCCTGATGAATTCCCGGTCGATTTTCAGGCCTGTGACCGGCAGCTTGCGCAGGTAGGCAAAAGAGGCGTAGCCCGTGCCAAAGTCGTCAATACTCACGGCGATACCGTGATCTCGGAGGCGCCCAAGTCCTCGGATTGTTGACTCTGGTTCTTGCATCAGCCCCGATTCGGTGATCTCTACTTCGATGTACTCTGGCGGGATGCCCGATTCATGCAGACTGTCAATCAGTGCGTCTACCAGGCTATCGTTTGTGAGGTTGCGGGGTGTGAGGTTGATGCTTACCGGCACCAGCAGTCCGGAGCGGGCATATTCGCTTGCGGTCTGGATGACAAAGAGGCTGAAAGCGTCAATCAGGCTCGTTCTCTCGAGTTTGGGCATGAACATGCCTGGTGGCACTATTTTTCCATCTGGGTGCCGCCAGCGTATCAAAGCTTCTACACCGGCTAGATGACGGTCGGTCAGCCGCAATTTGGGCTGATAGTGGAGCTCGAACTCGCCGGCTTTGAGTCCTTTCTCCGCGCGGGCGATCAACTCAAGCGAAGCTCGATTAGCTGTGTCAAAATCAGGCTCATAGCTCATCATTTGCCGTTCCAGAGTCACGGCCTTTTCAAGGGCTACACGGGCGCGTCGCACGATTTCCAGTGGGTGACGCGTAACGTCCTTCTCATTATGTACATGTCCGAATCCTAACGCCGGTTCGATTCGCACCGGTAAATCATCGACCACAAAGGTCGCCGAGGCAGCAGCATGCAATAAATGAGAAACACGTTTGAGGTCTTCATCATTTTTATAATCAACGATCAGGGCTAACTCAGAAGTACCGAAGCGGTAACTCTTCTGAATTTCAGGGCAAGATTGATTTAGTTGCTGGCTGACCGTGTAAATAATTCGATCACCTTCTTCAATACCAAATACCTCAACAAATTCATTGTGGTCAGTGGCACGAATCAGGACAACGGCAATTGGCGTCTTCTCAAGAGATTCCGGAGTAATTTGAGCGCCAAGGTCTTCAATCAGAGCTGATTGGTTGGGTAGTCCTGTAGAGGGGTCATGCAACACTTTTTTTCGTTGTTCGTTGCTAAGAAAGTTAATTAACTTAACCAATAAACCGGAGCTGCCACCAATCGCCACGAACCAAAGAGTGCGCACGCCCCAACTGCTCATGATCGTATTGAGGCTGTCCATGCTTCCGCCAATAACGGGTCCCAGCATCAGCCCCGCGAATAAACCGGCAATCACTCCTCCCTTGACACCATAGATGGCAGCAGCCAGAAAAATAGGCACATACATAAAGTGAGCATTCTCGTTCGGCGTGCCACCGGTGAGGTTAACCAGCAGTGCACCTGCGCATAGCAATATTCCTACACAGCACAAAATCATCAGAAGAAAAGGCGTTGAGGTCTTTTTTTTCCTCATTCCTAAGAGCCACGTCGACGCTTGCCATGCCATAAAAAGACACTTCCTCACTGTTTAATGATTTTTCTCCGACAGGCCCCATTGCAGGCAGGTACTGAGAAGTTTATTTATAGACAGACTGTTATTTTATCAGGTCTGTTACCGACAGCTCTCAACATTACGCCTGAGCGCGTCAACGCTCACCTGAGGCGAACCCCCTTTTTTCTCCACTGGTAAGTTCCTCTTTTATCGCGACTCAAACACTCGGGCTGCTGCTGCTCAAAGGAGGGAGTGTTGCTTACAGCGTCTCTTCCAGTAGCAAAGCCAGGCGCTTGTGATGCAGGGCATTGGCGGTTGCGTCAAAAGACGGCGCATCCTTTGCAGTGAAGCCGTGGGCGGCGCCTTGGTAGAGCTCAGTGGTGAAGTGCACACTGGCGGCGGCTAGCGCTGCGTCCATGCGGGCGATCTGCTCGGGAGGCAGAAGTTCGTCCTGGTCGGCGTGGCCGAAATAGACGCGCCCCTTAATGTTACCGACCAGGTGCACGGGGCTGTTTGGGTCGTCTGCCTCCGCCAGTCGGGCCGAGTGGAAACCGGCCGCTGCAGCAACGCGGTCGGAGTGTTCGGCGGCCATACGCAGGGCGAAAGCGCTGGTCATGCAATAGCCGATCACCCCTATTTTGCCGTCAGCGAACTCCGCCTCGTTCTCAATGCTGTTCAGAAGGGCGATGAAGTCACGGGACTGGGCCTCGGGGGTGAGGTGGTGGGCATACGCTAATAGTGTCGGTCGCACGTCTGGGTCGCGGAAAGATTTGCCCTCTGGTACGACGCAGCCGCTTGCATCGCGGTAATAGACGTTGGGCATCAACACGGCATAGCCGTTGTTGGCGATTTGCTGGGCCTTTTCGAAATAGCAGGGGCGTAGGCCGCCGATATCGGTAAACAGCACCACAGCTGGAAACGGGCCTTCGGCGTTTTCAGGCGTGAAGACATGCGCGTCGATGGTACCGTCGGCGGCGGGCATTTCGATAGCACGAGACATGTATTAGCTCCCTCTAACCGATAGTGAATGATTATCGTCGCAGACAAATGTTACACAGATGCATCTGAGCGTTGAAGGGCCCTCTGTTTTGTGACTTGGCGAGATAGTCGGATAACTCCTATGGTGTCGGAAAGACTCGGGAGAATTAATAATGGATGCACTTGCGAAAAAGCTGGGCCTGAAAACGGATCCGATCATTTTTTTTACGTCTGCCGGGATCATGATCCTGTTTCTGATAGTACTTCTGATTGCGCCGGAAGCCATCGGCAATGCCTTCGGCGCGGGGCGGGAATGGATCGTTACCAATCTTGGCTGGTTTTTTATCATGGGGGTAACCAGTTGGGTGGCGTTCTTACTGTGGGTGGCACTCAGTCGTTTCGGGGCGATTCGCCTGGGCGGCAATGATGCCAAGCCCGCCTATACCAACATCTCATGGTTCACCATGCTGTTTGCTGGCGGTATCGGTACGGTGTTGATGTTTTGGGGGGTTGCCGAGCCCGTTTCCCACTTTGCCACGCCGCCGAGGTCTGATGTCGAGCCCTTTTCGGTGGAAGCCGCCGACGATGCCATGAGCTTTTCGATCTATCACCTGGGGCTGCATACCTGGGCAATTTTCGCCATGCCCGGGCTCGCGTTTGCGTACTTTATTTATCGCTATAACCTGCCCATGCGGTTCAGCTCGGTCTTTTATCCGCTACTCGGTGAGCGAATCTATGGCCCTATAGGCAAGTCTCTAGATATCTTCGCGATTCTCGGCACTCTGTTTGGGGTAGCGGTTTCTGTCGGCCTGGGCACTCAGCAAATCAATTCAGGGTTAACGGAACTGTTTGGTGTGCCGGATGCGGTGCTTACCAAGGTGCTGATCATTGCGGTGCTCACGGCCGTAGCCGTGGGGTCGATCGTGGCGGGTCTGGATTCAGGGGTTAAACGACTCTCCAACATCAATATTGGCATGGCCGTGGGCCTGATGATCTTCGTGCTCTTTACCGGGTCGACCGTTTTTCTTTTGCGTGCGGTTGTCGAGACCTTTGGCCTTTACATCACTAACCTGCTGCCAATGGCATTCTGGAATGACACCCTCGCCAGATACTCCAGTGAGGGTGGCTCATGGGGGTGGCAGGGCAGTTGGACGGTGTTCTATTGGGCCTGGACCGTCACTTGGTCGCCGTTCATCGGTATTTTCGTGGCACGCATTTCCCGCGGTCGTACCATTCGCGAGTTCGTGCTTGGCGTGCTGTTTGCGCCCTCCATCTTTACGCTGGTCTGGTTTGCCATCTTCGGCTGGTCGGCGATGGAAATTGACGGCATCGGCTCGGAGGCACGTGAGGCCATGGGCGCCCAGGCAGGTGTCTTGTCCGATGCGGTCGGCGAAAGTATTCCGCTGGCCATGTTTGCGTTTTTCGAGAACTTCCCGGCCGCGACATTAATCCAGGGACTGGCGGTGGTCATTGTTGCCATCTTCTTTGCCACCTCATCCGACTCCGCGTCTCTGGTGGTTGATATGCTCTGCACCGGCAGCTCAGACCCTGGCCCATGGCACCAGCGTGTTTTCTGGGGCGTTTCTGAAGGGATGCTGGCGGCCATGCTCATCGTGCTTGCCGGCGATGCCGGGCTGACGGCGCTGCAGGAGGTGATCACCGTGGTCGGCCTGCCGATGTTTATTCTGGTATTTGCCATGATGTTCGCGCTGTACCGCGGCCTGTCCCAAGAGGAGTTCAGTGAGGTGAAAGTGGGCACTCCACCCAAGGCAGAAGCGCTGACTCATGATGACTAGGTGGCTGGCACGCAGAGTTTCTGATTGATTGCAGGAACATCACGATCCGTATGGTTGTCCTATTGCTTGGATTTTCACTTAGCATTTGGGCAACCCTATGGATCGTGTTTTTGCATGGGATCATCGTAACCAGCGGGTGGTGTACCGGATTCCCGGACACCGATTCGAAGACGGCAGGGAAGATAGCGATTTATCGCCCATCTGGCTGCCCAGTGACCCATCGGAGTTACCCGAGGGGGTAAGCGTTGATGACCTGAGAGACGTCACCGTTGAAGATTGAGTTCACCAGATTTTAAGAGGCGCAGGCGTTTATGCCTGCGCCCATTTTTTGTTCATGGGTTAGCCATCTTATGCCTTCATTTCGTGCTGCTCGCTGGCTCTCCGGCGGCCATCTTCAGACGCTGTATAGCCCGCTTTTTCGATCTGCGCTCTCCCTGCCACGGCAACGAGAGCGTTTGACGCTCCGAGATGGCGACTTTCTGGATCTCGACTGGCTGGGCCTGCCGGATCACGAAACGCCATGCGTGATACTGCTGCATGGTCTCACCGGCAGCTCTTCATCGCGCTATATGCTGGGTCAGCAACAAGCGTTGGCTTTGCAAGGGTGGCAGAGCGTCGCTGTCAATTGGCGTGGCTGTTCGGGCACGCCTAATCGTCTGGCAAGAGGTTACCACTCAGGGGTAAGTGAAGATCTGGCCGAAGTGGTCGACGTGCTTTCCGCGCGTCGGCCGACGCAACCCCTGGCGGCCGTTGGCTATTCGCTGGGCGGTAATGTGCTATTGAAATATCTGGGCGAACAGGGCAGTGCTTCGCCATTAATGGCGGCCGCCGCGGTATCGGTCCCGTTTCGTCTCGACCACAGCGCCGAGCGTATCAGTCAGGGGATGTCGCAAATCTATCAGGCACGCTTCCTGCGTGACCTGCGACGCTACATGGCCAACAAACGCCACCAGTTCGCGATTAACGGCGACCCCGACGAGTACGCCAAACTGCTTGATTTGGAGTCGCTCAAGGGGATGAAGACCCTGTGGGATTTCGATGAGCGGGTAACCGCACCGCTTCATGGCTATGCCAGCGCCAGCGATTACTATCAGCGCTGCAGCAGCCTGTATTTCCTGTCTTCGATTCGGGTGCCGACACTGATCGTCCAGTCGCAGGACGATCCGTTTGTGTACCCGCACAGTGCGCCAAGCCCTTCGGATTTACCGGCCGCTGTGAAGCTGGAATACCACCCAAAAGGAGGGCATGTGGGCTTTATTGAAGGCGCGCCCTGGTCGCCCGTTTACTACCTGGAAAGGCGGCTGCCTGAGTGGTTATCAGCCTCATGGTTGGATGCAAAAAAATGTGCGACCTGCGCCTAGATTATCGATTGTATTCAGGCGGCGTTGGACTATGATGCAGCGATAAGGCTCATCGTGAGCCCCCTTGAGAAAGCCGCCATGCTAAAAGGTCTGATTATCTGTTTTGCGGTGATGTTTGCGCAGCTAGCGGTACTGCACGTCATCGATGTACGGCTATATAATGCTCCCCAGGATGCACGACAGGTGGCGTCGACAACGACGCCGCCACACAAAAATGACGAGGAAGATAGCCAAGGTTAGCCAGCGTGGTTGTTGAAAGCCCTGGCGGTGCCAGGGCAAACGTCAGCCGCCTAGAGTCTTTCCTCCAGCCAAGCGGTGAACATTGTCCAAGATCGCTCGTCGGCACGCTCGTGGTAGGCATCGCTCCCAAACACGCTGAACGCATGGGGCGCCCCGGAATAAATACCGATTTCGTAAGTAACTTCAGCGCTTTCCAGCTCTTCAGCCAGGGTGGCCACATCCTCAAGGCTCACCGAGCTGTCGGCACCGCCGTGGGCAATCAGGATTGGCGCGGTATCGCTTGAGTAAGCCTGGCCGTCGGGCGTCGTTAATCCGCCATGGAAGCTGGTATAGGCGGCAATGCCGTCGGCTTCACCGGAACGGGCAATTTCCAGCGCAACCGCACCGCCAAAGCAGTAACCTGCAATCACCGTCTGCTCGGCAGCGCCTTCTTCCCTGGCTTGCGCCAGGCCTGAAAGGGTGAGGGCGCGCATGCGTTCGCGATCTTCATACAGACGCTTGGTGGCGGCGCGCTTATCGTCTACCGCCTGGGGGCGATTACCTTCGCCAAACAGGTCAACGGCAAACACATCGTAGCCTTCATCGGCCAGCATGTCGGCGCGTTCACGCTCGTAATCATCCAACCCGTCCCAATCGTGAACGATCAGTACACTGCCTTTAGCGTCGTCACCACCAGACACAAAATATCCCTGGAAATCTTCGTCATCCATGCTGTAAGCAATATCTTGCCCGGCGGGAGAAAACGCCAGCGCCGCCTGAGTGAGGGATAGCATGGCGATAGTACTGGTGGGGAGCAGAATCTTTTTCATGATATTGTTGTCCTATAGGGTGTCCAGCAAGCATAGTCACTCTTGATAAACTGATACAGCGTTGCAAGAATGATACAACGTTGAAATCGTATCAGCGTGGAAGACAAAGGCTTGCGTCTGGAACCCGGTAACGGCATGCTTGTCCACTGTTCGACAGATCATTACGGAGCATGAACACATGAGTTACAACGACTCACATATTGCGCAATCAGCCTCAGGCGGTGTAGCCAATTCGGTTAGCACCAATAAAGTGCTGCGTAACACCTACGCGTTGCTGGCGATGACGCTACTGTTCTCTGCAGCGACTGCAGGGGTCGCCGTCGCGATGGGCGTTCAGCAAATGAACATCTTCGTGTTCTTCATTGGTGCCTATGGGTTGATGTTCCTGGTCCATAAAACCGCCAATTCAGCGATGGGGCTGCTGGCCACTTTCGCCTTTACAGGCTTTATGGGCTTCACCCTAGGGCCGATACTCTCTGCCTACCTGGCGTTGCCAAACGGCGGTGCACTTATAATGAACGCACTGGCGATGACCGGTGTTACGTTCATCGGTCTTTCAGCCGTCGCCTTGGTAACGAAGAAAGATTTTGGCTTCCTGGCCAACTTCATGTTGGCTGGTGCGATTGTGTTGGTGCTGGCGATGGTCGCAGGGTTGATCTTTAACATCCCCGCGCTGTCGTTAATGGTATCGGCTGGCTTTGTACTGTTTTCGTCTGCGGCGATTCTCTATCAAACCAGCGAAATCATTCACCGCCAGGGTGAGACCAACTATATCTTGGCCACCATCACATTATTCGTGTCCATCTATAACCTGTTCATCAGCCTGCTATCGCTGCTTGGATTCATGAGCAACGACTAACGGCTTGATGCGCTGACAAAACGTAATATCATCGCGGCAGACCCTATTGATTTAGGGTCTGCTTTTTTTATCCTAGGCGTCAGGGCGGGGTCACCCGGCAGGTAACCGCTGATCAGCGATAGGTGAGCAAGATGGACTATGGACTGTTAGTAATGGGCGCGCCTTATAGCGACCCGGCGCCTCATTCGGCGCTGCGATTTGCCGAGGCAGTGCTGGCCAGAGGGCACCGGCTGGCGGGCGTTTTCTTCTATCATGACGGCGTCCACAACGCCTCGTCACTGATGACCCCGCCGCAGGACGAGCTCAACCTGCGCGAGGCCTGGAAGGCGCTTCACGAACGGCACGATGTACCGCTGGATGTATGTATTGCCGCCGCCTTGCGACGTGGTATCGTCAACGAGGCCGAAGCGGCGCGTCACGGGCACAGTGCCTATAACCTGGAGGCGCCGTTTGAGCTAACCGGGCTAGGGCAGCTATTGACGCTACAGCAGCGCTGTGACCGCTTCATCACCTTTGCTAGTTGAGGCCACCCATGCACGCATCCGAAGATTTCCTGGTGGTCATCCGCCACGCGCCGCATAACGCCAGCTGGCTGCGCGAGGGCCTGGACGCCGCGCTGGTGGCTGCCGCCTTTGGGCAATCGGTCAGGCTTTTGTTCATGGGCGAGGGCGCACTGGCGCTGTGCAAGAAACAGCAAGCCGGCGCGCCGGGGCAAAAAGCCAGTCTGCCAACGATCGATATGCTTGAGATGTACGATATCGATCAGTTGAATGTCCCCGAGCGAACGCTCAACGAGCTGAATCTTGGCCTGGAATCGCTGGTGGATGGCGTTTCAACGCTGACCGACGCTCAGGTCAGCGCGCTGTTCAGCCAGAATCGGCCGATACTCAACTTCTAGGGAACCTCATGACCCTGCATATTCTGACAACCGCGCCCACCAGTGACGCCGCCAGGCAGGTCGAACAGGCCCTCAATGCAGGCGATACGCTACTGCTGATCGAGGCGGCGGTCAACGCCGCGCTCAACCCTCAATGGAGCTGCTGGACACAAAGCACGTATACGGTATTGTTGCTGGAGGACGACTTGGTTGCCCGGGGCCTCGGCGACATTGCCAAAACGCATCAATTGGCGACCGTCAACATGGACGGGTTCGTCGCCTTGACTGAGCAGCATGAACAATCGGTCACCTGGTATTGACCTCACCTGTGTCAAGCAAGCAGACCCCTGATGTACCAATCATCATGAACATATCATCATGTAAAAAGGCTAAACCGTGAATACGCCGATGAAAAATGCCGACGTAAAGGTGCCACTTGACCCCGAAGGCTATCTCGCCGACCTGAACGACTGGTCTGAAGCGGTTGCCGAACAGCTCGCCGATGATGAAGGGATTGAGCTGACGCCCGAACACTGGGAAATCATCCGCCTAGTGCGGGACTTTTACGCGCGCTACGAAATGGCGCCGGCCATGCGTCCTCTCGTCAAAGCCACTCAGCGGGCGCTGGGCAGCGAAAAAGGCCGCTCGATTTATCTGATGCGGCTATTTCCAGGCAGTACCGCCAAAAGGGTGGCGCGGATCGCAGGGCTGCCCAAACCGACCAACTGTCTTTGACGCCGCCCGGCGTCATTATGGGTTAGTACCCTTTGTTGTGCCTGACTCAGGATGCCACCGCGTAGGGCAGGCCGAGCAATGCTTTCAGGTGGGCCTCTACGCCACTGGCCAGCGAAGTAGGGTTGTAGCCGCCCTCAAGTGACGATACCAGCCGGTTATCAGCGTAGAGCGTGGCAATTTCCATCGCCATGTGGGTGATCCAGTAGAAATCCTCGTCGGTCAGGCAGACATCCCCCATGGGATCGTCCCGGTGAGCGTCAAAGCCCGCGGATATCAGCACCAGGTCAGGCTTGAAGCGGTGCAGCGCCGGCAGCCATTGATTTTCGATCAGGCGGCGGAATTCGGGGCCATCCGTGCCGACTTCCAGGGGCGTGTTGACCACGTTCTGCCATTCGCTGCGCAAATACCGCCAGGGATAGAACGGATACTGAAAGCTGGTGCAGATCAGCACGCTGGGATCATTCTTGAAGATATCGATGGTGCCATTGCACTGGTGCACATCGAAGTCCAGTACGGCAATTCGCCGGGCGCCGTAGCGTTCCTTGGCGTAAGCCGCCCCCACGGCAATGTTGTTGTAGAAACAAAACCCCATGGCTTCGGCCGCTTCGGCATGGTGCCCAGGCGGGCGGATAGCGCAAAATACATTGTCCGCCTGGCGCTTGAATACCTGGTCAATGCCTTTGATAACCGCACCGGCGGCTAGCCGTGCGGCCTTCAGACTGTCAGGATTCATGAAGGTGTCGTTATCCAGCGGCACAATCCCTTCATCAGGGAGGCATTTGGTGAGGGCGTTGAGATGACGCGTGGCGTGCACCCGGGCAAGCGAGGCCTCATCTGCTTCCTTGGCATCGGCCTGCATGGTTTGCTGTAATAGCCCCGACAGCGACAGACGAGCGCGAATCGCCTCCAGTCGCTGAGGGTTTTCGGGGTGTTCCGGCCCCATGTGATGCAATAAGCAGTCCGGATGAGTAAGGTAGGCAGTGATCATTCAAGCGCTCCAGGATGGATAGCATCACCTTAATCGCGACACGCTGATGCGCGACAGTGTCCATAAGTCTTACATCGCGCGGCACCGCTCAAGGAGAGGCAAACGTGAGCACACGTTTCTTGCACCATTTTTTTGAACCCCGCTCGCTGGCCGTTATCGGCGCGTCGGAGAACCCGGCCTCGCTAGGCGGTTTGGTGCTGCGTAACCTCCATGAGGGTGGCTTCAAAGGGCAGCGTTGGGCGGTCAACCTGAAAGGCTACGATCAGGTCTTTGGTGACCCCTGTGTCAAGCGCGTCGATGACCTTCCCGAAATTCCCGACCTCGCCATCATCTGCTCGCCCATCGAGGGCGTCCCCAAGCTGATTCAACAGCTTGGCAAGTTTGGTGTGAAAGCGGCGCTGGTGCTGTCTGGTGGTGCCTATCTGGATCGCGACAAGGGCAACAAGGGCTCAATCCGCGAGCGCATGCTGAGCGCGGCCCGCGAATCCGGCATCCGGGTGCTGGGCCCTGAATGCATGGGCCTGATCGTGCCCGCCAAAAAGCTCAACGCTTCCTACGCCAGCCAACCGGTCAAGGCAGGGCGGGTGGCGTATCTCGGCCAGTCGGGTATGCTCGCCAATGCCATGATCGATTGGGCCGCCGGGCGGGATGTGGGGTTTTCCCACCTGATTACAGTGGGCGATAGCGTTGACGTGCTGCTGCCGGACCTGATCGATTACGTGAACCAGTTCTCGCCGGCCCAGGCGATACTGCTCCACCTTGAGCGAGTCTCTGACGCTCAGCATTTCATGACCGCGTTGCGCGACGCCTCACGCAACCGCCTCGTGCTGGCCATTAAAAGCGGGCGTACCTTTGCCTCTGACATCTCCGGCATGGCACCGACCCCTGGCATCGCCAATCGCGATGTGGTGTTTGATGCCGCCTTTTCCCGTGCGGGTGTGGTGCGCGTCGACGACTCCGACGAGCTCCTCGACGCGCTGGAAACACTGTCGCGTATGAAACCGCTGCGCGGCGACCGGCTGGCTGTGGTATCCAACGGCCTGGGCCCGGCCATGCTAGCGATCGATAAACTGATCAGCGCCGGGGGGAAGCTCGCGGAATTCACCAACGAAACCCAGCAGGCGCTGCACAAGAGCAAGGTCGACATCAGTAAACCGGGTGAAAACCCCGTTGACCTCGGCGGCAATGCCACCCCCGAGCGATTCGTCGAGGCGCTGCGTATCGTGGCCGCTGACGCCAATGTGGACGCGGTCCTGGTGGTGCATGCGCCGACGCGACTCGCTCCGTCGCTGGTGACCGCCCAGGCGCTGATTGCCAACCGCAAGTCGTTCCGTCGCAATCTATTAACCAGTTGGATGGGACTGAAAGAGGCGCTGAATGCCCGCCACGAATGCAATCTGGCGGGCATTCCCACCTATATTTCGCCCGAAAAGGCGGTCAAAGCCTTCATGCACATGGTGGATTACCAGCGCGTTCAGCAGCTGCTGCAGGAAACGCCTCCCAGCCTGCCGTTTACCACCAGCGCCGAGATCCGTGCCCAATGCCGTACGCTGATCAGCGACGCCAAGGCCAAGGGGCGACAAACGTTAAGCCACTCAGAAACCGCCCAGGTGCTTGAGGCCTACGGTATTCCTGCCGCCACGAGCATTTACCTCACCAGTCCCGAGCAGGCGCTGGCGGCGGCCGCCCAGATTGAAGGCCCCAAAGCCTTGAAGGTCGTTCACGAAGGAAATTGTCGGCCTTATCGCTACCGCAAGCACCCGCATAAAATATCGGGGGGGCTGCTCCAGGACTTGGAGACCCCGGAACAGGTGGCGGATGGCGTGCGCAGACTGGGCGAAAAAGTGAACGAAAAATTCCCCGAAAACGCCATTCATGAATACTGTTTGCAGCCCATGCAGCGCGGCAAGCATTCCATGCAGGTATGTGCAGGCATCACTCGGGACCCGGTATTTGGGCCGCTGATCGTGTTTGGTATCGGGGGTTACAAGGTTAACATTCTCGCTGACCGGCAGGTGGCGTTGCCGCCGCTCAACATGGGGCTGGCCGCCGATGTGGTCAATCGCACCCATGCCGCTTCGCTGATACGCGAGCATTCGTCCGACCCTGACCGAGATACCCAGCATTTATGCCAGCTGTTGGTAAAACTCTCGCAAATGGCGTCGGACCTGGGCGAGCTGCGCGGGCTGGAGCTCAACCCCTTGCTGCTCAACCGGGACGGTATCGTTGCAGTCGACTTTGCCATGGACCTGGGCCCGCCGGCACGTTTTGCCATTATGCCCTACCCGGAGGAATTGCGTGAATGGGTCACGCTGAAGAACGGCTGGCAGGTGGAGGTACGACCCATCCGCGCCGAGGACGCGCCGCTGATTACCAACTTCCACCGCCAGCTGTCTGAAGAAAGCATCCGGTTTCGCTATTTCCATAACAAGTCGGATTTGACCCAACGCGATCTATCGGTGCTGTCGCATATCAATTACGACCGCCAGATGGCTTTCATTGCAGAACACCAGCGCGACGATGGCAGCAAGGAGATGCTCGGCGTGGTGCGGGTGTGGAACGATCCGGATAACATCCGCACGGAGTTTTCGGTGATCATCCGCGACGACCTCCAGGGGTTGGGGATCGGCAGTCTGCTGATGAAGAAAATGATCGACTACTGCACCAGCATCGGCACGCTTGAGATGGTGGGCAAGATCATGGCGGACAATCACCCCATGCGGGCACTGATGAAGCACCTGGGCTTCACCTGTCGCTATAACATGGAAGAGCAGGTGATTGATGCCATCATGCGGCTCAACGAACCCGAGAGCGAATGGCAACGCCATCGCCTGGAAAGCCTGCCTGACTGAACCGGCTTCACCCGCCGCTGGCCCAGCCATCAGGCTCGAGCGGCGGGCAGTGGGTCAGGGTGCCAGGCGGAAGGAGCTCCATTCACCGCCGTCGCGCCGTTCGTAGCGGATGCGGTCGTGGAGGCGGCTGGGTTGGCCCTGCCAGAATTCGATCATGTCAGGCGTGACGCGGTAGCCACCCCAATGGATAGGGCGTGGAATGTCTTGCCCCTCGTAGGCCTGCTCGAAGCGTTTTTGACGCTCCTCAATCCAGTTGCGGTTGGGTATTACCACGCTCTGGGTGGCAATCCAGGCGCCCAACTGGCTACCCCGGGGACGGCTGGCGAAATAGTCGTCGGACTCTTCCCCGTCGACTTGCTCCACCGAGCCTTCGATGCGTACCTGCCGGGAGATAGAAGGCCACCAGAAGGTAAGGGCAGCATAGGGCACATTGCTGAGTTCGCTGCCCTTGTGGCTGTGGTAGTTGGTGAAAAATACCATGCCCTGCTGGTCGTACCCTTTCAGCAACACCACGCGCGCATGGGGGCGGCCTTGGCTATCCACCGTCGCCAGCGTCATGGCGTTGCCATCTCTGCCTTCCTGCTCGAGCGCCAGGGTGAACCACTCATCAAACAGGTCCAAAGGATCATCAGGGGCCTGGGACTCGTCGAGCCGGCCTCCCTCATAATCACGCCTGATATCCGCTATGTCGCGTGCCATTGCTAGGCTCTCCGTCAAGAATTTTTACCATGGTGGCGGGTGTGCTGATAAAGCTCAAGTATCAGGCATTGCAATAAAACATAACGTTTCAATGCGTTATACACCCAGCCAGCCAAAACGTTATGTCAGCGCCTGCCTCTCATCATAATGGAAAACAGTAGGTCGCGCTGTCGATCCTGGTGTTTGCCGTGGCTATTTTGCGGCGCTGGTTGATACACATCATTGCTGAGCGCGAAGCTGGCGACTGCGGAATCGCGCGTATGCCATGCAGCCGGTAAACAAGGCAAGCGACAGTAGCGCTTCGGCGACCCCGCGCAGGACCTGTGTGGGCAGTGTGGCCACCATCACGCCCTGGCTGAAATACAACAGGCTGACAAAGGCAAGCCATGCATGTCCGCGCGGGCGTTTGCCAATAATAGACGGTAGAAACAGCACCAGCGGCAGCACGAACGCAATCATCGGCCGCCAGTTGAAGGCGTCGCCCTGCACTATGAAGCCACGCAGCAACATCATCAGCAGCAACAGGACAAAGCTGGCCAGCACCCATTGCCTTGCCCTCAGCGTTAAAAGGTCAATGCCGTGGCGTTGTTCAAAGCGCTCAAGCCACTGCCTCATGATGCCTCCTCGCGCATCCTCTGCATGGCCAGCGCCAGCTTGGCCAGTCGTTTGCCCTGAGCAACGCACAGGGCACGTTCGTGTTCATCCACCGAGCGGTCGCTGCGCGGCCCGGCCAGGTGACTTGAGCCGTAGGGCGTGCCACCGGTTTGCGTGGCAAGCAGTTCCGTTGCGCTATACGGAACGCCCGCATACACCATGCCATGGTGGAGCAGGGGGACCAGCATGGTCAGCAGGGTGCTTTCCTGCCCGCCGTGCAGGCTGGAACTGGAAGTGAAGGCGCTCGCCGGTTTGTCGATCAGGGCGCCGTTGACCCACAGGCTGCTGGTGGTATCGAGAAAATACTTCAGCGGTGCGGCCATGTTGCCAAAGCGAGTGGGGCTGCCAAGCGCAAGGCCGCTGCAGTGACGCAGATCGTCAAGCTCGGCATAAATGGCCCCCTCGTCGGGAATCTCGGGCGTCGTTGCTTCGCTGGTGGGCGATACCGATGGCACGGTACGCAGGCGGGCTTCAATGCCGGCCACCTGTTCGACCCCGGCGGCCATCTGCTGCGCCATGGTGGCGGTGGCACCCGAGCGCGAATAATAGAGTATCAACACATAAGGTAATGAACCGGACATAGTAACTCCAAACGAGAGATGGACTTAGGGTACCAGAGCAACGTAGGCAGCAGGTAATGGCGCGTGCAGACCTTGTGCATTGGGTAGCCGCTGATACACCCAGGCGCGGCTGCCGTCGGCCAGTTGCATTTCGACACGCTCGTAGCGAACGCCCAGGCGCTCGTAGCGGTCAAGACGGGCGAGTTGGTCGGCGGTGACGCTCAGGCGAAGGCCTTCCACTTGGCTGCCAGGCGAAGGCGATAAGTCGAGCCCGTTGCGCCGATGGTCTTCAAGCGTGGCCGTTTGGGGGTCGCCCGAGCCACGCATGACGATCCAGCGCACCGGCGCATAACGCAGCGTACCGTAGACAAACACCTGATGTGTGCGCTGCTCAATATCGGCAAGCTCGTCGGGTCGATCATAAAACCAGGGGCTGAGCATGGTCAGCCATAGCCAGCCCGCAAGCCCCAGCAGCAGTATTGCACAAAGTGCCAGCAGGCGTTTGACCCAAGCCATGGCGGTGTCCTTATGCGGCTCGAAAAGCAACTAGCGTGGCGTGACGTGGCGTGGAAAACAAGCGTAACAATATGCTTAAGCAATCGATATGGGTTTGATAGGATGGATTGCCTATCCAATCGGAGAGCCTGCCATGAATCAGCGACTTCGTGATGAGATGGATTTTAGCGCGCTTGTTGGCGACGTTAAGCCTCTCCCCCGGCATAATCGTGCGGATACCGGCCCCCGGCGCAAGCAACCCTCCGAGGCCCAACTGGCCAGACGCGAGCGCGCAGAAGCAGCGGTCGAGGAGCGTAATTTCCTGTCCGATGATTTCGTCGATCTCGTGCCGGCCTTCGATCCCATCGAATATCGCCGCGAGGGCATTCAGCAGGGCGTGGTCGATAAACTCAAGCACGGCGGCTACCCGGTACAGGCTCAGCTGCATCTACTCCGGCGCCCCCTTGCAGAGTGCCGAGGGCTGATTTTCCCTTTCATTCAGGATGCTTACGCCAACGATTTACGTTCGGTACTCATCGTTCACGGACGCGGGCGTGACATCGACAGCCCGGCTAATGTGCTGCGTTCCTACATTGCTAAATGGCTCATTCAGTTTGATGAGGTGCAGGCCTACATTTCCGCCCAGTCTTCTGACGGCGGGCTGGGCGCGACCTGGGTTATGTTGCGCAAGAGTGACCGGGCCAAGGCCAATAACCGCGAACGCCAGCAGAAGCGGCGGGGATAACCGCTAATAAAAAAGGGGCCGCCATTGAGCGGCCCCTTTTGGGGAGTGACCACTGCTGCGCTGCTTAGTGCTCGGCGTTCAGGCGTTTTTCAAACAGCGCCTGGCGCTCTTCGACGTCGGTCTGGTAGCGCACGCTAAAGGCATTCAGGGCGCGCAGGGCATCGTTGGGATCTTGGTCGTCACGCAGGGCCATGGAGTTGAAACCGCAACGCTGCATGTAATTCAGCTGATCGACCAATACATCGCCCACCGCACGGATTTCACCCTGGTAGCCAAACCGTTCGCGTAGAAGGCGCGCGAGCGAGTAGCCACGGCCGTCGGTGAATGCCGGAAAATCAATGGCGACGGCGGGGGCCGCGCTGATGTTGTTGACCAGCTCGGCGGTCAATTCACAGTCGCTGGCCAGCAGCGGCGCCAGTTCGGTGTCCTCCTGATTGGTTTCCCAGAGGACGAAGGGGACAAACGCAGGACGCTGCTCGGGGAGTGCCTCTGCATCGTAAGACACGCACCAGGCATTTTCCGCCGCCAGCTCACCGTCGGCAATCAGGTGGTCGACGTGAACAGGATCCATGGATGGCGCATCGCTCGCCGTGGCGTTACTTGGCATACACGTGCTCCTTGAAGGGTTTCAGACCAATGCGGCGATAGGTGTCCAGGAAGCGCTCGTCTTCGTGCCGCTGTGATACGTACACCTGGAGGACTTTTTCAACCACACCGGGGACGTCTTCACGGAAGAATGAGGGGCCGAGAATCTTGCCCAGCGAGGCGTCGTCGGTGGCGTTGCCGCCGATCGATACCTGGTAGTACTCCTCGCCTTTCTTGTCGACGCCCAGAATGCCGATATGGCCCACGTGGTGGTGACCACAGGCATTCATGCAGCCGGAAATATTGAGATCCAACGGCCCCAGGTCATACAGGAAGTCGAGGTCTTCAAAGCGTTCCTGCAGGGCCTGGGCAATGGGGATCGACACAGCGTTGGCCAGGCTGCAGTAGTCGCCGCCAGGGCAGCAGATAATATCGTTGAGCGTGCCCACCGTCGGGTTGGCCATTCCCAGGGCGTCGAGTTCTTTCCACAGCGCTTCGAGTTCATCCACCGGCACGTCGGACAGCACCAGGTTCTGTTCGTGGGTCACGCGGACTTCACCGAAGCTGTAGCGGTCGGCGAGGTCGGCAATCGCGTCCATCTGGTCGGCCGTGACATCTCCAGGCGCGTGTTCACGACGCTTGAGCGACAGCGTCACGGCCTTGTAGCCGTAGACCTTGTGAGCGGTCACGTTATTGGTGACGAAACGTGCAAAGCTACGGTTTTCCTGACGCAGACGTTCATATTCGGCCACGGCGGCTTCACCCACCTCGCGGCGTTCCGGTTCGGGGAAGTGCGCTTTCGCCGCATCGACGGCGGCCTGGTTGAGGGTTTGCGGGCCGTCTTTCAAGTGCGCCCACTCTTCCTCGACGCGGCGGCGGTACTCTTCGATTCCCAGCGCCTTGACCAGGATCTTGATCCGCGCCTTGAACTTGTTGTCTCGGCGACCAAACTGGTTGTACACCCGCACGCATGCTTCTAGATAGGTGAGCAGGTGTTGCCAGGGCAGGTCGTCGCGAACGACGTCACCGATCATCGGCGTACGGCCCAGGCCACCACCGGCGAGTACCCTGACGCGCAATTCGCCCGCGTCGTTGTACCACAGACGGAGACCGATATCGTGAACCTGAATGGCCGCACGGTCCTGCGAGGCGCCACTCACGGCGATCTTGAACTTGCGTGGCAAATAGGCAAATTCAGGGTGCAGGGTCGACCATTGACGAATCAACTCGCACCAGGGGCGCGGGTCTTCGACCTCATCGTTGGCAATGCCGGCAAACTGGTCACTGGTCGTGTTGCGGATGCAGTTACCGCTGGTCTGGATGGCGTGCATCTGCACCTTGGCCAGGTCCGCCAATATATCCGGCACGTCTTCGATCGCCGGCCAGTTTAGCTGCAGGTTCTGACGCGTCGTAAAGTGACCATAGCCGCGATCATAGCGGCGGGTGATGTCACCCAGCGCGCGCAGCTGATAGCCGGCCAACATGCCATACGGAATCGCAATGCGCAGCATCGGCGCATGTCGTTGGATATAGAGTCCATTCTGCAGACGCAATGGACGGAATTCTTCCTCTCCCAAACGCCCGGCACGGTAGCGATCCATCTGATCACGGAACTGAGCGACACGCTCATCTACCAGCGTTTGGTCATGAATATCATAACGGTACATGGGGCACGGTCCTGCTAAAGCGAAGTTGTCACGTTGCAACGGGACGATTCAATGTCGCCACCTTAACGCGGGCGTCATATTCTACAAAAGAATATATAATTATCTTTTTATCTCAAAATAGCATTTAAGCTGGCGACGACGCCCATTGGCGGCGCTGCCATATCCACAAAAAACCGGCTGAGTTGATGATGCGATAAAGAAGCTGCATCAGCCAAATGCCGAGTAGGCCATGGCCCAGCGCTAACCCGACCCACCATGCCAGCGGTAAAAAGAACAGCCACTGCATGCCGAGCGTGACGACCATTACGGTGCGTTGAGCGCCCGCGCCCATCAGCGCCTGGGCCAGTACCAGCGCCGCCGCGTCGATCATGATCATCAGGCCGGTCAACTGAAGCGGTAATGCGCCCAGGGTAATCAACGCCGGGCTGTTAAAAAACACCCCCAGCACCCAGTCAGGCACCCACAGCATGGGCAGCGCCAAAACGGCCAGCAATAGCCACGCCACCGCGAGTGCGTCCATCCCCCAGCGGTGAGCTTCCTGTTCAGCGTCTCGGCCAAGCGCTTCGCCGACCAGACTCATGGCCGCCACTCCGACACCAACGCCGGGGAGTATCAATAATAGCGACAGGTTAATCAACACGTGCCCCACGGCAACGCTTTCTGTTCCCAACTGGCTCAACAGCCAGAAAAGCACCGCATAACCGGCCGCAAACCAGAGTTGCTGAGCCGAATGGGGCGCTGCCAGCCGGGCGGTGGCGTTGAGTAGCTGCCTGTCGGGCAGCGCCTGGCGCCACCGTGCGTCACCGTTACGGCGCAGGGTTACCACTACCCACAGCAGAAGCCCAACCATGATCGACAGCGTGGTGCCCACGCCCGCGCCCGTGGCACCCAACCGGGGTAGCCCCGCGAGGCCAAAAATCAATCCGGCGCTGAGCACCACGTTGAGCAGATGCACGGCGACGATAATACGCAAATACAGCTGGGTATGCTGACGTCCGTTCCAATACCCTCTGAAACACAGGGTAAGCGCGATGGCCGACAGCGCAAGCACGCGCCAGCGAAAGTAGTCGACGGCCACGTCACGCACGTCGGGCGCCGGTGATAGCCACTGCAAAAGCCATGGCGCCTGCCACCATGCCAGCAAGGTCAATAGCGTGCCGCTAACCAGGCCGAGCCATAGGCCGGCACAAAGCGGGGAGGTTAGTGGAGCGCCGGCCCCCAGGCGTTGTGCGGTTTGCGACTGAACGCTGGAAGAAAGACCAAATACCAACGCCGTCATCATGAACATGGCGTAACCGCCAAGCCCGACGCCCGCCAGGGCGGTTTCACCAAGGTGGCCCACCATTGCCGCATCGACCAGATTGAGCATGCTCTGGGAGAGCATGCCCAACATGATAGGCCAGGCCAGACGAACCACTTTGCCGTGGCGGCGAGCGACGGACGACACCGTTAGCTCGGGTCGTAAGACAGCACCGGCGACAGCCAGCGTTCCATTTCTTCAAGCGGCATCTGCTTGCGTTCCGCCAGTACCTTGACCTGGTCCTGGGTAATCTTGCCGGTTGAGAAATACTTGGATTGGGGATGCGAGAAATACCATCCTGATACTGCGGCGGCCGGCCACATGGCAAAGTTTTCGGTCAGCGCAAGCCCGGTGTTAGCGGTGGCGTCGAGCATTCTGAACAGGGTGGTTTTCTCAGTATGGTCGGGGCACGCCGGGTAACCGGGTGCCGGGCGGATGCCCTGGTATTTTTCGGCGATCAGCGCTTCGTTGTCGAGGGACTCCTGGGGGACGTAGCCCCAGAACTCCTTGCGTACCCGTTCGTGCATGCGCTCGGCAAAGGCTTCCGCCAGGCGATCCGTCAGCGCCTGGACCATGATGGCGTTGTAGTCATCGCCGGCGGCTTCATACGCCTTGGTCAGTTGATCGACGCCGTGGCCGGTGGTCACTGCAAAGCCGCCAATCCAGTCGGCTTTGCCGCTGTCTTTGGGGGCAATGAAATCCGCCAGGCTGTAGCAGATACCATCGCGTCCCTTGGTGGTCTGTTGGCGAATATGATGCAGCCGTTCGACGACCTCGCTGCGCGATTCGTCGGCGTATACCTCGATGACGTCGTCATCGACAGTATTGGCGGGCCACAAGCCGATCACGCCGCGGGCCTGGATGCGCTTTTCATCGACCAGCTTGCGGAGCATATGCTTGGCATCTTCAAACAGGTTCCGGGCCGCTTCGCCGACCACTTTATCGTCAAGAATCTTGGGGTATTTGCCCGCCAGCTGCCAGCTCATGAAGAACGGCGTCCAGTCGATACGCTCGACCAGCTCGTCGAGGTCATAGTTCTCAAAGGTCTGGAGCCCAAGCTGGTGGGGCTTGGTAGGCGTATAGCTGGCCCAGTCCGTGCGGAAGCGCCGTTTGCGTGCCTGAGTGTAGTCAAGGTCGGCGGCTTTGGGGCGTCGCTTGGCGTTGCGCTCGCGGACCTTTTCGTACTCTTCGCGAATCTCGGCAACGTAAGGCGTCTTGAGCGCCGGGGTCAGCAGCCGACCCGCAACACCCACGGCCCGGGAGGCGTCGGTGACATAGATGACCGGATGGTCGTATTGCGGCTCGATCTTGACCGCCGTGTGCGCTTTCGACGTCGTCGCACCGCCAATCAACAGCGGCAGGTCCATGCCCTGGCGTTTCATTTCCTTGGCCACGTGAACCATTTCATCCAGCGACGGCGTAATCAGGCCGGACAGCCCGATGATGTCCGCGTTGTGATCCCGGGCGGCCTGGAGGATCTTGTCGGTGGGCACCATGACCCCGAGGTCGATGACCTCGTAGTTGTTGCACTGCAGGACCACGCCGACGATGTTCTTGCCGATATCGTGAACGTCGCCCTTCACCGTCGCCATGACGATCTTGCCCTTGGCCTTGGTCTCTTCGCTCTTTTCCGCTTCGATGTAGGGAATTAGATAAGCCACCGCCTGTTTCATGACGCGGGCGGACTTGACCACCTGCGGCAGGAACATCTTGCCCGCCCCAAACAGGTCGCCCACCACGTTCATGCCGTCCATCAGCGGGCCCTCGATGACCTCGATGGGCCTTTCCGCTTCAGCGCGGGCCAGCTCTGTATCGTCCTCGATGTAGGCGGTGATGCCTTTGACCAGCGCGTGTTCGATACGCTTGTTGACCGGCCAACTGCGCCACTCCAGATCTTCCTTTTTGGCCGCGCCGCTGCCGTCGCCTTTGTACTTGTCGGCAAGCTCCAGCAGTCGTTCGGTACTGTCTTCACGGCGGTTGAGCACCACGTCTTCCACGGCGTCGCGCAGCTCGGCAGGGAGGTCGTCGTAGACCGCCAACTGGCCGGCATTGACGATGCCCATGGTCAGGCCGGCACGAATGGCGTGGTACAGGAAGACCGAGTGAATCGCCTCGCGGACCGGATTGTTACCCCGGAAAGAAAACGACACGTTGGACACGCCGCCGGAAAGCATGGCATGGGGCAGGTGCTCGCGAATCCACTGTGAAGCCTCGATGAAGTCGACGGCGTAGTTGTTGTGCTCTTCGATCCCCGTGGCAATGGCGAAGATGTTGGGGTCGAAGATGATATCTTCCGCCGGGAAGCCGATATCATCGACAAGCAGGCGATAGGCGCGCTCGCAGATCTCGGTCTTGCGCGCGAAGGTGTCGGCCTGGCCTTCCTCGTCGAAAGCCATGACCACGATGGCGGCGCCAAAACGGCGGCATTTGGTGGCCTGCTCGCGGAAGGCCGCTTCGCCTTCCTTGAGCGAGATAGAGTTGACCACGGCCTTGCCCTGAACGCACTTGAGGCCCGCCTCTATGATCTCCCACTTGGAAGAGTCGATCATGATCGGCACGCGGGCGATATCGGGCTCGCCGGCGATAAGATTCAGGAAGCGCACCATGGCTTCCTGAGACTCCAGCATGCCTTCATCCATGTTGATGTCGATGATCTGGGCGCCGTTTTCCACCTGCTCCAGGGCGACTTCCAGGGCGGTGGTGAAATCTTCTTCGACGATCAGTCGCTTGAAGCGCGCCGACCCGGTCACATTGGTGCGTTCACCGACGTTGACGAACAGCGAGTCGGCTTCGATGTTGAACGGCTCCAGCCCCGACAAACGGCAGGCGCGTGAACGCTCGGGCACTTCGCGGGGCTGTAAGCTATGAACGGCTTCCGCAATGGCGCGAATGTGTTCTGGCGTCGAGCCGCAGCAGCCGCCAATGATGTTGACCAGGCCGCTTTGGGCAAACTCGCCGACAATCGCCGCCATTTCCTCGGGCGTCTGGTCGTATTCGCCAAATTCGTTGGGCAGACCCGCGTTGGGGTGCGCCGATACGAACGTATCCGCCTTGGTGGAAAGCTCCTCCAGATACGGGCGCAGTTCCTCGGCGCCGAGGGCACAGTTAAGGCCCACGGAAAACGGCTGGGCGTGGCGGATGGAGTTCCAGAAGGCTTCCGTGGTCTGCCCGGACAGCGTGCGGCCGGACGCATCCGTGATGGTGCCGGAGATCATCACCGGCAGCCGCTGACCAATATCCTCAAACAGCTCTTCAAGCGCGTAAATCGCGGCTTTGGCATTGAGGGTGTCGAAGATGGTCTCGATCATGATGAGATCGGCACCGCCATCGATCAACGCCTGGGCGGCTTCGTAGTAGTTGTCGCGCAGCTCATCAAAGGTGACGTTACGCTTGGACGGGTCGTTGACGTCCGGCGACAGCGACGCCGTGCGCGACGTAGGCCCCAGCACGCCGGCGACGTACCGCGGCACGCCGGTTTCCGCCGCGACAGCATCACAGACGTCCCGGGCCAGCCGGGCCGACTCGCGGTTGAGTTCGACGACGATGGCTTCCATGCCGTAATCGGCCTGGGAGAGACGTGTGCTGTTGAAGGTGTTGGTCTCGATAATGTCGGCACCGGCTTCGAGATAGTCCCGGTGGATGCGGCTGACAACCTCGGGGCAGGTCAGTGCCAACAGGTCGTTATTGCCTTTCAGATCCGACGGCCAGTCGCTGAAACGCTCGCCACGAAACTCTTCCTCGCTGAGCTCGGCATTCTGCAACATGGTCCCCATGCCGCCATCCAGAATATGGATGCGTTGAGTCAGGCGTTGGGTCAGGGTCGCAATCAAATCACTAGCAGCCATGGCGGGGAATGCTCTCCAGCGTTTCAGTCAAAAATGGGGTTGTTAGCGTCGTCAATTTCAAGCCCCAACGGGTCAGCGGCGCACTATCATAACAAAGCGGGTCAGGCGGGGCAGCAATGTATTGCCTCGAATGCAGGGCGGCATTAGTTAAAGAAAGGGGGTATTATCGGTCACTCAGAGTGAATAGCCCAGTAAAACAGTCGGGATTGTGTCGGCGGCCGGTTTTGCTTACCATAGACACAAATGACATGTGAAGTGGCCACGCCACTGCCACGGGAGGAAGACACCCCTCATGACCGAGACTACCGAAGCCGATACCAACGTCGATACGCAAGGTATTGATATTACAGATAGTGCACAGGATTACCTGGCAGAATTGCTGGAAAAGCAAAATGTCGAAGGGATTGCCGTGCGCATTTTCATTACCCAGCCGGGCACGCCCTACGCGGAAACCTGCCTGGCCTACTGTCGTCCGGGGGAAGAAGAACCCACCGACGTGAAGCTGGAACTCGACAAGATCAACGTCTTTCTGGACAAGAACAGCCTGGCGTTCCTCGAAGAGGCGGTTGTCGATTTCAACGCCGACCGCATGGGCGGCCAGCTGACCATCAAGGCGCCCAACGCCAAGATGCCCAAGGTCAATGCCGACAGCCCGCTGGAAGACCGCGTCAACTACGTGCTTTACAGCGAAATCAACCCGGGCCTGGCGGCCCACGGGGGCGAGATCAAACTGGTTGAGCTCACCGAGCAAAACATGGCGGTGCTGGCGTTCGGCGGCGGATGTCAGGGCTGCGCGGCCGTGGATCTGACCCTCAAGGACGGCGTCGAGAAAACGCTGATGGAGCGTATTCCTGAGCTGGCAGGCATCCGAGATGTGACCGATCACTCGGATACCACCAACGCCTACTATCGTTGATCCTGACGGTTCTATGTCCCGCAAAAAGCCCAGCAAACGCTGGGCTTTTTTGTATCTGTGCGTTTTGCAGCTGACTAATCCTGCTGATCGTCCGAGGCTTCGTCCCGCTGATGCGACAGCGACGTAGGCAGGTTGGTCAATTGCTGCTGCATGGCGTCCATGCGTGACCACAGCTGTTCCTGCCAGGCTCTTTCCCGCGTTTCGTGCTGCTGTGTCTGACTGGCGAGGGACGATTCCGCCGCATCGCGTTTCTGAATAGCCTCGTCCAGGCGCTGCTGCAGGGTTTCCAGTGATTCTTGTAGCTGGCTCCGCGCCTGACGCTGAGCGTGTGCCTCCAACTGCTGTTCATGCAGCGCGCGCTCCAGCGATTTCACCTCGTCAGCCAGCGCTTCGCTACGCTTGTCCGCCTGTTTCAAGCGCTGTTGGTAGGCGCTTTCTTCCTGCGCGCGCTCCTGCCGGGCGCTATCCAGCAAGCCCATCAACCGATCTTCGGCGGCCTCATGGCGCTGCTCTTCCTGAGCCAGGCGCGTCTCCCACTCGGCCTGCTGGCGATTCAGCTGCTCGGCGTGGTGTGCCTGATGTTCGGACAATTGCTGCTGGGCGCGCTCGTGGGCCGCTTGCCATTTGGCCACTTCGCTACATGCTTCATCTGCCTGCGCTCGCCAGTGGGATTCGTCCGACTGACTGGCGGCGAGGTCGCGGCTGAGCGCTTCCACACGGGTTTCGGTATGCCGCAAGTGCTCTGCCAGGGCGCTTTCGCGCTGCTCCGCGTTGGCGGCTCGCTGGTCAGCGTCGTTTGCCTCAAGCCGGGCGGCCTCTATCTGACGGTCGGCTTTTTCGCGGTAGTGGTGCAGGGCCTGTTGAGCGGCTTCCAGGGCTTCTTTCCACAGCTCGCCGGCCAGGCTGGCGACGGCCTCGGGCACGCCTTTGGGCGGCGGCACGTCCCGGTTGTTATCCCGCTCGATGCGCCACTGACGAAAATGTTCGCTGATGGTGGTGTAGCTGCCGGTACCCAGCACTTCCCGAATACGCTGCACGCTCGGGCTATCGCCCCTGGCGAGCAACGTGTCGATGGCCTGCTGAACATCGGAGTACTGAATGCCACTGCGTGCCATGGAAGGGCTCCTGTTGCGGGATTGGATGGCGCTGATTGTGCCGCTATTTATATCGCAAGGCAATATTACGTAATACGTAAAATGTAATTTATTTATCTAAAAGTGTATAAATTCAAGATTACTCGTATTATCTTGAATTTATACGGGGTAAAGGGCAGACTTGGGTCACTAACCTGCAATTGAATTGGATAAAAAGAAGGCAAGAGGGAAGAGGGAAGAGGGAAGAGGGAAGATAATAGGGGACAGCGAGGAGAAAAGGTGTCAATGGAAACGTGGGACAATACAGCTATCGCCAACGTTATATCACCGCTGAAAAGCCTCGGCGGTTCGCCCGCGCTGCCGCACATTACCGCCACCACGGACGTGGAGGCGGTATCAGCGTGGCTGGCCGAATATCAGCAAAGCCCACAGACCTGGACGTGCTATCGCCGCGAGGCCGAGCGGCTGTTGCTTTGGCTGACGCACCAGGGAATGACGCTTGGGCAGGTCAATCGCGAGATACTGCGCGACTTCGAACAGTTCCTGGCCGACCCTCAGCCAATCGCCCAGTGGGTAGGGCCCACCAAGCCACGCCAGCATCCTCAATGGCGGCCTTTTCGCGGAGGGCTTTCGCCGAGCAGCCGCCGACAAAGCCTGATTATTCTGCAGGGGCTTTACAGCTGGCTGGTGGAAGCCGGCTGGGTGCGTCATAACCCGTTTCGCCTGATGCGCGATAAATCACGCCGTTTGAACAATCAGACACAGCGGATTGAACGCTATCTGGAGCGCGAGCTTTGGGAGTGGTTCTGGCAGTGGCTGAACCAGCCGGCCGGGCAGGGCGAACGCGCCGCTTATAAAAGCGCCCGGCGACGGTTCATCTTTGGTTTTGCTTATCTGTTGGCACCTCGGGTGAGCGAAATGGCCGAGGCGCGCATGGGTGACTTTCAGCAAAGCGAAGGGCGCTGGTGGTGGTCTGTGGTGGGCAAGGGCAGCAAGATCGCCCGCATTCCGCTACCGGCGGATATGCAGGCGAGTCTCGTCGAGTGGCGGCGCGTTCTGGGTCACCAGGGCATGCCCGCGCACCATGACGATACCCCGGTTATTCGCGCCCTGGACGGGCAGCGCGGCATTGGCCAGAACCAGCTGTATCGGCTGATACGCGATACCTTCAATGAGGCGGCCGATGCACTGCAAATCGCCGAGGGCAGCCCGGCGTATGTCGCCGCGTTGCGCAAGGCTACCCCGCATTGGTTACGCCACACCTCGATTACCCATCAGGCCCAGGCGGGCATCAGTCTGCGCCACCTGGCCGATAGCGCGCGCCACTCGCGTCTGGATACCACCGCCCGCTATCTGCATAACGAAGCCATCGAGTGGCACCATGAACAACAGCGTCATCAGATCGCACCCAGGGCCACCCAAGACGCTACCGAAACGTTATAATGGGCGATATTTCATGCCTCAACGCTAAAGGAATCACCATGAGTACGTCAGGTGCCGAGCTCGCCCAGCAGGAACTGATCGAAGAATTCGACATGTTTGATAACTGGATGGACCGTTATCAGTACATTATTGACATGGGCAAACAGCTACCCGACTTCCCTGATGAATGGAAAACCGAACAGACTAAAATTCAGGGGTGCCAGTCAAACGTCTGGATGCACCATGAAGCGCAGGGCGACAAGCTGATCTTCAAGGCCACGTCCGATGCGGCGATTGTCTCCGGGTTGATTGCGGTGTTGCTGCGCATCTACAGCGAAAGGACGCCGGATGAAGTACGCCACACCGAGCCGCACTTCATGACGGATCTGGGCCTGGATAAACACCTATCGCCTACGCGCAGCAACGGGCTGCATGCAATGCTGGAGCGCATCTACCAGGTTGCCCGGCAGTCTGCCTAATCGCGGGTAGAGCGGGGAGAAGAAGGGGGGCGAGGGCAAGCGTGATGATCGCCTTCGTCGTCTTCCCGGCATAGCGCTTCGCTGCGTCCGCCGGGCACCGGGTCCATGCCGCCGGCACTGCCCGGGTGGCATTTCACTATGCGCTTGATGGCCATCCAGGAGCCTTTCAGCGGCCCATGGACCTGGATCGCCTCGACAGTATACGCCGAACAGCTTGGCCAGAAGCGACAGCGAGGCCCAAGCAAAGGGCTAAGCGTGTACTGATAGACCCGCACCAGGCCCACCAGAGCATGGCTGGCCAGCCAACGAGGGCCTCTAATTAGCGCCCGCCCTAAGGTGTTCACGACGACTTGCCGTACAGATCGGCAGGATCGATGATCGGCGAGCTGTTGATCGTCACGTCTTGATCCGTCAGCGACAGATAAAAGCAGCTCCGCCGTCCGGTGTGGCAGGCAGGCCCGGTCTGCTCGACCTGGAGTAGCAGGGTGTCGCCGTCACAGTCTAGCGCCGCGCCTTTCAGGTGCTGCTGCTGCCCGGAGGATTCGCCCTTGCGCCACAGCTTGCCCCGCGAGCGCGAGTAATAGCAGACACGATGCGTTTGCAGCGTTTCTTCCAGCGCTTCGCGGTTCATCCACGCCATCATAAGCACTTCGCCAGTGTCGTGCTGTTGGGCAATGGCTGGAAGCAATCCGTCAGCATTGAACTGCACCGCGTCGAGCACCGTGGCTAACGCGGGCAGGGCGTCGGAGGGGGAGGCAGCTTCAAGGTCCTTGAATAACTGTCGGTTCGCCTGAGGCTTGACTGAGGACATGTTACGACTCGCTTTGGGTTTGGCAGCGCTGGCACAGGCCGAGTAATTCGATCGTTTGCCTTTCCACCTTGAATCCCTGGCGCTGTGCCAGGCCGGCCAACTGATCGCTTATTTCATCCAGGTGGAGTTCTTCTACATAGCCGCAATGCCGACAGATAAGCAGTTGAAAGCCGTGGGCGTGTTCCGGGCATGCACAGGCAACGTAGGCATTTTGCGACTCGATCCGGTGGACAAGCCCCTGCTCAATGAGAAACTCGAGTGCGCGGTAGACCGTGGGCGGACGGGCCGCGGCATGCTCCGTGGAGAGCTGGTCGAGCAGGTCGTAGGCTTTCAGTCCGCCGCCATGACGCGCAATGAGCTCCAGCACCCGGCGTCGGATGGGAGTAAACCGCACGCCACGCGTGTGGCATTGCGATTCTGCCTGCTGAACCAGCGCATTGGCGTTTGTCATAGATATCTCGTTGACGTTGTGAGCGCAGTTTACGCTTGGGAGATAAAGTTTACGCGGTTGCTGATGAGGTGTCAGGCGAGTCCGTCGTCAACTCGCTTGTCCGCGCAAAATGGTGCTGGGCAAAGGCCACGCGCTTTTCCACGGAGACGCCATCAGGCTGTCGTTCGATAAGATCCAGCCGCCGACGCAGTCCTTCGCCATTGGTCATCTGAATGGCAAGGCCCGGGCGAGCATTGAGCTCAAGCAGCATCGGGCCGTGCTTACGGTCGAGCACCATATCGGTTCCCAGATAGCCCAAGCCGGTCATTTCATAGCAGCCCGCCGCCAGATCCAGCAGGGTTTTCCACTGGGGGACTTTAAGGCTCGCCAGGTCGTGGCCGGTATCCGGGTGGGCATAGCAGGGCCGATCGAACTGGACGCCCCGCAGGGCCTCTCCTGTTGCCATGTTAAGCCCCACCCCGACAGCCCCCTGGTGAAGGTTGGCTTTGCCATCCGATGCGGCGGTTGAAAGCCGCATCATGGACATTACCGGGTAACCCTTGAAGACGATAACACGGATGTCGGGCACGCCTTCATAGCTGTAGGCCATCAGGCTTTCATCGAAATTGATCAGCGTTTCGATCAGTGCCACGTCGGGCGATCCGCCCAGCGAATAGAGCCCCGACAGGATGTTGGACACGTGGCGTTCGATATCGGTAATCGAGAGACGGGCGCCGCTGGGCTTGATGAAAGCCTCGCCGTCGACGCTTTCAATCACCAAAATCCCCTTGCCGCCGCTGCCTTTGGCCGGCTTGATGACGAAGCCATGATGGCCCACCAGCGTCTCGCCAATGTGCTTGACGCCAAACTGAGTGGTCACGGTGCCAATCAGCGCCGGCGTGGTGATACCGTAACGCTGTGCCAGCAGCTTGGTTTTAAGCTTGTCATCAACCAGCGGGTAAAGCCGCCGGTTATTGTAGCGGCCAATGTAGCGGATATTGCGCCGGTTCATGCCGATGATGCCTTTGTCACGCAGCCGTGTCGGCCATGTCCAATTACTCAGCAAGCTCATGAGGGCTTATCATCCTCGGTAATGGGCTTGAAGCGTCGCAGCTCCAGCAGGCGGTAGCCGGTGTAGTTACCCAGCAGCAGGATCAGCGCCATCAAGATGAACTGAACCCCCAGGAAGTTGAACGTGATATGGCGCACCCATGGGCTGTTCATGGCCAGGTAGGCGATCACCGCGGTCAGCAAGCTGCCGCCACCCTGAATCAGCACCTGCTTGGGGCCTTCCTCTTCCCAAAGGATGGACATCCGCTCGATCGTCCAGGCGAGAATGATCATCGGGAAAAAGGTGATGGTCAGCCCGGCGTTCAAGCCCATTCGATACGCCAGTACCGAAAACACCGAAATAATGCCTATCACCGTGATGATCACCGCCGAGACCCTGGCCACCAATAATAAATTCAGATACGACAGATAATTACGGATCACCAAGCCCATCGCAATGATGAGCAGAAAGCCAATCAACCCGGTGGCCAGACTGGTCTGGATGAAGGCGAGGGCGATCAGCACCGGCATGAAGGTACCCGACGTCTTGATGCCGACGAAGACCCGCAGGAAGACCACCACCATCGCTCCGATCGGGATGAGCAGAATGGTTTGGAACAGCGCCTGTTCTTCCAGCGGCAAACTATGAATCGAGAAGTTCAGCAGCGTGTCGTTGGAGTTATGGTTGCGCACCGCCGCCGAAGCAGGCTGATAATGCGTCATCATCGAGAAGCTGACCCGCGAATTGGTCCCGCCCTGGACCTCCAGCACGGCATCGCCGGTGGTTTCCCAGAGCAGCAGATTATCAGGCTTGCCCTGGGCGCCGGTCACCGGGTGAAAGAGCGACCAGGTTTCATCATTTTCGTCGAATACCTGAATCCAACTGCTCAATGACTGCCGACGTCGACCATCCTCTAGCAGCAGGCCGCTGACAGCACGTGCCTTTACCTCGGCCTGATTGAGCAGGCGGATGATCAGCGGCGCCGGATCCATCTCGCCAAGCAGCAGGCGCGCATTTTCATCCTGCCGCTCGCCGTTGACATTGCGGATCAACTCACGGGCAAAGGTGGCGTTGTTGGCGCTGCGGTCCCAGGCTTCGTCGATAAGCTGTTCAGCCGCGGAGTCGAAAGGGCTTTCCCATTCCACAGCCGGCGGCAGGTCGGGCGCCGTTTGCACGGGCGCCTGGGCATCGGGCGACACCAGCATCTGTACCGAATAATAAAGCTGCTGGTCGCCTTCCGCTTCGCGGATCGTCCATTCGGCAAGCCGCCCGGTTTCGTCGGCCTGATAGGCCAGCCCGTAGCCCGAGGACGCGGTATTCTCGGTCAGCACGCGATAACCGGCCTGATGCGTGGGCAGGGCAAGATCAACCTGCACGGGGCCATCCAGGGCATCGAAGGTTATGACGGCTTCAATTTCCCAGACTTGGCGTTGCTCACCGGGTAGCCAGGGAATTTCGAACTGCAGGTGGCGATGAACGCTCATCGTAATACCGGCAATGAGCAAAAGGCCGACGATAAAATAAAACGGGAGCCGTGACATCAAGATTCCTTTCAACAGTGACAGCGATGGCTGTCGTTATTCTTCGCTATCGTCTGTGTCGGCAGCTTCGTCTTCAGCGGCCTGATCAGCGGATTCGCCACCGGGGAATTCCGGTCGCTCAAAGCGGTAGGTTTCGGCCACATCAATGAGGGCGATATCGAGCAGGAAGCGCCGACCCAGCAGGATGGGATATTCCAGATGGCTACGGTCGTTGAGGGTAAATTCAACGTTTTCCCTTAGTGGTCCCAGCGTCAACAACAGCGAAATAACCGGCCGCAAATCGTCACCGGATGCCTGTAGGATGCGCACGCGACGCTCTACGGGCGCTTCGATCCATTCATCACGGACGTGGTCGACGACCACATCATCATCGTTGAGAGCCAGCTTGAAGCGCACCCAGTTTTCACCGTCGCGCTCGAATGGCGTGATCTCACGAGCAGAAAGCGAAGAGGTGTTGGCACCGGAATCGATTCGCGCCTGAAGGTAGGTACCGATACTCGGCAAGCCAACCCATTCATTGCGACCGACCAGAGTTTTCCCTTCCAGAATATCGTCATTGGCCTGACACTCTTCGCGGATAATCAACGGTTCTTCGTTGCGCGTGCCGATTGTCTGGACATCACTACGCAAATGGCGAAGTAGGCTACCCACCTCGCGCACGTCGGCGGTGATCGTTTGCTGCTGGTCAAGCTGGCGTTGCTGCAAGGCGGTGGTTTCACTGCATTGCTGGGATAACTTGGCTTGTAGCGTGTCCATGCGAAGGTTAAAAGCGGCTTCATCAAGAGGAGGGGGCTCATCGGGCGCAGAAGTTGGCAAGGCACAGCCAGTTACCACTACCGCCAAACCTGCCATCAGCCATACAACACCTGGGCGCATAATAAGGTACATCCTTAAACAATAAGAGGATGAATGATAAGGAGTAGTCAGACCCATTGTCCAACACCGTATGATGATTTCACTGGCCATCAATCATATTTAACATAATATATATTATGCGAACCGTTGGGTAGGAGTGGATAACGATTGGCGTCGGGCCCAACTCCTGGGATAAACTCGACAGCTGTTGTACGAGCCATCTTGACTATAAAGGAAATGCCCAATGAAAACCCCTGTTTTAGCGGTTGTCTCCACCCTTTTACTCCTTTTGATGGCGGGATGCTCGAGCGTCGACGTGGAAGATTACGCTGACAGCGACCCGCGCCTGGATATCGCCGACTATTTCACCGGCACGACCCGCGCCTGGGGCATGGTACAGGATTACAGCGGCGAGGTTCAGCGTCGCTTCACCGTGACCATCGAAGGTAGCGTTGAGGACGATACGCTGACGCTGGATGAAGCCTTCGAGTTTGCCGATGGCGAAACCGACCGTCGTGTTTGGCGCTTCGAGCGGGTCGACGAGCATCGCTGGGTGGGTACCGCCAATGACGTCGAAGGCACCGTCGAGGCGCGCCAGTATGGTCATGCCTTCCATATGAACTATCCGCTGGACGTCGAAATTGGCGACAGAACGATCAACTTCACCATGGACGACTGGATGTACCTGCAACCCGACGGCCGGCTGATCAACCGGACCGCCATGAAGAAATTTGGCTTAACACTGGGTGAAATCACCCTGGTCTTTGAACAGGTCGATTGACTGATTCGATGACAACGTAAAACAGCCTGCTAATTCAGCAGGCTGTTTTGTGTCTATCACACTGGCGGTATTCAGGGTCAGTTTTATTCGTCAGCCGGCGCGTAGGAACCGTCTTCACGGTGGACTTCGTTACCCGTGATCGGCGGCGTGAACACGCATGCCAGATGCATGGTCTTGTGGGCACGCAGCAAGTGTTCATCATGCTGGTCAAGAATGTAGATATCACCCGGCTTGATTGGCCAGATTTTACCGTCGGCCAGGGTTTCTACCTCGCCTTCACCTTCGATGCAGAACACAGACTCATAGTGGTGCTTATAATGAATATGCGTCTCGGTGCCTTCAAAGATACGGGTGATGTGAAACGAGAAGTTTCCACCGTCATTAGCCAATACCAGGCGCGTGCTGTCCCAGTTTCCGTTCTCGGCCGTCACTAAGCGATCAGATTTGCGTGCTTCTTCAAGGTTGCGAACGATCATACTCAAACTCCTTTAGCAGCGGCCCCCATCAGGCCGCCCATAATGACATCCTAGCGCGTTGTTACCGGCTAGCGACAGCTTTGACACATTTTTCCAGGATATCCAGTCCTTCCAGCAAGTCTTCATCACTGATGGTTAGCGGACACAGGCATTTGACTACTTCGCCATCCTGGCCGCTGGTCTCGATGATCAAACCATGTTCGAACGCCATGCCGGTGATTTTATCGGCAATATCGCCCGAAACGACGTCGATTCCACGCATCAGCCCGCGACCGCGCTCGGTGGCCGGCATGCCGTTTTCGCTCAGGATGGCGGCTAACGACTTGAAGCGTTCTTCCACAATGCGCGCTTTACGCTGCACATCACGCTCGAAGGTATCGTTGGTCCAGTATTTCTTGAACGCGGCGGTGGCCGTCACCATGGCCAGGTTAAAGCCACGGAAGGTGCCGTTGTACTGCCCAGGCTTCCATTTATCCAGCTCGGGCTTCATCAGGACGTGGGCAAACGGCATGCCAAAGCCTGACAGCGACTTGGAGTTGGTGACCATATCGGGCTTGATGCCCGCATGCTCAAAACTGAAGAACTTGCCGGTGCGTCCACAGCCGGCTTGAATGTCGTCAACGATCAGCAGGAGATCGTGCGCCGCGCAGATATCGGCCAGACGCTTGAGCCACTCAAGCCCGGCGACGTTGATACCGCCCTCGCCTTGCACCGTTTCGACAATGACGCCGGCCGGCACATCGAGACCGCCTGACTTGTCATTCAGCAACTTCTCGAAGTAGTCGAGGGTGTCGGCGTGCTCGCCCATGTAACCATCAAATGGCAGGAAGCTGGCGCCCTGGGTCGGAATGCCGCCGGTGGCTTCACGGAACTTGCGGTTACCCGTGGTTGCCAGGGCACCCATGGTCACACCGTGGAAGCCGTTGGTGAAGGTGACAATATTGTGACGTCCCTTGGCCACTCGCGCCAGACGAATGGCGGCCTCTACGGCGTTGGTGCCGGTAGGCCCTGGCAGATGGACCTTATAATCCAGGCCGCGGGGCTTGAGAATCACATTTTCCAGCGTTTCCAGGTAATCGCGCTTGGCATCGGTCCACATATCCAGGCCGTGGACCACCCCGTCTGTCGCCAGATAATCGATCATGGCCTGCTTGAGATGCGGGTTGTTGTGACCGTAGTTCAGCGTGCCGGCACCCGCCAGGAAATCAATGTACTCACGACCGTTTTCATCGGTCAACCGGGCATTCTTAGCCTTGGTAAACACCACCGGGAAAGAACGGGAATAGGTACGGACATTGGATTCCATGCGTTCAAGCGTCTGGGTCTGCATGAGCGACCTCCTTAAAATTATCAGTTTGCCAAGCGAAAAATAGACATGAAGGCAACGCGAGCGGGAAAACGTTAGAGGTTGTGGGTATTGAACGGGCCAATACGCACCAGGTTTTCCGGATCGTGCTCTCCTCCAAGCTGTTCGGTAGAAAAGTATTCACGACTGTTCAGTGGGGCCTGCCAACGCCCCGCGAGCCGTTTGAACAAGCCCCATGAGGCCTGGTTGTCGGGCGTGATCGTCGTTTCGAGGTGATGCACATCGGCCAACTCCGGGCGCGACATGATGGCTTCCACCAGGCGACGCGCCAACCCGGTTCCCCTGGCCTTTTCGCCCACCGCGACCTGCCACAAAAAATAGGTATCCGGCGCGTTATCCTTGACGTAGCCGGACACAAACCCAACCGCCTCGCCTTCTTCATTGGTGGCGACGGCACAGGTATCGCGGAACTGAGTGGCGAGCAACAGGTAGGCGTAAGCGGAATTCACGTCCAGTGGTGGACACGCTTTGACCAGTTCGTAGATGCCCCAGCCATCCTCGGCGTTGGGTTTGCGGATGTATAGCGGGGTGTCGGCATGACCCACAACGGCATCTGCAACGGTAGGTCGAGCCAAATCTGCTGAAGGAGTGAACGGCGTTGTTGGGGTGTTCATGGTTATGCTTCGCTGTTGCGAATTTGAGGGCCATTATAACAGCTGATTATGAGCAATTCAAAAAGCCTGTTATTCAACCCGCTGAATTCGATAATTATTTATTATGCGAGACTGTGCTTGGGGCGGCATGACGCCCCTTACTCGCCGCTTAGCTATTCAGTTTAGACCAAGCGGGGCGCCTCCCCAGAAAGATGCGCCACCCCACGTCGCGATTTCACCGTGCCGGGGTACGCAGCGTAACGAACTCTTCAGCGCCGGTCGGATGAATGCCGACGGTGTTATCGAAGTCGCGCTTGGTTAACCCGGCGCGCACCGCGATGGCGATGCCCTGGATGACTTCGCCGGCATCGTCGCCGACCATGTGGGCGCCGACCACTCTATCGCTGGCATCATCGACGACGAGCTTCATCAGGGTGCGTTCCTGACTGCCTGATAAGGTGTGTTTCATTGCCCTGAAGTCGGTGCGGTAGACGCGAATGCTGCCGAATCGCTCCAGCGCCGCCTCTTCGGAAAGCCCCACCGTGCCAATGTTGGGATGACAGAACACCGCCGTGGGAATACGCTCGTAATCCAGCGGTTCAGGCGTCACGCTGCCGAAATGATGGTCCACCAGCAGCATGGCTTCGGCAATGGCGACGGGCGTGAGTTCGGGCGTATCGATCAGGTCGCCGAGCGCCAGGATCGACGGCACCTCGGTTTCAAAGCGCTCATTGACCGAAAGTTTTCCCTGTGCATTGAGCGATAGCCCGACTATGTCCAGGCCCAGTCCCGATACGTTGGGCTTGCGACCGGTCGCGGCAAGCACGACATCGACTTCCATCTCTTTACCGGTGGTCAGCGTCACCCGGTAGCCCGACGCCGTTTTTTCGATCGCCTCGATATTGGTATTGAAGTGAAGATTGACGCCCTGGCGGGCCATTTCCTGACGTGTGAAATCGCGCACTTCGTTATCGAAGCCTTTCAGGAACAAGTCACCACGGTAGATAAGATGCGCCTCGCTGCCCAGGCCGTTGAAGATGCTGGCAAACTCGACGGCGATATAGCCCCCGCCGAGCACCAGGAACCGCTCGGGCAAACGGTCGAGGTCGAAAATCTGGTTGGAGTCCAGCGCGTATTCGCTGCCCGGGAAGCTCGGCACCCAGGGCCATCCGCCAGTGGCCAGCAGGATACGCTCAGCGCTGACACGCTGCTCATCGCCCTGCTTGCTGCGTATCCGCACCGTGTGCGCGTCGACGAGGCTCCCCCGCCCGTTATAGAGATTGACGCCTGCCGTTTCCAGCAAACGCTGATAGATACCGTTAAGACGCTTGATTTCGCTTGTTTTGTTGTCCCTCAGCGTGGCCCAGTCGAAATGCGCCTCCCCGGGCAGTTGCCAGCCAAAACCGCTGGCGTCATCGAAGGCGCTGTGAAAATGTGCGGCGTAGGCGTAAAGCTTCTTGGGTACACAGCCGACGTTGACGCAGGTGCCGCCCAGGTATAAATCTTCCACGATGGCCACCCTGGCGCCCGTTGCCGCTGCCATTCGGGCAGCGCGCACCCCGCCAGACCCGGCGCCAATCACCAATAAATCGTAGTCATAATGGTTTTCTTCTGACATCTCAGACTCCTGTACCGTCAACACAGCGAGTGTTGACCGGGTGACGCGGGAAGGTTAAAACCTCCTCCTGCTAATGGATGCGGCAGCTGTTACGCTATAACGACGAACAGACTCGATAAATATACCCACTGTATTGATGGGCAATCTGTGTAATGGGAGACCCAATGTCCGATTCAATTGAGACATTATTAGAGAATAACCGCGCATGGGCGGAACGCATGTGCGATGAAGATCCGGATTATTTCAAACGGCTATCCGAGCAGCAAAATCCTGATTACCTGTGGATCGGCTGTTCTGATAGTCGGGTACCCGCCAATCAGATCATTGCCCTGCCCCCGGGCGAGGTTTTCGTGCACCGCAACGTTGCCAATCTGCTGCATCATACCGATATGAATGCGTTGTCGGTGGTCCAGTTCGCGGTGGATGTGCTCAAGGTCAGCCATATCATGGTGGTGGGTCATTACGGCTGCGGTGGCATCAAGGCCGCCGTCATGGGAGGCGAATGCGGCGTTGTCGACTATTGGCTCCATTCGGTTCGCGAACAATACAATCAACACCGCAGCACGCTCGAACACTTACCGCTTGACGAGCAGATCGACCGCATGTGCGAACTCAACGTCAAAGCCCAGGTGAATAGCCTGTGCCGGACCAAAATTCTTCAGCGGGCCTGGCAGCGCGGCCAGCAGATTTCGGTCCACGGCTGGGTTTATGGCTTGAGCGATGGCCGCGTCAAAGACCTGAACTGCACCATCAAAGGGCTTGACCAGGTTGAAACTCTGTACCGTATCGACCGCCTTCAGCCTGGCGACTGAGCATAGTGCCCGCTCCCCACGGTGAGCGGGCATGCCGCCTTGCCGACCTTAGCCAATCGGGCAAGTTACCCCCGTCCCTTTTATGCCGCAGTAGCCGTTGGGGTTTTTATACAGATATTGCTGATGATAGGCCTCTGCATAGTAGAACGTATCCAACGGCTTTATTTCCGTGCTGATGTCGCCCTTGCCTGCCGCGTGAAGCGCTTCCTGGAACGCCCTGGCGCTGCTGATGGCGGCATCATACTGCGCGTCTGTCGTGGTGTAGATCGCTGACCGGTACTGGGAGCCGATATCATTGCCCTGGCGGTTTTTCTGGGTGGGATCGTGCTGTTCCCAGAAAATATTCAACAGCGTCACCAGCGATACCTGGCTTGGCTGGTAAATGATCCGCACGGCTTCAGTATGCCCGGTACGCCCTGTGCAGGTCTCTTCGTAAGTAGGATGGGGCGTTTCGCCCCCTGCGTAACCCGCCGCGGTCACGTAGACCCCCGGCAGATCCCAGAACAGCCGCTCAACGCCCCAGAAACAGCCCATCCCCACCACCAGCTCTTCAGATCCCTTAGGAAACGGCGGATGCAGCGGGTGACCGTTCACGGCGTGGTGATCACTGGTGGCAATGGGTTCCTGGCGGCCAGGCAGAGTGGACTCGGCCTGACGGGGGGCATTGTTTTGCTCAAACACAGGCATGGTGCTTACCTCATTGCTGATCGAAAATGGTTGGGTTGCCGGAGCGACTGAACGTGTAAATCAGATCAACCGCCTGACTGGTACCGGAAACCGCCTGTACATACAGATTTCGCCAAAGCGTATAGCGTAACGTTAGTTCCGCAATCGGCGAGAAAATTCCCACCCCGTAGCTGATGCGCAAGTCATCGGTCAACTGGCCGCTGACCGCCACCTGGCTATCATCGCCTGAGCCAGCGGTATCAAGCGCAAGGTCGTCGACGCCGAAAGCCTCGCCAATCGACCCGACCGCTCCGCCGGTGCGCCCCAGGGACATGCCGATCAGCGCCGTGGTGAGCGCGCTGTCAACACCGCCCCCTGAGTCATCCGGCGCACGACCGCGCAATACATAGGAAAGCGCACGGGATTCGTCCATTGCTGGCTCAGAAAAAATCGAGATATTGGGCTGTTCCGCGTTGCCGGTTACTCGCAGGCCGGCAATCACATCGTCTTCCGTCACCTCCGGATTGCGGATCGCTTCAAAATCCAGCACGGGCAAACCGGGCGGTCCACTGAACAACAGCTGCCCACGGCGAATGACAAGGTCCTGGCCAAACGCCTGGAAGCGGCCGTCGACCAGATTGACCTCGCCAAACAGCTGCAACGAGCCACTATCCTGGCGGATCTCCAGAGTGCCGCCCAGGCCTGATTCCAGGCCATAGGCTTCAATCCGCATGTCGCGGCCCAATGTGAGCGTAATCAGCACGTCCAGTTCCATGCCGCTATTGGCCAGTTCATCCGCGGCGCTGGGCTCGTCATCGCCCCGCTCCGCCGCGCGGCGGGCCTCGCGCTCCGCCTCCCGGTCATCGCGCTCGGTAATGATGACTTCATCCGAGCTCGGTGATACAGCCGAAGCAGGCAGATTGCCTACTTCAAGCCGGGACCAGGGCAGATCAACGTTACCACGCACTTGTAGACGCTCAGGGGTAACCCGAATGCGAATATCCGGTGCGGCTTCCAAACGCCCGAATTCGGGCAGCACCACCAGGATGGGAGACTGAGTGCCGTCGAGATCGACCCCTACGCGCCAGTCTTCGTCGGCGGGCCAGTAAGCATCGCCGTCAATGTTGAGTCGCCCGCGCTCGGCGTCCAGGAACCCTCCGATAGTGCCTTCCTCGCCGTCGAACGTCACGTTGACCTCGCCGTCCTGTATATCGACAGGAATATCGGGGCCGTTGACCTGGATGCCCAGTAGCGACAGCTCACCCTGCAGGTCGGGCTGGCGGGTGGTGCCGGCAATATCGACCCGCCCATCCAGGTCGCCTGAAAGCTCTTCGAGGGCCACCACCATGGAACGGTACGGAGCCAGCGAGACCTCGTCGGCGACCAGCGAGCCGGAAAGCTCGCCGGCGCCGAGGGGATCATTCACCGACACGGCCAACTCGACGTTACCGGCTTCCTCAAGCGATAACACCACGTCGCCATCCGCCTGGTCCTGGTTGGCCGTTACCTGGGTATCCAGTGAAATACGTGGCAGCTCGACGGGCTGGCCGTAATCATTTATCGCTGTGACGCCAAGCTCGCCCAGCACTTCAACGTCCGCCTGCCAGCGCTGGCCGCCCTGGCTCCACTGAGCCGCCAGGTCGGCCGTGGTATCGCCTTCCACCTGCCATTCTTCCGGCAGCCAGGGTTCCAGCGCTTCGATAGGAATATCGCGTACGCTAAGTGCCGTTTGCCCTCGATCCGGCGAGGCCACCGTTGGCTCATCGGCACATAGCCGACCGCCCTGCTCACGGCGCAGACAGAAAGGCGATAGCCTGGCCTCGCTGCTGGCCAGGTCGTAGTTGATATCGAGGGGCTCCTCGAGACGAATGTCACCCGCCTGGGCGTCGATTTCCAGGGGCGTCAGCCGCGCACGATAGCGCTGAGCGGCTTGGTCGAACTGGCCGTTGAGGCTCAGCAAGGCGCGCTCCATGATGCCGTTTGGCTGGCCTTCCGCGTTGATATCCAACTGGTGCGAGGACAGCCGACCGTCGAGAGTCAGATTCGCCGTTGCAAGGGATTGCCCACCCGCCTCGAGATTTTCCATCGCCAAGGCGACGTCGAGCCGTGGGTCGTCAAGACCCGACACATTGGCGGTCAGGCGTAACTGCTCGACGCGGTTTTGGGCAAAGCGCAGCGCATCGGCGTTGAGCGTTGCCTGGAGCTGAGGCTGTTCAAGGCTGCCACGGGCTTGGATATCGCCCGTTATGGTGCCGGCAAGTTCCGGAGACAGCGATTGCAATTCGCGCATGTCGATGTTGGCGTCGACCGACAGATCATCGGGGTGCACCGAGCCGCTGGCCGACAGGCGATTTTCCCCCTGACGAAAGCGCAACCGTTCAATATTGGCTTGCAGGTCGCTGTTGGCGTCGAAGGCGGCCTCCAACTGCAGCGGATAATCACGCAGCTCCCCATCCAGCGTCAGGCTGGGGACGTCCAACTGCCAGCGGTCTTCCTGCTGGCGCAGGTTGAAAGCCAGCTCACCGTCAATATCGCCTTCCAACTGACCATTAAACAGAGCAGGATCGAACTGCTCGAGAGCCACCTGGGCATCCACCGTCAGCGGCGCTGACCAGTCCACCCGACCTTCACTGGTCAGCCGGCTGTCGCCTGCTGCTAGCGTCAACGGCTGCCAGTTGAAATGCTCGGTATCGCCCTGGCCGCTCACCGCAATGTCAGTGTCAGGGATGCCCGGCCCCTGAGCACTCAAGCCAAGCTGTGCTTCATAGGCGTCGAGGTTGCCACTGACCTGGAGGTCGATATTGTCAATGATAAAGGCGTCATCGTCGGCGGTCTCTCGGGCGTCATCTTCCAGGGTGGCATTGGCAGCGGGTAGCGGCCACGCGACCTGGTCACTTTGCAGATTAAGCTGGAACGGCAGCTCTGGGGCCAGCGCATCGACTTGCCCTTCCAGGGCTGCATTGACCGCGCCTTCCGCTTCGAGGCGCGCTGTCAGATCACTGAGCGAGCCCGAGAGGTCCAAGCTCAAGGCTTGGCCACTCAGTGCCGGTAGCGGCTCGTCCAGAAAAAGCTCGGTGTCGGCACGCAGCGCCAATGGGTAGTCGTCCCGCAACGCCACATTACCTGCCAGGCTGAAGGTGGCGTCGGGGGACGCCAGCTCAAGATGGTCAATCCGCACATCGCTTCCCTGCGTTTCCACCCCTAGGCTGAGTCGCTCGACGACATAGCTGAAACGACCGGCGACTTCGATGTCGTTGACCGTCAGCGTGGCAAGACGGATGTCTACCGGCAGCTGGATTTCGGGCAGCTCAATGGGTGAGCGTTCAGCGGCAACCTCGCTTGAAGACGCATCGTCAGGCGGTGCCGCAGGCGGGTTTTGTAGCGCGATCGAGGCGTCAATCGCCGCTGCACTGATGCCGTCAGCATCGTCAGATGGCGCCAGGCGTGCCCCTTCGGAAGGCGGCAGGTAAAAATGGGGATTTTCCAGATGGGTCGCGGCAATATCCACACGCCCAGCGCTGGCTTCCAGGGACGAGCGGAACGAGGCCCAGGAGAAGCGACTGCCATCGGGAAGGTGAAGCGTGACATCGTCAAGCACCAACTCGCGCAAGGCGACTGGAAAGGGAAAGTTAATCGCCATGGGGCCGCCGGCCGTATCAGAGTCGGCCGGCGGCGCTTCATCGGCGCTGCCGCCGCCACTTGGCAGGCGGATATCAGCCCCCTTTACGCGCAGCGTGTCCAGGCAGAGTTCGCCTGATAAAACGCAGTCGTCTGCCCAGGCGAGCTCCAGGTGGTCGATGCGCACTTCGGCACCGCCCGCGTCGAGCCGGAAGCCGCTCAGTTGAAATTCATCGAGCAGTCCGCCTTGATGGTCCTCGACCACGAACCAGCCACGATCCTGACCCTGAGAGAGTAATACGCCCGTTCCCCATGGTGATAGCGCAACCCCCAGCAACAGAACCACTGCGCCAATCAACCACAGCGGAAAGACGATAAAGAAGCGCAGCGCACTCCACATCAGCAACCACAGGCGATAGCGACGTGATAACGCGCGGCGACCGGTCGCGGGCTTTGCTTGAGGCACATCGCTCTCCTAGAATTCGGGTCCAATCGAAAAATGCAGTCGCCAGTTATCGTCGGCATCGTCAAACGGATGCGCGATATCGAAGCGAATAGGGCCAACCGGCGATATCCACCTGACCCCTAAACCGGCGCTTTTTTTCAGGCCACTTGGCCCCCAGTTGTCGAAAGCATCCCCGGCATCGACAAAGGTGGCGCCCCACCAGTCACCGGTAACGCGACGCTGGTATTCGAGGCTGGAGGTGAGTTTCTGCTGGCCGCCGCGCAGCTTGCCCTGATCGTTGCGGGGGGAAAGGCCTTCGTAGGAGTAACCGCGTACGCTACGATCGCCGCCGACAAAGAAGCGCAGCGACGGCGGCAGTTTGTCGAAATCGCTGGTTTCAATGGCCCCTACACTGACGCGTGCCAAAAAGCGGTTGTCGTCGCCGTAGGAACGAATCCATTCGGTATCACCGGTAACACGCAAGAACTGCGCATCAGAGCCCCAGGCCGTATCGGAATACTCGACCGAGAACTGCTGACGATCCCCCCACAGGGGGAAGCGCTGCGGTCGCGTGCGCGTCCGGGACCACTGGACACCGGGATAAAATAGCCACACCTGGTCAGCCTCGCCGCCCTGGGTGAAATCTTCATAGGTGGTGCGGAAATACAGCGACTGCTCCCAGTCGTTGTCGAATTCCCAGCGCCTGGCGATTTCGACGGTGCCCTCGAGCGAGTCGGTATCGCTGTCATCGATATTGCGAATACCGTACTGCAGGCGATAGCTATCGCGCAGTGGGTCGTCGAGCGGCATGTCATAAACGCCAGTAAAGCGTTGTTCCGGTGCGGACAAGTAGAGGTCGTGGTCGAGACTGTGGCCATACTGATTGATCCAGGGCTGATCCCAACCGAAGCGCAAGCGAGGCCCGACGTCAGTGGCAAAACCCACGCCCACTTCGAATTGATGCCGGTTGGCAGGCTCTACATTGACGTCGATGGGCAGCGCGGTATCGTCGTCACGACTCACGCTCAAGGCGCTGGAAAGCGCGGCACTGCTGACTCGAGGACGCTCGGGCTGTGACGCGGTAGCCGATGTCCACCAGGGGTCGCCGCCGCCGGTCGGTGAGATGGTCAGCTCTTGTGCGGTTTCCAGGCGTGGCGTTACCGAAACCGAACTGAACCAGCCGGTCTCGGCGAGTCGCTGATTATAGCGGGCCAGGGATTCCGCCAGATAAGGGTCACCCACATCAAAGGTGCGCATACGCTGAAGGCGTTCGGGCTGGATATGACTGCCGGTGATCAGGGTTTCGCCAAATTGATAGCGTGGCCCGCTGTCGAACTTCATGTAAAGCCGAGCACTCTGCTGGTAGGGGCGCACTTCCATCCGGCGATCGGTGAAACCCCAGTCAAAGTACCCTCGTTCAATTGCCAGCCCGGAAAATTCACCTCGCAGCCGATCCCAGGGCGCATGTCGCAAGCTATCGCCCTCTTTTAGCGGGAAGCGATCAAGGGCGTCCACAAAGGGATCATCTTCAGCGGCGTCACCCAGAATATTAATGTCCAGGGTTTCAATGGTCACCTGAGGGCCAGCTTCAATGGTAAGCCGGGGCCTGCCTTCATCAGGCAAGTCGATCTCGATATCCGGCTCGTAGTAGCCATAGACACGCATGGCCGCCTGGGTCCGTTGACGGATTTCTCCCTCCAGGCGGCTATCGGTATATTCGTCTTCTTCGATGTTCTGCAGGTAGGCGCGAATATTGCGCGCTACTTCTTGGTCAACCCCGTCGAGGTCGGCGCTCAGCGCCCAAACCGATGGCGCCGCCATCCATAGCGGCCACATCATTACGTGGGTAATGACCGATGCTGAAAGCCATTGCCGTTGTCGTCCCATACATTTTTCCTAACCTAATCATCGGCATGTTGCCCTTCAGCCCCGGGCGTCAGTCAGCGCAGCATTTCAAGCTGTGCGCTGAACGCTAGCTGAGCCTGGCGAACCTGGCGTACATCATTTTCAATTTCCCTGAAACGCTCCAACCACTCGTCTTCGAGATTTTCAAGCGCTTCAGCGTCAGTCGCTTCGTTTCCGTTGTCTTCAAGCGCGCCAAGCGCTTCATCAAAACGCGCCCATTGTGCCTGCTGCTCTTCGTTTCGGGATTCGAAGCGCTGATCAATATCGTCAGCCAGCGTGGCCACCGAATCCTCAAGGGCTTCGATCTGCTCGCGGTTCTGCGCCTCGACATGGGCAATTTCTTCCTCCAATGAAGCACGTCCCGAAGTGCCTGCCTGCTCTAATGCATCCAGAGATGTGTGGATGGCGGCCAGTTGACTGTCGCGCAGCGCCGCACGTTCACGCATCTGATCCAGCCTATCGATCAAGGGATTGACCGTATCATTAGCGGCATTGCGCTCATTTTCGGTCAGCAGCTCGTACAGCTCGTTGCGCGTATCGGTCAAGTCAACGGCCAGCTGTTCCTGCTCTTGGAATAGCGTGCTCATTTGAGCTTGGACAAAGGTTAACGTATCTTGTACATCACTGTCACCCGTGTCCAGGCGTGCATGCATGTTGGATACTTCACCGCTGACGCGCTGAATTTCACCCAGGAGCCTTTCACGCTCCCAATAGAGGCCGACAGTCGCTGCCGCCAAAAGGCTTATTAGCAGCAACATACATAGCCACAGCGGCCAAAGCGTCGGGCCTTTGCGGTACTTGACATGCTGGGATGCGATGCTCTGATCGGCATCCGGCACAATGCGCGAAGACGGGGCTTTATCGGACATGCGATTTCCTCACAACGATGTTGGATCGGCGCGCCGACCTATTCCTCTATACTGTAACCCACAGCTGGCAACAAAATCAGGGTCATAGATATTACGACCATCCAGAATCAACTTATCGCTTAGCTGACTGGCGAGCCGCTGCCAATCGGGATTCCAATAGGTTTTCCACTCCGTGACCAACATCAGTGCATTGGCATTCTCGCAGGCAGCGTAGGGATTATCGACAAACGTGTCCAAGTCGTCGCGTGCCCCCACGGCGGCGCTTAATGCAGGCGTGGCGGCCGGGTCGTGAAGCTTGACGTGGACCCCCTGCGCCCACAGCGCGTTGAGCAAGGTGAGCACAGGGGCGTGATCGATGCGTGCCGTGCCGGGCTTGAAAGCAGCCCCCCAGATGGCAATCGTCTTGCCTTCCAGAGCCCCGCCATAGTGAGACCATAGCTTGCGAAAGAGGGTCTCTTTCTTCTGTTCATTGATGTCCAGCACATGCTCAAGCAAGGCAGACTGGCGGCCGCTGGCGACCTGTACGTCGGCCAGACGCATCAAGTCCCGGGAAAAACTCGGCCCGCCAAAGCCACAGCCTGGATACAGGTATTCATAACCGATACGGGAATCGGCGCCCATCCCCTGGCGCACGTGCTCCACATCAACACCCAGGGTGTCCGCCAGCCCGGCAATTTCGTTCATATAGCTGATACGCGTCGCCAACATGCCGTTGATTGCCAGCTTGGTAAGCTCGGCAGCCCGCTGGGGCATCACCTGGAAGGCATCCCGGCGGCGATTGAACGCTCTTAATAACTCCCTGAGCTTGTGCTCGGCGCGCAGGTCATCGCAGCCCAGCAGCCAGCGGGTTGGGCGAGTGAAAGACTCCCAGGCTCGCCCTTCCTCCAACGTGTCAGGCAGCGCAACGCTCAGCTCGTGTTCGCCCAAGAGGTGCTGCAAGCGCTCGGTATCACCGACCGGGAAGGTCGAGTTATTGACCAGCACGCTGTCTGGCTGCCGCGTGAGCCGTGGGTCCTGCAACAAGCCCGCGGCCGACTCGCGCTGTGACGGCGAGAGTGCCAACCAGACCACATCGAAGACGGCACTGTCGTCGAGCTCGCGGATGATCTCCAGCGCGCCGCTATCGAATGCTTCCTGTATCTGCGCGAGCAGTTGAGGCTCGCGGCGTAGCCAGCTCTCCTCCACCAGTGTGGACCATGGCGTCTCATCATGGGGTAGCCATTTGACACGATGGCCCACCGAGGACAGCGCCGCGGCAGCGGTAGCGGTGCTTAATTCACTGCCGTACACAAGCACCCGCATGGCTTACGCTCCCAGGTGGTAGCGCGCAAGCAGCGCTTTGAAATCGCCACCCAATTCTGGGTGACGGCACGCATAGGCCAGAGTGGCCTCGAGATAGCCAAGCGGCTGACCGCAATCATAGGTGGTGCCGCGCATGCGGTAGGCCTGGACACCCTGTTGCTCGCGCAGCGACTCGATGGCGTCGGTGAGCTGGATTTCCCCCCCTGCCCCGGGCGGTGTCTTTTCAAGAATGGGGAAGATCGCCCCTGGCAAGGCATAACGGCCAATGACCGCTAGATTGGAAGGCGCCTGGTCGCGCGGTGGTTTTTCGACCATGCCTACCAGGTCAGCGGAGCTTGACGGTGCTGGAGCCTCACCGGCCGGCGCGACAATGCCGTATTTTTCCACCTGGGCCCAATCGACCTCTTCCACCATCAGCTGCGCGGTGGCGTGCTGGTCGTAAGCCTCGAGCATGCCGGCAAGATCGCTGCGCGGGGTATCGCTGTTGTCTACCAGCACGTCCGGCAGCAGCACTGCAAAGGGTTCATCACCGATGATGGGGCGAGCACAAAGAATCGCATGCCCCAACCCCAGCGGTTCGCCCTGGCGTATACTGATGATATTGACGTCCTCGGGCACCATGGAGCGAAGCGACGCAAGCAGATCGTGCTTGCCCTTGGCCTCAAGGCTCGCCTCGAGTTCGGCGTGGGTATCAAAGTGGTTTTCAATCGCCCCCTTGTTGCTGCTGGTCACGAACACGATATCGCGGATACCCGCCGCAATCGCCTCCTCGACCACGTACTGAATCACCGGGCGATCCACAATGGTGATCATTTCCTTGGGAATCGCTTTGGAAGCGGGTAGACAGCGGGTACCGAACCCCGCCACAGGCAGCACAGCCTTACGAATCATAAGAGGTCCTTTTCATGCGTTCCGGCTCAGGAGTGGTTAGAATGCCCATCATACTGAACGCGCGACGGGTTTCCAGTTCGCCGTTACACTGCAAGTCGTCGGCCGCGCGTAGCGCCCTACTTGCTCACTGTTGATGGAGTCAAAACATGTCAGCGACATCTCAGGATAGCACTGCTCACCAATACCAAGGCAATGTTGATAATGCCGAAGTCGCGAAATTTGAAGCACTTGCCAGCCGCTGGTGGGACCCACAAAGTGAGTTTAAGCCACTTCACGACATTAATCCCCTGCGGCTCGACTTTATCGATGCCAGGACAGGCTTGGCCGGCAAAAAAGTGCTGGATGTAGGCTGTGGCGGCGGTATCTTGAGCGAGGCGATGGCGCATCGGGGTGCCGACGTGACCGGTATTGACCTGGGCGAGTCGCCGCTGGGCGTTGCCCGCCTGCACGCCCAGGAGCAGGGCGTGGCGGTTGAGTATCGCCACATCAGCGTCGAGGCGTTGGCAGAAGAGCAGCCTGGCCACTACGATGTGGTGACCTGTATGGAAATGCTGGAACACGTCCCCGATCCGGCGTCGGTGGTGCGTGCCTGCGCAGCTTTGGTGCGTCAGGGTGGCTTTGTGTTTTTCTCGACGCTCAATCGCACGCCCAAGGCATACGCCTTTGCCATTCTGGGCGCCGAGTACGTGCTCAAATTATTACCGCGCGGCACCCATGACTACGCCAAGTTTATCCGTCCGTCTGAAATGGCGAGCTGGAACCGGCGTAGCGGCCTGGAAGTCCGCGAGCAGATCGGCCTAACCTACAACCCTATCACGCGCCATTATCGCCTTACAGAGAACGATGTGTCGGTTAATTACATGATGTACTGCCGTAAGGTCCAAGCATAAATGTCAGTTCATTCAACGCCCAGGGCGGTGCTTTTTGACCTCGACGGTACGCTGGTGGATACCGCCCCCGACCTGGCCGTGGCGACCAATGCGTTACGCCAACATCACGGGCTGGCGCCGCTGCCGTATCCGACGATACGTGCCCAGGTTTCCAACGGGGGCAATGCACTGGTCAGCTTGGCCTTGGGCAATGACTTGAGCGACATTCACCAGGCCCAGGCCCGGCAGTACCTGCTGGATGCTTATGAAGGGGCGGTTGCGGTTCACAGTCGAGTGTTTTCTCCGCTCGACGAATGGCTCGCCGCCTGGCAGCGACACCAACGCCCCTGGGGAATCGTTACCAACAAGCCGCGACGCTACACCACACCGCTGATCGACGCCCTCTCGCTGACGCCAGGCGCCCTGCTGTGTGCCGACGACCTGGCCGCCAAGAAGCCCGACCCCATGCCCTTGCTGGAGGCCGCGTTCCGCCTGGGCGTCGACCCTCGGGACTGTTGGTACGTGGGAGACCATCTCAGGGACATGCAGGCCGCTAGAGCCGCCGGCATGACGGCGGTAGCGGTTGGCTATGGGTATATTGCCGAAGGTGACGATTATCACCAGTGGCCGGCGCATCATTGGTATGCTCAGTGCGCGTCACTGGTCGATGCCTTACCGGCCGTGGGCTAATCGCCACCTGTTAGGGCTGCTTGGGCGGCTGTGCGTCGATCTTCTGTCCGTGGGTGCCCGCACTATCGGGGCCCATCAACCACAGGTAGGTGGGCATGATGTCGTCCGGGGTGCGCAGGTTTGCCGGGTCTTCACCGGGGTAGGCATTACGCCGCATTTGGGTGCGCGTGGCACCCGGGTTCAAGGTGTTGATACGCAGGTGAGGCTCGCTGTCCAGCTCGTCGGCCAGCACCTCCACGAACCCTTCCGTTGCGAATTTTGATACGGCATAGGCCCCCCAATACGCGCGACCTTTGCGGCCGACGCTTGAGGAAGTAAAGATGATTGACGCGTCGTTTGAACGCTGCAGCAGCGGCAACAGCGCCTGAGTCATCCAGATAGGGCCGTTGATATTCACCTGCATGACCTGCTCCCACAGCGCCGCATCATACTGCGCAAACGGGGTAATCCTGCCGAGCAGACCGGCGTTGTGCAGCAAACCGTCAAGACAGCCGAACTCCTTATCGAGGGTGTCGGCCATGTCGTGATAGTCCTTGAGACTCGCGCCTTCAAAGTTGAGCGGAAAGATAGCCGGCTGAGGACCACCTTCGGCTTCAATCTCATCGTACACCCGCTCTAGCTTGGCGATGGTGCGGCCCAGCAGTATGACCGTCGCGCCGTGGCGCGCATAGCTTAGCGCAGCGGCACGTCCGATGCCGTCACCGGCCCCAGTAACCAGTACAACACGGTCGCGGAGCAGATCGGGCGCAGGCTGATAATCAATTTTACATGTCATCACAGACCCTCCTGACGACGGCGCCGCTAGCCATCCTGGCGAAGGAAATCATCGGCGAGCCCTGCGGCACTACTCTGCGGATAATCATCCTGGACCTTTTCGAGCAGCGCACGGCTTTCTTCAGCATCGCCCTGGCGCGCTTTGACCAAGCCTAGCTTATACATCGCGTCCGGCACCTTGCTACTGCCATCATAGTTGTCGATGACGCGATTGAAGGACTGTTCAGCGGCATCCAGCTCGCCTTCGGCGGCATAGAGTTCACCCAGCCAGTAATGGCCGTTGGCCGTCAGGCTGGTATCGGGGTGCGTCTCGACGAAGTCTTCAAACGCAGTGATGGCTTCATCAAAGCGGCGCGCCTGAACGTGGGCAAAGGCCTCCTGATACGCTTGGCGCGCATCATCACTGACATCGCTTGGTGAGGGGGCGTTAGCCACTTCCTCGGCGGCTTCCGGCTCCACCTCGGGTGTCGACTCCTCGATCTGGCTCGGACCACTGCTCATCAGGCGGTCTTCAATATCAAGGTATTGCTGCTGTGACTGACGGCGGAGCTGGTCCATTTGATGGCGAAGCTCTTCGATTTCACCGCGCAGCCGCTGAATTTCCTGATTATGCTCCTGCACCTGGTTAAATAAAACCAGGCTACCGTTGCCGTCTGAATCGCCCTGCGTCTGGGCTTGTTCATAAAAGCCGCTGCCAGATCCCGACAGATCATCGACAACGGGTTGCTGGGCAACACTGACAATAGGCAATACGGATAGCGGGAGCGCTAAGGCTCCCGCACCGCACAGCCTCTCAACGTAACGTATGAGACCGTGATTCATGATGACTCCAAAATGTCTAAAGCGTGTTAACTCCCACACAGGTCATCAATAATTGAACACAACGCGGCGGTTTTGTGAATACGCACGATCACTATCTCCGCGCTCTGCCGGGCGCTCTTCACCGTAGCTGACCACGCTCATTTGCGAAGACGAGACGCCTTGGATATTCAGGAAGCGCTCTACGGCATTAGCACGACGCTCGCCCAGCGCCATGTTGTATTCACGGGTACCGCGCTCGTCGGTATGCCCGTGCAAGACAACTTCGGCATCAGGATTGGAGCGCAGATAGCGCGCATGGGCCATTACCACTGACTCGTATTCGCCTTTGATGGTGTCGCGATCGTAATCAAAGTAAATGGTCTTGACATCGGGGATGCGCGAGTCGGCTTGTTGGCTGCCGTCAGCGCCTGATGAGCCGCTACCGTACTGCCCACTGCCACCAGCACCCGAGCTGCTGGTGCTACCACTACCACTACCACTGCCATCCTGGCTGCCAGATGAATCGCCGTCCTGAGTTCCGCCGGTGCTAGAACAGCCAGCAATAACTGCAAGAGATAGCACGACTGCCAATGAGCGAGCCAACGGTTTGAGTTGCATAATCAGACTCCTTGCCTGAAAACGTGAATGTAGTTCATTCGTTTAGAAACGGTGACCATGCGGGGTCACGCACATCACCTTGTGCTGCGGGCAACCTGAATGACGAACGGCCATCGGCGGAAACGGCACTCAGCACCCCGTTGTTACCCTGTTGGGTAGCGAAGATTACCATGGTCCCGTTCGGCGCAACACTAGGAGATTCATCCTGGGTTGAATCACTTAGCGTGACCAGACGACCACTCTCAATATTCTGTCTGGCCACCTGGAATCCGCGGTCCGACCGATGGATAAGAAACAGGTCTTCGCCATCCGGAGAGAAGCGCGCCCGGGCATTATAATTGCCGGTAAAGGTCATGCGCTCGGTTTCACCGCTGCCCAGGTCATGCTCATAAATCTGCGGCCCGCCGCTGCGATCAGAAGTAAACAGCAACCGGTTACCTTCCGGTGACCAAGCAGGCTCGGTATCGATACTGTTGTTGTCCGTGATGCGGGTTAACGAGCGATCGCCGATTTCCATGACATAAATCTCGGGCTGACCGTCTTTGGACAATGACATGGCCAGGCGATGACCGTTGGGTGACCATACGGGTGCCCCATTGATGCCTTCAAAAGACGTGATGCGAGCGCGGTTACCGCTATCCACTTCCTGAATATAGATTTCTGGCTGACCGTTTTCGAAGGACACATAGGCAAGCTTTTCGCCATCCGGCGACCAGGCGGGCGATAGAATCGGCTGATCGGAGGTGAGTATCTGCTGGCTCTTGCGACCGTCGGCATCAGCAACGTACAGACCGTAGTCGGTATCATCCCCGACGCCCTGTGCCGTCACGTAGGCGATACGCGTGGAAAAGGCGCCGCGGATATCCGTAATCTCCTCGAAAATCTGGTCACTGATATAGTGCGCGGCGCCACGTAGATCATCTTCGCTGGCCGTCACGGTTTCACTCATCATGCGAGTCTGCCCGCTGATGTCCATCAGGTCATACTGAAGGCGGTAGCCACTGTCAGTGCGCTCGGCCTTGCCAACCACCAGATAGCGAACATCGAGCGAGCGCCAGGTGCTGTATTCGACGTCGTCTGCTTCGCTCGGCTGCTCAAACATTGAGCTACGGTCCAGCGGGTCAAAAAAACCGCTGCGCTCGAGGTTGTCGTGGATGATTTGCGCGACGTCTTCCGGCATCCCGTCGGCGCCTTCGAAAGGCACCACGCCTATAGGTAGCGCCTGATCGCTGCCGCGGGTAATTTCAATGGTCAGGTTAGCGCTTGCCGCAGTGCTCATTGCAAGCAGTAAACAGAATAGCCATACCTTACTTATGGTGTGCATCAGCGAACATCCCCCGGGGTAAATCGCAGATTGAATTGACGTAAATTACGCTGCTGTTCTGACGGTAAATCACGCAGCTCACCGAAAGGCGCGGCGTGCTCTATTGCCTGCATTGCCGACCGATCAAAATTGCCATCGCCGCTTGACGACACGACCGACGTCGCCAGGACTTCACCAGACGGGCCCAGCCTGACCTGAAGCGTAGCACTCATTGAGTCACTTGCCTCGGGCGGGATGATCCAGGCCTGTTCAACTGCACGTTTGACGATGGTTAGGAAACTGTTGGCTGCCTGTTCGGCCTGCTGCGCCTCGGCGGCGGCCTGTGCTTCACCTTCAAGCTGGCGCTGCATTGCGGCTTCGGCTTCTTCCTGACGACGCTGTTCTTCGGCTTCGCGCTCGCGTTCAGCCTCGGCTTCCGCCTCTTCCTGGCGACGCTGCTCTTCGGCTTCGCGCTCGCGTTCGGCCTCGGCTTCCGCCTCTTCCTGGCGTCGCTGTTCTTCGGCTTCGCGCTCACGTTCGGCCTCGGCTTCCGCCTCTTCCTGGCGTCGCTGTTCTTCGGCTTCGCGCTCACGTTCGGCCTCGGCTTCCGCCTCTTCCTGGCGTCGCTGTTCTTCGGCTTCGCGCTCACGTTCGGCCTCGGCTTCGGCCTCTTCCTGGCGACGCTGTTCTTCGGCTTCGCGCTCACGTTCAGCCTCGGCTTCGGCCTCTTCCTGGCGACGCTGTTCTTCTGCTTCGCGCTCGCGTTCAGCCTCGGCTTCCGCCTCTTCCTGACGGCGCTGCTCTTCGGCATCGCGCTGACGCTCGGCCTCGGCTTCCGCCTCTTCCTGACGCCGCTCGGCCTGGGCTTCCGCTTCGGCGCGCGCCGCTTCTAGCGCCTGCGCCTGCTCTTCAGCCTCTGCGGCTTCGCGCGCTGCCTGCTCCTCGGCGGCTTCATCTTCGGAAGGCGTGGGCGATTCGGCGGCGGATTCCGGTTCGGATTCATCAGCCGCTGACATCGCCGCTGATTCAGCGTTGGCCTGCTGAGCCTGATCGGTAAAAGCCTCCGTGCTGACCAGCGTGGCCTGAACGATAGAGGAAGAATCCGGCTCAGCGCTGCTATCGGGCCACTGGACCAGCGAGAACAGTACGATCAACAAATGCACCGCGATCGCAAAAACGGCTGGCCACAGATAGCCAACGTCTTGAGGATCACGAGGTGTCTTTACAACCATGCCTTGTGCGCCCTTACTCATTCCGCGGCGGCTCGGAAATAAGCCCCACGTTGGCTACCCCCGAACGCTGCAGGTTGCTCATGAGCACCACCACCTCACCGTAAGCCACGTTCTGATCACCCCGAACCATTACCGGTGTATCCGGACGTTGTTCCAGAATGGCGGTCACCCGGCGGGTGATATCGTCGGGAGACACTTCTGTCGCTTCCTCACCCAGGCTGAGATGATATTGCCCTTCGCGGTCAATGGAGATGATGATCGGGTCGTTGTCTTCCTGACTTTCGATCGGTTCCGAGCTGACCTGAGGCAGCTCGACATCCACACCCTGGTTCAGCATGGGCGCGGTAATCATGAAGATGACCAGCAGTACCAGCATGACATCGATAAATGGGACAACGTTGATTTCACCCATGGGCTTACGCTGTCCGCCGCGTTTAAACGGTCCTTGCATGGGGCTGCTCCCTTAGCTCGACGCGCTATCACGCCCTTGCAGATTACGATGCAAGATAGCGTGGAATTCTTCGGCGAAATCTTCGTACTTGCCTAACAGGCGACTGGCGCTGTTGGAGAGTCGGTTGTAGAAAATAACCGCGGGTATCGCGGCAAACAGCCCCATCGCGGTGGCGATCAGAGCTTCGGCAATCCAGGGCGCCACCGTGGCCAGCGTCGCCTGCTGAGTCATCGACAGGGACTGGAATGACCCCATGATGCCCCATACGGTACCAAACAGCCCAATATAAGGGCTTGCCGAGGCGACGGTGGCCAGGAAAACAAGGTGCTGGGTGAGGCGGTCTTCTTCGCGTGACCAAGCCACCCGCATGCTGCGTTGGACGCCTTCAAGAATGGTCGGGGTGTTGCGCGTTTTGGGCATCAGGCGATTGAACTCACGGAATCCCGCCTGGAAAATGTGCTCGGCCCCGTGACGCGGGTCATCGGCCGGAATATCGCGGTACAGTTCGTTCAGGTCTACCCCCGACCAGAACGTCTCTTCAAACTGCGCGTATTCTTTTTGGGCGCGACGCAGTGCGATGCCGCGTTGAAAAATCACGATCCACGAAAGAACAGACCCCACCACCAACAGCAGCATGACCAGTTGGACCACAATGCTGGCGTTCATGATCAAGTGTGGAATAGACATGGCATTATCGTTCACAAGTGCCCTCATCAATCATCAATAAATGTGGAAATACGTGCCCGCATCGTACGTTACATTAGCGACTTGAGCGCAGACGGCCATGCCATAGGGCGAAGATGCGACACGCTTAAGCACGCTATCTCGACCGTGGCGGCGCAAAGACGTTCATTTCCCCGCCACACGTGCTGCTCAAACGTCATGCGGCAGCGGCCCACGCTGATCACCTCAGCACTGACCTCGAGCGCATCGTCCAATCGCCCCGGTTGGGTGTAATGGCAGGACAAGCGATATACCACTAGCTGCGTGCCTGCGTCCAGCAGCGATTGCTGGTCGAATCCCAGGGATCGTAACCATTCGCTCCGGGCACGCTCCATAAACTTCAGATAGTTAACGTAGTAGACAATGCCCCCTGCGTCTGTATCTTCCATGTAAACGCGGACCGGAAAACGCACGCTTTGGCTCATGGGCGTTGTTCTCCCTGGGCATCGCTTGCAGCCTCGTGGGGAACACGCTCAAAATGCAACCACGCCTGGCGGGTAACGACCCGGCCACGCGGGGTTCGCATCATCAGGCCCTGCTGAATCAGATAGGGTTCAATAACGTCTTCAATGGTGTCGCGCTCCTCTCCGATGGCCGCAGAAAGCGAATCGACGCCGACCGGACCACCGTCGAATTTATCGATCATGGCCAATAACAGCCGGCGATCCATGTGATCCAGGCCGTGGTGGTCGACATTGAGCATGTTGAGCGCGGCGTCGGCAAGCGTCGCATCGACAATGCCGTTGCCCTTCATTTCAGCGTAGTCACGTACGCGACGCAGCAGGCGATTGGCGATCCTCGGCGTGCCCCTGGAGCGGCGCGCAATTTCAACGGCGCCTTCGTGGTGGGTTTCGACCCCTAGCAATCTGGCCGAGCGGGTGACGATCTCGGTCAGCTCGGTCAGGTTGTAGAATTCCAGCCGCTGAACGATGCCAAAGCGGTCGCGAAGCGGTGAGGTCAGCAGTCCCGCACGGGTGGTGGCCCCAACCAACGTAAAGCGTGGCAAATCCAGCTTGATCGACCGTGCCGCAGGGCCTTCCCCGATCATGATGTCGAGCTGAAAATCCTCCATCGCCGGATACAGCACCTCCTCCACGACCGGGGAAAGTCGGTGTATCTCATCGATAAACAGCACGTCCCCAGGCTCGAGATTGGTGAGCATCGCGGCCAGGTCGCCCGCACGCTCCAGCACCGGGCCCGATGTGGACTTCAGCCCCACCCCCATTTCCGTGGCAATAATGTTGGCCAGGGTGGTTTTACCCAGCCCCGGTGGGCCGAACACCAGGGTGTGATCCAGGCTTTCCTCACGCAGTCGCGCGGCGCCAATGAAAATTTCCAGCTGCTCGCGCACGCGGGGTTGGCCGATATAGTCTGTTAGCCGCTTGGGGCGAATCGCATGGTCAATGCGCACTTCACCCTGCTCCGGCTCAGCGGCAATCAATCGATCGTGCTCTAGCATAAGCGCTCTTCTGTACGTCCGTCGTTAAACCGGCCATGTTCGCGATCAGCCTTTCATCCGCTGTGTCAGCGCCGCTTTGATGAGCGCCTCGGTCGATAGGGACCCATCGAGATCCGCGAGCATCCTTGACGCTTCCGTGAGCTTGTAGCCAAGACTCACCAGCGCCGCTTCAGCATCCGCCACGCTATTGCGGTAGCTCGCCGCTTGCCCATTGGCCGCCTCAAGCGGGAGCGCGGCGTCACGGCCGTTTTCCCATTCAGCGAAACGGTCACGCATTTCAATGATCAATCGTTCGGCGGTTTTCTTGCCGACCCCGGGCAGCTTGGTCAGCGCCTTGCTGTCATCGTCGCGAACGCAACGCATGAAGGCGTCTTCATCCATGCCTGACAGTATGGCCAACGCCAGTTTGGGCCCCACGCCATTGACTTTGATCAGGGCGCGGAACAGGGCGCGTTCGTGCTCGCGGCCAAAACCATAGAGCAGGTGAGCGTCGTCGCGAATACTCAGATGGGTATATAAAAACACCCGCTCGCCAACCGCCGGCAACGCCACCAGGGTGGTCATCGAGGTTTCCAGCTCGTACCCCACGCCGTGCACGTCAACCACCACCCACGGGGGCTGTTTCTCAATCAACTGGCCTTGAAGCCGTCCAATCATAGTTACGCTCACGCTAAGCAAAAACAACCGTCACTATAAAGCGACTCTGTACAAGTGACCAGTAGTCAGCATGCCATCAGGAAAGTCGCCAGCGGCCGGAGGAGCGTCGACGCCCTGCCCCCCGGGTTGATAACGCCTGAGGAGATTGACTGGCGTACGCGTGGGTCAAGGCAATCGCCAAGGCGTCGGCAGCATCGGCCTGAGGGGCGGCGGCAAGCTGCAAGATGGCCGTGACCATATGCTGTACCTGCAACTTGTCGGCGCCTCCTTGGCCAGTCACCGCCTGCTTGATCTGGCGCGCGGCATACTCATCAACGGCCAGGCCGTGATTGGCCATGCACACCAGCGCCGCGCCGCGTGCCTGGCCAAGCTTGAGCGCTGAATCCGGGTTCTTGGCCATGAAGACACGCTCGATGGCAACCGCAGTGGGCCGATGGAGCCCCACTACTTCGCTGAGCCCGGCGTATATTTGCGCCAACCGCTGCTCCAGAGCCCCATCCGCAGTACGGATACAGCCACTGGCAACATAGCGGGGCACAAGCCCCACAAGCTCAATAACGCCGTAGCCGGTAATCCGCGAGCCCGGGTCAATCCCTAGAATGCGCACCGGTGAGGGAGCGGATGGCGTCTGCATACGACAATACTCAGGTGGTCCATACAAAAACACCGACGCCTGAGCGCCGGTGTGCAGGGCTAATCAAGCACCTATTCGGCGGTTGAATCCGCCTTGGCTTTTTGACGCAGGCGAATGTTGAGGTCCTTGAGCTGCTCTGAGCTGACCTCGCCCGGTGCGTCGGTCATCAGACACGCAGCGCTTTGGGTTTTCGGGAAGGCGATCACTTCACGAATCGTCTTGGCGCCGGCCATCAACATGACCAGGCGGTCGAGACCAAAGGCCAGACCACCGTGGGGCGGCGCGCCGTACTGGAGAGCGTCCAGCAGGAAGCCGAATTTTTCCTGGGCTTCTTCCTCGCCGATGCCCAGAATATCGAACACCGTGCGTTGCATGGTCTGATCGTGAATACGGATCGACCCACCACCCAGCTCGGTGCCGTTGAGCACCATGTCGTAAGCGCGGGATAGCGCACTTGCCGGATCGTCCTTGAGCGCTTCCGGCGAGCAGGACGGTGCGGTAAACGGATGGTGAAGCGGGCTCAGGCGGCCGTTATCGTCTGCCTCGAACATCGGGAAGTCCACGACCCACAGCGGCGCCCAGGACTGGGTGTACAGCTCGAGATCCGCGCCCAGCTTGACACGCAGCGCGCCAATGGCTTCGTTGACGATGCGCGTCTTGTCGGCGCCGAAGAAGATGATGTCGCCGTCTTTCGCGTCGACCCGGTCAAGCAATTCTTCGACGACGTTTTCCATGAACTTGACGATAGGCGACTGTAGCCCGTCAAGGCCCTTGGCACGCTCGTTGACCTTGATCCAGGCAAGGCCCTTGGCGCCGTAGATACCAACGAACTTGGTGTACTCGTCGATTTCCTTACGCGACAGCGAGGCGCCACCGGGGACTTTGAGCGCGGCAACGCGGCCATCGGCGGCATTCGCCGGACCAGAGAAAACCTTAAAGTCAACCTGTTGCATCAGGTCGTCGACATCGGTCAGCTCAAGCGGGATACGCAAATCGGGCTTGTCGGAGCCGAAACGGTCCATGGCGTCCTGCCACGTCATGCGTGGGAAGTCGGCCAGCTCGACGTCGAGCACTTCCTTGAAAAGCTGGCGAATCATCGACTCGGTAATGCCCATGATATCTTGCTCTTCGACAAACGAGGCCTCGATATCGATTTGCGTGAACTCAGGCTGACGGTCGGCACGCAGGTCTTCATCGCGGAAACACTTGGCGATCTGGTAGTAGCGATCGAACCCGGCCACCATCAACAACTGCTTGAACAGCTGGGGCGACTGGGGCAAGGCAAAGAAACTACCCGCATGGGTACGGCTGGGTACCAGGTAATCCCGCGCGCCTTCAGGCGTAGCGCGTGTCAGCACCGGCGTTTCGATGTCCAGGAATCCCTGATTTTCGAGAAACGCGCGGACGGTGTGCGAAATCCGCGAGCGCAGGCGCAGCTTGTCGATCATGTCAGGACGGCGCAGATCGATATAGCGGTGCTTGAGACGCACTTCCTCGCCCACCTTGCCGTGCTCATCGAGCTGAAAAGGAGGCGTCACGGCCGTATTGAGCACTTCAACCTCTTTTGCCAGCACCTCGATCATCCCGGTGGGCATGTTGGGGTTTTGCGTGCCTTCGGGGCGTAGACGGACCCGCCCTGTGATGCGCAGTACAAACTCGCTGCGAGCGCGGTCGGCATTGGCAAACGCGTCGGCGGTATCCGGATCGACCACGAACTGTGCGACGCCATCGCGGTCGCGCATGTCGAGGAAAATGACCCCACCGTGGTCACGGCGGCGATGCACCCATCCGCATACGGTGACCGTCTGGTCTACCAATGTTTCGTTTAGCTGGCCGCAATAATGACTGCGCATGTCTCATCCTGTTATGTTGCGTGGCAAAAGTGTTCGTGAGCCTTCCCGGCCCTGACGCGTCGGCTAGGCCGCCGTGCCTTTTTTGGGTGCGGCGTCACCGGCAGGGCTTTTACTGCCGGTCTCGGTTGCCGCTGGCTTTGCGTCAGCCGCTAGATTCTTTTTACTGCCGGTCTTGAAATCAGTTTCGTACCAACCACCGCCTGCCAACCGGAAACCTGCCGCCGACACGAGGCGTGACAGGCTGGCACTTTCACAGGCAGGACAGTCCGTTAACGGATCCGCACTGATTTTCTGCAATTTATCCAGGCGATGGCCGCAGGCCTTGCACTCATATTCATAGATGGGCATGTTGATGACTCCAGAAAGCTCAACTCCGACAAAACAGCAACATAAATGCTGTCAAGCTGCGATATGCGGCCAGTCGGGATAAATTCCAAGGTGATAGTTGATCACGAAACGCTATTATACCCTTTTGTGCCCCCTGCCGAGCAAGGCTATCCACCCCGGTAGATAATGGAGATGAGAAAATGCCCAATGCAGTGATCCTGGATGCCGAGAGCCTTGGCCCTCAGATCGATCTGGCGGCGATCCGCAACGAGGTATCCAACCTCGACATATTCGGCCAGAGCACCACTCAGCAAGCCCGGGAACGTCTGGCCAATGCCGATATCGCGATCGTCAACAAGGTGGTTCTGGATGCCGACACGCTCAAGCAGCTACCCACCCTCAAACTGATCTGCGTGCTCGCTACCGGGCTTAACAACATTGACCTGGACGCCGCCAAACAACAGGGCATTGAGGTCAAGAACGTGACGGCATACGGCACTGCCAGCGTATCGCAGCATACCTTGATGCTGATGTTGACGCTGGCCAACCGATTACCGCTTTATCAGCGCGATGTGGCGGCAGGAGCTTGGCAGCGAAGCGACTTTTTCTGTCTACAGGATTATCCGACGCTTCAACTGGCAAGCAAACATCTTGTCATGGTCGGTCAGGGTGAACTGGGCTCGGAGGTTGCACGATTGGCCGAAGCCCTGGGCATGCGCGTCAGTTTCGCCGCGCGTCCCGGCAATGAAGCGAACGACCAGCGGGCATCGCTCGACGAGCTGCTGCCCGACGCGGACGTAATCAGCCTTCATTGCCCGCTTAACGAGTCAACCAAACACCTGATCAACGCCGCGCGTCTTGCCAGAGCCAAGTCATCGCTACTGCTGATCAACTGCGCCCGCGGCGGCATTATCGATGAAGAGGCTGCTCTGGCAGCGTTAAGAAACCACCAGATCGGTGGACTCGCTGTGGATGTCCTGCCCAAGGAGCCGCCGCGTGACGGTCACCCGCTATTAACGGCGCTGAATGAACCGCTCAACCTAATTGTCACCCCGCATAACGCCTGGATAACTCCGGAAGCACGCCAAAACGTGGTCAGCCTAACCGCTGATAACATCCGCCAGTGGCAAGCGAGTCATTAATACGTCGCAAAATGATCCAGGGCGTGGCACTGATCGAGCACGTCGAGTTCGACGTGGGTCACCTGCGCCCCTTCCGGCCCTTTCCACAACCATTCGCTGACAAGCTTGACCGCGTCACGACTACCGCACAGCAACACCTCGACTCGGCCATCCGGCAGGTTTTTCGCATAGCCGGTGAGGCGATGTTCTAGCGCCTGATGCTGGGTGGAACGACGAAACCACACTCCCTGCACTTTCCCCGTCACCCAGGCGCGTACACAACATTCTGCCATTGTCTTCTCCTATTCGGGATGATGCGCGTGATGCTGAATAAGAATAGCGCTATTGCGCGGTATTAATGGACGTCCCCGGCGAATCAACAGCGACCGTGTAAACGCTGCACCAAACAGCAGGATCAGCGACGAGTAATAAACCCATAGCAATACCATCACCACCGAGCCTGCGGCCCCATAGGTCGACGCCGTTGCCGTATAGGCAAGATAGACAGCAATGACGCTACGGCCGATGGTAAACAACACTGCGGTGACCAGCGCCCCAATCAGGACATCCTGCCAACTCAGCACCACGTCGGGCAACACCTTGAATATGGTCGCGAACAGCAACGCCACCACCATCAATGAAATCAACGACTCGGCCAGCTGGCTCAAGAAGCCAACATAGGGCAGCAGATTATCTGCGGCACCCAGTGCCCCACGTATCGCAACCCCCAACACCAACGACACCATTAGGATAAAGCCAATGGAAAGCACCACGGTTAATGACAGCAGGCGATTCTTCATAAACACCAGCGCGCCATTGGCCGTTGGTTTGGCGGTCACTCCCCAGATGGTATTGAGCGAAAACTGCATTTGCGCAAATACCGTCGTGGCACCCACCATCAGCGCTGCCACCCCCAATAGGGTCGGCATGATGCCGGCTTCCTGGATGCGCGACTGGGCGACGGCCTCCTCCACCACTGCGGCGGCGTCAGCGCCCATCGTGCTTTGCAATTGAGCCACGATTTGCCCCTGCGCGGCCTCTTCACCCAGCACTAAACCAATCACGGTGACCGCGATAATGATCGTCGGTGCCAGCGAAAAAAGCGTATAAAACGCCAGGGAACCTGCGTAACTAAAAGCATTACGCTGCAACCACAGCGTCGCTGAGTCCTTGATCACGTTACCCCAGAAATAAACGCTGCGTTTGAGCATGACGGCTCCCTAGTGGATTGATATAGGGCCAACTTTCCATGGCCCAATCCAATAATCATACCCAATCAGACCGTTGGCTGCAGAGCTGCATTGCGCCACCTCATCAAGCCCACCATAATGCTTACCCACCCACTCGCGGATAAAGGACAGCCTGCATGGCAACCGATGCCCCACATCCGACTTCGGCGTATGATTTTGATTGCCTGGTGTTTATCGGCCGTTTCCAGCCCCCTCACCTGGGCCACCTGGCAGTGATTCGCGAGGCACTCAAGCAAGCCCGTCAGGTGATTGTGCTCGTGGGGTCCTCATGGCAGGCACGCTCGTTGCGCAACCCCTGGCGTTTCGAAGAGCGTCAGGTGATGCTGCGCTCGGGGTTTGACGAAGAAGACAATCAACGACTGGAAATCACCCCGCTGCTGGATGCGCTGTATAACAACGATGTGTGGGTGCGCGATGTTCAGCGTAAAGTGCGCGATCTGGCCGCCCCCGCCAATGCCAGGCTACCGCGGATCGGGCTGATCGGGGCGAGCAGAGGGCAGTCCAGCTACTATCTATCACTGTTTCCCCAGTGGGAATCAGTGAGCGTTGCGCTGGTGGAAGGTATTTCTGCCAGCCATATCCGCGAGCGCCTGTTCCGTTCGCCCGGCTCCACCGATGACTACCTGAGCACGGGTGCTTTTCACGATTTACCGCCGGGGGTCGTCGAGCGGGTTCAGGATTTCTGCCGAGGCAGCGACTACGAGCAGCTCCTGGAAGAACAGCAACTCCTCGACCAGTATCGACAGGCGTGGCAGCAAGCCCCCTACCCGCCGATCTTCGTGACGGTGAACGCCGTCGTCGTGCAATCGGGTCACGTGCTGCTGGTGCGGCGTACCTCGGCGCCGGGGAAAGGCCTGTTTGCCTTACCCGGGGGCTTTATCAACCCCCACGAACGACTGCTGGATGCCTGTCTGCGGGAACTGCGCGAGCGCATTCGGCTGAAGGTGCCGGAGCCCGTTCTAAAAGGGTCGTTGCGGGGGCAGCGCCTGTTCGATGAGCCGCACCGCAGCTGGCGGGGGCGCACGCTGGCGGAAGCGTTTTACTTTGCTTTGCGTCCGGACCAGCAGCTGCCCCGCTTAAAGCCGGTCAAGGGGGGCGATCATGCGCGCTGGGTAGCCCTGGCCGACCTCGAGCCCGACAGCCTGTTCGAAGACCATTTCTTCATTATTCAGAACTTCCTGGGTTTGCCGGCAGATTTCAGCAGCGCTCCCTGAACGCTACCCCTGCAGAAAATCGCGCGGCAACTTCATCATTTGCCGCCATAAACGCTCGACCCCCGGCTTATGCACCAAGGAGCAGCGGTAGAGGCGGATTTCCAGCGGGATATCCCAGTTGGCATCCGCGGCACGCACCAAACGGCCGCTGTTCAATTCCTCGCGAATGCAGAAGTCGGGTATCCAGGCGATGCCAACGCCCTGTAGCACCATGCCTTTCAAACCTTCCGCCATGGCCGTTTCGTAGACGGTCCGCAGCTTCATGCGTAGCGGGTCATTCTTCAGCAGCATGCGCACGCTACGCCCCAGAAACGCTCCCTGGGTATATGCCAGATAGGGAACCGAGCTGTCGTGCTGGAGCGAAAACATCGGTTTACCCTGAGCGTCGGGCAGCGATACCGGCAGCATGTTGACGTTGCCGATTGAAAAGGAAGGAAATACCTCGGCGTCCAACTGCATGGTGGCAAAAGGATCATAGTAGGCCAGCATGAGATCGCAGTTGCCCTCACGCAGCACGTGAATCGCCTCGCCCACGTTCATGGCGACCAAACGGGTGGGCAACTCACCCAGCCCCTTTTGCAAACGCGATATCCAAGGCGGATAAAAGCTCAGTGCTAGCGAATGAGCCGCCACAATATCCAGTGCTTCATTGGCCATTGAAAGCCCACGCAAATGCCCCAGCGATTCGGTGAGCTGTTCCACTAGATTGCGTGCCGTCACCAGGAACAGCTGGCCTTCCGACGTCAAGCCGACCGGCGTTGTCGAGCGGTCGACCAACGTGACCCCCACCGCTTGTTCCAGGGCGCGAATGCGGCGGCTAAAAGCAGGCTGGGTGACATGCCGCTGGCGGGCCGATGCGGAAAAACTACGCGTGTTGGCCAATGCCACGAAATCTTCTAGCCATTTTGTTTCAAGGTTCACCTACGACTCCTTGTCACCCTGGTCGTTTAATTGGTTGTGGCAGCGAGCCGTTTGATTACTGTATAGGGGCCGTCAGATAAGCGGCCCGTGAGACCACTTTCTTCCACCAGGGGCGCTGGGCAATTTCATCAAGCCCAATTCGCCGACATTCGGCAAAGTCTTTTTCCAGCATCAGCCTGACTTGAGACGCTACCGCCGCGCTGGGCATAAACGCTGTGATTTCAAAGTTCAATCGAAAAGAACGATTATCCATATTGACCGTGCCCACGGTGGCGGCCTTGTTATCGACAAGCATCACTTTTTGGTGGAGAAAGCCAGGAAGATAACGGTATATTTTTACACCCGCACGTAGCATATCGGGTAGGAAAGAAAATGCCGAGAGGAAAACCAGCAGATGATCCGGGCGCTCGGGGATCATGACCCGCACATCGACGCCGCGCATGGCGGCCAATCGCAGCGCATCCTGCACGCCCTGATCAGGAACGAAATACGGGCTCGTAACCCAAAGCCGCTCCTGGGCGCTCTGTATCACTTGCTGAATCAACAGGCTTGCCGTGTCCTGGCGATCTGCCGGGCCTGAGGGCACCACCACCACATGATGGTTACTGGCGAAAATTTCCTTGGGTTGCCAATCAAGCGTGATGACCTCACCGGTGGCCCAGTGCCAGTCTTCCCAGAAGGCCTCCTGAAGCCCTAGCACACTAGGTCCCTGCAGCTTGAGGTGGGTGTCGCGCCAGGCACCGCGATTGGGATCCTCACCCAGATATTCGACGCCAACGTTGAACCCACCCAACCAGCCTTCCTGGCCATCGACCACCATCACCTTACGGTGGTTACGAAAGTTCAGTTGAAAGGGGTGCTTTAAGCCTCGCGATGATCGAAAAGCGCTGACCTCAATGCCCGATTGCATCAAGTCGTTCAAATACCGCGAGCTGAGTTTACGACTGCCCATTTCATCGTAGAGAAAGTAAATATTCACGCCACGGCGAGCGGCCCGCTGAAGATAGCCCATCATACGCCGCCCGAGGGCATCGTCGCGGACGATGAAAAACTGCAGCAGAATATAGTGTTTTGCCTGCTCCATACCGGCAAACAGGCTGTCGAAGGTAGCCTCACCGTCAATCAGCAAAGTAGCCTGGTTACCGTGGGTCATCGGCATCATTGCCAATTGTTCAACCGCCTGAATATCGGCGCTTTTCGACGTCACACCGTAGGGGTCTACATTGGCACGATAGCGCACCAGCATGCGGCGCAATATATTATCCCGCACCCCTCTGGCCGATACATAGCCATAAAATCGCGGCCGCCCAAATAGCCAATAGGCGGGGACGGCCACGTAGGGAAAGGTGAGTAACGAGATAATCCAGGCAACCGCCCCCTGCGATGTGCGACTCGACATCAACGCCATCACCGCGGAAATGATGCCTAACACATAGGTCAATAAAATGCCGGTCCCTAGCAGCCACGAAGTCATGGTGGAGTCCTTGTCATGGGTATTAAGTCCTCTGCGCCGAACCTGCCTGTATGGGTAAAGGCCCCGCCAACGGCGAGGCCTTTCAAGCCTAGGACATTTTCAGTCTGCGGAGAACTCAAGCCGTTTGGGCAATGATTTCCTTCCACTTGGCCGGTCCGGTCTGATGCACCGACGTGCCCGCACTATCCACCGCCACCGTAACCGGCATGTCTTCCACTTCAAACTCGTAAATCGCTTCCATGCCGAGATCTTCAAAGCCGACGACGCGTGATTTCTTGATCGCCTGGGCGACGAGGTAGGCAGAGCCGCCCACCGCCATCAGATACACCGCCTGATTGTCACGAATCGCGTCAATGGCCGCCTGCCCTCTTTCGGCCTTGCCGACCATGCCCAACAGGCCGGTTTCCTCCAGCATGGTGCGAGTAAACTTGTCCATGCGGGTGGCGGTCGTGGGTCCGGCGGGGCCTACCACTTCATCGCCAATGGGGTCGACGGGGCCGACGTAATAGATGAAACGGCCCTTCATATCCACGGGTAGCGGTTCGCCCTTGGCAAGCATATCCACCATGCGTTTGTGCGCGGCATCGCGGCCGGTGAGCAGCTTACCATTGAGCAGCAGCGTGTCCCCGGGCTGCCAGGTTTTGACGTCTTCCGGGGTCACGGTATCGAGGTTGACGCGCTTGACGTTATCGCCCGCCTCGCGGGTGATTTCCGGCCAGTCTTCCAGCTTGGGCGCCGGTAGCGCCACGGGGCCCGAACCGTCCAGGGTAAAGTGCGCATGGCGGGTAGCGGCACAGTTGGGAATGATGGCGACCGGCTTGTTCGCCGCATGGGTCGGATAATCCTTGACCTTGATATCCAGCACGGTGGTCAAGCCGCCCAGCCCCTGAGCCCCAATGCCGCTTTTGTTGACCTTGTCGAACAGCTCAAGGCGCAGTTCCTCGGCACGGTTGCTCGCGCCACGTGCCTGAAGTTCCTGGATATCGATCGGCTCCAGCAGTGCTTCCTTGGCGATCTCCATGGCCTTTTCCGCCGTACCGCCAATGCCGATGCCCAGCATGCCCGGCGGACACCAGCCGGCCCCCATCTTGGGCAGCTGCTCCATCACCCAGTCCACGACGCTGTCAGACGGATTGAGCATGGCAAACTTGGATTTTGCTTCGCTACCACCGCCCTTCGCTGCCACGTGAATATCGACCTTGTCGCCCGGCACGAGCTTATGGTGGATAATTGCGGGCGTGTTGTCCTTGGTGTTTTGACGCTTGCCGTCGGGGTCTGCCAGCACCGAGGCGCGCAGGATATTGTCGGGAAGCTGATAGGCGCGGCGCACGCCCTCGTTGACCATGTCATCCAGGCTCATGTCGGCGTCCCAGGTCACCTGCATGCCTACGTGGACAAAGACCGTCACGATGCCGGTATCCTGGCAAATTGGCCGATGACCCGTGGCGCACATCCGCGAGTTGATCAGGATCTGCGCAATCGCGTCCTTGGCAGCGGGGTTTTCTTCGCGCTCATAAGCGGCCGCCATGGCGTCGATAAAGTCTTTGGGATGATAGTAGGAGATATACTGCAGGGCATCGGCAACGCTTTGAATCACGTCGTCCTGGCGAATCACGGTCATGGACAAACAGCTCCTTGGTTATCGTCTTATCGGCAAGCCTAAGCGATCTTTGCCGCAAGGGCCTGCTCGGCTTGGTGCATTATACCGTATTGGCCCCACCCCGGCAGCAACACCAACGTCATAGAAACGAATAGATATAGGCAGTTGTCAAATTCAAAACAATGCAAGATAACGGTATAAACTATGGTGTATTAACCTGACAGCCCGGGCACCAATACAGCCGCCTGGACCCGACCATGGTGCGCTCGATTACTTCGCCGCAGCGGTGACAGGAAAGCCCGGCCCGCTCGAAGACGCTGAACCGCCATTGGCGACGCGGTTCGCCGGCGGTGATGGCCTGCTCAATCCAGGCTTTGGTATTAGTGACGCCCGCCTGTTCATACGCCTGACGCGTCACTTGGATAATACAGGTGGCCAGCTGATGGCGCTGAGACTCGGTCAAGTCAACCGGACGTTGCTTGGGGTGGCACTGGGCAAAGAACAGAATTTCTGAGCGCAGGTAATTACCCAGCCCCGCGACAAGACCCTGGTCGAGTAACAGACCACCCAAGCGACGGCGTAGAAAGGCGCGTGAGGCAAGCCGCACCGCCACGTCATCAGCGGTCAGCGAGTGGCTGAGCAAATCCGGCCCCAGCCGAGATAAAAAGGGATGTTGCTTCAGATCTTGCGCATGCCAGAGCGAAATATCAGACGCACTGTAGAGACTTGCCGCCCTACCGTCGGCCACCAGACGAACGCGCAGCGAGCGCTTGGTGGAAGGAGGCTTGGCCGCGTCGTGGAGTTTCCACACGCCGTATAGCTGGTTGTGGGAATACAGCACCTGCTGGTTGGCAAAGCGCAGCAGCATGGCCTTCCCCCAGGTATCCACTGCGTCGACGCGAACCCCCTCCAGAACGTTTGCCTGCTCGGCAAGCTCAGGAAAGGCAAACCAGGCCTCGTCGACCACCCTGCCGCCAATCTGACGCTGAATCTTGTCCGCCGCGCGACGGATTTCCGGGCCTTCAGGCATGCCCTACCCCAGCGCCAGTTGTTTTTCTTTCATTTGATGCAGCTGGTCGCGCAAACGGGCGGCTTCCTCGAACTCGAGATTTTGCGCAGCCTCAAACATCGCATCTTCCAACTTACTGATCGCCGTGAGGAAATCGTGCTTGTTCATGTTGGCGGTATCGTATTCGGCGGCGGCCTCGGCGACCTTGCGATCACTGCCGCGTTTACGGCTGTTTTTCTTGCCGGGCGCCTGGGCGGCTTCCATGATGTCGGTTACCGAGCGGGTAATCGTGGTGGGGGTAATGCCATGGGCGTCGTTGTGTGCCTTCTGCTTGTCACGCCGACGCTCGGTTTCGTCCATCGCCCGGCGCATGGAATCGGTCACTCGGTCGCCATAGAGAATGGCTTTGCCCTGGGCGTTGCGTGCGGCACGGCCGATGGTCTGGATCAATGAGCGCTCGTTACGCAGGAAGCCTTCTTTATCGGCATCGAGGATGGCGACCAGCGACACCTCAGGGATATCCAGGCCCTCGCGGAGCAGGTTGATCCCCACCAGGACGTCGAACTTGCCCAGACGCAGATCGCGAATGATTTCCACCCGCTCGACGGTATCGATATCCGAGTGTAGATAACGCACGCGAATCCCGTGCTCGTCCAGGTATTCCGTCAGGTCTTCGGCCATTCGCTTGGTCAGCGTGGTTACCAGGACCCGCTCGCCCACCTCGGTGCGCAGGCCGATCTCTGACAACAGGTCGTCGACCTGGGTACTGGCCGGGCGCACCTCCAGTTCAGGGTCCAGCAGCCCCGTCGGCCGCACGACCTGCTCGACGATTTGCCCGGCATGCTCGGCTTCGTAGGGGCCGGGCGTTGCCGAGACAAAAATCGTTTGCGGCGAAATCGCCTCCCACTCTTCAAATTTCATGGGACGATTGTCCAACGCCGACGGCAAGCGAAACCCGTACTCGACAAGCGTTTCTTTGCGCGAGCGGTCACCTTTGTACATACCTCCCACCTGGGGCACGCTGACGTGGGATTCATCGATGAACAGCAGCGCATCGTCGGGCAGGTAGTCGAAGAACGTCGGCGGCGGCTCGCCGGGCGCGCGGCCCGATAAATAGCGCGAGTAGTTTTCGATGCCGTTGCAGTACCCAAGCTCGAGCATCATTTCGATATCGTACAGGGTGCGCTGATCGAGGCGCTGTGCCTCGACGAGCCGCTCGTGCTTGCGCAGCCAGTCGAGGCGCTCCTTGAGCTCGGCCTTGATATCATCAATGGCGCCGAGAATGGTCTCGCGGGGGGTCACGTAGTGCGACTTGGGGTAGATCGTCATGCGCGGGACCTGGCCCCTTACGTCACCGGTCAGCGGATCAAACAGCCGGATCGAATCAATTTCATCATCGAACAGCTCAACGCGCACCGCCTCTTCTTCAGCGTCCGCCGGAAAAATATCGATCACATCGCCGCGCACCCGGTAGGTGCCGCGACGAAAATCCATATCGTTCCGCGTGTACTGGAGTTCCGCGAGCCGGCGCAGAAACGCCCGCTGATCGATCAGCTCGCCGCGGGTAAAGTGCAGGCGCATCTTCAGGTACTGATCAGGGTCACCCAAACCGTATATCGCCGACACCGACACGACGATCAGGGCGTCGCGACGCTCCAGCAGTGCCTTGGTGGCGGAAAGGCGCATCTGCTCGATGTGATCGTTGATCGAGGCATCCTTTTCGATAAAGGTGTCCGATGACGGTACATAGGCTTCCGGCTGATAGTAATCGTAATAGGAAACAAAGTACTCGACGGCGTTATCAGGAAAAAACGCCTTGAATTCGCCGTAAAGCTGGGCGGCCAGGGTTTTATTGGGCGCCATGACAATGGTCGGGCGTTGCTGCTGCGCAACGATATTGGCCATCGTGAAGGTCTTACCCGACCCGGTCACACCCAGCAGCGTTTGATGGGCAAGCCCCGACTCAAGACCGCCGATCAGCCCCTTGATGGCGTTGGGCTGATCGCCTGCGGGCTGAAATTTCGATTGCAACCGGAATTGCTTGCTCATCATTGCTCCTGTCGGGTAAGACGAGCTACGCGGTGCTCGTCGTGATATCCACGGTCGATTGGGTCATCAAACGCTGAATCGGGCAACGGTGGCTGATGTCTTCGAGCCTGGCGCGCTGCTCGGGGTCATCAATGCCGTGAAACGCAAGCGTGACTGCCAGCTTGTAAACCCCTTTGGTTTCCTGGCTGTCATCGCGCTGCACCGTCACCGTAATACCTTCCAGAGGCCACTGCTTGCGCTTGGCGTACATCTGAACCGTGATGGCCTTGCACGTTCCCAGGGCGATATCAAAATAATCATGCGGGTCAGGCGCGCTCCCATCACCGCCTACGACGGGCGGTACATCGGCGTACAAATCCTCCAGGCCGCTCACCTCGACGCGCTGGCGAAAGACGTGGTTGCGCTCACTGATCACGGTAATGGGCTTATGCATCATGTTACCTTTATGCAGAGATTGAGTTTTTCAACGGCCTTGATCAGCGCCTCGCGCTTTACACGGCCGTCTACCTCCGCGCCGTAGCGGCCCACTTCGGCACTGTCGACGCCGTCGAGCATCATCAACGCGGTGGTGATTTTATTGACCTGTTCGGCGGATGTGACGCCGTGAAAAGTTAATGATTGCTGTGCCATCGCCTATCCTTGTTACGCATTCAGTGTATCAACACGGGTCAATGCCAACCGGATTGGCTCGCCGAACGATGTGGTTTCGCCCTATGCAATACTGATACAGACGAATGAGTCTAGCATGCAGCGTGTACCTTGCAATCGCCAGTCATCGCCCGCATCTATGGGCCATAGTGATTCGCATCACGATTCAGCCACCCCTTCATCAGGAGTTGTCATGGCGACCGTTCCCTCAGCCGATGCCCTCAACCGCGGTGTTCGCCTTCATCATCTTGCCGCGCTGGACGTCAAAGGCGCCGACGCCGAAACCTTCCTGCAGGGGCAGACCAGCGCCCAGGTCAGCCTGGCCGATGGCCGCTTTGCTCCCCTCACCTGCTTCTGCACACCGAAGGGGCGCATGCTGGCCAATGCCCAACTGATGAAGCTTGGCGCTGAGCACTATCGGTTACTACTCAGCGCCTCACTGCTTGAGCTGCTCACCGCTCACCTAAAAAAATTCGCCGCCTTCTACCGGGCTGAACTATTGCCGCTTCCGACACTCCCGCTGATCGGGGTCGGCGATAACGCCCAGTCTTTTGCGGATAAGCTATCGTTAACGTTACCCGGCGCCCCGGGAACGCAAGCGGTCAACCCTCAGGCAAGCGTACTCTGCTACCCGGGCGATACGCCGCGCTGGCTGTTCTGCCTTGAAGACGACAGTGACGTCTCGGCGCTGGATGACGAGGCGGGCCGTGCCGCCTGGCAGCTCGCCGATATTCGCAGCGGCCTGGCGTGGCTGACCGAGGCTCAGCAGGATCACTTTTTGCCCCAGATGCTCAACTGGGAAGCCCTTGGGGGTATCAGCTTCAAGAAGGGCTGCTACACCGGCCAGGAAGTGGTGGCCCGAGCGCATTTTCGCGGCCAGGTAAAAAAACGCCTAGTGCGCGCCGAATTACCGACGACGACACCGCCAAGGGTTGGTGCCAGCATCCTAAGCGATGCTGGCAAATCAGTTGGCGAGGTTGTCAACAGCGCCTTAACGGAGGCGGGCACGGTCGAGTTGCTGGCCGTGATGAACACCAAAGTGATCGAGGACGCGACGCCCATTCACCTGGAAGAAGTGCCATTAACGCTACTGGAGCTGCCCTACGCCATCGAGCGACTCGACCCCGAGCAACTCGCCATGGGCGTGGTCAACTAGTTTTCCAGAGGCAAACGGAATAGCCGTCGGGCATTGGCACTGCTACAAGCAGCGACCTGCTCGACGGTTTGGTCGCGTAACGCCGCGATGGTGTCGCACACCTCGCTCACCCGACAAGGTTCATTGCGCTGGCCTTGATAGCCGCTGAGCGGCATATCAGGGCTATCCGTTTCCAGCACGTAGCTGTCGTCGGGCAGCGCACGAATAACGCGGTGCAGGCGTTTGGCGCGTGAGTAGGTCGCTGCGCCGCCCAGCCCCAGTACGTAGCCAAGATCGATAAACTTTTTGGCCTGTTCGTACGAGCCAGAAAAGGCGTGAATCAGTCCTGTCCGTGACAGCGCACGCTGGCGCAGCCGCTTGGCAACGCTGTCGTTGGCCTTGACGCAGTGCACTACCACGGGCAATTCATGCTGCTTGGCCAACGTCAGTTGGGCGTCAAAATATCGCCATTGCGCCTCAAGAGTATCGTCAAAGCGCCCGTCAATCCCGCACTCGCCCACCGCAACGATCTCGGGCTGTTCACCGAGCAGCCTGTCCAGTTCAGTAAGGTCTGATGTCTGGTGCTGGTCAATGAAATAGGGGTGCAGGCCGGCGCACACGCTGAATGCCGCACGCTCGCCGAGGGCCAGCACGTGACTCCAGCGCTCGCGCGTAGTGCCCGGCACAATGAAATGCTCGACGCCCGCCCGCCTGGCCGCATCGATCACCGCCTCGCGGTCGGGGTCGAAGGCGGCAAAGTCCAGGTGGCAGTGGGCGTCAATCAGCATGCTCGCCTCCTTGTCGCCGGTTATCGGACAGTCGGCGTACAGGGCCTAGTGCTCGCGAGTGGGCTGGAAGCGGATATCCGGCCACCGCTCCTGGATCATCTGCAGATTAACGCGGGTCGGCGCGATATAGGTCAGGTAGCCGCCGCCATCGATGGCCAGATTGGTGCTTGCCTTGCGCTTGAACTCCTCGAGCATTTTAGCGTCTTCGCAATACACCCAGCGGGCCGTCTGCACATTGACGCCTTCGTAAAGGCAGTCAACCTTGTATTCCTCTTTCAGGCGATGGGCCACGACATCAAACTGCAGCGTTCCCACCGCACCCAGAATCAGGTCGTTATTATCGATCGGCATGAAGACCTGGGTAGCGCCCTCTTCTGACAGCTGCTGCAAACCTTTCTGCAGCGCCTTCATCTTCAGCGGATCCTTGAGCCGCACACGCTTGAAAAGTTCTGGCGCAAAGTGCGGAATCCCGGTGAAGCGCATATCCTCACCCACGGTAAAGGTATCGCCAATCTGGATGGTCCCGTGGTTGTGCAGACCAATAATGTCGCCAGGCCAGGCTTCTTCGACCTGGGAACGGTCGGACGCCATGAAGGTCAGCGCATCGGCAATCTTGACGTCCTTGCCAATACGCACGTGGCGCATTTTCATGTTTTTGTCGTACTTGCCCGAACACACCCGCAGAAATGCAATGCGGTCGCGATGGTTGGGATCCATGTTGGCCTGGATCTTGAACACAAAGCCGGTAAAGCGCGGGTCGTCGGCGGGCACGTCACGCACATCGGTTTCCCGGGCTTGCGGCGCCGGCGCATACTCGACAAAACCGTCCATCATCTCACGGACGCCGAAATTGCCCATCGCCGTACCGAAATAGACCGGCGTCAACGCACCGCAGCGATAGGCCTCGAGGTCAAACTGATGCGAAGCCCCTCGCACCAGCTCGACTTCCATGCGCAGCTCTTCGGCCTGCTCTTCACCCAGGATTTCGTCGACTTGAGGATTATCCAGCCCTTCGATGCGCTTATCTTCAGGAATGCGGCTGCCCTGGCCCTGGGTATACAGGTGGATCACATCATTGTAGAGATGATAGACCCCGCGGAAATGCCGCCCCATGCCGATGGGCCAGGTCATGGGCGCACACTGGATGTTGAGCACCGTTTCGACCTCGTCCATCACCTCAACGGGGTCACGGATGTCGCGGTCCATCTTGTTGATAAACGTCAGAATCGGCGTGGTACGCAGGCGGCACACTTCCATCAGCTTGATGGTCCGGTCCTCGACGCCCTTGGCGCCGTCGATCACCATCAGGGCAGAGTCGACGGCGGTAAGCGTACGGTAGGTATCTTCTGAAAAGTCCTCGTGACCGGGCGTATCTAGCAGGTTGACGATTCGCCCCCCATAGGGGAACTGCATCACCGAGGTCGTCACCGAGATGCCCCTTTCCTGCTCCATCTTCATCCAGTCCGAGGTAGCATGACGGTCGTTGCGCTTGCTCTTCACCGAGCCTGCCAGCTGGATCGCATTGCCGAACAGGAGCATCTTCTCGGTAATCGTCGTTTTACCGGCATCGGGGTGCGAAATGATCGCGAAGGTTCTTCTAAGCCCGGCTTCCTGGGCTAATTGGGTATCTTTCATCGGGCCTCATCATCAAGGTGTTCCCAGCCGGCCACAGCTGCTTTCCAGTGGCGGCGGCTTAGCGATATGCCATGGGGCGCAATTGTACCTTCGCAGCGCGCATTCAGCCATAAGCGACAGGAGGGGAAGCACGATGCCTGGGCTGATCACACCGATACGGTTTGCCGGCGAAGGCCCATAAAAAAACGCCGGATAAACCGGCGTCTATTTATTACTTCATCCAACTGACAGTGTTGCAGTTAGGCGAACGTGTTGACCTGGGTACCCACGCTACCTTCCTGTGCCAGATCAGACTCGGAACCGGTATCAGCGGAAGCCATTATTTCGTTGACTTGCTGTGCTTGGGTGTCCAATGCCTCCTTGAACACCTGCATTTGCGCTTGCTCGGCGCTTTGCGCTTGGTTCATGGAAAGCGACGTGCTTACTGCATTACTAACGGCTACATCCATAGGATCACCTCAATGTGGTGCGAATGTATGAGTAGCCTAGCAAAGAGTACTAGTGCACGCAAAAAACAGGCATCAAAACCGCTCAGCACGGAATGGCCGCATATCGATAGCGGGCGTTTTACCTTCCATCATGTCGGCCAGCAAATACCCAGTGGCAGGACCCAGCGTAAAGCCTTGGTGACCATGCCCGAATGCCAGCCAGAGCCCCGCATGCCGGGGCGCCGGGCCAATCACCGGCTTCATGTCGGGTAAACAGGGACGTGCGCCTTTCCAGGCAGCGGCATCACGCCGCTCGGCCAGCGGAAAGATCCGCCGCGCGACGTTTTCCGCGTCACTTAGCTGATGCTCATCGGACGGGGATTCAAGGCGGTCCAGTTCGGCCCCGGTCGTCAGCCTTACCCCGGCGTTCATTGGCGCCAGCAAGTACCCCACCTCCGCATCCATCAGCCAATGATGAAGGCGCGACGGCGGCTGCGTCGCATAGTGCATGTGGTAGCCGCGCTTGACGAAGGTTGGGAAATGGTAACCCATGCCTTTCAACCACTCGCCTGCCCAGGGGCCCATCGCCACGACAACATCGTCAGCAGTGATAACCTCGTCGGCGGTCGTGACGCGCCATTGATCTCCCTGTTGCTCCACCGCGCGGATGTCACTCTGCGCAATCCGTCCGCCATTGGCGACAAAAGACGCTGCATAGGCGGCCACCAAGGCGCCGGGGTCTGCCACCGTCCAGGAATCCAGCCAGTGGATCGCCCCAATGATGTCCGCGCCAAGGTCGGGCTCTTTATCCAGCAGACCCGCGCGGTCCAGCACCTGAAACTGCACCGCAAAGCGCTCGCGCGCCTCTTCCGCCTCTTTCACCCGTTTGGCCAGCTTTTCCGGCGTTCGATATATCTCAAGCCAGCCTTGCTGACGAACGAGATGCGCGGCGTTCGCCGCCTCGATCATCGGCGCGTGCGTCTTGAGGCACAGCTGAATGAGCGATGCGTATTCCGGCACAATCTGGGCATAGCGACGCGATGCCGAATGGCGCCAATAGCTGAATAACGGGGACACTGCCTTGAGCATACCAACAGTACGATAGCGAATATCCACGCGTCGATTGGGCAGTACGCTCAAGAGGGTCTTGAGATCACGGGGAAAGGGATATGGCTTTACTGCCTCACGCTGGATAATCCCTGCATTACCAAACGACGTTTCCTGACCTGGCTGGCGACGATCGACCAATGTGACGTGCATGCCACGCTGCTGAAGATGCCAGGCAATGCTGACACCGACCATACCCGCTCCTAGTACTACCGCGTGACGCGACATTGATACCGCCTCCTCTATCAACCCTTCCAAGACACGCAGGCAAGCCAGCGCATTCGCATTCAGTATTTAAAAAATAACACTGAACAAGTACCTTTAATACAGCTTAAAAAGCTGTTTTTGAATACAAAATTAGATTTTTAATCTTTAAAAAGCCATTAAACCGCAAACCTCACTAGTAACGGCATAGCAATTGCTTAGTCTCTTCATGAGTTGGCGTTTGAAATCACCCAACGGCTTAGTTAAGTGCTGGCTTAATCTGCGCCTGACTTTTTTATGCACCAAAATAATGCGCCTGACGCACCATAAAACAACGAGGACATCGCCATGCTTGTAACGCCCGACGCGAGTGCCGAGCTGCTCGATACGCTGTGGGTATTATGGGCGGCCGCACTGGTTTTTGTCATGCAAGCGGGGTTTTTATGCCTGGAAGCGGGCACCACGCGAAGCAAGAACGCCATCAATGTGGCCATGAAGAATATTGCGGATTTCGCCATTGCAGTGAGCACCTTCTGGCTGGTTGGATTTGGCCTGATGTTCGGGCTATCGGAAAGCGGCTGGGTGGGGACTAGCCTGTTTGGCTGGCAGCTCAACGCTACGTCCAGTTGGGTCGTCACGGTGTTTATTTTCCAGGCCATGTTTTGCGCCACCGCCGCCACCATTGTCGCCGGCGCTGTTGCCGAACGAATGCCCTTTGCCGCTTACCTTTGGACCGCTCTCTGGATCGCGCTGCTGATCTACCCGATTTTCGGTCACTGGGCGTGGGGAGGCCTCTTGGAAGGCGACAGCGGCTGGCTGGCATCGCTGGGCTTTGTCGATTTTGCCGGCGCGACCGTGGTCCACAGCGTGGGCGGCTGGGTGGCGCTCGCCGCCGTGTTGACCATCGGCCCCCGCAAAGGACGCTTCAACCAGCATCAACCACCGACCGCTTTCCCCGCCGGCAACCTCCCCCTTGCCATGCTCGGTGCATTGTTGATGATTCTTGGCTGGTTTGGCTTCAATGGCGGCAGTACCCTGGCCGTTAATCACCAGATTCCCGGCGTGCTCGCCAATACCGTGCTGGGGGCCGCCGGCGGTATTCTGTCGGCCATGCTGATGGGCTGGCGGACCCGCGGCTATGCCGACGTGCTGTACGCGATTAACGGCGCCATTGCCGGCCTGGTCGCCGTGACTGCCGGGGCCCACGCAGTGTCGATGTCGGCGGCGCTCAGTCTCGGCGTAGTCAGCGGCATCCTGATGGTCCTGACCAGCGAATGGCTGCTCAGCCGACGCATCGATGACGCCGTCGGCGCCATTCCCGCCCACCTGATTCCCGGCATATGGGGCACCCTTGCCCTTCCCTGGCTGGCCGACCCCGAGGCAATGGGAACGGGCCTTGGCACCCTGGCACAGGCTGGTGTTCAACTGCTGGGTATCACGGTCTGCGGACTTTGGAGCTTCGGGATCGCCTGGTTGCTGTTTCGCATCTCGGGGCGATATTTCCCGCTGCGCGTCAGCGATGAGGCGGAACAGATGGGCCTCAATCTCGCTGAGCACGGCACCCACAATGAGCTAACCCAGCTGCTTGAGCACATGCGCCGCCATGAACAGCAGGGAGACATGCGTCAGCGTATAGAGGCAGACCCGTTCACCGAGGTAGGGGAAATCGCCGCTGGCTACAACCGCGTGGCGGCGGCGCTGGAAAGCGCCATCGGGCATACCCGGGTGATGCTGCATAACCTGCGCGACGGCGTGATCACCTGGCAGGCCGACGGGATGCTGACCAGCCTTAACCCGGGTGCAGAGCAGCTGTTTGGCGTGGACGCCCAGCAACTGATCGGCACCCCGGTCAGCCGGCTGTTTGCCGACCGCGAACTGGCGCCCGGAGATCGCCACGAAATCAAGCTACGCTCAACCTCCCACGAAGTGCGCTACCTGGAAGTGCAGGTCAGCGAAGGCGCCAGCGGGTCGGCATCCGAGCGTTCCGGCATGGTGCGCGACATTACCGAACGCAAGCGTCTGCAGGAGCAGCTCAACCGCGAGCGCGACCTGGCTCGCACCACCCTGGCCTCGATAGGCGATGGGGTAATTACCTGTGACGCCAGCGGCCTGATTACCTTCATGAATAGCGAAGCCCAGCGCCTAACCGGCTGGCGATTAGCTGAGGCCCGGGAAAAACCCATTCAGCATATTTATCGGCTGACCGACGACCTCACCGGCAACCCCCTCAGCAATCCGGCGCGCCAGGCACTGACCCAGCAGCGCCCGATCCACTCAACCGAAGACGGCTGGCTCGAACACCGCGACGGCCAGCGCACGCCCATCCAGCACAGCGCGGCCCCCATTCGCTCGCGCAGCGGCATTACGCTGGGGGCCGTGGCCGTCTTTCAGGATGTCAGCGTCACCCGCCAACTCGCCGACCAGCTCAACTACCAGGCAAGCCACGATAATCTGACCGGTCTGATGAATCGCCGGGCGTTCGAGACCACGCTCAGCCGACTGCTCGAGACTAATGAGGGTGATCACGTGCTGTGCTACCTGGACCTTGATCAATTCAAGATCGTCAACGATACCTGCGGGCACCTCGCCGGGGATGAGCTATTGCGCCAGGTAGCCGTCAAGCTGCAGGTTTATGTCCGCACCAGCGATACGGTCGCGCGGCTCGGGGGCGACGAATTCGCCTTACTGCTGCCCAACTGCCCCCTGGATCAGGCCAAACAGATTGCCGACGCCCTGCGCCGCGACATCGAGAACTATCGCTTTGCCTGGCAGGAGCACACCTTTGGTATTGGCGTCAGCATTGGCCTGGTGACGCTGAGCGATCATCATATGCAGCTGAGCGATGCGCTGCACGCTGCCGATGCGGCCTGCTACACCGCTAAAGAGGCTGGCCGCAACCGCCTGCACTGCTACCAAGCCAATGACCATACGCTGCTCGAACGCCACGGCGAGCTGCGATGGGTGCAGCGGTTACAGAATGCCCTGGACAATGACCACTTCCGCCTGTTCGCTCAGCCCATCGAGGCGGTTTGCGCGCAACGGCCAGGCTATCAGGAAATACTCTTACGCCTTGAGGAAGACGGCACCCTGGTGACCCCCGGCAGTTTTTTGCCGGCCGCCGAGCGCTATCACTTCATGCCGCGGATTGACCGCTGGGTGATACGCAATACGCTTGCCTGGCTATCGGATACGACCCGATCGTCACCGCATACAGCCTGGGGTTGCTGGGGGATCAACCTGTCGGGAGCGTCACTGTCGGATGGCGACTTCTGCCAGGACCTGATCGCACAGGTAAAACAGGCCCGGCTGGCGCCAGGCAGCCTATGCTTTGAAATTACCGAAAGTGCCGCCATTGCCCAGCTTTCAAGCGTCAAGGAGCTGATTAACACCTTGAGAGAACTGGGCTGCCGTTTCGCCCTGGATGACTTTGGCACCGGGCTGTCTTCTTTCAGCTACTTGAAACAACTACCCGTGGACTACCTGAAAATCGACGGCCATTTTATCCGCCAGGTCCATGAAGACCCCATTGACCGGGCAATGGTCGAAGCCATTCACGCAGTGGGCAAAACGCTCAACATCGAAACGATAGCCGAGTTCGTCGAGACACAGCAGACGCTCGATACGTTAAAAGAGATGGGTATCGACTACGCACAAGGCTTTTTGCTGGGGCATCCGGTTCCGCTCACGCAAGCCGCCGGACGACCCGTAAAGGTCATGCCACGCTGACGGGCAAGCAAATAGATGAGTGCTTCAGTAAACCAATATAGACAGAGGGGTATGGATAAACGCTGAGAGGGATAATAACGGGTACAAATAAAGGTTAATGGGGTGGATGATGGGGATCGAACCCACGACCACCGGAGCCACAATCCGGGGCTCTACCACTGAGCTACATCCACCATAACCTGGAGAGAAAACTGCTGACGCGTGCTGCTGTGTCACTGGGGTGGATGATGGGGATCGAACCCACGACCACCGGAGCCACAATCCGGGGCTCTACCACTGAGCTACATCCACCATTGACAAGCACGCTGTTGAGAACTTCCTTGCAAACTTCTCAAGTACTTTCAAAATACTGCATAGAAACGTCGAGGTCATTCGCTACTGGCACAAATGGCGCGCCCAGCAGGATTCGAACCTGCAACCTACGGCTTAGAAGGCCGTTGCTCTATCCGGTTGAGCTATGGGCGCACATGGAAATATCTGTAACCGCAGACTTCAATGAGCACTTGACCACAACCATCGCCTGGAAAAGCAAGTTACCTTTCGCGTTAGACGTGGTCGGGGTGGAGGGATTCGAACCCCCGACATCCTGCTCCCAAAGCAGGCGCGCTACCAGACTGCGCTACACCCCGATATTACTCGCCCTAACACTGCCGCATGGCCCGTCTCAAGCGAGGCATATATTACTGTTTTTAATTTTAAAGTCAACCATCAGCAGACAACTTACCCTGGCACTTTGCCTGACTGCCCCATCATGCGAAAATTAGCCATGGCAGACCTTTGGTTAACACCGTCGTCTCTTTGTTCGCCTTCCAACCTCTACGGGGATTTCGCTACATGACCGCCCAACTCATCGATGGCAAAGCTATCGCCGCTAATGTCCGTTCGCATGTTACGCACCAGGTAACAGCCCGCCAGCAGGCTGGCAAACGGGCACCAGGACTTGCGGTTGTGGTGGTAGGCGACGACCCCGCCTCACAGGTCTACGTCAACAACAAGCATCGCGCCTGCGAGCAGGCAGGTATTATCTCATTTCAGCATGCGCTGCCAACCGACACGACCCAGCAGGCCCTGGAAACACTGGTCGACCAGTTGAATGATGACGCCGCTGTCGACGGCATCCTCGTCCAGCTCCCCCTTCCCGATCACCTCGACGCCAACCCGATCCTCGAACGAATCCGCCCTGACAAGGACGTAGATGGCTTTCACCCTTTTAACATTGGCCGGCTTGCCCAGCGTATGCCGGCCCTTCGTCCCTGTACGCCTAAAGGCATCATGACGCTGTTCGAACAGAGCGATATCAAGGTGCGCGGGCTCGACGCTACGGTGGTGGGCGCCTCCAATATCGTGGGCCGACCCATGGCCCTCGAACTGATGCTCGCCGGCGCGACCACTACGGTATGCCATCGCTTTACACAGGACCTGGCCGCCCACGTACGCCGCGCGGACATTGTCGTGGTTGCCGTCGGCAAGCCCGGCGTGGTGAAAGGCGAATGGATCAAACCCGGCGCGGTGGTGATCGATGTAGGCATAAATCGCCAAGAGGACGGCACTTTGAAGGGCGACGTCGACTTTGCTGTCGCCGCGGAACGCGCCAGCTTTATTACGCCGGTCCCAGGCGGCGTCGGACCCATGACGGTCGCCACGCTGCTTGAAAACACCCTCGAAGCCGCCGAACAGCACGATCGCGAAAACCATTAACCGCAACCGCATGCCTCTCCATAACGATAGGAAACCGACCCAGTGAAGCGTATTGGTATTATTGGCGCGATGGCGCAGGAAGTCAGCATTTTGGCCTCCCAGCTCGACAACCCCGAGCGTTACGAACATGCCGGCTTTGTATTTCATCGCGGCACGCGATACGGGCTTGATGTCACCATCTTGCAGTCGGGTATCGGCAAGGTGAATGCCGCCGTCGGCACCGCGCTGCTGCTTGAGCGCCATCAGCCGGATGCCATCATCAATACAGGTTCCGCCGGCGGTATTGCCAGCGACCTGGACATCGGCGATATCATCATTTCAGACGAAGTGCGCCACCACGACGTGGACGCGGTGGTCTTCGGCTACGAGATGGGCCAGGTGCCCGGCATGCCGGCGGCGTACTTGGCCGACGCGTCACTCCGGGATATCGCCCGAGGTGCCATCAAGACACTGGGCGAGGTCAAGGTCCGCGAGGGCCTGATTGCCACCGGCGATGCGTTCATGGCGGACCCTGCACGTGTCGATGCCACCCGCGCCCACTTCCCCAGCATGCTGGCGGTGGAAATGGAAGCCGCCGCGATCGCCCAGACCTGCCACCTTTACCGCTGCCCCTTTGTGGTCATCCGGGCACTCTCCGACATTCCCGGCAGCGGCGACAACCACCTGTCATTCGAGCAGTTCCTTGAAGTAGCCGCCGACCACTCATCGCGAATGGTCGACCAGATGCTACTCACGTTGAGCGCTAGCTAAGCGACCACGCCAGGGTTTCACCGGCCAGCAGCGGAATAATCGACTCGCCGCCCGCATAGGGGTAACCCGCGGGCAGCGTTTGCGGGCGCCGCACCAGGGTAATCGTCTCAGTATTGGCGGGCAGCCCGTAAAAGCGCGGCCCGTTCAGACTGGCAAAGCCTTCCAGCGCCGCCAGCGCGCCGGCCTCTTCAAACGCCGTGGCGTAAAGCTCAATGGCGGCCGGTGCGGTATAGGCACCCGCGCAGCCACAGCTGGACTCCTTGGCGGATTGCGCATGGGGCGCGCTGTCAGTGCCAAGGAAGAACTTCCCGCTGCCGCTGGTAGCCGCCTTGAGTAGCGCCTGGCGATGCTGTTCGCGCTTCAGAATCGGCAGACAGTAGTAATGCGGCCGAATGCCGCCCACCAGCATTTTATTGCGGTTAAACAACAGGTGATGCGCAGTGATCGTGGCGGCCACGTTATCCGGCGCCTGGGCCACAAACTCGGCGGCCTGCTGGGTGGTAATATGCTCGAAAACCACTTTCAGCGTTGGATGACGCGCCAGCAATGGCGTCAGCACACGCTCGATAAATACCGCTTCGCGATCAAAGATATCGATATCGCTGTCGGTGACTTCGCCGTGCATCAGCAACGGCATGCCCGCCTCGGCCAATGCGGCGATCGTGGCGTCGCAGTGTTTGAGGTCGGTGACCCCAGAGTCAGAATTGGTGGTCGCGCCCGCCGGATACAGCTTGAAGGCTTTGACGATACCGCTGTTGACCGCCCGCTCGACTTCCTCGGGTGGCGTGGTATCGGTCAGGTACAGCGTCATCAGTGGTTCGAAGCGACTGCCGGCCGGCAGGGCTTCAAGAATACGCCGATGATAGCCAACCGCCTGCTCCGTCGTAGTGATGGGCGGGGTCAAATTCGGCATAATGATGGCGCGACCCATTTGCGCTGCGGTATGGCCCACCACCGCCTCAAGCGCCTGGCCGTCGCGCAGGTGAAGATGCCAATCGTCCGGCCGAATCAAAGTAATAGCGTCCACGAAAAATCCTGTACGTAGTCAGTAACGTCGTAAGTCACGCGGCAGCTTAAGGTGCACGATCTGCCGCCTCAAAGCGCCAGTATACCGGATACGCCAACGGGTTAAATCGGTCCACAGCCAAGCGGATGTGGCGTATGATAATTCTATTGTTTGGTTCAAGGGTTTTTTGTATGCAGAACGTGCGGCGCTATGCCGATATTATTGCCAGCGTTGAAGGGCTGATATGGCTGGGCCTGGCCTGGTCGATCTCGTTTTCTGCGTATTACGGCAGTACCGAGGCGACGCTGGCCATGCTGCTGATCATTGCCACGCTGGTGTTTTTCAGCTGGGCGCACCGGCCGTTTCGCTACCTGCTGCGCCGCTATCATGTGCGCAAGCGCAGAACCGACATGTGGATTCACCTGCTCGCGCTGCCGCTGCTGATCGCCATGTTCTTCCACATCATGATAGAGGGCTTGTTGGGCAGTGCCTGGCTTCCCCCCAAAATGCTGATGGTCAATATTGTCGCCACCGCCGGGTGGCTGACCTATGTGGTCACGCTATGCATCAAGTTCATGATTCATCGCTTTAAAGCCAACGCCAAATGAGCAGCATACCCACCGAGCTTCCACTGCCGCTATCAACGCCCAACCGCAATCTGGTGCGCTTGACCATCGTGCGCGGCATCACCTGGACCGGCTTTTTAATCGCTATCTTCGTGGGCACCCACTTCCTGGCCTTTGAACTGCCGATCCCCGAAGTGGTGAGCGTCGTGCTGGCCATGGGGCTGCTGAACATCGCCACCTGGTGGCGGCTGGGGCGCCCGCGGGCCGTCGAGCATCTGGAGTATCTACTGCATCTGCTCGCCGACATCCTGGGGCTGACGCTGCTGTTCTATTTTTCCGGCGGCTCTACCAACCCTTTCATCACCTACTACCTGGTACCCATTACCATTGCCGCGGCCACCCTGCCCTGGCGCCACGCCTGGATCATTGCTGCCTGCGCTATGGCGGCCTACAGCTTTCTGATGTTCGATTACCACCCGATCCCCCAGCTCGGCCATATCAACAGCAGCAGCCCCCTGAGCCTGCATATTCTGGGCATGTGGGTGAACTTCGGTATGTCGGCGGGGCTGGTGACATTCTTCATCTACAAGATGGCCCACGCGCTCAGGCGTCGCGATCAGGCCCTGTCGCGCACCCGCGAAGCCGCCCTGCGTAATGAACAGGTACTCGCCGTCGCCACCCAGGCGGCCGGAACGGCTCACGAGCTGGGCACCCCCCTTTCCACCATGGCGGTGTTGCTCAAGGACATGCAGGAAGAGGCCAAGGGCGACCCGGAACGCGAGGAGGACATCACCCTGCTGCGCCAGCAAGTGGATATCTGCAAATCACGCCTACAACATTTGGTCAGTCAGGCGGACCGCCGTCGCATGGCGGAACCTGAGGTACTGGACGCGGAAACATGGCTGACCGGCGTGGTGCAGCGTTGGCTGGTACTGCGGCCGGACGTCAGCCATCGACTGGAAATCGCCGAACGCCGCGGTCGCCCCTGGCTGGCCGTCGATGCCACCCTCGACCAGGCGCTCACCAACCTGCTGAACAACGCCGCAGATGCCAACCCGGAGGGCGTCGTCATCGGGCTGGATTGGCACCCAGAGCATGTCGTGATCGATATTCGCGATCACGGCCCGGGCGTGGCCATGTCCATCGCCGACCAGCTCGGCGATACGTTCATCTCCACTAAAAGCAAAGGGATGGGGATTGGCCTGTTCTTGACCCACGCCACGATCAACCGCTTCGGCGGCGGGGTCAGCCTCTACAACCATCCCGAAGGCGGCACGCTGACCGAAGTCATGCTGCCTCGTGCAGGCGCCGCTTAACCAACGGCATCCATCGATAGCGATTTTTTGAGGTCATCATGCAAACACACAATCAACGGCTGTTGATTATCGACGACGACGAAATGTTCTGTCATGTACTCAGCCGCTCGCTCACCCGGCGTGGCTTTGAGGTGATGGTGGCGCATGATGAGGATCAGGCCATTGCACTGGCCGCCCAGCACCTGCCCGCCATGGCCACGCTTGATTTGAAACTGGAAAATTCCTCGGGGCTCAAGCTATTGCCCGAACTGCTGGCGGTGGTGCCTCACTGTCACGTGGTCGTGCTCACCGGTTATTCGAGCATTGCCACCGCGGTGGAAGCCATCAAGTTGGGCGCGGTGAACTACCTGTGCAAGCCGGTCGATGCCGACGATGTGCTCGCCGCCTTCGATCGCGAAGAAGGCGACCCCAACATTGAAGTCGCCGATAACCCACCCTCCATCAACCGCATTACCTGGGAGCATATCCAAAAGGTATTGCAGGAACACGACGGCAATATATCCGCCACGGCCAGAGCGCTCGGCATGCACCGCCGCACGCTCCAGCGCAAACTCCAGAAGCGCCCCGTGCGCCGCTGAGTTTACCGCTCGCCCCTGGCCCCCACTTCAACGTATTTCAGGTTCAGGTTTAGTGGGCGGTCCAGCCCAGGTCGATGTTCCAGCTTGCGCCGGTGACGGCGCCCGCCGCGTCGGACGTCAGATAAGCCACCAACTGGGCCACCTCGACCGGCTCGATCAGGCGTTTTACCGCGGCGTTCTTGAGCATGATGTTTTCGATGACCTCCTGCTCACCCATGCCGTGGAGCTTGGCTTGATCGGCAATCTGATTGTCAACCAGCGGCGTTTTGACATAGGCCGGGCAGATCGCGTTAGCGGTAATGCCCTGCTCACCGCCTTCCAGCGCCGCCGTTTTGGTCAGACCGATCATGCCATGCTTGGCACTGACATAGGCCGCCTTGCCAGGTGACGCTACCTGCGCATGAATAGAGGCAATATTGACGACCCTTCCCCAGCCCTTTTCACGCATGTGCGGCCATGCCGCCTGGGTCAGCAGGAACGGCGCCGTCAGCATCAAGTCGATGATCTGGCGCCACTTCGCTTCGGGGAAATCTTCGATCGCCGCCACATGCTGAATGCCGGCGTTGTTGACCAGAATATCCACCCCACCAAAACGCTTGACCGCCTCTTCAACGGCGCCTCTACAGGCGTCCGGATCGGTCAGGTCTGCCTGGTAAAACGCCGCGCCCGCCGCTTCGGCAACCGCCTTGCCATCCGGGTTAAAGTCGACCGCCAACACCTGATGGCCCAGCTCACAAAAGTGTTTGACCACTGCTGCGCCAATCCCGCTGGTGGTGCCTGTTACCAAAGCAATACGGGGTGTAACCGCTGATGTCGTCATGGAGTGTCCTTTATGGTTACCAACAATCGCTGCTGGGTTCAGTGTAGTCGATACGCCACCCTACCACGGCGCCCGTGCCCAAAGGCGCACTTGATAACGTGACTCAATACCCTTTTTAGGGTCGCGCTATTGGCTAACGTTCAATAGCTGGTTCACAATGAGCATCCTTTTCGATGCTGGCAAAGGAGTCATGCATGTTTGTGGTCATTTTTGGGCGCTTGTCCTGCCCGTTCTGCGTACGTGCCAAGCAGCTCGCCGAGCAACTGGAAGAGCTGGGTAACATTGAAGGCTATCGCTACGTTGACATGCCGTCTGAAGGCATCACCAAAGACGATATTGCCAAAACCGCCGGCAAGCCCATCCATACGGTCCCCCAGGTTTTCGTTGACCAGCAGCACGTTGGCGGCTTCAGCGAGTTTGACCAGTTCGTCCGCGACCGCCAGTTACTCAGCGCCTGATCCTTCTCCTTAGCCAGCGTTAATCCGCCGTTAAGCTGCGTTGAACCGCTGCATTGCCACTTGCCTATACTGGAAACGATGTAAACCCATACTCCAATGGGCCGACACGTTGGCAAGGAAGGCAGTATGCATCGCGAAGAATTCATACAGCAGCTGTGGCTGGATTATGTTCATACCCACCCGGATTTCGGGGCACTGCGTTTGTGGCCCCTGTCGACACCCGCCGATTACCTGACGCTGGTGACCCTTAATCACGGTCCATTTTCAGCCCAGGCGGTCTCTCAGGCCCTGGCACATATGGGTTATCGACACATTGGCCACTACGCGATGGCCGACAAGGGACTGTTGATCTATCTACTGGCCCCGGCGGATGGCGGCAGTTGGCTGGTGCTTGCAGAGTTGCAGACGGGGACGTTATCAAAACCCTTGCGCGAGGCCTTGATCGACCTCGTCCAGCAGACGCACCCAGCAGACGGTAAAGGCCAAAACCTGCTGTGTCGTGGACGGCCATGGCCGATGCCTTCATGGGCGTTTTATCAACGCCTTGACGCAGCGCACCCGCTAGCGGCCTGGCTGGCGGTGATGGGCCCAAGGCTGCACCACGCCGGCTTTGACTGCGAACAGCTGGGCAATACGCTTGACGCGCTCGACGAACAGCTCTTGCAAAGCGGGCTTGCGCACAAGGCTGGCCGGCAAAACGGCGTATTCGGAGTCTCCAACATGTTGGAACACCGCTTCTATCCCGCCACACCGCAAAAGATGATTTTCAGCCAGGGCGATGAACACAGGCTTTGCCTGGGCGGGCTCGCCATTGTCCAAAAACACCTGGGCAGCAATCACGAACGCGTCGCGGAATTGCTGCTGCCACTGCATGCGCGCTGCGAGATGGCGTAACCGGCATTGACGGTTACGCCAGCTTTATCGCCAGGTGATGGCTTATCGATCACATCTCGACGAAGGTCATTTCGGGGACGTGATCCGGCACCACCAACTTGCCAGCGGTCTTTTCGACGATTTCTTCCACGCTGACGCCGGGCGCCCGCTCCTTGAGGATGAAGGTGCCATCCTTGATCTCGAGATAGGCCAGATCCGTCAGGACGCGGTTGATGCAGCCAGCACCGGTTAGGGGCAAGTTGCACTGCTCGAGCAGCTTGGATTCGCCGTGTTTCGAGGCGTGGGTCATGGTGCAGATGATATTTTCCGCACCGGCCACCAGGTCCATGGCGCCGCCCATGCCTTTGATCAGCTTGCCGGGAATCATCCAGGAGGCGATATTGCCGTTCTGGTCCACCTCAAAAGCACCCAGCACGGTCAGGTCGACGTGGCCGCCGCGAATCATGGCAAAGGATTCCGCCGAAGAAAAGATCGCAGCCCCGGGGCGCGCCGTGACGGTCTGCTTACCGGCGTTGATCATGTCGGGATCCACTTCTTCTTCAGTCGGATAACGCCCCATCCCCAGCAAACCGTTTTCCGACTGCAGCATGACGTCCATGCCGTCGGGAATGTAGTTGGCAACCAGCGTCGGGATGCCGATCCCCAGATTGACGTAAAAGCCATCTTCCAATTCGCGGGCCACACGCTGGGCCATCTGTTCACGTGTCAATGCCATGGTCAGTTCCTCTTGTTGAATCGATTAAAGCCGAACAAACGGGTCGTTGGTAACGCGGCACCTCAGCTGCGCACGGTGCGTTTTTCGATACGTTTCTCAAACGATCCCTGGATGAGTCGGTCGACATAGATACCGGGCGTGTGGATCTGGGCGGGGTCCAGCTCGCCAGGTTCAACGATCTCTTCAACTTCAACGACGGTAATCCTGCCCGCCGTTGCCACCATGGGATTAAAATTCTGCGCCGTGTGGCGGTAGACGACATTACCGTAACGGTCGGCCTTCCAGCCCTTGACGATGGCAAAGTCACCGGTAATGGCCTCTTCGAGAATATGCGGGCGGCCATTGAACTCACGCACTTCCTTGCCTTCCCCGATCGGGGTGCCATACCCGGTCGCGGTATAAAACGCGGGGATACCCGCGCCGCCGGCGCGCATCTTTTCGGCAAGCGTCCCCTGGGGAGTCAGCACCACCTCGATTTCATCGTTGAGCATTTGCTGCTCGAACAGGGCATTTTCACCCACGTAGGACGCCAGGATCTTGCGAATCTGGCGGTCTTCCAGCAGCAACCCCAGACCAAAACCGTCAACGCCACAGTTGTTGGAGACCACCGTGAGGTCTTTGACACCCCGTCGCTTTATCTCGGCGATCAGGTTTTCGGGAATGCCGCACAGACCAAACCCACCGGCCAGCACGGTCATACCACTTTCAATGCCTTCCATCGCTTCCTCGTAGGAAGCAACGCGCTTATCGAATCCTGCCATTGTTATGCCTCGCCTTGTTGTCTTGAACGGTTGTCGATGAACGTTTGTCGGTAATTCGCCAATGTCGCTAAGCCCAAGGTTTGCAAGGGCGACGGCTAACGCGACGCAGAGGCCTGAGTTGCAGTGTTGTGCCAGATGATATATTTGTTAAGTTTGTTTTTTTTATCAATTTATTTATATAACTCATAAAGAGCCATCCATGACCGTCAAGCAATTGCGCGCCTTTCTGGCCGTTGCCCAGACCCTGAGCTTTACCCAGGCCTGCGAACGGCTGCATTTATCGCAGCCCGCCCTCAGTTTAGCTATAAAAGGGCTGGAAGATGCCCTGGGCGGCAAATTACTGCTGCGCAGCACGCGCAGCGTACGCTTGACCCCCGAAGGCGAGTCGCTACTGCCCCTGGCCAAGCACCTGCTGGCCCAGTGGGACAACACCGAAGAACGCCTGCGACAGCGCTTCACCTTGCAGCTGGGCAGGCTAAGCGTCGCCGCGATGCCTGCCTTTGCCTGCAACCTGCTCCCAGCGGCGCTGGTCAGGTTTCGTCAACAATACCCCAAAATCAATGTCACCGTGCACGACGTCATCAACGAGGACGTGACCGATATGGTGCGCTCCCGCCAGGTCGAAATGGGCATCGCCTTTTCGCCGGAAGGCACCGGCACGCTGTCGTTCACCCCTTTGTTCGAAGATCAGTTTGTCGCCGCCGTTCCCCAGGATTCCCCGTTGGCCCAGCAGGCGACGCTGACCTGGGCACAGCTGCTCAGCGAGGATTTCATCACCCTGCAGCGCCCGTCCATGGTGCGCCGGTTGCTCGAGCATGCGCTTTCCAGGCAGCAGATCGACTTGCCGGTCGCCTTTGAAAGCCATCAGTTGTCTACCGTCGGCCGTATGGTGGGGGCAGGCCTCGGGGTCAGCGCGGTGCCGTCGATGTGCCTTCCCCAGATGCAGGCGATGGGCGCCCGCTGCCTGCCTTTGACCGCGCCTTCCATCCCCTGCCGCGTGGGTATTCTGACGCAACAGGAGCTGTCGGTAGCCGCGCATGCGTTGCGCACGGTACTGCTGGAAACGGTACAAGCGCCCTATTTCCCCGAGCATGAGACTGGGCAGGCTTAGCAATATCCTTTAGCATTCATCATTATGCACTTGTTAGCCAAGGAAACGCGGTATGCCGATGTTGAAAGGGGCGGTGAGCGTCACCTTGTTAATCCTGAATACATTGTTCTGGGGAATACCGCTGACGGCGCTCACGCTGCTGAAGCTGGTGACTCCCGCTGGGCGACTCAAAACAACCGTCCAGGAAGGCATTAACCGTGTCGCCCTGAACTGGATAGGCGCTAACCTGTGGTGGATGCGTGGCTGGATAAAACCGCAGTTGAATGCCTCTCTGCCCGACAATCTGCGTCCCGATCAGTGGTGGCTGGTCATTTCCAACCATCGTAGCTGGACCGACATCTTCATGCTGTTGCTGGTACTGCATCGGCGTATCCCTATGCCGCGATTCTTCGTCAAGCGCCAGCTGCTGTGGATACCCGTCGTAGGGCTTGCCTTCTGGGCGCTGGAATTTCCCATCATGCGACGCATCACGCGTGAGCAAATCGCCCAGAACCCCAACCTGGCATCGATTGACCGAGAAGCCACCAAGCGTATGTGCGCACGAGCGCGCAAGGCACCTATCGCCATTTTCAATTTCGTGGAAGGCACCCGTTTCACCCCCCACAAGCATGCCCAACAGCAAAGCCCCTATCGCCACCTGCTGCGACCCAAAGCCGGCGGCGTCGCTCAGGTGCTCAACTTGCTGGGTGACAAACTCGACGGCATCCTTGACGTCACGTTGAGCTACGCCAACCCGAGGCCCAGTTTCTGGGGCTTTCTATGTGGCCAGGAAGCCCCGGTCACCCTACAGGCGCGCATTCTGGACGTACCCGCATGGATGCTGACCGCTGACTATCACGCCGAAACGCAGCACAAGGAACACTTCCACACATGGATCAATGCTCTCTGGCAGGAAAAAGACCGTCAGTTGGATGCTCAGATCGATCACGCTTAGGCCATTGGCTGGGCGCTGTCATGCTGGCCGGCGCGCTGGCAGGCTGCGCCGGCACCCCGCCAACGGCTCAGCGAGTGACGGCGCCCGCCGCGGCGCAGATCAGCGGCAGCTGGGTGGAAATCAAACGCGGCGACACGCTTGGACAGCTGGCCAAACGCGCCAACGTGCCGCTTGAACGGCTGCAGCGTTTCAACCCCGGCGTCAAGGCGCGCCACCTTATCGTTGGCCAACGCCTGCTGTTGCCTACCCAGCAGGAGCGTGCCCCGGCCAGCGGGCCCTATCGCTACCAAATCCGCCCCGGCGACACCTTTTCGAGCCTGGCTCGCCACTTTGGCACCACCCCGTCGCGGCTGCAGAGCGCCAATACCGGGAGCTCGGCAACCTCGTTACGCGTGGGTGAACTGATCAATATTCCGGTTGGTTCAAGCAGCAATACTTCACGTACAGCGAGTTCAGGGGCGCCCGCCAAACAGCCTGCTGCGTCAACGGCCAGCAGTAACGATACGACGCCTCCCGCCTCGGCCAAACAATGGCCCTGGCCGCTGGAAGACTACCGCGTGGTGCGTCGCTTCGGCCCCGACAGCCGGGGCACGCTACAACCCATGCTACTGGCCACGCAGGCCAACGCCCACGCCACCGCCGTTGCCTCTGGTGAGGTCCGTTTCGCGGGCAGCATGCGCCAGCTTGACAAGGTGGTAATCGTTCATCATGCAGATAATATACAGAGCGTCTATGCCCTCTGCGGGGAGCTGACCGTAGAGGAAGGGCAGCAGGTAAGCACTGGTGACCACCTGTGCCAGGTGGGCAAAAGTCGGGCCAGCGAGCGCTACGATTTGCTGTTTGATTTACGCAAAGGCGGCAAACCGATCGACCCCCGCCAGGTGCTCAAGTAATCACGCCCCGCGGCGGCCACCGCGGGGGATGTCCTCTGACTTACGCGTTTAGCCGCGGTAATAGTTGGCCGTCACAAACGGCATTTTGGTGACCGTCATCGGCAGCTGCTTGCCGCGCACTTCGGCGTACACAGTAGTGCCCGGGGTTTCGGCGGCTCGGGTGACGTAGCCCATTGCCACCGGCTTGCCCACGCTCGGCCCAAAGCCGCCGGATGTCACCTGGCCAATCTTATTGCCCGCTTCATCTACCAGTGCGGCGCCCTCGCGCACTGGTGCACGCCCGTCGGCCACCAGGCCAACGCGTTTACGATCATGGTCTTTGACATCCACTTGATGAAGGATCAAGTCGCCGCCGGGGAAGCCACCGGGACGCTCCCCACCGCGACGACGCGGCTTACCGATCGCCCAGATCAAACCCGCTTCGACGGGCGTGGTGGTGGTATCCATGTCGTGGCCATACAGACACAGCCCGGCCTCCAGGCGCAGCGAATCCCGCGCACCAAGCCCGATGGCCTCAACTTCCGGCTCGGCGAGCAAGCGCTCGGCAACGGCTTCCGTGGCATCGGCGGCAATCGATATCTCGAAACCGTCTTCTCCCGTGTAACCGCTCCGACTGATCCATACTTCATGGCCCTCTATCTCAAAGCGGCCATGGCGCATGAAGACAAGCTCGCAGGCCGCTGGGCAAAGCCGCTGCATGACGCTGTGGGCGTGTGGGCCCTGCAGCGCAAGCAAACCACGATCCAGCGGCTCGATGTGACAGCGATGGCCCAGACTGGTCCGCAGATGCGCAATGTCCTGATCTTTGCAGGCCGCATTGACCACCAGGTAAAAATGATCCCCTGCATTGACGATCATCAGGTCATCCAGAATACCGCCCTCGGCACTGGTAAACAGGCCATAGCGCTGCGCGCCTTCTTCAAGGCCTACCAGATCGGCGGGTATCAGGGTTTCAAGCGCCTCTGCAGCGTCTTTCCCGGAGACCACCACCTGCCCCATGTGCGAGACGTCAAACAGGCCACACTGCGTTCGCGTGTGCTCGTGCTCCTTTTTAACGCCCAGCGGAAACTGAACCGGCATGTCATAACCGGCAAAAGGCACCATCTTTGCCCCGAGCCGGCGATGCAGCGCATGCAAGGGGGTATGTTTCAGCTCACTCATTGATCACTCCTATACAAACAAGAGCGGGAAGCCACGCCAGGTGCCTTCCCGTCTCTTCAATCAGCATTGCGAGCGCTTTTCAGCGCTTGGCAGTGACTATTTATCGTGGTCCAGGGCTTCCCCGGGCAAGACCTCTTTACCGTCAAAGTAGTCTTTTGTCAGCTTGAAGACTACCGGCGAAAGCAGGGCCAGGGCAATCAGGTTCGGAATCGCCATCATGGCATTGAAGGTATCCGCCATCAGCCAGATGAAACCCAGCTGTGCCATGGCACCCAGCGGAATCGCCAGCACGAAGAGTACCCGATACAGCATAATGGAGCGCGTACCAAACAGGAACTGGAAGCACTTTTCACCGTAAAACGACCAGCCGAGAATCGTGGTGAAGGCAAACACCGCCAGCGCAATGGCCACGATTTGATTGCCGAAGCCAGGCAGCGCCGCGTCGAAGGAAAGCGCGGTAAGCGAAGCCCCTTCTTCCCCGTCGACCCATACGGTCGAGGTGAGAATTACCAGCGCGGTTATGGTGCAGACCACGATGGTATCGATGAAAGTGCCCAGCATGGCGATCAGCCCCTGACGCACAGGATTTTTGGTTTGCGCCGCAGCATGGGCGATAGGCGCACTACCCAAGCCGGCTTCGTTGGAGAAGATCCCGCGAGCGACACCAAAACGAATGGCTGCCATGACCGCCGCGCCTGCAAAACCGCCGGCGGCCGCAATCGGATTGAAGGCGTAATAGAAAATCAAGCCAAACGCCTCGCCGATCTGGCCGGCGTTGACAATCAACACCAGGATACCGGCGACCACATACGCGATTCCCATCACCGGGACCAGCTTACCGGCCACCTTGGCAATACGCTTGATACCGCCAAGAATGACGGCACCGGCCAGCACCATGATCACCACCCCGGTCAGCCAGGTGGGCACGCCGAAGGTCGAGCTCATTGCGTCGGCGACCGAGTTTGACTGAACGGTATTCCCGATACCGAACGCCGCCACGGCACCGAAAAACGCAAACAGCCCCCCGAGCCACATCCATTTCTTGCCGAGCCCGTTCTTGATGTAGAACATCGGCCCGCCAACGTGGTAGCCGGTACTGTCGGTTTCACGGAAACGAACGGCGAGTACGGCTTCAGCGAACTTGGTGGCCATGCCGACCAGCGCCGTGATCCACATCCAAAACACCGCGCCCGGCCCACCGAGCGCAATGGCCGTGGCCACCCCGGCAATGTTACCCGTGCCGATGGTCGCTGATAACGCCGTCATCAAGGCATCGAAAGGTGAAATCTCACCTTCTTTGTCGGCGCTTTTGTCCTCACCCGGGGTGCCGCTGCGGCCCTGCCACATTAGCTTGAAACCCATGCCGAGCTTTCTAATCGGCATCAGTTTCAAGCCAAGCTGGAGGTAGATCCCCACCCCTAGCAGCAAGATGAGCATCAACGGGCCCCATACCACCCCGTTAATGGCTCCGAAGAGACTGGTTAATGTTTCCACTTGCTACCTCCTTACCCTTGGTCATGGTTTATTTATTCGATATCGATCGGCGTGGCCACTTGCCAACCATCGATTAATTCTGGTCATCAAACACCTGCGTGTCACGAACGATTCGCTCAGCACGTATAGCGCAAGATCGCCATGTTTTACACCATAACTTCGGAGGCATGCTATGCCAATGTCGTGTTAATGCAGCAAATATCGCTATTTTGGCAATTTATTACCACGTCATTCGCATTTTGGATTAAGGCTGACAAAAGACCGCAGCCAAACGACGCCAGGAAGCTTGTTTCCTATTGGAAACGCGTTACCATGCTCGGCTACACGCTCGCCGTTGACCGCGCCCATCGCCAAGCTGAATAACAAGCGCTAACATGGCAGCTCCACATCCGTTTCGTATAGGGATTCATCATGAGCAACCTTCCTGCCAATCTTCGTTACGCTGAGAGCCACGAGTGGGTGCTTGATCATCAAGACGGCACGGTCACTATCGGCATTACCGACCACGCCCAGGCGGCGCTTGGCGACGTGGTATTTGTCGAACTGCCCGAGGTCGGCGCCACACTGACCAAAGGCGATGAATTTGGCGTGATTGAATCGGTCAAGGCCGCCTCGGACCTTTACGCACCGGTCGACGGCGAAGTCATCGACGTCAACGACGCCCTGGAAGACGCCCCCGAGACGGTCAATGACGCGCCTTACGAAGGCGGCTGGATCATGAAGGTCCGTTTAAGCAGCGACAACCTTGACGGCCTACTGGATGCCGATGCCTATCAAGCGACGCTCAGCAGCGACGACTAGCGTTACCGCCTGCCTCCCGGCAGGCGTAACTTTCTGACCAGCACGCTGCCCAGCACGGCTTTCTCATCACGTTCGGAACTCTCTCCATGCCTTTTGAAACTCGCCGTTTAGCCGAACTGGCTGACCACGATGCTTTTATCAAACGTCACAATGGCCCCAGCGCCGACGACGTCTCCACCATGTTAAAAGCGCTCGACCTTCAGCGCATGGATGACCTGATCGAGCAAACCATTCCAGGCGACATCCGCCTGGGCCGGGAACTTGCCCTGGACGACCCCAGAAGCGAAGCCGAAGCACTGGATTACCTAAGCCAGTTGGCACGTCAGAATCGCGTCGCCAAAAGCTATATCGGCCAGGGGTATTACGGCACCCACATGCCGGCGGTCATTCAGCGCAACGTGCTGGAAAATCCCGGCTGGTACACCGCCTACACGCCCTATCAACCGGAAATTTCCCAGGGCCGTCTCGAGGGGCTGCTCAATTTCCAGCAGGTCGTAATGGATTTGACCGGCATGGAGCTGGCCAATGCGTCGCTGCTCGACGAAGCCACCGCGGCCGCCGAGGCCATGTCGTTGTGCAAGCGGGCCAACAAGAAAAGTAAGTCCAATGCGTTTTTCGTCGCCGACGATGTGTTTGCCCAGACCCTGGACGTGGTTCGGACCCGCGCCGACTTCTTCGGCTTTGAGCTGATCACCGGACCGGCGGCCTCGGTTGCCGACCACGACGTCTTTGGCGCGTTATTCCAGTATCCCACCGCCAGCGGCGAGATCAGCGATCTGGCGCCGCTGATCAGTGCGGCGGCTGACCGCTCGATCATGACCTGTGTCGCGACGGATCTGCTTAGCCTGGTACTGCTTAAAGAGCCGGGCGCGTTAGGCGCCGACATCGTGGTCGGTAACTCCCAGCGCTTTGGGGTTCCGATGGGCTTTGGCGGCCCCCACGCTGCCTTTTTTGCCACCTCGGACAAGCTCAAGCGCTCGATTCCCGGGCGCATTATCGGGGTATCCAAGGATAGCCGGGGCAATACGGCACTGCGCATGGCGATGCAGACTCGCGAGCAGCACATCCGCCGCGAAAAAGCCACGTCGAACATCTGTACCGCTCAGGCGCTGCTGGCCAACATTGCCGGTTTTTTTGCCACCTATCACGGCGCAGACGGGCTGCGTAAAATTGCCGGGCGCGTGCATCGTTTGACCACCCTGCTGGCGCAGGGCCTTAAGCAGTCAGGCATTCAGCTGGGCAACGACACCTGGTTCGACACCTTGCGTCTGACCCAGGTGGATGCCGGCAAGATCCACGGCCGCGCCATGACCCACGACATCAACCTGCATTACTTCACCAACGGTGACGTGGGCATCAGCCTGGATGAAACCACTACCGCCCACGATGTTGCCAAACTCTTTGACGTTCTCCTCGGCGATGAGCACGGCCTGTCGGTCGCTGCCCTCGACGAGCAAGTGGTGGCTGAGCGCGCCTCGGGCATTCCCAGCGCTTACCGCCGCGACAGCGATTTCCTGACCCACCCGACCTTCAAGCGCTACCGTAGCGAAACCGAGATGTTGCGCTACCTGAAACGGCTGGAGAACAAGGACCTGTCGCTGGCACACGCCATGATTCCGCTTGGTTCGTGCACCATGAAGCTCAACGCCACCAGCGAAATGATCCCGGTGTCGTGGCCGGCCTTTGCCCATCTCCACCCGTTCGCCCCCCGCGACCAGGCGGCAGGCTATCACCAGATGATCGACGAGCTGGCCGCCTTCCTGGTGGAAGTGACCGGCTACGATCACATTTCGATGCAGCCCAATTCAGGCGCCCAGGGCGAATACGCCGGACTGGTAGCCATTCGTCGGTATCAGAACGCCCAGGGCGAAGGCCATCGCAATGTCTGCCTGATCCCCAGCTCCGCCCACGGTACCAATCCCGCATCGGCAGCCATGGTGCAAATGAAAGTGGTGGTGGTCGAATGCGACGTCAACGGCAATATCGACCTAGCGGACCTGCGCCAGAAGGCAGAGCAGCACAGCGAGCAGCTCTCTGCCATCATGCTCACCTACCCGTCCACGCACGGGGTTTTCGAGACCAGCGTGCGTGAAGCCTGCCAGATCGTTCACGACAACGGCGGTCAGGTGTATATCGACGGCGCGAACATGAACGCCCAGGTCGGGTTGACGCGCCCCGGCGACTTTGGCGGCGACGTGTCGCACCTGAATCTGCACAAGACGTTCTGCATTCCTCACGGCGGCGGCGGCCCCGGCATGGGGCCCATTGGTGTCAAAGCCCACTTGGCGCCGTACGTATCCAACCATGTGGTCACCCCCATCAACGGTGTTAACCCGGAATGCGGCGCCGTGGCGGCCGCCGCCTTTGGCAGCGCTTCGATTCTGCCGATCTCCTGGGCGTACATCAAAATGATGGGTGCGCGCGGACTGCGCGAGGCCACCGAGCTCGCCATCCTCAACGCCAACTACATTGCCAAGCGTCTTGAAGCGGCCTATCCGATTCTTTATCGCGGGGAGAACGGCACGGTGGCTCACGAATGCATCATCGACATTCGCCCGCTCAAGGCGACATCGGGCATCAGTGAAGAAGATATCGCCAAACGCCTGATGGATTACGGCTTCCACGCCCCGACCATGTCGTTCCCGGTGCCGGGTACGCTGATGATCGAACCCACCGAGTCGGAATCGCTGTATGAAATAGACCGTTTCTGCGATGCCATGATCGCTATTCGTGAGGAGATCACGCGTGTCGAACAGGGCGAGTGGCCGCTGGATAATAATCCGCTGGTGAATGCGCCGCATACCCAGGCCGACATCATCGACACTCAATGGGAGCGTCCTTACGCCCGTGAGCTGGGTGCTTTCCCCACCGACGCCGTCAAGGCATCCAAGTATTGGCCGGCCGTCAATCGGGTGGATAACGTCTTTGGTGACCGCCAGCTGATTTGCTCCTGCCCGAGCATCGACGAATACCGCGACGAATAGCGGCTGCTCCACCCATGAAACGCCCTGAGGCCCGCTACCTAAGCGCGACCTCAGGGCGTTTTTTCTTGCACCCGCTGCTGGTGAAAGCCGTTGAGCAGTTTTTCGTATCGCTTGGGAAGCGCAGAATCTCGCCGGCGCAGTAAATACAGCACTTCATTGACCGTGTGGGGCAGGTTAAGCGCCTTCACCTGACGCTGCCACGGCGACGTCTCGAGCACCAGCCGTGACACCACCGTAAACCCCAGCCCCCGGGCGACGGCATCGAGCACCATGCTGACTTCATTGGTGAAGCCCTGATGACGGAAATGCGTCATCGAGCGAAACTCATCGGGATAGTTGGCACGCAACAGCGCGTTGGCATGGTTGATGCCATCGTAATAGTTGAGAAAGCCAATACCCATCAGGTCTGAAAGCGTCCCTTCGACAAAGTCGGCCGGCACCACCAGACACAGCGGTTCCTGGTGCCATACGTGACACTCCAGATCGGGATGATTGACCGCATCGGTGACGATCCCGATGTCATAACGCCCCTCCAGCAGGTCATTCACGATCTCGTGATTGAAGGCAAAGCTGTAGCTGACGGTCAAGCTGGGGTGCCGTTGCTGCTGGCCCAGAATATACGGATAGAACATCAGCCCCACGCTTCCCGGGGACGCAATCCGGCATTCGCCGCTATCCAGCAGGTCATCGTCCAGGGCATGGCGGAACTGCTCATGCTCGGCAAACAGCTTTAACGCATAGTCGTAGGCTCGTCGCCCCGACTCGGTTAACGTAAAACTGCGTCCCCGTCGTTCAAGCAAAGTCTTGTTTAAGTAACGCTCCAGCTTGCGAATGTGCTGGCTCACCCCCGGCTGCGTCATGTCGAGCCGCTGCGCCGTGCGCGTAAAGCTGCCGGTTTCCACCAGGGTGATATACGTTCGGAAGTATTGCGCGTTAAACATGTTGAGCATCATCGGGTTAGCAATCCAATCATCATACCACACTGGCTTGCCGGGCTCTGACGGTGTACCCGTTCGGGGAGCGTGATAGTATGCCGTCAGACCTCACACCGTCAGGAATTGCACCACTAATGACCCAGAACGCTCAATCGCGCGACACCATCTCCAGCATCATCTCGCCTGAAGGCAGCCTTGAAGTTCTCTCTCAACACGAAGTCAATCGACTGCATCGCACCTCAAAGAGCGGGCTGCACGATTTGCTGAGACGTTGTGCGCTGGCCGTGCTTAACTGCGGCAGCCCGACCGACGACAGCCTGGCGATCCTTGAAGCCTATAAAGACTTTGATATCGAAGTACTCCAGCAGGACCGCGGCATCCGCCTGAAGCTGACCCATGCGCCCGCCGAAGCCTTTGTGGACGGACGCATGATTCGCGGTATCCGGGAGCATCTTTCGTCGGTGATTCGCGATATCGTGTATATCTACAACGAAATCCAGCGCCACGACCGCTTTGATCTCACCACCGCCGAAGGCACCACCAACGCGGTGTTCCATATCCTGCGGAAAGCCGGCACGCTCAAACCCGGACGCGATCCTAGCCTGGTGGTTTGCTGGGGCGGCCATTCCATTTCAAGGGAAGAGTACGAATACACCAAGGATGTCGGCTACCATCTGGGCCTGCGTGACCTGGATATTTGCACGGGCTGCGGCCCCGGCGCCATGAAAGGCCCGATGAAAGGCGCCAACGTAGCGCACGCCAAGCAGCGGCGACACGACGGACGCTATCTGGGGATTTCAGAGCCGGGCATCATCGCCGCCGAAGCGCCGAACCCAATCGTCAACGAGCTTGTGGTCATGCCCGACATCGAAAAACGCCTCGAGGCGTTCGTGCGGCTGGGCCACGGCATTATCGTGTTTCCTGGCGGCGTGGGCACAGCGGAAGAAATCCTCTACCTGTTGGGTATCCTGCTACACCCCTCAAACCAAGATATGCCGTTCCCGCTGATTCTGACCGGCCCGGCCGATTCTGCCGCCTACTTTGAAAAGATCGACGAATTTCTGGTGTATACCCTAGGTGAGGACATTCGACGCTTCTATACCATCATCACCGGAGATCCCGTCGCCGTCGCGCGTCAGATGCGCCAAAGCATTGATGAGATCACTGAGTTCCGTCGCACCCACCAAGACGCGTTTTACTACAACTGGCGCCTGACGGTAGCGCGGGACTTTCAGGCGCCTTTCGATCCCACCCACGAAGCTATGCGTGCCCTGGCGCTGCACCGTCAACAGCCTACCCATGAACTTGCCGCCAACTTACGGCGGGCTTTTTCGGGCATTGTCGCCGGCAACGTCAAGGAACAAGGCATTCGTGCCATCGAGGCCAACGGCCCCTTCGTGCTCAATGCCGAGCCCGAGCTGATGCAGCGTCTGGACGAACTGTTGAGCTCCTTTGTCGCGCAAGGGCGGATGAAGCTCGACGGACAGGACTACACACCCTGCTATGTGCTGACGTAATCGTTCGGGCAAATCATCGCCAACCCGCTACACTTGGCAAGGCATGTAATTCATCTCACGGACAGGAGATCATCATGGACATCATTAATCAGCTCAGTGACGGTAAAGCCAAATCGTTCGCCAAACACTGCTTTGAAAGACACACCAGAGATGAGCTTGAAGAGGCCACTAAAGGGGCGCCCGATCAAGCTGAAATGGAGCACTGGGGAATTACCGAAGGCCAGTGGGAGCAAGCGGTTGCCGCTGCGCTCGCCGAGTACCAGACGCAGGGCTGAACACTGGACACCAAGCCCTGGAGGGTTGGGTGGCTCCACTGCCAGAACGTTTATCCATAAAAAACGCCGCGGGCAATAAAGCCACGCGGCGTTTTTTCGTGATGGTCGGAGCGACAGGATTCGAACCTGCGACCTTTGCAACCCCGCAGCCATGAGCTACGCGGGTCGGCAAATAGATCGCTGTCCAAGTCTTCTGTGCAATATAGGCATGCTTCACCATCTCTTTGACCTGGTCATAGGTCATGGACAGGCGCAAAGTGCGCGGGACTTCATTGAGCTTGTCGCTGAAGCCAACAGCCACCGCTGTAGCCTTGGTGCCATCTATTTTGCCAGGTTCACTAAACGCGTCGTCCGCTCCACCAATGTACCAACAACAGAGCGATTGGTAGCGCTGATAATGGGGTCCCCCTTCCAAACTGGCCGAGCATCAGGCGGCTTCATCTCGGAGTGACTCTTTCAACTTGACGTAGCAGCTCGCCCCGGATCCAGTGATATCCAATGCCGTCCTGCATCAGCGGCCCATATTACTTTTTTATTCTTATGTAAGTGTGCTTACGTACAGACAACCTATCCGCCAGCCAACAATGATGGATCTTGTGAAATGTACCGAAATTCAAAAGCCAGACATTCAATACGTACAAAAAACCAGGAGACCACCATGATTAAAGTCACAGCTATTACAATCACTCTCGTCTTTCTGAATGAGTTGCCCATGGCAGCATCTGCATAATCCCCAAATTATGGTCCGCAACAGGGGGAACGTGTTGCCTAAAACCTATTTTCTTGCTCGTTCCAAGTACCAGTTTCTCTTCAGTAGCACGAGTGATGCATCAGAGGCATTTCAAGACGATGGTGCTTAGGCTTATTAAAGTAGGACTTGGTTATAATGTTTAACCTTACAACCTGGAGCCTTCACAGTGGCTGACCAAAATAACGTGATTGTCTTCTATGATGAAAGGATGCTGGCTCATGAACCGGATATTGAGGTGCCCTTCCTGCCGGGGCGAATGGACAAGCGAATCCGCTCACTCCTGTCTGGGATAGGAGTGCCCTGGACGTATCCCGAACATCCCGCCCGGCTCACCGCCATAAAGCACTTGCTGGAACTCGAACCGGTTCCCGGCGTGACCTTCGAGACCGGCAAGCAGGCAACTCGCGATCAGCTAGGGCGCGTCCACACTAACTCATATCTGGACAGCATCTACCAGCTGCGTGGAGAGAACGCTTGGCTGGACGAAGATACCACGGCCGTATCACCCGGCAGTGTCGATGCAGCAGAAGTGGCCGCTGGGACGGCGATTGCCGCTGTACAGGCGGTGGTAGATGGTAGAGCCGAGAGTAGCTTCGCACTGGTAAGGCCACCCGGCCACCATGCTGAACCGGTGCGTGCCCGCGGCTTCTGCCTTTTCAACAACGTGGCGGTGGCTGCAGCTCATGCTCAAGCGGAGCTAGGCTGCGAGCGGGTAATGATCGTCGATTGGGATGCCCATCATGGAAACGGTACCCAGGACATCTTCTCGGCCGACCCGAATGTTCTATTCTTCGATATCCACCGTGCCGCTCCCTTCTATCCCGGCACAGGGAGCCTCGCGGAGGTTGGCATGGGCCTAGGGGATGGCACCATCGTCAATATTCCCCTGCCTGCCGATGCAGACAATGCCGCCTATCTCAAGGCATTCCGAGAGATACTGGTACCGGCGGCCCAGTGGTTCCGCCCCGACCTGATCCTGGTCTCGGCAGGATTCGACCCCCATACCCATGATCTCGCGTTGAATGTCTCCTATGATGGCTTTGCCGCCATGACTGGCATCCTCCAGAGCCTGGCACGCCAGCAATGCGGGGGAAGGTTGGTCTTCGTGCTGGAAGGCGGTTACAACCTGATATCACTGTCGCACGGCGTTAGGTCAGTGCTGCAAGTGCTGACCGGCGACGAACCACCAGAACCCGGCCTGCGAGGTCTTACCGAGGTGGAAGCCGCGCTGGCTTTCCATCACGGCGCCTTCGTTACCAAACCGTAAGCTTAGACTGCTTCCACCGGGCCGGTAAGAACTGGCAATAATGAATGGCATAAGCTAAACGACCTCACCGCTGGTTTATCCACTGAACCACTAGCCAGTCAAGGAGATCACGTACCCAGTAGCCGAATGATCTTCCCTCTCGGCCCAGCATCCGACTCAGCCACCCAGCCTTTATATGTTAAGTAATCCTGTTTTAAGTGAGGCAAACGTGGGGTTATGTACCCCATGGCTGGGTGAAATACCAATATGGAGGAGCATGCGATGGGCATAACACTGAAGAGCATCACCCGCCAGAACTTCGAGGCAGTCATTGCGCTGGAGTTAGCGACTTCACAACGTGACTATGTCGCTAGCAACCTGTACTCCATTGCCGAATCGAGCGTCCATCCAACCTATCAACCACGCGCTATTCATTGCGGCGGGGAAGCGGTCGGCTTTCTCATGTACGAGTCTTTCCACCACGACGGGCACCTGCCTGCCTACAACATCTTTCGGCTCATGGTCGACCGACGCCATCAGGGAAGAGGTATAGGGCACGGAGCCATGCAGTGCGTACTTGACGAGATCAGAGCAAATGGCCCCTTCGAGAGAATATTGATCTGCTATGTGCCAACCAACCAAGTAGCTCGTGACTTCTACTCCAGTCTCGGCTTCCTAGAGACAGGGCAGAGCGAAGTAACCGGCGAGACCATCGCCGAGATCCGGGGGTAACGAGAATCGCATCCTGCATGTCCGACACGTACCGGCGGTCTCAATGACCACGTGCAACACCCGACGTCACCCCATCTTCAGTAGCACCCGGGTTTAGAGTCAGAAATAACTTTAT
>OFET01000125.1_pt1 | contig 106314 bp, 100 predicted proteins | sample 1521211 | NCBI WGS metagenome assembly OFET01 (sample SAMN03766358, study PRJEB24113) | microbial mat metagenome | isolation source: enrichment culture HLUCC-A from microbial mat sample contains cyanobacterium... | reverse complement strand
TCCGCAATCGCTCTCGCAGCTCTCGTCATCTATTGGCTATGAGTCCTGACCCTAGACGCGCATTGGCAGCGGCTGGACGCAGAGGCCGAGGATCGCACCCTGCTGTCCGGCCGCGTCCGGTTGCGGCGCAAGGCCGGGGTGCTGCGCGGCGGGTTCGATGCGCTGTGCCGGTCGCCGCTGGCCGCGCGGCACTACCTCGAACTGGTCGGCGGCGCGCGCGGGCTGATCCTGGAAGCGGTGCCGATCCTGGGGCCGCGCGACGAGGATGCCGCGCGGCGCTTCATCATGCTGATCGACACGGTCTATGACGCGCGCCTGGGCCTGGTGATCGCGGCGGCGGCCGAGCCCGACCGGCTTTATGCCGGGGATGCCTTCGCGGACGAATTCCGCCGCACCGCCAGCCGCCTGCAAGAGATGCGGCGACCGGGCTGGGTCGGCAACGCGGTTTTCAGCTGAAGCCGACGCCGCGCCGGATTTCCGCGATCTCGGGGTCGGCCAGCATCTCGATCAACAGGCGCGCGTCCTCGGGCGCCTCGGCATCGGTCGCGACCGCGGCGCTGTAGACCGTGCTCAGCGCGAATGGGTCGGGCAGCGGGCCGATCAGGGTGACGCCGTCGGTGTTGAGGATCTCGGTCACCTGGGTGCAGCCGATCGGGTTGGCCAGGGGCGATCCGGCCATCTGTGCCATCGCCGTCTGGCCATTGGGAAATTCCTCGATGCGGACCTGGTCGCGGATGCCCAGCCGGTCCAGCATCGCCGCGACATGGATGCCGGCGGTGGCCTTGACCGTATCGGGGCAAAAGATCGCGTCTGCGGCCAGCAGCGCGGCCCCGAGACTGTCGGCATCGCCGATCGACGGGGCCGGGGCGCCCGACTTGACCGCGACGCCTGTGGCGACATCGCCCAGATCGGTGACCGTGTCCCCGCGCAGCTTGCCGGCGGCGACCAGCGCGTCGATCACCGGGCGGGTAAGGATCGCAAGGTCGATGGCTTCGCCGGCCAGGATCCGGTCCTTCATCCCGCCGACGGCGCCGAAATCACCCTGGATCTCGTGCCCGGTCCGGTCCCGAAAGGTGGCCCTCCGGGTGTTGACCAGCCCGTTCGCGGCCCCGCCGCTGAGCAGCCTGAGACTCATCCATCCACTCCTCTGTCCTGGCGTCGTCGCCGTCTCTCATCGCATCTCGCAACCGACATGTCACGGGCATGAACGGCAGATCCGGCTGATCGGGTCATGCGCCGGTCCGGCCGTCGAACCACGCGGCGACCCTTGCGGCGTCCGGAAAGGCCGTCGATGCGCCGACGCTGCCGATCGCATGGGCCGCGGCGCGGCTCGCATGGGCCAGCGCGGTCGCGTCGATCGCGGTGCCGCGCAGCAGGGCCGAACCGACCGCGACCCCTTCGAAGCAATCCCCCGCACCGGTGACATCGACGACATCGACGCGCGTCGCCGGAACATGCACCACCCCGCCTTGCGACCCCAGCAGCGCGCCCTCGGACCCCATGGTCAGAACGACCCGCCCCGCCCCGGTTCCAAGCAGGGCCGTCACCGCCGCGTTGCGGGACAGTCCGGTCAGGTCGCGCGCTTCGGATTCGTTGACGAACAAGGCATCGGCAAAAGGCGTCAGGTCGCCCAGGGCGGGATCGAACGGGGACGGGTTGAGCACAAGGCAAAGACCCCGCTGCCTGGATTCCCGACAGATCGCCGCCGTCACGCCCAGCGCCAGGTTGCCCTGCAGCAGGACCGTGTCGCCGGCGCGGGCCCGGTCCAGAACCGGCATGCACTCCGACATGGTGATACTTGCGGCGCAGGCATTGGTGGTGACAATGACATTGTCGCTCCTGGCCTCGGCAAAGACGATCGAGCGATCGGTCGGCAGGTCGGCCCGATCGAACAGGATCGTGTCCAGGTCTTCGCGCGCCAGCGCCGCGCGAACCCTCTGGCCATGCCAATCCGAGCCCAGGGCGGCGACCAGGGTCGTCCGCACCCCGCAGCGCGCCAGCGCGATGGCCTGGTTCGCACCCTTTCCGCCAAGCCCCGCATGGCCGACCGTGCCGTGCACCGATTCCCCCGCGTCAGGCAGGGACCGCACGACGAAGACCTCGTCGAAGGCGGCGTTGCCGAACACGAAGGCCCGCGGCCGGGTTTCGTCGGGTCCTGTCATTTCGATGTTTCTTTCATCGGCGGTGCCTGTTTTCCGGCCATCGGGCGGCGCGTGCGCGCTGCAGGTGCGATGCGTATTGACCCTTTCGGTGTCGAGGTCTACTAAATCGGTTTAGTAAATCCATTTACCGTAGCCCTTTGAACTTGGAAAGAGGCAAATGCCCGCAAACCTCAAGGATGTCGCCAGGGAAGCAGGGTTGTCCCCTGCGGCGGTGTCGCGCCACCTCAACGGCTCGCTCGACTTGCCGCAGGAAACCCGCGCGCGGATCGAAGAGGCCGTGCAGCGGCTGGGCTACCGGCCGAACCCCCATGCCCGCCGGCTCAGCCTCGGGCGGTCCGACACGATCACGCTGATCGTGCCCGATATCGCCAACCCGTTCTTCGCGGCCCTGGCGGCGACGGTCGAACGGGCCGCGTCGGCGCGCGGAATGATCGTGCAACTGCACGCGACCTCGAACCTCGAATCGCGCGAGATCGCGGTGCTGGAACTGGCGGCCGATCACCGGTCGGACGGGGTGGTGTTCTGCACCAACCGCCGGCCCGGCGCCGCCGTGGCCGAGGCGATCGCCGCCTTGCCCCGGGCGGTCATCGTCGACGAGGCGGTGCCGGGCGCAAGCGCGCCGCAGGTCTTTGCCGACAACGCCCAGGGCGGATACCTGGCGGGGCGCCATCTGGCCGAATGGCGGCATCGCCGGGTCGCCTATCTGGGCGGCGATCCGATGCTGATGTCGACCCGGCAGCGTGCCGAGGGGCTGGAACGCGGCCTGCGCGAGGGCAGCGAGGGGGCCGAGGTCGGAGTGCGCATCCTGTCCGGGCGCCATGACGTCGCCACGGGGCGGGCGCTGGCAACGGCGCTTCTGGACAGCGGCGGCGACGAGACGGCGATTTTCGTCGGCTCGGACGAGATCGCGATCGGAGTGATCGAGACCCTGCGCGCCCGTGGCGTCCGCATCCCGCAGGACATGTCGCTGATCAGCTTCGACGGCGCCCGGGCGCTGCATCTTTATGACCCGCCGATCACGGCGGTGCGCCAGCCCGCCCGGCGGCTGGGCGAACGCGCGGTCGAGCTGCTGCTCGACGGCGATTGGGATGATCGGACCCTGCCGGAGCTGGTGGAATACCTGCCGGTGGAACTGGTCGAAAGAGCGTCGGTCGCGGCGCCGAACACGGCGGAACCCGGATGAGCAGTCAAAACCACCAAACCCGACAGAGGAGACATTCCACATGACGACCCGAATGAAAGCCACGCTGCTGGCGGCCGCGGCCACCCTTGGCCTTGCCGCCGGCTCGGCTGGCGCCGAAACCTTTGCCCTGGTGCAGATCAACCAGCAGGCCCTGTTCTTCAACCAGATGAACGAAGGCGCGACGGCCGCCGCCGAGGCGCAGGGCGACGAATTGGTGATCTTCAACGCCAACAACGACCCCGCCGCGCAGAACAGCGCGATCGAAACCTATATCGCGCAAGGCGTCGACGGCATCGTCGTGGTCGCGATCGACGTCAACGGCATCATGCCGGCGGTGCAGCAGGCGGCCGATGCGGGCATTCCCGTCGTCGCCGTGGATGCCGTCCTGCCCGACGGGCCGCAGGCCGCGCAGGTCGGTGTCGACAACATGGATGCCGGCGGCATGATCGGCGACTATTTCGTCGATTACGTCGAGTCCGATATGGGCGGCAGCGCCACGCTGGGGATCGTCGGCGCGCTGAACTCGGCGATCCAGAACATCCGCCAGGACGGTTTCGAGGCCAGGATCGAAGGCATGGACGGGATCACCGTCGCCGGCGTGGTCGACGGCCAGAACGTGCAGGACATCGCCCTGGCCGCGGCCGAGAACCTGATCACCGCCAACCCGGGCCTCGATGCGATCTACGCCACCGGCGAACCCGCGCTTCTGGGCGCCATCGCCGCCGTCGAAAGCCAGGGCCGGCAGGGGGACATCAAGGTCTTCGGCTGGGACCTGACCGCCCAGGCGATCCGCGGCATCGACCAGGGCTATGTCGAGGCGGTGATCCAGCAGGACCCGGCCGAAATGGGCGCCACCGCGGTCCGCATCCTGGGCGATCTGGCCGGCGGCGGCAGCACCGAGGCGGTGGTTTCGGTGCCGGTCACCATCGTCACCACCGAGAATGTCGACGATTTCCGGAGCATCTTCGAATGACGACACGGCAATCGCAAGACAGGGCGATTGCCGGGCCGGAGGGCGTCCCGCCCTCCGGTTCCGTGTCCGGGGCCGGCGGCGTTCCGCGCATTTCGCTGCGCGGCATCCGCAAGACCTTCGGCTCGATCGAGGCGCTGCGCGGCGTGGATCTCGATGTCTATCCCGGCGAATGCGTCGGGCTGATCGGCGACAACGCCGCCGGCAAGTCGACGCTGACCAAGATCATCTCGGGCACCTATGTACCCGATGCCGGCACCATCGCGGTCGACGGGCAGGAGGTGCGGTTCGCGAACCCCTCCGACGCGCGCGCCCGCAATATCGAAATGGTGTTCCAGGACCTCAGCCTGTGCGACCATATCGACGTGATGGGCAATCTGTTTCTGGGCCGCGAGGTGTCGCGCTGGTCGTTCCTCGACCGCCGCACCATGCGCGACCGGGCCCGGCGGATGCTGGACGATCTGGACATCCGCATCCCCCGGCTGAATGCCCGGGTCGAACAATTGTCCGGTGGCCAGCGCCAGGCCATCGCCATCGCCCGCGCGGCGTCCTTCAACCCGCGTGTCCTGATCATGGACGAACCGACCTCGGCCCTGGCCGTGGCCGAGGTGGAGGCGGTGCTGCGCCTGATCAACGCGGTGAAATCCCGCGGCGTCGCGGTGATCCTGATCACCCACCGGCTGCAGGACCTGTTCGAGGTCTGCGACCGGATCGCGGTCATGTACGAGGGCACCAAGGTGGCCGAGCGCGGCATCGGCGACACCAGCCTGGAAGACCTGGTCAAGCTGATCGTCGGCAAGGGAGCGGCGCTATGAACGTGCAATACACGGAACGCGGCCAGGGCTCGGCGGTGGCCGATTTCCTGTCGGAACACGCCCAGATCCTGTCGATCGCGGGGTTCTTTGCGGTCTGCGTGATCTTCTTTTCGGTCATGACCGAGGCGTTTCTGACCTCGGTCAACCTGCTGAACATCCTGCGCCAGGCCGCCCCGATCCTGGTGGTCGCCGTGGCCATGACCTATGTCATCATCACCGCCGGGATCGACCTGTCGGTCGGATCGCAGGTCGCGCTGATCAATGCCGTGGCGGCGATCGCGCTGGCGGCGGGCTGGTTGCCCTGGCCGCTGGTGGTTCTGGCCATGCTGGCGCTGGGCGCCTTCATCGGGCTGGTGCAGGGCTGGTTCGTCGCCTTTCAGGGCATTCCGGCCTTCATCGTGACGCTGGCGGGGCTGTCGATCCTGCGGGGCCTCGCGCTTTACCTGACCCAGGGCTACTCGATCCCGATCCCCGATCTGCCCGGGTTCCTGGCGCTGGGGCGCGGGCAGCTGGCCGGCGTGCCGGTGCCGGTGGTCGTCGCCGTCGCCATCGCGGTGCTGGGCACGGTCGTGCTGGCGCGTACGGTCTATGGCCGGCGCGTCGTGGCCGTGGGATCGAACCCCGAGGCCGCGCGCCGCGCCGGCATGCCCGCCCGCGGCACCCTCACCTCGGTCTACGTGCTGACCGGCGTGGCCAGCGCCATCGCCGGCCTGCTGATCGCGGCGCGGCTGGGGTCCGGGTCGTCCAACGCGGCGGTGGGGTTCGAATTGCAGGTCATCGCCGCCGTCGTGCTCGGCGGCACATCGCTGTTCGGCGGCCGTGGCTCGATCCTGGGCACGCTGCTGGGCGCGCTGACCATCGCGGTGATCGGCAACGGGCTGATCCTGATGCATATCTCGCCCTTCTTCACCCAGATCGTTACCGGCACCATCATCCTGGTCGCGATCTGGCTGAACACCCGTATCTTCACGGCGAATTTCCGCATCGGCCGGCGAGGGAAATCCTGACCATGGCGCAGATATCCGACATCCCCCGCAACGCGATCCACCAGATCTTCGGCCGCCGCAAGGCGCTGATCGGCATGATCCATTGCCCGCCGCTGCCCGGCGCCCCGCGCTATCGCGGCACCCCGCGCGACGATATCCTGTCGGCCTGCCTGCGCGATGCCGAGCGGCTGGTCGCCGGCGGGATGCACGGGCTTCTGGTCGAAAACCACGGCGATATCCCGTTCTCCAAGCCCGAGGATATCGGGCCCGAAACGGCGGCCTTCCTGGCGGTCATCGCCGACCGGATCGCCCGCGAATTCGACCTGCCGCTGGGGATCAACGTTCTGGCCAATGCCCCGATCCCGGCCTTTGCCGTCGCCGCCGCCTCGGGCGCGTCCTTCATCCGGGTCAACCAATGGGCCAATGCCTATGTCGCCAACGAAGGCTTCATGGAAGGTCGCGCGGCCGAGGCGCTGCGCTATCGGTCCAATCTGCGGGCCGAGGGGATCAGGGTCTTTGCCGACAGCCACGTCAAACACGGCAGTCACGCCATCACCGCCGACCGCAGCATCACCGAACTGACCCGCGATCTGGCCTTTTTCGACGCCGATGCGGTGATCGCGACGGGCAATCGCACCGGCGACAGCGCCGACCTGTCCGAGATCGAGACGATCCGCGACGCCACCCATCTGCCGGTGCTGGTCGGGTCGGGGGTGACGCCGGGCAATGTCGTGCCGATCCTGGAACGGGTCGATGCGGTGATCGTCGCCTCGTCGCTGAAGGACGGCGGGGTCTGGTGGAACCCGGTCGACCCCGACCGCGTCGCCGCCTTCGTGGCGGCCGCGCAGCCCGTGCTGGAGCCGTCATGACAGCGCTGTCCGACCTGATCCTGGAACGCAACGCCGCGGTGCTGAACCGGATGCTCGACCATCCCTTCGTGCAGGCCCTGTCCGCCGGAACGCTGTCGGTCCGGTCCTGGCATCGCTACCTGGTCCATGAAGGCGCCTTCGTCGACACCGCCATCTCGATCTTCGCCTTTGCCACCGCCAAGGCGCCGGACCTGGCCGCGAAACGCCGGTTGATCGGGGTGCAGGATGCCCTGGCCCGAGAGCAGATGCCCTATTTCGAACGATGCTACGCCGAATTGGGCGTCGAGACCGATATCGCGATACCCGCGGCGGTGCGGGATTTCGACGCTGGCATGCTGGAGATCGCCCGTGACGGCGATTTCGCCGACATCGTCACGGCGATGTTCGCGGCCGAATGGATGTACTGGACCTGGTGCAGCGAGGCCGCGATGCGCGACATCCCCGACCCGGATGTCCGCCGCTGGGTCGATCTGCATGTCGATGCGGACTTTGCCGCGCAGGCCCGATGGCTCAAGGACATGATCGACACGGTTGCCGGGCCGGGCGACCTCGACCGGCTGTCGGCCGTCTTTGCCCGGGTGACCGAACTGGAAATCGCCTTCCACGATGCCCCGCTGTCGGAGCCTGCCGATGCATAGAACCCCTTCACCCGATGTGGCCACCGTCACCGGCCCGGTCCCGCGCGCCGCGCTGGGCGTCACGCTGATGCATGAACACATCCTGAACGATTGCACCTGCTGGTGGCGGGGCACCGATCCGGCGTTCACCTCGCCGATCCGCGACCTGCCGGTCAGCGCCGCGATCCTGTCGCGCCTGAAGAACGACCCCTTCGCCTGCCGCGACAATTGCGCCCTGACGGACGAGGCGCTGGCCGTGGCCGAGCTGATGCAGGTCGTCGCCGAGGGCGGGGGAACTGTCGTCGACCCGACCTGCCGCGGCATCGGCCGCGCCCCCGAAGCCTTGACGCGGATCGCGACGGCGACCGGCCTGAACATCGTCATGGGGTCGGGCTATTACCTGCAATCCTCGCATCCGCCGGATCTGGCCGGGATGAGCGCCGAGGACATCGCCGCCGAACTGATCGCCGAACACCGCGACGGCGTCGGCTCCGAGGCCGTCCCGATCGGCCTGATCGGCGAGATCGGCGTCAGCGCCGATTTCACCCCCGACGAACGCAAGAGCCTGCGCGGCGCCGCCATCGCGGCGCTGGAAACCGGCCTGCCGCTGATGATCCACCTGCCGGGCTGGGAACGGCTGGCGCACGAGGTGCTGGACATGGTCGCCGCCGAAGGCCAGCTGCTGGACCGGGTGATCCTGTGTCACATGAACCCGTCCTGGGACGATGGCGATTACCAGCGCGCGCTGGCCGACCGGGGCGCGTTCCTGGAATACGACATGATCGGGATGGACTACTGGTATGACGACCAGCAGGTGCAATGCCCTTCGGACGACGATTGCGCCGCGGCCATCGCCGCGCTGGCCCGGGACGGCTATCTTGACCGGGTGCTGCTGTCGCAGGACGTCTTCCTCAAGATGATGCTCACGCCCCATGGCGGCAACGGCTATGCCCATGTGCAGCGCCATTTCCTGCCGCGCCTGCTGCGCCACGGGTTGGGCGAGGGCGACCTGACCCGCCTGATGGTCGCCAATCCCGCCGCCGCGCTCTGCAGCTTTGTCACATCGGAGGATACATGATGACCAGACTTCTGCTTGTCGGGGAAAGCTGGGTCAGCTCAGCCAGCCATTTCAAGGGCTTCGACCAGTTCGGCAGCGTCACCTTCCATACCGGCGCCGACCGATTCGTGGCCGGAATGGGCAAGGCCGGCATCGAGGTCACCTACATGAAGGCGCATGAGGCGGCCGAAGGCTTTCCCTTCTCGCAGGACGGGCTGGCGGCCTATGACGTCCTGATGCTGTCGGATATCGGGGCCAACACGCTGCTGTTGCCGCCCGATGTCTGGCTGCGCGGGCAGCGCGTCCCGAACCGGCTGAAGCTGATCGAGAGCTGGGTCAGCGGCGGCGGCGGGCTGATCATGATCGGCGGCTACATGACCTTTCAGGGGATCGACGGACGCGGCCGCTGGCATCGGACGCCGGTCGAGCGGGCGCTGCCGGTCGATTGCCTGCCCCATGACGACCGGGTCGAGATGCCCGAGGGCGCGACCCCCGAAACCGTCGCCCCCGACCACCCGGTGCTGGACGGGGTGCCCGCCGACTGGCCCTATCTGCTGGGTGTCAACGAGTTGACCCCGAAACCCGGTGCCGAGGTCATCCTGCGCCTGCCGCAGGACCAGGGCGGACTGCCGCTTCTGGTCACCGGCAGCCACGGCAAGGGCCGAACACTCGCCTGGGCCTCGGACATGAGCGAACATTGGCTGCCGACGCCGTTCCTGGACTGGCCCGGCTATGACCGGCTGTTCGCCAACATGGTCCGGTGGGCCGCCGGGGCCGGATAGCGCGCGAACGCTGTGTTTCCGGCCCCGGGGGTCGCCGGCCGGCCGGGCGCTGCGCTAGACAGGCCGGGTGTCAATCGTGCGGGGGCCGCTCATGCGCCGTCTGTTGTTTTTCGGGGCGCTGGTCGCCCTGCTTTCCACTGCCGTCGCGGCGCAGGATCGCCAGACCCTGGGTTGGGGGCGGTTGCTGAGCAATGACGTGCTGGGCGATGGCAAGGACCGCTGGCGGACCTCGTCCTACATGCTGTCGCTGGTGCGGGGGCCGGACTGGACCGGCGCGCGCCCCGAAACCCCCGGCGCGATCCTGGAATACCGTCTGCGGGCCGAGATCATCGCCCCGCGCTACCTGACCGGGCCGGGTTCGGATGATCGCGCCTTCGTCGGGGCCCTGTCGGCCGGGCTGCACAGCCATTGGCGCCAGGGCGGGTGGGAGATGTCGCTCGGGCTCGATCTTGTGGCGCTGGGCCCGCAGACCGGGCTCGACGAGTTGCAAAGCGGGTTTCACGACCTGTTCGACGTGGCCGGGGCCTCGGAGTTCGTGATCGCCAACCAGGCGGCGGACGGGCTGTTCCCGACCGCCCTGGCCGAGGCGGCCTGGCCCGTCACGCTTGCCCCGTCGGCGTCCCTGCGCCCCTTCATCGAGGGCCAGATCGGGGTCGAGGACCTGGTGCGGGTCGGCGCCGACCTGCTGATCGGCGAGGCCGGGCAGGGCGCGCTCAAGCTGCGCGACCCGGTGACCGGCCATCTGCTGCATGCGGTGATGCAGGATGAACGCGGCTGGTCCCTGGCCCTGGGGGCCGACATCGCCGCGATCGGCGACAGCGCCTATTTCCCGGCCGAATTCGGCACCCAGGCCAGCCGCACGCGCTGGCGCGTGCGGGCCGGCGGGCATTGGCAGGACGGCGCACGGACAAGTGCCTTTTACGGGCTGACCTGGCTGTCGCCGGAATTCGACGGCCAGCCCGAGGGCCAGCTCGTCGGGTCGGTGAAGCTCAATTTCAACTTCTGACGGAAAAGGTTACCGCCCGCTCTTGAAGTGACTTGATCGGTGCGAATCACCTCTGTTAACGATTTGGGCAAGATCCCGCGCAGCCAAGGACGCGGGGCGCAGATTGAGGCAGAGGTCAGAGATGAGATCGGGCGTGCAAGGCACGTTCGTCATCTCCTGGTCGCAGACGGAACTGGACGGGCTGTGGGCCGCGCCGCTGGAACATCTCAGCGTCGGCACCGCGTGGTCCTGGACCGGAGAGGCCGTCCGCGTGGACGGGCCGGCGGGGGTGATCCCGCTGGGGCAGGCGACCGGAGAGGCGGATCTGAGGAAACGTGCCGCCCGCGGCGTGCGTCGGCTGCTGAGGGCGGTGGAACTGGACACGACCCGGCTGGACGAGGTCGAGCCGGACGACAGCCTGTTCGACATGGCCTTCACCGTCACCGACGGGCGCGACACCTGGACCGTGACGCTGGTCGAGGGCGACCGGCCCGGGGCGCGGCTGTGCCTGTTCGTCGGCGACCTGCCGCCGCGGCATGTCGATCTTTGGGTGGTCAACCACACCGTCAGCCTGGGCCGGCGCGACCAGAATGCCGATGCGCCGGGCGGGGTGATCTGTTTCACGCCGGGCACGGTGATCCGGACCGAGGACGGCGCCAAGCCGGTCGAAGCGATCCGCGAAGGCGACCGTATCCAGACCAAGGACAACGGCTGCGAGCCGGTTCTGTGGACCGGGCGGCGGCGGATGACCGGGGCGCGGCTTCATGCGATGCCGCATCTTTCGCCGGTGCGGCTGCGCGCCGGGGCGCTCGAGGCCGGGGTGCCCGATGCGGGATTGCTGGTGTCACCCGATCACCGCATCCTGTTGCGCGGCGCCCGGGCGCGGGCGCTGTTCTGCACCGAAGAGGTCCTGGTGGCGGCGCGCGACCTGGTCGATGACCGCACCATCACCATCGACCGGTCCCTGCGCGAGGTGACCTATATTCACCTGCTGTTGCCGCATCACCAAGTGGTCTTTGCCAACGGGGTCGAAACCGAAAGCTATCACCCGGCCTCGGCCGGGCTCGAGACGCTGCGGGCCGAAGACCGCGCGCGACTGTTCGGGGAATTGCCCGAGATCCGGGACGATCCCACGCTGTACGGCAGCTATGCCCGGCGTGTGCTGTCGGCCAGCGAGGCGACGATCCTGCGCGCGGCCTGAGCGGGCAGAGCCCCTGGCCGGAGGCTTCTAGCCGCGGCCGGTGATGCGGTTGACGTGACCCATCTTGCGGCCCGGCCGCGCCTCGGTCTTGCCATACAGATGCAGGGCCGCACCGGTGCGCGCGATCTCGGGCACAAGGTCGATATCGTCGCCGATCAGGTTTTCCATCACCACGTCGCAATGCCGCGTCCCGTCGCCCAGCGGCCAGCCGGCGATGGCGCGGACATGTTGTTCGAACTGGTCGATGACACAGCCGGTCTGGGTCCAATGCCCGGAATTATGCACCCGCGGCGCGAATTCATTCACCACCAGCCCGTGCTCGGTCACGAACAGCTCGACCCCGATCACGCCCACGTAGTCGAGCGCGTTCAGGATCTGCGCCGCGATCAGCACCGCGTCGCTGCGCTGGGCCGCACTCAGCCTTGCGGGCACGGTGGTGGTGCGCAGGATGCCGTCGGCATGGACATTTTCGCCCGGGTCGAAACAGGCCACGGCCCCGTCCAGCCCGCGCGCCCCGATCACCGAGACTTCGCGCTCGAAGGCCACGAACCCTTCGAGGATCGCCGGCGCCCCGGCCAGCGTGGTCAGTGCCGCCTCGGCGTGGTCCGGGTCGGTCAGGCGGGTCTGGCCCTTGCCGTCATAGCCCAGTCGGCGGGTCTTGAGGATCGCCGGAAGGCCGATCTGGTCGATCGCAAGCGACAGGTCGTCGGCATCGTTCACGGCCGAAAACGGCGCCGTGGTCAGCCCCAGCCGGGTCAGGAAGTTCTTTTCGGTCAGCCGGTCCTGGGACATCGCCAGCGCCTCGCGCCCCGGGCGGATCGGGCGGATCGCCTCGATCAGGTCCAGCGCCTCGGCCGGCACGTTCTCGAATTCATAGGTCACCACGTCGACCTCTTCGGCGAAGGCGCGCAGGGCCTCGGTATCGTCATAGGGGGCGGTGGTCAGCGCATGGGCGACATCGGCCGCAGGCGGCGCGGCGCCCGGTTCGAAGACATGGGTCCGGAACCCCAGCCGGGCGGCGGCGACCGACAGCATCCGGCCCAGCTGGCCACCGCCGAGGATGCCGATCACGGCACCGGGGGCGAGCGGCTCAGTCATCGATCGGCTCCTGCGGGATCGAGGTCGACAGCGCCGCGCGCCAGGCCTCGAGCCGCTCTGCCAGGGCCGGATCGGACAGGGCCAGGATCGCGGCCGCCATCAGCCCGGCATTGGCCGCACCGGCGGCGCCGATCGCCATGGTGGCCACGGGAAACCCGCGCGGCATCTGGACGATCGAATACAGGCTGTCGACCCCGTTCAGGGCCCGGGTCTGGACCGGAACGCCGATCACCGGCAGCCGTGTCTTGGAGGCCATCATGCCCGGCAGATGCGCAGCACCGCCCGCGCCGGCGATGATCACCTGCAGCCCGCGCCCGGCGGCCTCGCGGCCATAGGCCCACAGCCGGTCGGGCGTGCGATGGGCACTGACGATGCGGGCCTCATGGGCCACGCCCAGCTCGTCCAGCATCTGGCCCGCTTCGCGCATCGTGGCCCAGTCCGATTGCGAACCCATGATGATACCGACCTTCGGCGTGGTCATGATCCGGCCCTCCTGCCGCCCTCGAAAGGCGCACTATAGCGGCGCCGCGGCGCGGCGCAATCAGGCGATGATGTCGGGGGTGATCCGGTCCTCGAGCGCGGCGATCCTGTCCTTGAGCTGCAGCTTCTGCTTCTTCAGCCGGCGCAGCGTCAGCATGTCGGCGCGGCCCTGATCCTCGAGCGCGCGGATCGCTTCGTCCAGGTCGCGGTGTTCGCGTTTCAACACTTCGAGTTCCACCCGCAGCACTTCGAGCTGTTCCATCCGGGCCGAGCTGTTCATGCGAAACCTCCCAGTTGATCCGCGCTGGCAGAGGATACGCGCAAACCGCGCCGCCGCATAGGCCCGACGCACTTGCAACCGGCGCGGTCGGTGCCCATATTTTCGGGGAACGGGGTCGCCGGATCCGGGGCCCTGCATGGTGTCGCTTGAACAAAGGGCATGACAGATGACCAAACTGACGCTGGGAACCCATCCGTTCCTGCTTGGCTTCGAACAGCTGGAACGGCTGGCCGAGCGCGCGGCGAAGACCGGCAATGACGGGTATCCGCCCTACAATATCGAACAGACGTCGGGAACCTCCTACCGGATCACCCTGGCCGTGGCCGGGTTTTCCGAGGACGACCTGTCGATCACGCTGGAGGACAACCAGCTGGTGATCCGCGGCAAGCAGACCGATGATACCGACGGGCGCACCTTTCTGCATCGCGGGATCGCGGCCCGGCAGTTCCAGAAATCCTTCGTGCTGGCCGATGGTGTCGATGTCGGCGAGGCGAGGATCGAGAACGGCCTGCTGCATGTCGACCTGAGCCGCAAGGTGCCGCAAAGCGTCGTTCAAACCATCAAGATCCGGAGGAGCTGAGATGAACGCCACGTTCGATCTGTCCGCCCTGGGCGAACGGGTGGTCTATGTCAAACCCGTCGCCGTGGCCGACCTTCCGCAGGAGATCCGCGAAAAGGCCGGCCCGGTCGAAACCCTGTTCGCGGTCCATGATTCCGATGGCCAGCAGCTTGCCCTGGTGGCGAACCGCGCCCTGGCCTTCCTGCTGGCGCGCCAGCACGACATGACGCCGGTCACGGTGCACTGAACGTCCCGCGCCGGCCGGGCTGGCCATTGCCGGCGATCTGCGGCAAGGCTGCGCCATGGCGAAACGCAAGAGCTTCAGGCTGAACGGGCACGAGGTTGCCCCGGGAACCCGGCAGACCGTCGAACTGCCGGTCAGCCTGCTGTCCGATCACACCCCGGTCAACCTGTCGGTGCGGGTGCTGCACGGCGCGCGCAAGGGTCCGACCCTGTTCGTCAGCGCCGCGGTCCACGGCGACGAGGTGATGGGGGTCGAGATCTGCCGCCGCCTGCTGCAATCGCCGCTGCTGGAGCGGCTGCGCGGCACGCTGCTGGTGGTGCCCATCGTCAACACCTTCGGATTTCACAACCGCTCGCGCTATCTGCCGGACCGGCGCGACCTGAACCGGTCGTTCCCGGGCTATGCGCGCGGCTCGCTGGCCTCGCGGCTGGCCGAGATCTTTCTCGACACGGTGGTCAAGCGCTGTGACCTGGGCATCGACCTGCATTCGGCGGCGGTGCATCGCACCAACCTGCCCCAGGTGCGGATCACGCCGGGCAACGAACGGCTGGTGCGCCTGGCCGAGGCGTTCGGCGCGCCGGTGGTGCTGACCTCGCCGCTGCGCGAAGGCTCGCTCAGGGCCGAGGCGCGCAAGGCCGGCATCGACGTGCTGCTGTTCGAGGCGGGCGAAGGGCTGCGCTTCGACGAGATGGCCGCCCGGGTCGGCGTCATGGGCATCCTGCGGATCCTGCGCGAAATGGAGATGCTGCCGGCCAAGGGCATCGCCAAACCCCGCGCACGGCCGCTGTTTTCCAGCCAGTCCAGCTGGGTGCGCGCGCCCGCGGGCGGGCTGTTGCGGTCGTTCCGCGGCGATGGCGACGTGGTGCGCGACGGCGACGTGATCGCCGCCGTCACCGACCCGTTCGGAGAGGTCGAAACCGAGGTCGTCGCCCCCAGCGCCGGCATCATCATTGGCCGCGCGGTTCTGCCGGTGGTCAATGAAGGCGATGCATTGTTCCACCTGGCTGAAGCGCCCCATGCCAGGGCCGCCGATACGGTGGGCGAACTGGCCAGCCAGCTGGAAACCTCGCCCCTGTTCGACGAGGACGAGATCATCTAGGTCGCGACGCGTTTCCCGTGGCGACATGCAAAAGGGGCGGCGCATCGCACCGCCCCGTCCGACCATCGCAGCGGTGGTCTATTCCGCCGCGATCAGCCCCATGCTTTCCAGCTTGAGCAGCACCTGGTGGGCGCAGTTGTCGACGTCCACATTCTCGGTCTCGACCCGCAATTCGGGGGTTTCGGGCACGTCGTAAGGGTCGGAAATCCCGGTGAATTCCTTGATCTTTCCCTCGCGCGCCAGCTTGTAGAGCCCCTTGCGGTCGCGGCGTTCGCATTCCTCGATCGTGGTCGCCACATGGACTTCGACGAAGGCGCCGTATTGCTCGATCTCTTCGCGCACGGCGCGGCGGGTGGTGGCATAGGGCGCGATCGGGGCGCAGATGGCGATGCCGCCGTTCTTGGTGATCTCGGAGGCGACATAACCGATGCGGCGGATGTTCAGATCGCGGTGTTCCTTGGAAAAGCCCAGCTCGCTCGACAGGTTCTTGCGCACGATGTCGCCATCGAGCAGCGTCACCGGCCGCCCGCCCATCTCCATCAGCTTGACCATGAGCGCGTTGGCGATGGTCGACTTGCCCGACCCGGAGAAGCCGGTGAAGAACACGGTGAAGCCCTGCTTGGACCGCGGCGGCCGGGTGCGGCGCAGTTCGGCCACCACCTCGGGGAACGAAAACCATTCGGGAATTTCCAGCCCCTCGGCCAGGCGGCGGCGCAGTTCGGTGCCCGAGATGTTCAGGATCGTCACCTTGTCCTTGTCGGCGATCTCGTCCGCCGGTTCGTATTGGGCGCGTTCCTGGACATAGACCATGTGCTTGAAATCGACCATTTCGCAGCCGATTTCCGACTGGTTGTCGCGATACAGGTCCTGGGCGTCATAGGGGCCGTAGAAATCCGCGCCCTGGCTGTTCTTGCCCGGGCCGGCATGGTCGCGGCCGACGATGAAATGGGTGCAGCCGTGATTGGCGCGGATCAGGCCGTGCCAGACCGCCTCGCGCGGGCCGGCCATGCGCATGGCCAGGTTCAGCAGCGACATGGTGGTGGTGGATGCCGGGTATTTGTCCAGAACCGCCTCGTAGCAGCGCACCCGGGTGAAGTGATCGACGTCGCCGGGCTTGGTCAGGCCGACGATCGGGTGGATCAACAGGTTGGCCTGGGCTTCCTTGGCGGCGCGGAAGGTCAGCTCCTGATGCGCGCGGTGCAGCGGGTTGCGGGTCTGGAAGGCCACCACCTTGCGCCAGCCCAGCTTGCGGAACAGGGCGCGCAATTCGTTCGGCGTGTCGCGACGCCCCCGGAAATCGTAATGCACCGGCTGCTGGATGCCGGTGATCGGGCCGCCCAGATAGACCGCGCCGGCGGTGTTGTGCAGATAGTTCACCGCCGGGTGGGCATCGTCATCGGCGCCAAAGACCTTTTCGGCCTCGCGGGCCTTGTTCGGCACCCATTTGTCGGTGACGGTCATGGTCGCCAGGATCACGCCTTCCTGGTCGCGCAGGGCGATATCCTGGCCGATCTCGATCCTGTCGGCGAAATCCTCGCGCACATCCAGGGTGATCGGCATCGGCCAGAGGCTGCCATCGGCCAGCCGCATGTTTTCGACGACGCCGGTGTAATCCTCTTCGCCCAGGAACCCCTTGAGCGGGCTGAACCCGCCGTTCATCAGCAGTTCAAGGTCGCAGATCTGGCGCGGGGTCAGGTCATGGCTGACCAGGTCGGCGGCCTCGACCTTGAGCTTCTGGGCGCTCTCGTAGGAAACATAGAGCTCGGGGATCGGGTTCAGGTTCGGAGAATACATGGAACGGCTCGCGAAAAAGTCTGGGGTTTCTGCTCGCGCGGTGCGTAGACCCGGATTGTGGCAAAAGTCCAGCGGCGCAACGGGAAAATCGCGCATCCGAGCCGAATTACCCGGTTTGCCGTGGAGTTGTTTTAGATTTCACTTGTTTTGAAAGCGGTCCTCGTGTTCGCGTGCCCCTGCAACACAAGCAGCACAGGTCGTTTGTGGGCGCCGCGACCTGCCCTTGCGTCAGGGCGTGGCCTTGGCAAGGCCTGCTGTGCCTCGTGACCTTCGGCCGCCATTCGCCAGCGGAACGTCCTTGAGCACAATCGAGAGCACGACGCCAATGGCCAAGCAGATCGGCACCTGGACTAAAAAGAACCCCAGATAGATTGCGCTGTTTTCGCTGAGTCCGGTCAACAGGGCGAACAGGCCGAAAAACTTGATCGTGACGGAGTGACTGCAAAAAACAACGAAGATGTGCCGTTCGAGTCGGTTGATGGAGGCAATGAAGCGCGGACCCAGCCGGTAGATAGAGGCGCCGATCCGCCACATCAGCAAGGTCATTGCCAAGCGGGGCAGATGGGCGCGCAGCACCGTTTCGGTGTGGAACGCTAGCAGCGGATCTGCGAGGAACCGTTTAACAACCTCGCTCATGACGAGGACGGCCAGGACCAATGTCCAGCGCGGAACCCAGTTAGATGCGCCGTAGAGCGCGATCAGCATGCCCGCGATGTAGAAGCTGCCGATCTGGTTGCGAAAAAGGATGAAGCCGTCGCCGTCATGTTCGTTGAACAGGAACAGGCCGAGCAACGCGAGAGCCAGGATCTGGCTCCGGCGAAACACGAAGATGGCGGCTAGGCCGATGATCGACATGATGAAGATGTCGCGTAGGAAATGCAGGGGCGAGTTCGCCGGCGCGCCAAAGACCCCGAACAGAGCGTTCAGCCACTCTACCAGCGTCGTCGGCACCTCCTCGTCGCGCCCCAGGACCAGGCGCGCTGCGAAAGTCAAAAGGATGATCGGCACCGACCAGAACACGATCGGCGGCACTAGAGTGTAGGCCTTCTTCGCGGCGATCTTGAGATAGGCGGTCTTCCCAGACACCGACTGGGCGAGCAGAATGCCAGAGAAGATGCTGAGAAGGGGTACCGAGGCGCGGCCGAAATAGTCGACGACGATCGTGTAGAAGACGTGGTGAAGGTCGGGCACGTCGGCGGCGAGGATGCGCTCCGATCCGGGCCAGATATGGACCGTCATCATGAACAGGATGCAAATCACCCGGGCGTTCCGGATGGTCTGGGACGTGTCCTCGGAGAGCGGAACAACGTGCAGTGGGTCGTTTGGCTGAACAGACATGGCGTTCCCTTCCCTGGTCACCGAACGTTCTGTGCCCCTCGCCGCTCGACCGGCGTCGCGCCTATTCTGCGGCGATCTCCACGTCGTCGCCTTGCTCGGCCAGCCAGCGTTCGGCCTCCAGCGCGGCCATGCAGCCCATGCCGGCGCTGGTCACCGCCTGGCGGTATTTGTGATCGGTCAGATCGCCGGCGGCGAAAATGCCGGGGATGGAGGTTTCGGTGCTGTCGGGCCGGGTCACGACATAGCCGCCCATATGGGTTTCCAGCACGTCCCTGACCAGTTCGTTGGCCGGGGCATGGCCGATGGCGATGAAGACGCCCTTGGCGGGAATATCCGTGACCGCGCCGGTCTTCACATGCTTGACCTTGACCCCTTCGACGCCCAGCGGGTTGTCGGTGCCATAGACCTCGTCCAGCTGGTGATCCCACAGGATTTCCACCTTGGGGTTCTTGAACAGACGGTCCTGCAGGATCTTTTCGGAGCGCAGAGCGTCCCGACGATGGACCAGCGTGACCTTGGAGGCGAAATTGGTCAGGAACAGCGCCTCTTCGACCGCCGTGTTGCCGCCGCCGATCACCACGATCTCCTGGCCGCGATAGAAGAACCCGTCGCAGGTCGCGCAGGCGGAAACGCCGAAGCCCTTGAACTTTTCCTCGCTCGGCAGGCCCAGCCATTTCGCGCGCGCGCCGGTGGCCAGGATGATCGCGTCGGCGACATAGACCGTGCCGCTGTCGGATCGGGCCGTGAAGGGGCGTTTTTCGAAATCGATCGCGGTGATGATGTCGGTGATCACCTCGCAGCCCATCGCCTTGGCATGGGCTTCCATGTTGACCATCAGCTCGGGGCCCTGGATTTCCGTGTGGCCGGGCCAGTTCTCCACCTCGGTGGTGGTGGTCAGCTGCCCGCCGGGTTCCATCCCCTGGACCAGGATCGGCTCCAGCATGGCGCGGGCGGCATAGACACCGGCGGTATACCCGGCCGGGCCGGAGCCGACGATCAGGACTTTGGTGCGGCGGGTCTCGGCCATGGTGGGCTCCTGTTGCGACGGGTTGCGCCCATATAAGCCCAGTGACCGCCGCTGAGAAGGGGGCGGTCCGATTGCAGGCGATTCCGCAATGATCTTGCGCGACTGCGAAACATTATTGCGCTCGCGCCTGCTGCGGCGTAGTGTTCGCGAAATTTCCGAGGGGAGCGCGGCAATGCCCGGGGCACGTCTGGACGAAATCGACCGCAAGATCCTGCAGGAATTGCAGGATGACGGCCGGATGACCAATGTCGAACTGGCCCGGCGCGTGGGAATTTCGGCCCCGCCCTGCCTGCGCCGGGTCCGCACGCTCGAGGAGCAGGGATTCATCCGCGGCTACCACGCCGATGTGGATGCGCGCGAACTGGGCTTCGAAGTGCAGGTCTTTGCCATGGTCGGGCTGCAGAGCCAGGCGGAAAAGGACCTGTCGGCCTTCGAGGCACGCTGCCGCGACTGGCCCCTGGTCCGCGAATGCCACATGCTGAACGGCGAGGTCGATTTCATCCTGAAATGCGTGGCCCCCGACCTGCGCAGTTTCCAGATTTTCCTGACCGAGGAACTGACCGCTGCCGACAATGTCGCCAGCGTCAAGACCTCGCTGGTGATCCGGGGGGCCAAGGATGAACCCGGTGTGCCGTTCGACGTTCTCGAAGCCAGGCTGGCGCGCGAGGCCTGAGCGCGTACAAGGATTTTATATAAAATCCTTGCGCCCGGCGGCGCCGGCAGCGGGTCAGGCGACGTTGAACAGGTCGATATCCGACAGCGACAGGCGCGGCAGGGCGAGCGGGCCGAAATCCCCCAGCCCGGACACATGCGGGAACAGCGACAGGTAAAGCGTCAGCATCTCACCCTGCAGGTTGGTTTCCATCCGGCCGCCGGGGTTCATCGTGTCGATCTCGACCCCGTTGGCGGTGATCCGGTGATGGCCGGCAAAGCCCAGTTGGAACACCTGGACCGGACTTTGCGGCGTGACCTCGATCACGCTCACGCCGTCGATGAAGTCGCGGGCCGGCACGAAGGCCGCATCATGGCCGGTGACCGTATGGATCACCGGGGCGCGGTGATGCAGCCGGGCGCCGGGGCCAAGCAGCAGGTCGGGCATCGGCCGCCCGATGCCCAGCGCGTCGGCGGCGATCCGGGTCAGGGTTCCGGCCGCGTCCTGTTGTCCGGCGACAGCCGGGACGACGGTGATCGAACCGCGCCACAGCAAGGTCTGGAACCCGGCATCGACGGTTCTGACCCGGTCGCCGGGCAACAGGTCCTCGATCGCCATCATACCCTTTTCGGTGGGCAGAAGGGTGCCGCGGGCCATGGCAGAGAATGCGGTTTCAAAGGCGGGTATGGCCGGGGCCAGACGCTGGGTTTCGCCGATATCCCCGTTGGGAAGCAGGTGGACGGCCTCATAGCGGCGCATGAGAGGCTGGCTGCGCCGAGGCCGTCCGTCTGTTCGAGCGGTCCGGTCGAACTCGGACCGGGAGGAAACATTTTGCGCCGAGAGGCGGTTGGCGCGAAACGGGAGACTGGTCATGCGAACACCTGTTTTGGGTCCACATCTGCCGGCCCCCACCGACAACAAACGGGAATTGAACTTGCCCCGAATGTGGCGCCAAGGATGCGTCGCTGTCAAAATTCCCCGCACATTGGCCCGTGTCGTGGCGTCAATCGCCGGATGCCTCGGTGGATTGTTCGCGGCGCAAGGACAGCGCTGCCACATTCCGATTCGAGCCCAACGAAAAAGGACCGCCGGAGAGAGACGGCGGCCCAGTTCGAGGGAATGAAATGCGGGGGGGTGGGATCAGGCGGCGGGTCGCGCCGTCCGTGTGCCGGTCGTGCGCAGCTGGTCCACGGCACGGCGGCTGGCGATGAAGGCTTGCCGCCGCAGGCCGCGTTCCCAGGGCATGCGGACCGTGCACGCCTCGGCCTCGGCGAGGATCCCGTTCATCCAGCGTGTCTTGATCTTCATGGTCTGTCCTCTGACTGCTCGTGGCTGTTTCGCCATTGCCCTCAGGATCGCGATCGAAAACGGCATGACTTTGGCCTTGCGCGCATTCGTCGAAAGTTTTTTGTTCAGCGACCGGCGACAATCTTGGCGTTCGTGCCGGAATTGACCAGCGGTGCGGGGCGCCTTTGTTTCAAGGCCCGATGGCGATGCCGGCAACAATCCCGCTCTGATCGGGCGGATTGTTTCGTCGCGAAATCGGGCGAAACCATGGCGCCCGGTGTCGCGGTTCCGCCGTGTTCACAGGCAGATCGCGGAAATCAGCCGTCCGTAATCGGCTTCGCGGGCATGGGTGCTGCGGCGAAAGGAATAGAATCGCTCCGGGTCGGCATAGGTGCAGTGCCGGGTCCATTCGGCATGGCCGATCCCGGCCGCGCGCAGCCGGTGCAGACCGAAGGCGGGCAGGTCGAACTGCATCCGGTCGCCGGTGCCGCCGGCAAAGAACCGGGCATGGGTCGGATCCTCGGCCAGGAAATCGTCCAGGAATTCCGGGCCGACCTCGTAGGCGCGCTGGCTGATCGTCGGGCCGATCACCGCGGCGATGTCGGCACGTCGGGCGCCCAGCGCTTCCATCGCCTCCAGCACCGTCTCGAGGATCCCGGCCAGCGCGCCGCGCCAGCCCGCATGGGCGGCGCCGATCACCCCGGCGGTGCGGTCGGCCAGCAGGACCGGCTGGCAATCGGCGGTCAGCACCGTCAGCGCCAGGCCGGGCCGGTCGGTGACCAGGCCGTCGGCGCGGGCGCCGCCATCCTCGGGGCCGGTCACGGTGACCACATCGGCCGAATGCACCTGATGCGCGCCGATCAGGGCCTCCGGCGCGACACCCATCGCAGCGGCCACGCGTTCGCGGTTGATCGTCACCGCCTCGTGCTGGTCGGAACTGCCGAAGCCGCAATTGAGCCCGGCGAACACCCCCGACGAGGCCCCGCCGCGACGGGTGAAAAAGCCGTGGCGGATCGGTGTCAGGGCTGCACAGGTGATGATGTCGAGCGTCATGGCTCCAGTCCGGGTGGCGGGGTGGCGCCGGGCGGGTAAAGGCCCAGCACCTTGAACAGGTGACCCATCTCGGCCGGATGGGTCAAGCGGCGATGGGCCGCGACATGGGCATCCAGCCGCGCACCGGTCAGCCCGTTCGCCAGGGCGCGGGCCCGTTCGGTGATGCCGAGCCGCTCCAGCACCAGCCCCTGGGTGGCCAGCCGCGTATGCGCGGCAGGGGCGGCGGCACGGGCGAGCGCTTCGAAATCGACATGGGCCGTGAGGTCCGCGGTGCCGGGGGCGGCGAAAGGATCGGCCGGGGCATGGCCGGCCACCGCCTGGAAGGTATCGCCCTGGCTGCGCCAGTCGCCGTAATCGACGATCAGCGCGGCGCCGCCGTGACGCGCGATCCGGGCGCCGATCGCGGCGGCGATGCCGGGCAGGGCCGGGCAGGTTTCGACGATGTCGCCCGGTACGGTGTCGGCCAGCCGGTGCTCCAGCGCGGCCAGCGGTGCCGGATCGGACAGGGCCGGGGCCAGCGCATCGCCTGTCAGGCCGACCATCACCTCGCGCCAGCCGGCCGGATCGCGCCGGAACTGCCGGATCGGCAGGGCATCGAAGAATTCGTTGGCCAGCAGGAACAGCGGCGCCTCGGGCAGGGCGTCGGCACGGTCCAGATGCGCGGCGTCGGGCAGGCGTTCGGCCTGGATCGCGCGAAGAGAGGCCGAGGCCTCGATGAGCGTGACCTGCGCGGCGGCGGCAAAGCCCGGCACCGAGGATCCGGCGCGCAGCGCATCCGCCATCAGCGTGCCGCGGCCCGGGCCAAGCTCGGCCAGGGTGAACGGCGCCGGCGCCCCCTGGTCGAGCCAGGCCCGGGCCAGCGCCAGGCCCAGCAGTTCGCCGAACATCTGGCTGATTTCGGGCGCCGTCGTGAAATCGCCACCGGCGCCCAGCGGGTCACGGGTGGCGTAATAGCCGTGGTCCGGGTTCAGCAGGCATTCGGCCATGTACTCGGCCAGGCTGATCGGGCCGGTGGCGGCGATCCGCGCGCGCAGACGCTCGCCCAGCGGCGTCATGCGGGCGCGGTGCGGGCCCGGCGCGCCGACCAGATCAACAGCGCCAGGCCGACCAGGATCATCGGCAGCGACAGCACCTGCCCCATGGTCAGCCCGTAGCCGTCGACATGCAGCGCCAGGCCGACCGGGTTGCCCGGAGTGACGAATTGCACGTCGGGCTGGCGGAAGAACTCGACGATGAACCGGGCGCTGCCATAACCGGCCAGGAACAGGCCGGTCAGCGACCAGGGCCGTTGCAGCCAGCCGCGCCCGAAGGCCAGGATCAGCAGGATCGCGCCCAGGATCACCCCCTCCATCCCGGCCTCGTAAAGCTGGCTGGGATGGCGGGCGACCTCGGCCCCGGTATAGAACCACTCTCCCGCCGCCGGGCAGCCCTGCGCGGCCGGGTCGATGCACATCGACGGAAAGATCACGCCCCAGGGCGCGTCGGTGGCGCGGCCGTAAAGCTCGGCATTGATGAAATTCGCGGTCCGGCCCAGCAGCAGCGCCGGCGGGGTGGCCAGCGCCAGCAGGTTGGCCACGTCGCCCAGCCGGGCCTTGTATTTGCGGCAGGTCCACCAGACCGCCAGCACCACGCCCAGGAATCCGCCGTGAAAGGCCATGCCGCCCTGCCAGACCTGGAAGATCTCGAGCGGGTTCTGGATGTAATAGCCGAACTTGTAGAACAGCACATAGCCCAGGCGGCCGCCCAGGATGACGCCCAGGATCACCCAGGTCAGCAGATCCTCGACCTGCGCGGCGTCCAGCGGGGCGCCACGCGGACCCCACAGGCCGGGGCGCCGGACCGCCGCCACGACGATGCGCCAGCCGATCAGGATGCCGACGATATAGGCCAGCGCGTACCAGCGCAGGGCGAAGTCCCGACCGAAGGCCGAGATCGAGAAGATCTCGGGCGAGATGTCGGGAAAGGGGATCGTTGCCAGCATGGGGTCTCATTGGCGCCGGGCCGGCAAAGTGTCAACCGCCGCCCGGCTTGCCCCGGACGCCCGGGCGGCCCATATAGGGGACAGCGTGAGCGGAGACTGACATGCAGAGCCGAAACAAGGTACTCGACGACCTGTCGCAATTGATGACCAATGCCATGGGCGTGGCCCAGGGCGCGCGGGACGAGGCGCAGACGGCGATGAACTCGATGATGGATCGCTGGCTGGCCAAGCGCGATTTCGTCACCCGCGAGGAATTCGACGCGGTTCGTGCCATGGCCCAGAAGGCCCGCGAAGAGAACGCGGCGCTGAAGGCCCGGATCGAGGCGCTGGAAACGGCGCCGCGCGGCAAGAAATAAGCGGAGCGCGCTGGCGCGCGCGCAGGCTTGAGCGCGCCCCCGCGCGCGATCGGCGCCCGTGGCCGGGCGGGTGCCGGGGCCATGGGTCCGTGATCGTGGCAACGGCGGCATGGGCGCGCCGCCCTCCGACCCGGCCCTTGGCCGGGCCTCCCCCCGGGCCGATCGTCGTCCGGGCCTTCCCCCCGGGATAGTTCCGACCCAAAGAGGCGGGGCCTGTCATCGGGCCGACGTGGCGGTGTCATACGCCTGTCGCCTTGGCGTCCGGCGATGTGTTTCTCCACCGATTTTCCCGGTTATCCCCAAGAAAGTGCTTTACAGGCGGCCCTCGGCTCCCCCACGATATGTTGTAGGGGGTGCGTCAACGAACGCCCTTCCTTGAGCAGGCAGCTAGCGCTTGGGGCGATGCCACGACCCTCCGCTAGCGTGACAGGAGGCCACGCCATGGCACTGACCGAGCAGATCCCCGACGCAGACGAGCTTCACCCGATCGACCTGGTCGAACACATCGCCGAGCATCACGACTGGGAATTCGACCGGATCACCGACGACCAGATCGCCATGGCGGTCGAGGGCCAGTGGCGGACCTATTCGATCACCCTGGCCTGGTCGGGCTATGACGAGACGCTGCGGCTGATCTGCACCTTCGAGATGGAGCCGCCCGAGGACCGCCTGCCGGCGCTGTATGATTGCCTGAACCGGGCCAATGACAATTGCTGGGCCGGGGCCTTCACCTACTGGGCCGAGCAGAAGATGATGGTCTATCGGTACGGGCTTGTCCTGGCTGGTGAGCAGATCGCGGGGCCGGATCAGGTGGATACGATGATCCGCGCCGCGGTGCTGTCGGCCGAACGCTATTACCCCGCCTTCCAGCTGGTCTGCTGGGCCGATCGCGACCCGGCCGAGGCGATGGGCATCGCCATCTGCGAGGCCTACGGCACCGCCTGACCGGACCCGCGGGCGCGCCCTTGCCGGCTTGACCCCGGGCGCATCGGTCCGGCTGGTCCACGATGCCTCGGGCGCATCCGGCCTGGTCGGACCCAATGCACAGGCGGGCCTGGTCCCGGCGCTGTGGCGCGCCGGAAGCGCGGGCATCCTTCTTGTCATCCTGCTGGTCCCGGGTCGCCGGTGAAAGCGGTTGCGCCCCGGCGCGCAGGGCCTAGTCTCTGGCGGGACAGCGACAGGGGGAAACATGGACGAGGTGAGCGCGCGCGGATTGGTCCTGCTGGGCTGCGGCAAGATGGGCTCGGCGATGCTGGCGGGCTGGCTGGAAGGCGGCTTGCCGGCCGGCTCGGTCTGGGTGCAGGACCCGAACCCGTCGGACTGGCTGCGCGGCACCGGGGTGCATCTGAACGACGCGATGCCCGACGCGCCGGCCGTGGCGCTGATCGCGGTCAAGCCGCAGATGATGGGCGCGGCGCTGCCGGCGCTGCAGGCGCTGGGCGGCGGCGGGACGCTGTTCGTGTCGGTCGCTGCGGGGACACCGATTTCGGCTTTCGAGGCGGCGCTGGGCGCGGACAGCCCGATCATCCGGGCGATGCCGAACACGCCCGCCGCGGTGGGGCGCGGGATCACCGCGATCATCGGCAATGACGCGACCCGTGCGGCGCATCTGGACCTGGCCGAAGGGCTGCTGCGCGCCGTGGGCCAGGTGGTGCGGCTGGACGATGAAGGCCAGATGGATGCGGTGACGGCGGTCAGCGGCTCGGGCCCGGCCTATGTGTTCCACCTGATCGAAACGCTGGCCGCGGCCGGCGCGGCCGAGGGGTTGCCCGCCGATCTGGCCCTGCACCTGGCGCGGGCGACCGTGGCCGGGGCCGGGGCGCTGGCCGAAGGCGCGGGCGAGGATCCGGGGCAGTTGCGGGTCAACGTGACCTCGCCCGGCGGGACCACGGCGGCCGCCCTGGCCGTGCTGATGGACGAGGACAGCGGTCTTCCGGCGCTGTTGAGGCGCGCGGTGAAAGCGGCGGCACAGCGGTCGCGGGAGCTTGCCCATGGCGGATGAGATCACATTCGACGACTTTCTGAAGGTCGATATCCGGGTCGGCACCGTGACGCGGGCCGAGCCTTTCCCCGAGGCGCGCAAGCCGGCCTTCAAGCTGTGGGTCGATTTCGGGCCCGAGATCGGGGAACGGAAAAGCTCGGCCCAGATCACCGCGCATTACGACCCCGCGGCGCTGGTCGGCCGCCAGGTCATGGCGGTGGTGAATTTCCCGCCCCGGCAGATCGGACCGATGCGGTCCGAGGTGCTGGTGCTGGGCCTGTCCGACGGCGCCGGCGGGATCGTGCTGATCGGGCCGGACCAGGCCGTCGCCAATGGGGAGCGGATGCATTGAGGAGACTTCTGATCACCCGGCAGATCGCCGAACCCGTGATCGCCGCGGCGCGCGCGCGGTTCGATGTCACCCTGGGCCGGGACGCCTTGTCCGAGGACGCGGCGGCGCAGGCGCTGCGGGATTTCGACGCGATCCTGCCGACCCTGGGCGATGCCTTCAGTGCCGGGGCCTTTGCCGCGGCGGGGGTGCCGCGCTGCCGGATGCTGGGCAATTTCGGGGTCGGCTTCAATCATATCGACGTGGAGGCCGCCCGCGCCGCCGGGGTGATGGTGTCGAACACGCCCGATGTGCTGACCGACGCGACGGCGGATATCGGCTGGACCCTGATCCTGGCCACGGCGCGGCGCGCGGGCGAGGGCGAGCGGATGCTGCGGGCCGGGCGCTGGGCCGGGTTCGGGCCGGAGGGCCTGCTGGGCACCCATGTGAGCGGCAAGACCCTGGGCATCGTCGGCATGGGCCGGATCGGCCAGGCGGTGGCGCGGCGCGGGCATTTCGGGTTCGGGATGCCGGTTGTCTATTTCAACCGGTCCGAGAAGGATCCGGATTTTCCGGCCAGGCGGATCGACACGCTGGCGGGGCTGATGGCGGCGGCGGATTTCGTCGTGGTCTGCGTGCCCGGCGGGGCCGGGACTGCGCGGCTGATCGACGCAAAGGCGCTGGCGGCGATGAAGCCGGGCGGGATCTTCGTGAACATCGCGCGCGGCGAGGTGGTGGACGAAGCGGCACTGATCGAGGCGCTGGAAGCCGGGCGGATCCGTGCCGGGCTCGATGTCTACGAGAACGAACCCCAAGTGCCGGCGCGGCTGATCGCCTGCGAGAATGCGGTGCTGCTGCCGCATCTGGGCTCGGCCACGGTCGAAACCCGCGAGGCGATGGGGCGCATGGCGCTGGACAATATCATCGCCTGGGCCGACGGGCGCGACCCGCCGCAGCGGGTCGCCTGAACGGGTTTCCATACCGTCGACATCGACAGATCAGGTTTTGCGCCGCCTCCGGCGTCGCCGGGGTCAGGTCTTGCGCCGCCTTTGGCGTCGCGGGGGGGCGGCGGCCGGGCCTGACGGCCCGCCCGCCGCCGGGGCGCTGCCCCTCTTGGCCTGGCGGCCAATCCACCCCGGAATATTTCCGACCCGAGAAAGCCGTGGCGGGTCAGACCAGCGGGAGCTGGTCGCCCTCGATCGCCGCGCGCCAATGGCGGCGGCACAGGCTGACATAGCTTTCGTTGCCACCGATCTGGACCTGGTCGCCGCCGGTGATCACCCGCCCGTCGGCGGCCATGCGGACCACCATGCTTGCCTTGCGTCCGCAATGGCAGATCGTGCGGACCTCGCGCAGGTCATCGGCGAGCGCCAGCAGGGCGGCGGAGCCGGGAAACAGCTGCCCCATGAAATCGACACGCAGCCCGTAGCACATCGCCGGGATGCCGAGGTCGTCGACCACCCGGGCCAGTTGCCAGACCTGGTCTCGGGACAGGAACTGGGCCTCGTCGACGAAAATGCAGGCGCAGGGGCCGGCGGCCAGCCGGGCCTCGACCTTGCGATAGAGGTCGTCATGCGGGCTGAAGGTGTCGGCCTTGGCGGTGATCCCGATGCGGCTGGCGATCCGGCCCTGGCCGGCGCGGGTGTCGACTTGCGCGGTCAGCAGGTAGGGGTCCATCCCGCGCTCGCGGTAATTGTGCGCGGCCTGCAGCAGCACGGTCGACTTGCCGGCATTCATCGTCGAGTAGTGGAAATGCAGTTTCGCCATGGCGGCAGATGTGCCCTGCCCGGGCCGGATCGACAAGGCCTTTGGGCAGGGCGCATCCGGTCCCCGTGAGTAATGCAGTCGACCTGGAAAACCCGGCGGGCCAGGGGCCGATGCCGGCCTCGAAAGGCTGGCCTCAGGATGGGGTTCGGCCCCTGACCCTACGGCGTGGGGACGCCGTCACTGATAACCGTCAACCCTTCCCAACATCGGGAATGGCCTTTAAGTCTCACGCCAGATGGGGTCGTGATATGGGAAAAGCGAACCGGGTTTCCCCGAGGGGAACCCCCAACGACGCAAAGGGATCGGAATGAGTGAGGCCGGAAGTTATCTGAAGAAGCATACCGAAGCGCTGGTCAAGGATGTCGGCGTCGAACCGGCCTGCGTGCTGACCGGAAAATCGAAGGCGACGTTGGGCCGGTATTATTCCGACGCGCCGGAACATGCGGACCGGTTCATGCCGGTCGATGCGGTGGCCGCGCTGGAGGCCGCGTCGAGCTATCCCCATGTCACCTCGGCCCTGGCCGAGCTCAAGGGGATCACCTTGAGCTTCGAAGCGACGCAGAGGAATGCAACCTCCACCGGCGTGAATTCCGACGTCATCGCGCTGAGCCAGCGTTTCGCCGTGTTGATGGCCGAATACCAGCAATCCATCGAAGACGGGGTGATTTCCGTCAACGAGGCCAAGCGTCTGCTGCGCGAGACTCTGGCCTTGCAGAAGGTGCTGATCGACATGAAGTTGAATCTGGAAGCCGAGGCCGGGTGACGGCGCCGCCGCCGTGATCGGTCCCCGGCCGGGGTCAGGCGCTTTCGACGATCACCGAACCGACCGAATAGCCGGCGCCGAAGGAACAGATCAGGCCCAGGTCGCCCGGGGCCAGGTCGTCGGAATACTTGTCGAAGGCGATGATCGAGCCGGCCGATGAGGTATTCGCGAAATCCTGCAGGATATTGGGTTGCTCGTCCGGTTCCGGGTCGCGGCCCAGCACCTTGCGGCCAATGTAATCGTTCATCGTCTTGTTCGCCTGATGCAGCCAGAGCCGCTTGAGATCGGAGGCTTGCACGCCGGCATCCGCCAGATGCGCGGCGATATGGGCGCTGACCAGCGGCAGCACCTCCTTGAAGACCTTGCGGCCGTTCTGCATGAACCGCATGTCGCGGCGGTCGTCCATCTGGTCATGGGCGGGCCGAAGAAAGCCCATGTTGTTGCGGATATTGTTCGAGAACTGCGTCGCCGCGCGGGTGGATTTCACTTTGAAATACGGGGTTTGCAGGTCACCCTCGTCGCGTTCCAGCAGCACCGCGGTGGCCACGTCGCCAAAGATGAAATGACAGTCGCGGTCGCGCCATTCGAGGTGGCCGGAGGTGATTTCCGGTGAAATCACCAGGGCCTTGCGGATCGACCCGGTGCGGATCATGTCGGCAGCGGTCTGGATCCCGAAAGTGGCGCTGGAACAGGCGACATTCATGTCGAAGGCGAACCCGCCGGCGCCCAGAAGATCTTGAATTTCAACGGAAATCGCGGGGTAGGCGCGTTCGTGGTTGGACGCGGCGCACAGGATGCAGTCGATATCTGCGGGGTCGGTTCCGGCACGGTCGAGGGCGATCCGCGCGGCCTTGATCCCCATTTCGGCCATCAGCGAAGGCGCGTCGTCGGGGCGTGGATCAAGCCGCGGATACATCCGATCGGGGTCAAGAATACCTGATTTATCAACGACATGGCGGTTGTCGATGCCGCTGGACTGAAGGATGAACTCGACCGAGGAATGGGCCTTGGCCTCGAGCGTGCCGGCGGCGATGGCGGCGGCGTTGTCGGCGTTCCATGTGTCGGCATAGGCGTTGAACGCCTGGACAAGCTCTTGATTCGTAATGACATTCTCCGGGGCGTGGACCCCGGTTGCGGTAATCGCGACGTTGAACATGCTTCCTCCAGCTCTGGCCGGCAGCAGAGCCCAGAGGGGCGGATTTGTCCAGCCTGACGGGCCGGAAAGGGCCTGTGGTATCGCGTCGGTGAAACGTCGGTAACGCGTCGGTGCCGGCGCGCGGGCGGGCAACGGCGCCGGATGCGCCCGCATGCCGCGCGTCAGAGGATGCGCAGCCGGCGCAGCCCGTAGATGAACAGCAGCACCAGCGCGACGATCCCGCCGTAGAAGGCGCCCGGTTTGAGGATGAGAAACTCCGGATCGGTCAGGGCGCGTTCGATCAATTCCTGACCCTCGACCGGGCGATGGCGCCACAGGAGCAGCCCGCCGATGATCGTGCCGGCGATCGCCAGCCCGCCTTCCAGAAGGTCGCCGAACCCGGCCCTGTCGTCCCGTGCCATGTGCCGATGCCCCACTCGAATCCCCATTGCGACCGAGGATAGGGCAGGGGTCACGATCAGACCAGCGGCAGAACCGTCCTGCGGCCGGGGATCGAGCGAGAGGCTATTTCTCGGACGGTTTTCCGACACTCCTTAGTGACAGGCCGATCTGGGAAAGGATTCCGAGAACAAGGCCCGCGAGAAGTCCGTAAATAGCCTCATCGATCGCTTCCCCGGTTGTTGAGGCCGCCAGGTATTCCATCGCAAACGCCGAATTCTCGGCAGGTCCATCGGTCGTGGCTGCAATTGCGATTGCTAGTACGAGCCTGACAGCGCTGAGAATGAAGATGAGCCAAGCGACAACATTGCCGGTTCTTGCAAAAAACAACTATTCCTCCGTTCGTCGGATAACTTACCCCTGCAGCGCCCGCACCCGCAGATCGTCCTGGGCCTTGGCCTTCATCGCCAGCGCCGCGGCGTGGGAGCCGGCGGCGGTGGTGTAATAGGGGATCCTGTCGGCGAGCGCGACGGCGCGGATCGAACGGCTGTCCTCGACCGCCGCGGCGCCCTCGGTGGAGTTGAACACCAGCGCGATCTCTGCGTCCTTGAGGTGGTCGACCACGGTGCGGCCGCCTTCGTAGACCTTGTTGACCACCTCGGCCTCGAAGCCCTGATCGGCCAGCCAGGCGGCGGTGCCGCGGGTGGCGCAGATGGTCATGCCCAGATCGGTGACGATCCGGGCGGCCTCGCGCAGCATCTCGGTCTTGTCGTCATCCTTGATCGAAAAGAACACCTTGCCGGCGGTCGGCAGATCCACGCCCGCGCCCATCTGCGCCTTCAGGAAAGCGCGGTCAAAGGAACGGGCCCAGCCCATGACCTCTCCGGTCGAACGCATTTCGGGGCCCAGGATCGTATCGACGCCGGGGAAGCGGTTGAAGGGCATCACCGCTTCCTTCACGCTGAACCAGGGCGTTTTCGGATCGGCGAGCGTGAAGGGATCGCCCAGCGGCAACACGTCCATCGGATCCTCGGCCGGGGCGTAGGCCTCGCGCAGCGGGAAATTCGACAGCGGCTCTCCGGCCATGAGCCGGGCGGCGATGGAGGCGATGGCGCTGTCGGTGGCCTTGGCGACGAAAGGCACGGTGCGCGAGGCGCGGGGGTTGACCTCGATCAGGTAGATGTCGCCCTGCTTGACCGCGAATTGCACGTTCATCAGCCCCTTGACCTTGAGCGCGCGGGCCAGGGCGATGGTCTGGGTCTTGAGCTGGTCGACGATGTCGTCGGGCAGGGAATGGGGCGGAAGGCAGCAGGCGCTGTCGCCGGAATGCACCCCGGCCTCTTCGATATGCTGCATGATGCCGGCGACATGGACATGGTGGCCATCGCACAGCGCGTCGACATCGCATTCGATGGCGCCGGAAAGATAGCTGTCGAGCAGGACGGGCGATCTGCCCGACACCACCACGGCGTCCGAGATGTAGCGTTCCAGCCCGGCCTGGTCGCGGACGATCTCCATCGCGCGGCCGCCCAGCACGTAGGAGGGGCGGATCACCAGGGGAAAGCCGATCTCGGCGGCGATGGCCAGCGCCTCGGCATCCGAAGAGGCGATGCCGTTGCGCGGCTGCTTCAGGCCCAGCTGTTCGACAAGCAGTTGAAACCGTTCGCGGTCCTCGGCCAGGTCGATGGCGTCGGGGGTGGTGCCCAGGATCGGGATGCCGGCCTGTTCCAGCGCATTGGCCAGTTTCAGGGGCGTCTGGCCGCCGAACTGGACGATGACGCCGTGCAGGGTGCCGTTCCGCTGTTCGACCGCCAGGATCTCCATCACATGTTCGAAGGTCAACGGTTCGAAATAGAGCCGGTCGGAGGTGTCGTAATCGGTGCTCACCGTTTCGGGGTTGCAGTTGATCATGATGGTTTCATAGCCCTGGTCGGTCAGGGCGAAACAGGCATGACAGCAGCAATAGTCGAATTCGATCCCCTGGCCGATCCGGTTCGGGCCGCCGCCCAGGATCACCACCTTCTTGCGGTCGCTGGGCCGGGCCTCGCATTCCACCTCGCCCATCATCGGGTGTTCGTAGGTGGAATACATGTAGGGCGTCTGGGCTTCGAATTCGGCCGCACAGGTGTCGATCCGCTTGAACACGGCGGTGACGCCTTCATCGTGGCGGGCCTTGCGGATCTCGGCCTCGTCCAGGTCGGTCAGGGTGGCCAGGCGGGCATCGGTGAAGCCCAGCATCTTGAGCGCGCGCAGCCCCGCGGCATCGCGCGGCAGGCCGTTGGTTTCCACGTCCTGTTCGGCCTCGACGATTTCGCGGATGCGGGCCAGGAACCAGGGGTCGACCCTGGTGATGGCGAAGATGTCGTCGTCGGAAAAGCCCTCGCGCATCGCCTGGGCGACCACGCGCAGACGGTCGGGCGTGGCCTGGGACAGCGCCTTGGTGATCGCGGCGCGGCCCGAGGTCGGGTCGTCGGCGCCGGGAATGGCGATTTCGTCGAACCCGGTCAGGCCGGTTTCCATGCTGGCCAGCGCCTTTTGCACGGATTCGTGAAAGCTGCGGCCGATCGCCATCGCCTCGCCCACGGATTTCATCGCCGTGGTCAGATGCGGTTCGGAGCCGGGGAATTTCTCGAAGGCGAAGCGCGGGATCTTGGTGACGACATAGTCGATGGTCGGCTCGAAACTGGCGGGCGTGACCTTGGTGATGTCGTTGTCCAGCTCATCGAGCGTATAGCCCACGGCCAGCTTGGCGGCGATCTTGGCGATCGGGAACCCGGTCGCCTTGGAAGCCAGCGCCGAGGACCGCGACACACGCGGGTTCATCTCGATCACCACCATGCGGCCGTCTTCGGGGTTCACCGCCCATTGCACGTTGGAGCCGCCGGTCTCGACCCCGATCTCGCGCAGCACGTTGATGCTGTGCGTCCGCATGATCTGGTATTCCTTGTCGGTCAGCGTCAGCGCCGGGGCGACGGTGATGCTGTCGCCGGTATGCACGCCCATCGGGTCGACGTTTTCGATGGAACAGACGATGATCGCGTTGTCCGCCTTGTCGCGGACCACCTCCATCTCGTATTCCTTCCAGCCCAGCAGGGATTCATCGACCAGGATCTGCCCGACCGGAGAGGCATCCATGCCGGTGCGGCAGTAATGGATGTAGTCTTCGCGGTTATAGGCGACGCCGCCGCCGGTGCCGCCCAGCGTATAGGCCGGGCGGATGATCGCCGGCAGGCCGATCTCCTCGAGCGCGTCCAGTGCCAGTTGCACACCGGCATTCAGGTCGGTCTTGCCGTTGACCTTGGGCGCAGTGACGATGGTGGCCTTGGGGTTCTCGATGCCGAGCCGGTCCATCGCCTCGCGGAACAGCTTGCGGTCCTCGGCCATTTCGATGGCCTCGCGCTTGGCGCCGATCATCTCGACCCCGAATTCGTCCAGCACGCCCATATCGGCCAGCGCCAGCGAAGTGTTCAGCCCGGTCTGCCCGCCCATCGTCGGCAGCAGCGCGTCGGGGCGTTCCTTTTCGATGATCTTGGCCACGACTTCGGGGGTGATCGGTTCGATATAGGTGGCATCGGCCAGGCCGGGATCGGTCATGATCGTGGCCGGGTTGGAATTGACCAGGATGACCCGGTAGCCTTCCTCGCGCAGGGCCTTGCAGGCCTGGGCGCCGGAATAGTCGAATTCGCAGGCCTGTCCGATGATGATGGGCCCCGCTCCGATGATCATGATCGACTGGATGTCGGTTCTCTTCGGCATGGTGGCAGACCCCTTCGCAGCGATTCAGACACCCCCGCGATGCCCAAATTGTCGTGGGTTATAGGGATGGGGCGCCGGGGCGCAAGGGGCGAAACCGAAGTGGACGGTGGTGGTGAGGGTCGGGGCGCCGCAGAGGGCCGCGCCCGGCCCCGGGGTGGGCGCAGCCGGACGGGAACACCAAGGTATCGCGACAAAGCATCCATGGCGGTCACGCCGAGGGCGGCATTGCCGATGCGCCCTCCCGGGGGGAGGGTCGGGCGCGGCCCGGGCCGATGGCCCGTGCCTGTCGGGTTGCGCAGTTGCGCCTAGACGTCCGAATACAGATAGTCCCGGGTCAGCGGCACCGCGTCCTTGCAGCGGGCCAGCTGCACCTGGAACACCGCCAGCCGTTCGGCCACGAAGGACAGCTCGGCCGTGGTCAGGTAATAGCGCCAGACCCGGGTGAATTTCTCGTCATACAGGTTGCGGGCCGCGTCGACATTGGCCATGAACCGGTCGTGCCAGTGACGCAGGGTGCGGGCGTAGTGCAGCCGCAGCACCTCGATATCGGCGATCGTCAGTCCGGTCTTTTCCACCGCGGCGAGCATTTCCGACAGGGCCGGCAGATAGCCGCCGGGAAAGATGTAGCGCCGCAGCCAGGTCGAGGTCGCGCGCGGCGCGGTCTGGGTGCCGATCGTGTGGACCAGGGCCACGCCGTCGGGCGTCAGCAGGTCGCGGACCTTGCCGAAATAGTCGCCGTAATGGGCCGCGCCGACATGTTCGAACATGCCCACGGACACGATCCGGTCGAACGGCCCGTCCACGTCGCGGTAATCGGCCAGGCGGATGTCGATCCGGTCGGCCAGCCCGGCCGCTGCGACCCGGCCGCTTGCATGGGCGTGCTGTTCGTCCGACAGGGTCACGCCGACCACCTGCGCGCCATGGTCGCGCGCCAGGGTCAGCGCCATGCCGCCCCAGCCGCAGCCGATATCCAGTACCCGCATCCCCGGCGCCAGGCACAGCTTGCGGGCGATGTGGCGTTTCTTGGCCTCCTGCGCGGCCTCCAGGCTCATCTCCGGGTCGGTGAAATAGGCGCAGGAATATTGCCGGTCGGCGTCCAGGAACAGGTCATACAGCGCGCCCGACAGATCGTAATGGTGCTGCACGTTGGCCCGGGCGCGGGGCAGGGGGTTGCGCTCGGCCCAACGCTGGGCGATCGCCTGAAGCCGGTGCAAGAGCCGGGCCGTCACCGGGTCGTGCCCCGCGACGCGTTGGCGGATCGCCGCGGCCAGGAACCCGCGCAGATCGTCGCCCGCGATGCTCAGGCGCTGGTCCACCCAGGCCTCGCCGAAGGCCATGTCGAGGTCGAACAGCAATTCCCGCGGCAGGGCCGGATCGTGCAGCGTCAGCCGCCAGGGCGTGCCGGGGTCCGGGCCGTAGCGGCGCGTCGTGCCGTCGGCATAGGTGACCTCCAGTGCCCCGTCGCTCCAGAACCCGCGCAGCACGCGGTCGAATGCCGCTGTCCACATCGGACCCTCACGATCCCGTCCCGGTTAATGAAGGTTAACCTATCGGGACACGCCGCGGTTTTCCAGACCGCCTTGACTTCGCCGCCCGCGCGCGGTTTGTCCCCCCGGCAAGCAATCACCACGGCGAGGCAAGCCCATGCACCCCTATCGCAGCCATACCTGTGCCCAGCTGACCCGCGACGATGTGGGCCAGGACGTGCGTCTGTCCGGCTGGGTGCACCGGGTGCGCGACCATGGCGGGGTGCTGTTCATCGACCTGCGCGACCATTTCGGCATCACCCAGGTGATCGCCGATGGCGACAGCCCGGTCTTTGCCGATCTGGAAAAGATCCGCGCCGAATGGTGCATCCGCATCGACGGCAATGTTCTGGCCCGCGACGCGGCGCTGGTGAACCCGGCCCTGCCCACCGGCGAGATCGAGGTCTTCGTGCGCGACCTCGAAGTGCTGGGCGCGGCGGCCGAATTGCCCTTGCAGGTCTTCGGCGACCAGGACTACCCCGAAGAGACGCGGCTGAAATACCGCTATCTCGACCTGCGCCGGGACGAGATGCAGCGCAACATGACCCTGCGCTCGGACGTGGTGGCCGCCATGCGCCGCCGGATGTGGGACCAGGGGTTCCGCGAATACCAGACGCCGATCATCACCGCCTCTTCGCCCGAGGGCGCGCGCGATTTCCTGGTGCCCTCGCGGCTGCATCCGGGCAAGTTCTATGCCCTGCCCCAGGCGCCGCAGCTGTTCAAGCAGCTGATCATGGTGTCGGGCTTCGACCGCTATTTCCAGATCGCGCCCTGTTTCCGCGACGAAGATCCGCGCGCCGATCGCAGCCCGACGGATTTCTACCAGCTGGACATGGAGATGTCCTTTGTCACCCAGCAGGACGTGTTCGACACGATCCAGCCGGTGATCCAGGGCGTGTTCGAGGACTTCGGCGGCGGCCGCAAGGTCGACACGGTCTGGCCGCAGATCTCGTATCGCGACGCGGCCCTGTGGTATGGCACCGACAAGCCCGACCTGCGCAACCCGATCCGGATGCAGGATTGCTCGGACCATTTCCGCGGGTCCGGCTTTGCCATCTTCGCCAAGCTGCTGGAGCAGGACGGCACCGAGGTCCGGGCCATTCCCGCGCCGGGCGGCGGGTCGCGCAAGTTCTGCGACCGGATGAACGCCTTTGCCCAGAAAGAGGGCCTGCCGGGGATGGGATATATCTTCTGGCGCGACGGCGAGGACGGCATGGAAGCCGCCGGCCCGCTGGCCAAGAATATCGGCCCCGAACGGACCGAAGCGATCCGCCAGCAACTGGGCCTGGGCAAGGGCGATGCCGCGTTCTTCCTGGGCGGCAGGCCGGATGCCTTCGAACGGGTCGCGGGCCGCGCGCGCGACGTGATCGGGCTGGAACTGGGCCTGACCGAGACCGATCGCTTCGCCTTCGCCTGGATCGTCGATTTCCCGATGTACGAGGCCGACGCGGACACCGGCCGCGTCGATTTCAGCCACAACCCGTTTTCCATGCCCCAGGGCGGGCTGGCGGCGCTGGAGGGCGATCCGCTGCAGGTGCTGGGCTATCAATACGACCTGGCCTGCAACGGCTATGAACTGGTCTCGGGCGCGATCCGCAACCACAAGCTGGACGTGATGATCAAGGCCTTCGAACTGGCCGGCTATGGCGAGGACGAGGTGCGCAAGCGCTTCGGCGGGCTGGTCAGCGCCTTCCAGTTCGGCGCCCCGCCCCACGGCGGCTGTGCCGCCGGCATCGACCGGATCGTGATGCTGCTGGCCGACGAGGCGAATATCCGCGAGGTCATCATGTTCCCGATGAACCAGCGCGCCGAGGACCTGATGATGGCCGCGCCCTCGGATCCGACCAACGAACAGCTGCGCGAGCTGTCGCTGCGGGTGGTGAAAGAGGACGGCTAGGGCCCGACCCGCCCGACGGACCCGTCACGCGACCGGCCCCCCTGTTCCATCGCCCTGGCCATGAATCCGGCCGGCAGCGATCCGCCGCGCCGGCCTTGGGCGACGACCGCCGCAGTCCGGTCACCGCGGGGCAGGGCGCCGGATCAGGTCGGCGGCCTTTTCGGCAAGGCAATAGGTCGCCGCGACGGTATTGCCCGAGACGACACTCGGCATCACCGAGGCGTCGACGACGCGCAGCCCTGTCGTGCCCCGGACCCGCAGGCTCCGCGGATCGGTGACGGCCATCGGACCGGTGCCCATGGCGCAGGTGCCGACCGGATGGAACAGGGTGCCGACCGTGTCGCGGATGAAGGCGTCGATCGCGGCATCGGCCTGCGCGGCATCGCCGGGGGCCAGTTCCGTTTCCAGGTGCCGGGCGAAGGGGGACTGGCGGATGATGTCGCGGGCGATCCGCACGCCGTCGCGCAGGGTCTTGCAGGCCTCGGGCGTGGTCAGGACATCATAGCGGATCTCGGGCGGGGTCTCGGGGTCGGCGGTCCGCAGGCGCAGGGTGCCGCGGTTTTCGGGGCGCAGCTGGCAGACATGCATCAGGAAACCATGGGTGCCGAACCCCTTGGCGTTCTGGGTGTTGGCCATGCCGGCGCAAAAGAACAGCTGGATATCGGGCCGCCCGTGGCCGGTGGTGGACAGGAACGCCCCGCCTTCGGCCGTGGTCGAGGAAAACAGCCCGCGCCGGCGGACCAGCCAGTCCAGCAGGTGCAAGGCGTTGCGCGGCAGCGCCCGCAGCGATCCGCCATAGGGCGCCAGCGTGCGGGCCTTGTATTCCACCGAGACATCGAGGTGATCCTGCAGGTTCCGGCCCACGCCCGGCAGGTGGTGAACCGGGCCGATCCCCTGGGCGCGCAGGTGGTCGGCATCGCCGATCCCCGACAGCATCAGCAGGTGCGGTGACACGAAGCTGCCGGCGCTCAGGATGACCTCGGCGCCCTGTGTATGGCCCTGGGTTCCGTCGGCATGCCGCCAGTCGACGCCGGTGGCCCGGGCGCCCTGCATGGTGACCCGGGTGACGCGGCGGTCGGGCAGGATCACCAGGTTCGGCCGGTGGCGGATCGGGTCGATATAGGCGCTTTCGGCGGTGACGCGCTGGCCGTTCTTCTGGGTGAAGGTGTAAAAGCCGTAGCCCTCCTGCCGGGCGCCGTTGAAATCGGCGTTGAAGCGGTGCCCGGCCTGCGCGGCGGCCTTCAGGAAGGCATGGGTCAGGGGGTTCACGCTGCGCATATGGGCCAGGGTTATCGGGCCATCGGTGCCGTGCAGGGCCGGGTCGAGCGGCTGGGCCGCCCGCGCGGACCGGGCCGGCAGGTGCCGGTCGGCGGCGGGGTCGCGCAGCGGCACCAGGGTTTCGCATTTGCGGAAATAGGGCAGCAGGTCGTCATAGCCCCAGCCCGGATTGCCGAGGTCGCGCCAATGGTCGAAATCCTCGGGCTGGCCGCGGATCCAGATCTGGCCGTTGACCAGGGTCGACCCGCCGGTGCCCTTGCCCCGCGGCAGGGCGATGCGGCGGCCGCCAAGGCCCGGTTCGGGCTCCGTCTCGAACCATTGCATGAAGCGCGGCCCGCCCAGGAAGGCCAGCGCGGGGGCCATGAAGGTGACCATGCCCAGCGGGATGCGGATGATCGCCTTGCGCGAATTGCGGTCCGGGCCCTGTTCGATCAGCGCGACGCGGGTGGCCGGGTCTTCGGTCAGCCGGTTGGCCAGCACCGCACCCGCCGCACCGGCGCCGACGATGACATGGTCGAAGCCGGCCATGGGGTCAGATGTCCTGGTTCTGGGGCAGGATCACGAGGTCGCGGATGGTCACGTGGGGCGGGCGGGTCAGCATGAACATCACCGCCTCGGCCACGTCCTCGGAGCGGATGCCCTCGTGGGCGGCGACGCGGGCGGCGATCTCGGCCGCGTCCGACATGCCCCAGAGCGGGTTGAGCACCACGCCCGGCGCGATCGCCCCGATGCGGACATTGTGCGGGGCAAGCTGGCGCCGGACGCCGTGGACGAAGGACTGGATCGCGTGTTTGGAGGCGGAATAGACCGGTTCCCACTGGATCGCCTGGTGGCCCGAGACCGAGCTGGTCACGACGATATCGCCCGAGCGGCGCGCGACCATCGCCGGCAGGACCCGGTTGACCAGGCGAAAGACGCTTTTCACGTTGACGTCGAGCAGCGCATCCCAGGCGTCCGGGTCGCCTTCGGCGGCGTCGCCGGGCACGTAGAGCCCGGCATTGGCCAGCAGGATGTCGATCCGGCCAAGGGTCGCGACAGCGGCGCGGGCCAGGCCATCGACGGCGGCGGGATCGGTCAGGTCGGCGGCGTGCCAGGCGGCGTCGTCGCCGATCCGGGCGGCGACGTCCCTCAGGCGGTCGGTGTCGCGGCCATGAACGAAAACGCGCGCCCCGGCGGCCCCGGCGGCCAGCGCCAGCGCCTGCCCGATGCCGGAACTTGCGCCGGTCACCAGAACGCTCTTTCCGGACAGGTCCCAGGTCATGTCGCCTCCTTTCGTCAGGGCGCCCGGTGGTGCGCCGCTAGAGTGTCGCCCCCATCATCATGCGCACGATCTCTTCGTCGCTGGTCTCGTCGGGGCGGCGTTCGCCGGCCACCACGCCGCGGGCCAGCACGATGATCCGGTCGGCCGCGGCGAAGATGTCGGGCAGGTTGTGCGAGATCAGGATGATCCCGACGCCCTGCTGTTTCATCCGTTCGATCAGGGCCATCACCTCGCGCTGTTCGGGCACGCCGAGCGCCGCGGTCGGTTCGTCCAGGATCACCAGCCCCGCCTTCCAATGCACCGCCCGGGCCAGGGCGATCGCCTGGCGCTGACCGCCGGACATTTCGCGCACCGGGGCGGACGGGTCCGGCACGGTGATGCCGAGCGTTTTCATCACCCGCGCCGCGTCGTCCCGCATCGTCTTGCGATCCAGGAACGGCAGCCCGAGGATGCGCCTGGTCCGTTCCCGCCCCAGGTAGAGGTTCAGCCCGGGGTCCAGGTTGTCGGCCAGGGCAAGATCCTGGTAGATCGTCTCGATCCCGGCATTGCGCACCGCTTCGGGCGTCTTGCCGGTCAGGACGTCGCCCCTGAGCGTCACGGTGCCGGAGGTGGGGGCATAGACGCCCGAGATCATCTTGATCACCGTCGACTTGCCGGCGCCGTTGTCACCGGCCAGCACGACGCATTCGCCGGGCTCCAGGTCGAAGCTGACATCCTTGACCGCCTCGTTGCCGCCGAACCGTTTGTTGAGGTTGCGGACTTCCAGCAGGGCGCTCATGACCCGCCTCCGACCACGCGGTGCTTGGACTGGTCCACCAGAACCGCGACGATGATGACCAGGCCGACCGCGACGAATTGCCAATAGGGCGGCAGGCCCGAAAAGACGAGGCCGAACTGGATCACCGCGATGATGAAGGCGCCGATCACGGTGCCGATGATGGTGCCCTGGCCGCCGGTCAGCGAGGCGCCGCCGATGAACACCGCGGCCACGGCATAAAGCAGGATCGGTTCGCCCGCATTCGCGGCCCCGGCCGAAAAGCGCCCGGTATAGACCAGCCCGCCGACCCCGGCGGTCAGGGCCGACAGCAGGAACAGCAGCATCAGGTGGCGCTTGACGTCGACCCCGGCGCGTTCGACCGAGGCCCGGTTGGCGCCAAGCGCATAGGTATGGGCGCCGAATTTCGTGTGTTTCAGCAGGTAATGGCAGGCCAGCGCGAGGATCATCGCGATCAGCAGCGGCACCGGAATGCCCAGCACCTGTCCGTTGCCCAAGGCGCGGGCATGGTCGCTGCGGATCGACACGGTGGCCCCCCCGGCGACGATCAGCGCCGCCCCCCGGGCGATCCCGTAGGTGCCCAGCGTGCCGATGAAGGACGGCACGTCGAGCGAGGCGACAAGCCAGCCGTTGACGAAGCCGACCGACAAGGCCGCAAGCAGTCCCACCCCCATCGCCAGGATCACCATCGCAAGGCTGGGATCGTCGCCCGCGGCGCGGATCGCCAGGGCCATGGCGACGGCGGCGAAGCCGGTGGAAAAGGCGATCGACAGGTCGATATGCCCGGCCACGATCACCAGCGTCAGCCCGAGGGCGAGCAGCAGGATCTGCGAGGCGGCGACCCCGATCGCCTGCAGGCTGTAGACCCGGAACAGAAAGGTCCCGCCGGTCTGCGTCTGCGCGTAGATCTCGAAAAAGCCCAGGATCAGGATCAGGAAGAGCCAGGACCAGGCGTCAAGAAGGGACCTCACGAATGAGGCCCCCCTTGTTCTTTGCGTCGTGCCCATTCTCATTCCGAATAGATGAACTTGGCGATGTCGGGATCGGTCACGTTGTCCGCGTTGATCACCGTGAACCCGGTCCCGATCGAGGTGGGCACCGATTGCCCGGTCAGCGCCGCATAGGCGGTGATGACGCCGTAATAGCCGATTTCTGCCGGGTGTTGCGCGATCGCGGCGTCGATCAGCCCGGACGAGATGTTGTCGACGATGCCTTGCGGCGCGTCGAAGGCGATCACGGTCACGCTGTCGTCCGCGTTGGCGGCTTCGACGCCATTGCCGGCGCCCAGGGCCGAGAACAGGTTGGCACCGAACACGCCCGAGATGTCGGGGTGACGGGCCATCACGGCCTGGAATTGCGACGCGGCGAGCGAGGCGTCGTTTTCGTTGTACTGGGTCTCCAGCACCTCGATACCGGGGAAGTTCTCGGCCATCTCGGCCTTGAAGCCCTCTTCGCGCTGGTCGGTGGTCGAGATGCCCGGACGGACGTTCGACACATAGACCTTGCCTTCGCCGCCGATCGCCTCGGCCATGAAGCGCGCGGCCATCCGGCCGCCGCCGACATTGTCGGAGGCGATATAGGCCAGCGGGAAGTCGCCGTCGCCGGCGCCGTCCTGGTAGCGGCCGTCGTCGATGAAGGTGTCGACGGTGATCACCGGGATGCCGGCGTCATTGGCGCGGCGCAGCGGTTCGATCATCTGGGTCGAATCGGTCGGCGCGATCAGGATCGCGTCGGGGCCGCGGGCGATCACGGCATCGAGCACCGGGGTCTGCAGGACCGGGTCGAATTCCTCGGCGCCCTGGAAGTCCACGGTGATCCCCAGCGCCTCGGCCGCGGCCTGGGCGCCCCGGTTCATGGTGATGTAGAAGGCGTCGGTGGTCAGGCCCGGCACCAGCGTGATGGTGATGTCGTCCTGGGCCTGAGCGGTCGCGCCGGCGCCGAGCGCCGCGGCGAACAGGGCCGATCTGATAAAGGTTTTCATTCGAGAGTCCTCCCTTGACTGCGCGGCTCCTCCTCGAGCCGCGAGGCTTGCCCCGCCGGAGAGTTCCGCCGGGGAAAGTAACCGTTCTAACGGTAATCGAAAGACTGCCGAGGCGGTTCGGCAAGCGCAAGAATTATTTATCAGAAATTTATTTCTGCACGCGACTCGTGTCGCCGTCAGTGTTGTGGCTCGGCCTTGGGAATGCACGACCTGTTGCCCCGCGCGCGGCTTTCGTGCACAGAAACGCGTATCTGAAACGTCTTTCAGGCAAGGATGCGCATGGCCGAACGCCCCAAGCCCGGCAAGCTGATCAATCGCAGGCTGATGCATGCCGCGGCGCGGATGCATTACCTGGACGGCTTGTCCCAGATCGAGGTCGCCCGCCGGATGGAGGTGTCGACGGCCACCGTTTCGCGCCTTCTGGCGCTGGCCCGCAACGAGGGGATCGTGCGGATCGAGGTGGTCGATATCGAGGATATCGACGATCTGGGACACCGGCTTGCCCAGGCGCTTGGGCTTGGCTCGGCCCGCGTGGTCGAAAACAATCAGGCCGCGGCGCTGGGGGCGCAGGTCGGGTTCCTGTTGCAGGACGCAGCGCTTGCCTCCGGATCCGTGGTCGCGGTCGGTTGGGGGCGCACGATCCAGAGCGTGGTGTCGGCCGGATTGCAGAAATGCCCCGGCGTGGTGGTGATCCCGGCGATGGGCGGCATGTCCGAGACCGAGGGCCATTTCCAGATCAACGAATTCGTCCGCCGCGCCGCCGCGCAGCTGGGCGGTGAGCCGCGGTTGCTGTTCGCGCCGGCGATGGTGTCGCCCGAATTGTCGGCGGTGCTGGAGCTTGACCCGGATATCGCCGGTCTGATCGGCCTGTGGGACCGGGTCGATGTCGCGATCCTCGGGATCGGTCGGTTCGAACCGGGTCTGACGGCCGTCGATCCGGAGTTTTCCGACAGCGACGCCGACCGGGTCGTCGGCGATGTGGTGCGCCACTATTTCGACGCGTCGGGGGCCGAGGTGCCCTGGCCGAAGGAAGAGAACCTGCTGTGCATCCATCGCGACCAGCTGCGGCGGGTGCCGTTGTCGATCGGCATCGCGATCGGCCGCGAAAAGGCGCCGGCGATCCTGGGTGCCGTGCGCTCCGGCATGGTCAACGCGCTGGTGACGGATGTGCAGGCCGCGGTGCGGGTGCTGGAGCTTGCCGACCCGCCCCCCAAAGACTGAAATATATTTCAGAAAAAAATTGTTGAGGTGGCCGGGGGCGGCGGCTACGCTTTGGGTGATGATCACCGGGCCCGGCCCGGCCTGACCCGGATCGGCGTCCTGCGCCAGGGATCATGGCGCAGGCAAGTGTCGCTGTTCAGCGGCCAAGGGCCCCCGGCGGCAGGTCTTTTCCGGCCTTGCCGCGCCGACAAGGAATGCGAGGATACCCGACCGATGACGTCAGCCATGACCACCGCCGAGCGCCGAGGCTACCAGCAGATCTGCGGCGATAACGGCCTGATGATGGTCGTCGCGGCCGACCAGCGCGGCGGCATGCGCAAGGTGCTGGCCGACACGCCCGAAGCCCAGGCCGCGATCGACGAGGCGACCCTGGGCGTGGTCAAATCGGCGATCGTGGCGCATCTGGCCAACAAGGCGTCCTGCATTCTTCTGGATCCGGTCTGCGCCGTCCCCGGCGTGGTCGATGACGGGGTTCTGGCGCGCGATACCGGGCTGCTGATCGGGCTCGATGCCTCGGGCTGGGATGTGGATGCGGGCGGCTATCGCATCTCGAAACTGGTGCCGGGGGTGACCGCGCGACGGGTGCGCGAACTGGGCGGCACAGGGGCCAAGCTGATGGTCTATCTGCGCCCTGACACCCCTGGCGCCAACGACACCAACATCGCCATCATCCGCGATTGCATCGCCGATTTCGCGGCCGAGGACGTGCTGCTTGTGGTCGAGATCCTGACCTATCAGCTGGAGGGCGAAAGCGATGCCGACTACCGGGCCGCCTTTCCCGGGCTGATCGTCGACAGCGCGCGGATTTCGGTCGACCTGGGCGCGAAGGTGCTCAAGCTGCCCTATCCGGGCACCGCCGAGGCCTGCGCCCGGATCACGGCGCTTTGCGGCGACATCCCCTGGGCCGTGCTGTCGGCCGGCGTCGACCATGAAACCTTCATCGGCCAGGTCGAGACCGCGATGGCGAACGGCGCCGCGGGGGTCATCGCCGGTCGAGCCCTTTGGAAGGATTGCATTTCGCTGGACGCCGACATCCGCGCCGACCGGCTGGAACGGATCGCAAGCGGCCGTCTGCGCGAAATCCAGGCGGTTCTGGATCGCCATGCCACCCTTGGCTGAGACCGCCATCGGCGTCGATGTGGGCGGCACCCATGTCCGGGCCGCGCGGATCGGCCCCGGCGGCGATATCCTGGCCAGCCTGGCCGAGCCGACGGATCCGACGCGCACCGGTTTTTCCGCCCAGCTTGTCCGGATGGCCGAGGCACTACGCAACACGGAGACCACCTGCATCGGCGTCGGCCTGCCCGGACGGATCGACGGCGCCGGCCAGCGCATCCTTTCGGCGGGCTACCTGGACATCGCCGGGCTGGACGTGCCGGGTTTGCTGCGCGCCGCGACCGGGCTGGGTGCAAGGATCGAGAACGACGCGACCATGGCCCTTGCCGCCGAGGCGCGGGATCGTCCCGCGACAGGGGTCTTCTGCATGGTCACGATCGGCACCGGGATCGGCGGCGCGATACGGGCCGGGGGGCGCCCCTGGCATGGCGGCGGCTGTGCCGGGCAATTCGGGCATATCGCCGTTTCGGGCGATGGGCCGCGCTGCAAATGCGGCCGGACCGGCTGTGTGGAAACCTTCAGCTCGGGCACCGCCCTGGCGCGGCTGCTGGCCGATTGGCCCGCCGGCACCCGGGCCGAAGACCTGCTGGATCGCGCCGAAGCCGGCGATGCGGCGGCCGAGGCGGTGCTGGTCGCCTGGGCCGCGCCGCTGGAGCGGGCGTTGCACTCCGTCGTGGCGGTGGCGAACCCGGACCGGATCGTCATCGGCGGTGGCCTGGGCGCGGCGATGGTCCGGGCCTGGGCGCGGCTGCCGGGCGGGTCGGACTGGTATCCGCTTCCGATCGTGCCCGCGCGCCTGGGCGACCGTGCCGGGGTGATCGGCGCCGGTCTGGTGGCGCTGGAGGCGCGGGCATGAGGGCGGCGGTTCTGGTCAACGGGGTGCCGGCCAGCGGCAAGTCGACCATCGCCGACGCCCTGGTCGGCGGCTTGACATCGCGCGGCATCGCCGCGGTCCCGCTGTCGCTTGATATGGTCAAGGAGGGGCTGTTCGCCCATATCGGCACCGGCGACCGCACCCATAACCGGATGCTTGGCCGGGCCAGCTACGAGGCGATCTTCAATTCGATCGCCGGCTTTTCCGACCGGCTTTTGCCGGTCGTCGATGCCTGGCACGGGTTCCAGCCGGTCGAGGTCTTGCAGGGCCATCTGCAGCGCGCCCGGATCGACCGGACGGTCGAGGTCTGGGTCGCGGTGCCGCCGCAGGTCGCGGCCGCGCGCTATCGCGCCCGGGCGGCGACGCGCCGGGCGGGCCATCCGCCCGGATCCTATGCGGACGAATTGTTCGACCTTGCCGGGCGGGCGCGGCCCTTTGGCCTTGGCCCGGTGATCGAGGTCGACGGCACCGCCGCGCCCGATCCGGACCTCGCGGCCCGGGTTCTGGAGGCCCTGGGGCCCGATCCGCAGGCCCGGGGGGAACAATCGCACTAGACTTGTTGGCATGACGGGCCAAGCATGGCCCCAAGGAGGAGACATGGCGGATTACGACAAGGGGCCGATCCTGGTGACCGGGGCCTCCGGCGGTATCGGCGGAGAGACCGTGCGGCAGCTTTGCGCCAGGGGCGCGGATGTGATCGCCGCGGGTCGGGACGCAGGCAAGCTGTCGGCCCTGGCAGGGGACACCGGCTGCCGGACCCTGGCCTTCGACCTGACCTCCGAGGACAGCGTGCGCGCGGCGCTGGACGGCCTTGATCTGTGGGGCGTGGTCAATTGCGGCGGCTTCGGCGGCGAGATCGCGACGCCGATGGAGACCGACATCGCGGTCTTCGACAAGGTCATCGGCATCAACGCCCGCGGCGCGCTGCTGGTGACGAAATACGCCGCGCAAAGCATGATCCGGCTGGGTCGCGGCGGGGCCATCGTCAACGTGTCGAGCCAGGCCTCGCTGGTCGCGCTGAAGGGGCATGTGTCCTACGGCGCCTCGAAAGGGGCGCTGGACAACATCACCAAGGTCTCGGCGCTGGAACTGGGGCCGCATGGCATCCGGGTGAACTCGGTCCATCCCACCGTGGTGATGACGCCGATGTCGGCCTGGTACTGGGGCCGGCCCGAGATCGAAGGGCCGTTCCTGGACACCATGCCTTTGGGCCGCTGGGCGACCGAGGCCGAAATCGCCGCGCCGATCGCCTTTCTGCTGAGCGACGGGGCGGCGATGATTTCCGGCGCGGCGCTGCCGATCGATGGTGGCTTCACCGCAGTCTGACAGGGAGGACACAGATGAAACAGGCACGCATGAACCGGCTGTTCGGCACCTCGGGCAATTGCTTCGACGTGGCGATCGACCACGGGATGTTCAACGAAAAGAGCTTTCTGGGCGGGATCGAGGACATGGCCAAGGCGATCGACGTGGTCGCCGGCGCCGCGCCCGATGCGATCCAGCTGCCGCCGGGCACCGCGCCGATCCTGCAGGCGCGTCCCGGCAAGGACCGCCCGGCCCTTGTCCTGCGCACCGATATCGCCAATTGCTATGGCACGCCCTTGCCGCGCAGGCTGTTCTCCGAGGTGATCGAGCGGCCGCTGGACCAGGCGATCCGGCTGGATGCGGCCTGCGTCGTGGTCAACCTGCTGATGCTGCCCGAGCAGCCCGAACTTTACGCCGCCTGCGTGCGCAACGTGAACCGGCTGAAACCCCTGTGCGAGGATTACGGCATGCCGCTGATGGTCGAGCCGCTGGTGATGCAGGACAACAGCAAGGGCGGCTACATGGTCGACGGCGATATCGACAAGATCCTGCCGCTGGTCCGGCAGGCGGTCGAACTGGGCGCCGACATCATCAAGGCCGATCCCTGCGACGACCCCACCGAATACGCCCGTGTGATCGAGATCGCCCAATCGGTGCCGGTCCTGGTGCGCGGCGGCGGCAAGGTTTCGGACGAGGAAATCCTGAGCCGCACCAAGGTGTTGATGGAACAGGGCGCGCGCGGCATCGTCTATGGCCGCAACGTGATCCACCACGACAACCCCGCCGGCATGACCGCCGCGCTGATGGCGATCGTGCATGACGGCGCCTCGGTCGCGGATGCGATGGGACGGCTGGCCTGATGCGGACCATTGGTTTCGGCATCATCGGTTGCGGGCTGATGGGGCGGGAATTCGCCTCGGCCGCGGCGCGGTGGATGCATCTGCAGGACATGCGCGCCCGCCCCCGGATCGTGGCGGTCTGCGATACCGACCCGACGCTGATGGACTGGTATTCCGACCACCTGCCCGGCGTGACGCAGAAAACCACCGATTACCGCGCGCTTCTGGCCAATGACGCGGTCGAGGCGATCTATTGCGCGGTGCCGCATGTGCTGCATGGCGCGATCTATCCGGACATCCTGGCCAGCGGCAAACACCTGCTGGGCGAAAAGCCCTTCGGCATGGACCGGGCGCAGAACGCGGCGATCATGGCGGCGTCGGGGCGGCCGGGACAGCTGGTGCGCTGTTCGTCGGAAATGCCGTTCTACCCCGGCGCGCAGCGGGTGATCGACTTTGCCCGCTCGGGCGCGCTGGGCGCGATCCTCGAGGTCGAATGCGCCTTCCTGCATGCCTCGGACATCAATCCCGACAAGCCGATCAACTGGAAACGGATGGTCGATGTGAACGGCGCCTATGGTTGCATGGGCGATCTGGGGATGCATGTGGCCCATGTGCCGCTGCGGCTGGGCTGGCGGCCTCGGTCGGTCCACGCGAGCCTGGTCAAGCGGGTGACGACACGGCCCGACGGCCGCGGCGCCCGCGTGCCCTGCGAAACCTGGGACAATGCCACGATCACCGGCACGGTCGGCGCGGGACCCGAGGCTTTTCCCCTGGTCCTGAAAACCTGGCGCATCGCCCCGGGCGAGGCCAACACCTGGAGCCTGCGGGTGCTGGGCATGGAGGGCTCGGCCGAATTCACCACCAAGTCGCCCCGGCAATGGCGCTTCATGCGCTACACGCCCGGCGGGGCGCAATGCTGGCAGACCGAGGATCTGGGCTATCAGCCGCTGTTCCCGGCGATCACCGGGGGCATCTTCGAATTCGGCTTCACCGATGCGATCCAGCAGATGTGGGCCGCTTTCGTCGATGAACTGGCCGGCGGCGACGCGCGGGGGTTCCCCTGCGCGACCCCGCAGGAGGCCGCCGACCACCATGCCATCCTGACAGCCGCGCTGGCCTCGGGGACCGAGGGCCGCGTCGTCGATGTGGAGTACGACAGATGAAACGATCGCAGATCAATGCCGCCCTGCGCGCCGCCGAGGCGACCTGTGCCGCCCATGGCTGGGCCTTGCCGGATTTCGCCCGCTGGGCGCCGGGGGACCACGCTGCCAACGCCGAGCGCAGCGCCTGGCTGGCCGCGCGCCAGATCGGCTGGGACGTGACCGATTTCGGCTCGGGCGATTTCGCCAGCCGTGGCCTGACCCTGTTCTGCGCCCGCAACGGCCTCTATGGCCAGCCGGGCGAGCGGCCCTATGCGGAAAAGCTGCTGTTCGTCGGCGTCGACCAGGAAACCCCGTTTCACGCCCACAAGATGAAGCTGGAGGACATCATGGTCCGCGGCGGCGGCACGCTGTGTGTCGAATTCACGCCCGAGGGCGCGGTCACGCCGCTGTCGGGCGAAGCGGTGGCCGAGACCGTGTGGATCGACGGCGCCGAATTCCCGGCCTTCGGACAGGTGCATCGGCTGACGGCCGGCCAGGCGATCACCATCCCGCGCGGCCTGCAGCACCGGTTCTGGGGCGAGGGCGCGCCGGTCTTCGTCGCCGAGGTCAGCCAGTGCAACGACGATCGGGGCGACAATTTCTTCCTTGAACCCCTGGGCCGGTTCAGCGCCGTGGACGAGGACGAAGACCCCTATCGGCTGCTGTGGAACGAGGCCGCCGCGGCATGACCGAGGGGCGGCGCGGCATCGTCTGTGCGGGCAACTGGATCCTCGACATGATCCACGACATTCCGGCCTGGCCCGGCAAGTCCGAACTGGTGCGGATCACCGGCCAGACCTCGGGGCTGGGCGGCGGGCCTGCGAACGTCGCCGCGGGCCTGACCGCGATCGGGGTCGACTACCCCGTCATTCCGATCGGGCTGATCGGCGCCGGCAAGCTGGGCGACGAAGTGCTGGCCCTGGCCCTCGCCGCCGGCCTGGACACCGCGCTGATCGGGCGCACGGCGCAGGCCGTCACCTCGCAGACCCATGTGATGAACGTGCCGGGCGACAGCCGGACCTTCTTTCACCATTGCGGCGCGAACGACCTGTTCGGGCCCGAGCATATCGACATCGCCGCGCTGGCCCGGCGGGGGGCCAAGATCTTTTACCTGGGCTATCTGAACCTGCTGGCGCGTCTTGACCGGATCGGCGCCGATGGCCGCCCGCTGGCCGCGCAGGTCCTGGCCGAGGCGCGGGCGCGGGGCATGATGACCTGCGTCGATCTGGTATCATCGCAAAGCCCGACCTTCCGCGACACGGTATTCGGAGCCCTGCCGGACATCGACATATTGTTCCTGAACGAGATCGAAGCCGCCCGGGCGACCGGCCTTCCGGTCGACGACGCCGGCGACGAACAGGCGATGATTCGTGCCGCGCAGGCCCTGGCGGCGGGTGGTGTGCACCGGGCGGTGATCCTGCATTCGCCGGAGCGGACGATCTGGTTCGAAGACGGCCGGGCCGAGGTGCATCGGCCCGAAAGGCTGGCCCCCGAGGCGATCGTCAGCGCGGTCGGCGCCGGCGATGCCTTTGCCGCCGGGGTGATGCACGGGCTGCACGAAGGCTGGGCGCGTCCGGCCTGTATCGCGCTGGGTTTTCGCGCCGCCCGGGCCTGCCTGTCGGGGGCCACGGCGACGTCCGGCCTGGGCCGGTTCCTGCTGGACGAGGGGGCCGGCTAGGGCGTATCGGTCCCGGCATCGTCGCCCGCATCGGGACTGCCGTCGCGGCCGGGACGGGCCTCGGCCAGCAGGCGTTTCATCGCGGCGATACGGTCCTGTTCCTCTTGCCGACGGCCCAGGCTGACCGCGGTCGACAGGATATCGGTGACGATCATCGCCGACAGGCGCGACACGGTCGGGGTGAACACTTCGGTATTCTCGACCGTTTCGGCGACGATCGAGATCGTGCACTGGTCCAGAAGCGGTCCGTGCGATCCGGTGATCCCGATGGTGGTCGCGCCATGGTCGCGGGCGATGCGGGCGGCGCGGATGACTTCGGCCGTTGTCCCGGTATTGGAGATCGCGACGGCCACGTCGCCCGGCCGCAGCAATGCCGCCGCCATCAGCATCTGGTGGCTGTCGGTCTGGGCGCTGCAGGGCACCCCGAACAGCGGGAATTTCTGTTGGGCATCCAGCGCAACGATCCCCGAGGCGCCCAGCCCGAAGAACTCGATCCGCGGCGCGCGCGCCAGCGCCGTCACCGCCGCGGCGATGGCGTCCGGGTCCAGATGGGCGCGGACCCAGGCGATGTTGGACAGGTTGAAGTCGAGGATCTTGGCGATGATCCCCTGCAGGTCGTCGCTGCGCGAGATCGCGGAATGCGAGGTGGTCCGGGCAAAGGCCAGCGAGCGCGCCAGCTTGACCCGCAGGTCGCGGAACCCCTCGCAGCCGATCGCGGCGGCGAAACGGACGACGGTCGGCTCGCTCACCCCGGCGGCGCGGGCCAGGGCGGCCAGGGTCATCTCGACCGCGGTTTCGGGGGTTTCGAGGATCCGTTCGGCCACCCGCCGGTCGGATTTGCGCAGCGTCGGCAGGCTGCGGGCGATCACTTCCAGCAGGTTGTCCTCAACCGCCGTTGTCCGTGTCGGCTCCATGCCCGGTCCTTCCGTTCTGGGTGATCCGCAGCGCCTCTCCGATGGCCGGGCGCAGGATCGCAAGGTCCCGTGTGTTGGCGCCGGCCCGGTCGATCGTCGCGGGATCGCAGGTGTTGAAGGCGAACATGCCGAAATGATGCGGGATCAGAAAGCCCGCCTTCGCGTCACGGGCCAGGGTGATGGCCTCGTCCAGGGTGAAATTTCCCGGAATGCCGGCCGCCCGCCGCGTGGCGTCCCGCCCGTTCACGGGCAGCAGCGCGATATCGGGGCGGATCGCGCGGACCAGGCCGGTCAGCCCGTCGAAGGGCACGCAATCGCCGGAATGATAGATCGTGCGGCCGGCCCAGGTGAGGGCGTAGCCCAGGAAAAGGTGCCGGCCCCGGGCATCCGTGTCGCGGGTTTCATGGGCGGCCGGCAGCACGCGCAGGCGCAGGCCGGGCAGCGGGGCAAGGTCGTCGCCGGCATCCACGCAGACAAGCCGTGCAGCGCCGCCGATCCGGTCCCGGGCAAGCTCCATGCGCGATGCGGGCACGACGAAGGGCAGGTCGGGAAACCGCGCCGCCAGAGGGGCCAGCGTGTCGGGGTCCATGTGGTCGGTATGGGCATGGGTGATCAGCACCAGGTCGGGCCGGGGCAGGGCATCGGGCAGAACCGGCGGTGGCATCATGCGGCGATGGTCATGGGCCTTGCCGGCGTATTTCCGCGCCAGGCTGTCGGACAGGTAGGGGTCGATCAGCAGGCGGGCCGCGCCGGTTTCGATCCAGAATCCGGCCTGGCCCAGCCAGGCGATGCCCGGCTGTCCGGGCGTCGGCCATCCGGGGATGCGTTCAATCCGCATCGGCGGGCTCCAGCCCGGCCAGCAGGTTGTCGACCGCGCGGACCGTGCAGCGATCGACCGAGGCATCGGTGAAGCCGCCGATATGGCTGGTCAGGACCACGCGCGGATGGGCCAGCAGCGGCGAGGGGGCAGGGGGTTCGGTGTCGAACACATCCGTGGCGTAGCAGGCGATCCGGCCGGCGTCGAGCGCGGCCAGCAGGGCGGGTCCGTCGACCAGACCGGCCCGCGCGGTGTTCACGACAACGGCGCCCGGGGCCAGCGCGGCGATGCGCGCATCGGTCAGGACGGGGCGGCCGCCGGCGGGCATGGGCGCGTGCAGGCTGACCACCTCGGCGCCGGCCAGGGCGGCCTCGAGCGTCGCGCACCGGACCCCGGGCGCGCTCAGCCGGTCGTCGGGCGCGAAGGGGTCATGCCCGGCGACCCGCGCCCCCAGGTCAAGGCACATCCGCGCATAGGCCGTCCCCACGGCACCCAGGCCGATCACGGCGATCCGGGCGCCGGCGATCTCGCGGCCCAGGCTGCGGGGCCAGGCGCCGGTCCGCATGCCTTCGTGGGTCCAGACGAGCCGCCGCAGCCCGGCCAGGGTCAGCGCCAGGGCAAGCTCGGCCACGCCGCGGGCATTGGTGCCCTCGGCCTTGAACAGGCGGATCCGCCGGGCCTGCAACGCGTCCAGCGGCAGGTTGTCGATGCCGGTTCCGTTGCGGCTGATCACCCGCAGACGGAGCGCGGCGGCGATCACCGCCGCGCTGACCGGCTCGATGCCGGCAAGCCAGCCGACGCATCCGGGCACCGTGTCAAGAAGCGTGCGTTCGTCGGGAATCGCGCCGGGGGCGGGCATGACCAGCTTGTAGCCCCGCGCGGTCAGGGCCGACAACGCCGGGTGCCCGTCCCGCGACAGGGACCGCGGCGTGACCAGGATGCGGCCGGTCACGTCCTGCGCCCGTTGGTGCGCCCGGTGACGCGCCCGGTCACGCGGGCGGCGATGTCGGCGATGGCGTCAAAGCCGGGGCCGCTGGTCGGGATCGCGATGTCGAAAACCTCGGCGATGACCTGGGTCCAGCCATGGATGAAATAGCTCCAGCCGTCCTCGACCTGCAGGTGGCGCGCCGCTTTTTGTGCCCGGGCCTGATCGAGAAACAGCAGATCGCCGCGATAGTTCAGATCCCAGGCGATCGCGCGGTCGGGAAACCGCGCCGCGCCGGTCAGCGGAGAGCCCGGTGCATCCTTGCCCAGCCCGGTGGCATTGATCACCAGCGCGCCGGGCGACAGGCGGTCCAGCACCGCGTCGTTGTCCTCGGGCCGCGGGGCGAGCACACACTCCACCGGGATGCCGTGGTCGAGCCCGTCATGGATCGCCTTCAGGTGATCGAGCCGGGCCTGGCTGCGGTTCGACACGATGATCCGCGCGGGCCGGTTCGCCCCGCGCGCGACCTGCGCCAGGTGCCAGCTGAGCGCGATGGTCGAGCCGCCGGCGCCCATTGAGAACAGCTCGGCCCCGGTGCGGGCGAAATGGTCGGGCGGCAGGAAGCCGTCCAGCGCAAGCCCGGACGAGATCGGGTCCTTGGCATGGCAGATCAGCCGGCCGGCGCGTTTCGACAGGCAACTGGTTTCGGCCATCAGCCGGGCATGGGGGTCGATTTCGTCGAACAGGTCATGGGCGGCGGCGAACAGGTCCAGCTTGTGGGTCGTGACCAGCGCGCCGCGCGACAGCGGGTCGGTCTTGAGGAATCGCACGACCGCGCGGTAGCGTTCGGGCCGGTCATGCAGCGCCAGGTCGATCCCGCGCATGGCGACATCCCCCAGTCCCAGGTGCCGCGCCCAGTCCGGAAACACCCGCATGATCGAGGACTGCGCGGTGGTCACGCCGATGAACCAGAAGGTGGGCTTGTCGGCGGGGATCATGGCGCGGGCAACCGTGATGGGGGCATTCAGGCCACCGTCGCGTGGATCGCGGCGATATCCTCGGCCGTGCGGGGGCGCCAGGCGGGGTTCGGAACCGTCCGCCAGCCCGCGCCATCGGCGACGATCCGGACCTTCATGCCGTTCGAACGCGCGATGATCCCGTAATCCTGGCCGGAATCGGCGGGGTAGACAAAGCTCATCACCAGCGGGTCGGGGCCGGTATTGACCGACCGGTGGATCCAGAAGGGCGGGACATAGATCGTCGTTTCCGGCGCGACCTCGAGCGTTTCGACCGCGCCGTCGGGGCTTTCCAGCAGCATCACGCCGCGGCCGGCCTCGCCCCGATAGGTTTCGGGGCGGTTGGCTATGGCGTGGATATGGCCGCGGGTCATGAAGAATTCCGCGCCGATCCGGCCCGGCTGCATATGGGTCACCCCAAAGCAAAGATCGCCGGCGGCGGCGCTGGGGCGGACATCCTCGACCGCATAGACGACGCGGTCGCCGGACCCCAGAAGCCGGTCGAAGGCCTTGCCATCGGCATAGAGCCCGGCCAGGTCCGACAGGCGTTTTTCATAGCGGTGGCTGCGCCCGGTCAGGGCGCCGGACCCGGGTGCGAGACGATGCGCCGACGGGGGGGCAGGCATGAGGATGGCTCCGCTCAGAATCTGTAGTTAAACTACATATCTTCCGGATGCATGCAACAGGGCCATGCCGCAACTGCGAAGGTATTTCCGGAATTGTCGCAGCAACCCGGTTGGGCCAAGCCTGTTCGTGCTCCAGGCGGCCCATTTCCGTAGTTTACTTACAATTCAGTTGCTTTGCTCCGCGACTCGGTCAATTATCCTTCGGCAGGCGGAGGGGGAGGACCTGATGACCGGTCGTGCGGCACAACGGGACAGGGTGAAACACCTGTTCATTTGGCCGGCCTTCCTTGTGGTTCTGGCGATTTCGCTGTTTCCGCTGATCTATGCGCTGACGGTCAGTTTCCAGACCATCCGCATCGTGCCGCCAACGCCGCCGCGCTTCGTCGGGTTCGACAATTACGCCGAGATTGCGACCTCGGCGCGGTTCTGGGGCTCGATCTGGACGACCGCGACGATCACCTTCATCTCGGTCTTCTTCCAGTATGTCCTGGGGTTCATGCTGGCGCTGGCGCTGCACCACAACGTGCCCGGCGCGGCGCTGTATCGCGTGACCTTCCTGTTGCCGATGTTCCTGGCGCCGGTCGGGGTCGCGCTGATCGCGCGGATGGTCTTTCACCCCTATCTGGGGCCGGTGAACGACGCGATGGTGGCGATGGGGTTCGGCAACGTGCCGTTCCTGACCCAGACCTGGCCGGCGATCATGGTCCTGTCGGTGATCGACATCTGGCAATGGACGCCCTTCGTCACCCTGTTGATGCTGGCCGGCCTCCAGGGTCTTCCGCAAGAGGTGTTCGAAGCCGCGCAGGTCGACGATATCGGCCCCTGGCGCCGGTTCTGGGGGATCACCTTTCCGATGCTGCTGCCGCTGTCGGTGGCGGTGGTGTTCATCCGCCTGATCGAGGGGTTCAAGATCATCGACACGGTCTTCGTGCTGACCGGCGGCGGGCCGGGAACGGCGACCGAGACCCTGACCCTGTTCGCCTACAACGAGGGGTTCAAGAAGTTCAACCTCGGCCTCACCTCGGCACTGTCCTTCATGTTCCTGATCGTCGTGATCCTGTTCGGCACGCTCTACCTGGTCGCGGCGCGGCGGGTCACGCGGAGGTATGAATGACCGAGAACCGGGGCCTTCGCCGGGCCGGGCTGATCCTGTGCCTGTTCTGGCTGTTCGTTGCCGCCTTCCCGCTTTACTGGGTCGTCATCACGGCGTTCAAGCCTCCGCTGGCGGTCAGCGGCGGCGCGACCTACCTGCCGTTCATCGACTTCCAGCCGACCCTGCAGGCGTTTCGCGACGCCTTTGCCGGCCTCCGGGGCGATTTCTGGGGGCCGATCGTCAGCTCGACCCTGATCGCGCTGGTGGCGACGGCGCTGTCGGTCTTTCTGGGCACGATGGCGGCCTATGCGCTGGTCCGGTTCACCTTTCGCATCCGGTTGCTGGCGGGGATCGTCTTTGCGGTGATCTCGGTCGGCGGGTTCGTGCTGCTGGATGTCTACACGGCGCTCAGGGTGCCCTATGCGCTGGCGATCGTGCTGGTGGTCGCGCTTGCGGTGTCGGTCTGGCTGAACGGACGGCGGTTGCCGGGTCCGGTGCTGGGCAACGACGACGTGACCTTCTGGTTCGTGTCGCAGCGGATCTTTCCGCCGATCGTGTCGGCCTTCGCGATCTATCTGCTGTTCGCCGAGATCGGCAAGGCCGGCCTGCCGTTGCTGGACACGTTCGGCGGCATGGTCCTGGTCTATACCGCCTTCGGCCTGCCCTTCGCGGTCTGGCTGATGCGCGATTTCCTGTCCACCGTTCCGCTCGAGGTCGAGGAGGCGGCGCTGGTCGACGATATCGGCCGCTTGCGCATCTTCTTCCAGATCGTGCTGCCGATGGCGACGCCGGGGCTGATCGCCACGTCGATGATCGTGCTGGCCTTCGTGTGGAACGAATTCCTGTTCGCGCTCCTGCTCACCACCGGCGACTGGCAGACCCTGCCGATCCTGCTCGCCGGCCAGAATTCGAGCCGGGGCGACGAATGGTGGGCGATCTCGGTCGCGGCGCTGATCTCGATCGCGCCGATGGTCGTCGTCGCCACGGTCCTGGGCCGGATGATGCGCTCGGGCCTGTTGTCCGGTTCGATAAAATGATCTTCATAAGGGAGGAAACCATGAAGAAACTACTTGCGACGGTCGCCCTGGTGCCGCTGGCCGGCATGGCGGCGGCCCAGTGTTCGCCCGATTACACCGGCGTGACGCTGAACGTGTCGACCCAGAACGGGCCGGCCATCGCCTCGGCGCTGGCCGCCGCGGCCGACGTCTGGGAGGAACAGACCTGCGGCACGGTCAACGTGATCGAGTTCCCCTTCGGCGAGCTTTATCCGAAATTCCTGACCGCCATGTCGCAGCAGACCGGCGATTTCGACGTGATCGGCTTCGTCCCGGCCTGGCTGCCGGATTTCGCGCCTTTCATGTCGACCATGCCGGCCGGCCTGCAGGAAGGCGCCGATTGGGACGACATCCACCCGACCTATCGCGAACGGCTGATGATCTGGGACGGCGAGGTGAAGTCGGCCACGATGGACGGCGACATGCACATGCTGAACCTGCGCGCCGACCTGCTGGACGACCCCGAGGAACAGGCGGCCTTCGAGGCGGCCTATGGCTATCCGCTGGCGGCGCCGGTGACCTGGGCGCAATACCGCGACCAGGCCGAGTTCTTTACCCGCCCCGACGAAGGGCTCTACGGCACCGCCGAAGCCTATCGCCGTGGCGGCCAGCAGTTCTGGTATTTCTTCAGCCATGCGGCCAGTTACACCAACCATCCCGACAATCCCGGCGCGATGTTCTTCGATCCCGAGACGATGGATGCCCAGATCAACAACCCGGGCTGGCTGCGCGCGCTCGAGGAATACAAGGCCTTCCTCGACTTCAACCCGCCCGGCGCGCTCAACAACGGGTCCGGTGACGTCCGGCCGCTGTATGCCGGCGGCACCGTGGCGATGAATGTCGACTGGGCGGATTCCGGCGTTCTGGGCTCGACCGAAGGGTCGATCGACGGTCATGTCCGCACCGCGATGCTGCCCGGCTCGACCGAGATCTGGAACCATGTCTCCGGCGAATGGGACAGCTTCGACGAGGTCGTGCATTCGCCCTTCCTGGCCTTCGGGGGCTGGCAACTGGGCGTTCCGGCCGACAGCCGCAACCAGGACGCCGCCTGGAGCTTCGTCGAGACGGTGATCAGCCCCGAGGTGTCGGGCCTGGCGATCGTCACCGCGAATTCGGGCGTGAACCCCTACCGGTTCAGCCATTACGACAACCTCGACGCCTGGTCCTCGATCTTCTCGGAAGACGAGGCCGCGTCCTACCTGGGCGCGCAACGCGCCTCGCTCGATGCGCCGAACGTGGCGCTGGACCTGCGCCTGCCGGGCTTCTTCTCCTACACCGAAGTGCTGGAGATCGAGCTGTCCAAGGCCCTGGCCGGCCAGGTCGAGCCGCAGGAAGCGCTGGACGCGATCGCCGCGGAATGGGACCGTCTGACCGATGAATTCGGACGCGACACCCAGCTGGCCGCCTATCGTGCCTCGGTCGGACTGCCGCCGCTGGAGTGATCCGGCGCGGCGCCGGGCAGCTCTGTCCGGCCCCTGCCAATCGCGCCCCCCGGGGACACCACCGGGGGGCGCAACGTCAAGGAATGACCCATGTCCCATGTCGAGCTTGAGGCGATCACCAAATCCTTCGGTGCGGTGAATGTCCTGCCGCCGCTGTCGCTGTCGATCGATAGGGGCGAATTCGTCGTGCTGGTCGGTCCCTCGGGCTGCGGCAAGACCACGACCCTGCGCATCCTTGCCGGGCTGGAAACCGCGAGTTCGGGGCGGGTGCGCATCGACGGGCGCGACGTGACCGACGAACGCCCCGGCGCGCGCGACATCTCCATGGTGTTCCAGAACTACGCGCTTTATCCGCATATGTCGGTGCGCCAGAACATCGGCTACGCGATGAAGGTCCACGGCACCCCCGCGACCGAGATCGCGGCCCGGGTGACCGAGGCGGCCAGGCTGCTGTCGCTCGATCCCTACCTGGATCGCAAGCCGCGCAACCTCTCCGGCGGCCAGCGTCAGCGGGTCGCGATCGGCCGCGCCCTTGTGCGCCAGCCCGCGGTGTTCCTGTTCGACGAGCCGCTGTCGAACCTGGATGCCAAGCTGCGGGTCGAGATGCGGACCGAGATCAAGATGCTTCAACGCCGGCTGGGCACCACCGCCGTCTATGTCACCCATGACCAGGTCGAGGCGATGACCATGGCCGACCGCGTGGTCGTCATGCGCGCCGGTCGGATCGAGCAGGCGGCCGAGCCGATCACCCTGTACGAACGGCCCGCCAACCGGTTCGTGGCGAATTTCATCGGCTCGCCGGCGATGAATTTCTTCGCGGCACGGATCGAGCGCGGCGCCGTCCGTCTGGGCGCTCAGGTCCTGCCGCTGCCGCCGGACGAGGCGCGGCGGATCGGCGACCGGGACCGCGTTGTCTTCGGCATCCGGCCCGAACACATGCGCCATTCGACCCACGAGGCCGATCTGACCCTGACCCCCCGGGCGATCGAACCGCTGGGCGCGCATACGCTGCTGCTGGGCGAGGCCGAGGGGCAGAAGATCACGGCGCAGGTCGATCCGCGCTTTCCGGCGGTTCCCGATCAGCCCGCGACCGTCACGCTGGACATGACCCAGGCGCATTTCTTCGACCCCGAGACCGAGGCGCGGCTGTGACACGCGACCTGTTCCTTGCCATCGACGTGGGCACCGGGTCGTGCCGGGCCGCGCTGGTCGATGCCGCCGGGCGGATCCATGCCATCGCCCACCACGAACACGACCAGATCGTGCCGCGCCACGGCTGGTCCGAACAGCGGCCGGCCGCCTGGTGGGACGGCACCGTGGCCAGCCTCCGCGCGGTGCTGGAACGGGTGCCGGACGCGACCCGGCGGGTCGCGGCGATCTGTGCCTGCGGGCAGATGCACGGGGCGGTTCTGGTCGATGCCGATGGCCGGTTGACCCGCGAAACCGCGCCGCTGTGGAACGACAAGCGCAGTGTCGACCAGGTTGCCGCTTTCGCCGCGACAGGTGCCGCGCCCGAGGCGCTGGCGCTGACCGCGAATGCCCCGGCCCCGGCCTGGCCGGCCTTCAAGCTGGCCTGGCTGATCGCCCATGATCCGGGCGCGGTCGCGCGCGCGGCACATCTGCTGATGCCCAAGGACTGGATCAACCTGAACCTGACCGGGCAGGTCGCCCAGGACCGCACCGAAGCCTCGCTGAGTTTCCTCATGGATTGGCGCCGCCGCGACTGGTCGGACCGGATGCTGGAGCTGACCGGCCTGCCGCGTCGGCTGCTGCCGGACTTGCGCGACCCGTCCGAGATCCTGGGGGCCGTGACGCCCGCCGCCGCGGCGCAGACCGGCCTGCCGAAGGGCCTGCCGGTGCTGGTCGGCGGTGGGGATTACCCGATGGCGCTGCTCGGCTCGGGGGCGCTGGCGCCGGGCACCGGTTCGGATGTGACCGGCACCTCGACGATCCTGACCCTGATCCGGGACGCGCCGGTGATGGCCGGGGGCGTGTCCAACGTGCTGTCCGCCGCCGGCGCCTGGGGCAGTTTCACCTTGCTGGACGCGGGCGGCGACGCGGTGCGCTGGGCCCGGCGCGCGTTCCACGACAACGCGCTGAGCTATGCCGAGGTCGACGCCGCCGCCGCCCAGTCGGTCCCCGGCGCCAACACGCTGTTCTTCCTGCCCTACCTGGCCGGCGAACGGTTCGGCGCGCAGCCCAATTCGCGCGCGCAGTTCTTTGGCCTGACCGCGGCTCATGGCCTGCCCGACCTGCATCGCGCGGTGCTGGAAGGCGTCGCCTTTTCCGTCCGGCAGGAGCTTGACCGGCTGCAAGGGGGTCATGGCCGGCCCGAACGGATCATCGCGGCCAGCGGCGGGGCGAAATCGGCACTGTGGCTGTCGATCAAGGCGGCGATGTATCGCACGCCCTACCGGGTGGCCGAGGAACCCGAATCCGGCGTGATCGGTGCCGGTATCCTGATGGCCGTCGCCACCGGGGCCGCCCCCGATCTTGCGACCGCGACCGCCCGGATGGTGCGGCTGGGCCCCGAGATCACCCCCGATCCCGTCGCCGCCGACCGCTATGATGCGATGATGCCGGTGTTTTCCGACCTCTACCGCGCCGCGCAAGCCTTCTACGACCGGCTTGACCGGCTGTCCGCATGAGGATCCCATGACCCAGCCACGTCTGCCGTTCCATGACGGCCATTCGATCCCGCAATTCGGCTTCGGCCTGTGGCAGGTGCCCGAGGAGGGCGCCCCGGGTGCCGTCGCCGCCGCTGCCGCTGCCGGATACCGCCTGTTCGACGGGGCCGCGATCTATGGCAACGAAGCCGGGATGGGCCAGGGTCTGCGCGACAGCGGCGTGCCGCGCGACGACCTGTTCGTCACCACCAAGGTCTGGAACACCGCGCAGGGCTTCGACAGCACCCTGCGCGCGGCCGAGGCCAGCCTGGAGCGGCTGGGCCTCGATCACGTCGACCTGCTGCTGATCCACTGGCCCTGCCCGCGCAAGGCCCTGTTCGTGGAGACCTGGCGCGCCCTGATCCGGCTGCGCGACGAAGGGCGGGTGACCTCGATCGGGGTGTCGAATTTCAATGCCGCGCAGATCGACCGGTTGACTGAGGAGACTGGCGTCACGCCGGTGCTGAACCAGGTCGAGATCAACCCCAGGAACCCGCAACCCGACTTGCAGGCCCGGATGACCGCGCGCGGGATCGTGACCCAAAGCTGGACGCCTCTGGGCAATGGCCTCAGCTTCGATGCCGCGCCGGTCCGGGCCGCCGCCGCGCGAACCGGTCTGACCCCGGCCGGGGTGATCCTGCGCTGGCATGTCCAGCGCGGGCTGTCGGTGATCCCGCGCTCGACCGATCCGGGGCGGATCGCCGCCAATGTCGCGGTGCTCGACGGGCCCGACCTGACCGGGGCGGAAATGGCGGCAATCACCGCGCTGGGCACCGGCGAGCGCTGCGGGCCGCATCCGGACGATTTCGAATAGGGAGCCGACGATGACGGGGGCCGGCATACAGTTCTCGATCCCGACGATGCGCCGGACAAGACCGCCGGGACAGGCGCCAAGGCCCGGCGCGCCGCCCTGGCGCAGGGCAAATGACAGGAGGCGATCATGACGGTTTCGATCCCGCTTCATCCGTCCGATTTTCCGGATTTCGGGTGCCGTCCCATCGCGCGGGCCGGCGCGATGCGGGCCGAGGCGTTCCGCTACGGCGCCGGCATCGAGGCGCTGCGGCTGATCACCCCCCGGGCCCGGGTGATCGTGCTGCCGTTCCTGGGCCAGCAGGTCTGGCGCGCGGAATTCGACGGGCGCGAACTGGCCATGGCGTCGATGTTCGACGAACCGGTCGCGACCGAGACCTACCTGGCCACCTACGGCGCCTTCTTCATCCATTGCGGGATGACCCGGATCGGGCCGCCGGCGCCGGACGATCCGCATCCGCTGCATGGTGAAATGCCGCTGGGCCGGTTCGACACCGCCGAATTGCGGATCGACGCGGCCGCGGGACGGATCGGCGTATCCGGCCTGTTCCGGCACCGCGTCGCTTTTGCGGTGAATTACGAGGCGCGGGCCGAGATCGGCCTGGGGGTCGCGGCGACGGAGCTCGACATCGCGGTCGAGGTGACGAACAAGCGGGCGGCGGCCCCGCTCGGGCTGATGTATCTGGGCCACGCCAATTTCCGGCCGGTCGATCACGCCCGTCTGGTCTATGCCGCGGCCTATACGCCGCAGGACGTGGCCGTGCGCCGGTCGATCCCGCCGCATATCAAGGCCGGGCCGGGCCATGCGGCGTTCCTGGCCGGGCTTGCCGAGGATCCGGCCCGGCATCATCTGCTCGACCCCGCCTTGCCCTTCGATCCGGAGGTGGTGTTCACCCTGAACATGATCCCCGATGACGCGGGCTGGACCCATGCGATGCAGGTCCATCCCGGGGGCGGCGCCGATTTCATCAGCTATGACGCGACGACCCTGCCGCTGGCGATCCGCTGGGTCTGCCGCACCGCCGACCAGCAGGGCCTGGGCATCGCCCTGCCGGCGACGGCGGGGGTCGAGGGCCATGCCACCGAACAGGCCGCCGGGCGGATCGTGACCGTGGCACCACAGGGGCAATGGCGCGCGCGGATGCGGATGGGCGCGCTGGATGCCGCCGCGGCGGCCGCGCTGGTCGACCGGATCGAACGGTTGGCGGGTCGGGGGTAGCCATGGCGAAGCTCTGGTTCATGGGCGAGGCGCTGATCGACTTCGTCCCGGTTCCGGCCCCCGATGGCGGCCCGGCCTATGCGCCGCGCTGTGGCGGGTCACCGTTCAACGCGGCAAAGGCGGCGGCCCTGGCCGGGGCCGAGGTCGGGTTTCTGGGCGCCCTGTCGTCCGACCTGTTCGGGCAGATGCTGGCCGCCGACCTGGAGCGGCACGGGATCGACACGCGCCAGGCGCCCCGGCTGGAGGCGCCGACCACGCTGGCCTTCGTCGACCTGCAATCCGGCGAACCGCGCTATGCCTTTTTCAACAACGGCACCGCGACGCGAATGATCGCGCCCGATGCCGGCGGCTTTGCGCCCGGCCCGGGCGACGTGGTCGATTTCGGCTCGATCGCGTTGATCGACCTGCCGGGCGCCGATGCGATTGCCGATTTCGCCGAAGCGGTGGCCGGCCGCGCGGTGATTGCCATCGACCCCAACGCACGGCCGGGAATGACCCCTGACCGGGCCGCCTGGCGTCGCCGGATCGGACGGATCCTGGCGGTGGCCGACATCGTGCGGCTGAGCGACGAGGACCTGGACGCCCTGGCCCCCGGCACCGACCCCGCCGATTTCGCCGCGGACCGGATCGACCGGGGCGCGTCGCTGGTGGTGGTGACCCATGGCGCAGCGGGGGCCGAGGCCTGGACCCGGGCCGGCCATGTCCGCGTGCCCGGCCATTCGGTCGCGGTGGTCGATACGGTCGGCGCCGGCGACACGCTGATGGGCAGCCTTCTTGCGCAGCTGGCGGCGGGCGGGCATACCGGGCCCAAGGCGCTGGGCCGGCTGTCCGCCGAGGCGGTGACGCAGGCGCTGACGCGGGCGGTGGCCGCCGCCGCGCTGAACTGCATGGCCTCGGGCTGCGCGCCGCCGACGCCCGACGCGGTCGCGGCCTTCCTGGCACCGACCGACTGAAGGAGACCCTCGCTGGCCCGACCTCCGCGCGCTTCGCAATCGACCATGGCCGATGACCGGGCGCTGCGGCTGCGCGCGGCTTGGCTCTATTACAACCGGGGCCTGACCCAGAAGGACATCGCCGACCGGCTTGGCATCAGCCGATCGAGCGTGATCCGCCTGCTGGACGAAGCGCGCCGGCGGGCCGAGGTCCAGATCTGGATCGACATGCCGCCGGGCGACCTGACCGACCTGGCCTCGGCGCTGGAAGACCGCTTCGGGCTGGACCGCGCGATCATCGTGCCGGGCGAGGGCACGCCCGAGGAAACCGCCCGCGACGTCGGCGCCGCCCTGGGACGGTTCCTGTCCGACCGGATCGGCAGCGGCATGACCGTGGGGGTCGGCTGGGGCCGCACCCTGGATGCCGCGCTGATGGCGTTCCGGCCGCCACGGCTGGAGGGGGTGCGCGTCGTGTCGCTGTTGGGCGGGGTGGTCGAACCCAAGGGGCTGAACCCGATCGATTTCGCCTGGCGGCTGGCCGGGGCGCTGGGCGGAGACTGCCTGTTGTTCCCGGCCCCGCTGATCGTCGACAGCCCCGAGACCAAGCGGCGCCTGTTGGAGGATTGCGGCCTGTCCCGGGTGACGGATGTGGCGCGCGGCATGGATATCGCCGTGGTCAGCTGCGGCGATATCGGCCAGGCGGGCACCTCGCTCAGCCAGGGGTTCCTGGCGGCGTCGGACCATCAGGGCCTGGTCGATGCCGGTGCGGTCTGCGACACGATGTGCCATTTCCTGGATGCCGAGGGCCGCAGCGTGGATCATCCGGTCCAGGGCCGGGTCATGTCGGTCGGGCTGGAGGTGGTGGCCGGGGCGGCGCAGGTGGTGCTTGCCTCGGGCGGGCGGCACCGGGCGGCAGCGATCCGGGCGACGATCGCGCGGATCGGGTGCACGACGCTGGTGACCGACGAAGCCGCGGCGCGCGCCCTGCTGGCCTGAGCGTCAGGCCAGCAGGGCGGACAGGCGCCGGTTGACCGCCGCCGCCGCCTCGACCTGAACCAGGTGCCCCGCGCCCGGGATGATCTCGGGCGCGACGCCAAGCACGGTGTCCCCGGGCGGCGGAAGGATGCGATCCTGCCCGCCCCAGATCACCGTCGGATCGCAATCCGGCACCGGGGCCGGGGCGCAATCGGGCAGTGCCGCGGCGATGACCGCCAGGGCGGCGCGCCGGTCCGGATCGGCCAGGCCGGCCAGCACATGGCTTGCCATCGGGGGGACGAAGTGCGACCGCTCGACCAGCCGCCCAAGCAGGGCCTCGGCCTGGTCCTGCGTCGTCAGCGTCGGGAATCGTGCCAGGAAATCGGCGTCGATCGGCCCGCCGATCCCGGCGGGGGCCAGCAGGATCATGCGGTCGAAGGCGCCCGGGTCGGTGCGCGCATGGTTCAGGACCACCGCCGCGCCCAGCGAATGGGCCAGGACGGGCAGCGGGCGTGGCAGATCGGCGATGGCCCCGGCCAGGCCCCGCGCCAGGCTTGCGGGGCTGCCGTCGCCGACATCGTTGCCGGCGCCGCCATGGCCCGGCAGGTCGACACCCCAGATCGTGTGCGTGCCGACCAGCGCCTGAACATTCGCCCCCCAGCCGAAACGGTCGGCGCCGAAGCCGTGGACCAACAGCACCGGCGGCCCGTCACCGCCCAACCGATGCAGGACGGCGGGCGAGACACTCATGCGATCTCGGCCAGAACCGTTCCGACTTCGGCGATCTCGCCTTCCTCGACGCGGATCTGCAAGGTGCCGGCGGCGGGCGCCTCCAGTTCGATCGCCATCTTCGTCGTGGTGATCGTGACGATCGGCTCGCCTTCTTCGACGGTCGCGCCGTCGGCCTTGTGCCATTCGGTGATCTCGGCCTCGGTGATCTCGTTGCCGAGCTGGGGGACGGGAAGCGGGGTCATGGCGGTCTCCTTCACAATCCGGTGCGGGCCAGGGCGATGTCGTCCCAATCGCGCAGGCCGCGGCGATTTGCGGGGCGGTCGGGAAAGAAATCGGCCATCACCGCATCGACGATATCATCGGGCTGCGGGAAATAGGTCGCTTCCATGTCCGCCCCCGGCACGATCCAGTTGGGGGCGCCGATCACCCGCGGCGGCGCGGTCAGGCTGGCAAAGCCGTGGCGGGCGATCGTCGCGGCGATGGTCTGGGCGAAACTGCCCCGTTCGGAGGCCTCGGTCACGGCCAGGAACCGCCCGGTGCGCGCGACGCTGTCCAGCACCGGTCGGTAGTCGAAGGGCACGAGGCTGCGGGCGTCGATCACCTCGGCCTCGATCCCCGCCGCCGCCAGGTCCCGGGCCGCCGCCAGCGCGGGATAGAGCGCGGGGCCGATGGTCAGGATCGTCAGATCGCGCCCGGCCCGCTTGATGTCCGGCACGCCGAAGGGCAGGCGGTAATACCCGGCCGGCACGCCATCGGGGGCCATCGTTTCGACCTTGTCATACAGCCGTTGGCTTTCGAAGACCACGACCGGATCCTGGGAGGCCAGCGCCGCGGCCATCAGCCCCTTGGCGTCATATGGCGTCGCCGGATAGACGACCTTGAGCCCCGGGATATGGGTGATCAGCCCGGTCCAGTCCTGCGAATGCTGGGCGCCGTATTTCGATCCGACCGACGCGCGCAGGACCACCGGAAGCGACAGCGCGCCCGCGGACATCGCCTGCCACTTGGCCATCTGGTTGAAGATCTCGTCCCCGGCGCGGCCGATGAAATCGGCATACATCAGTTCGACCAGGCTGCGTCCGCCCTCCATCGCATGGCCGACGGCGGCGGCGACGATCGCGGCCTCGGAGATCGGCGAATTGAACAGCCGGTGATGCGGCAGGATATCGGCAAAGCCGCGATAGACCCCGAAGGCACCGCCCCATTCGCGGCATTCCTCGCCCCAGGCGACCAGCCGGTCGTCGTGGATCATGTGGTGCAGGATCGCCTCGCCCAGGGCGTCGCGCAGGGTGATGGCACGCAGCGGGGCCAGTTCGGTGCCGTCCCCGGCCAGGCCATGGCGGGCCTTGCGGGCGATCCCGCGCAGCGCGGCCGAGCCGGTGGGGTCGCCGACATCCGGCGCGGGTTCGGCAGGCAGATCGATTGCGCGGTGCGAGAACATCAGCCGCCCGATCCGGGTCGGCTCCGCCGCCACGTCGACCGGCGGGGCCAGCGCCGGGTCGGTGACCGCACGGGTGATCGCCTCGATCCGGTCGGCCACCTCTTCGCGCATCGCGACCGCCTCGGCCTCGGTCAGCACGCCGGCGATTTCCAGCGTGGTCGCGAATTGGCGGATCGGGTCGAGTTCCTCCCAGAGCTTGATCTCGTCCCGGGTCCGGTAGGCATTGGCGTCGGTCGTCGAATGGCCGCACAGCCGGTAGCATTCCACGTCCAGCAGGGCGGGGCCGTCGCCGTTCAGCAGCAGCGCGCGCTTGCGGGCGACCGCGTCGGCCACCGCCAGCGGGTTGGTGCCGTCGACGGTTTCGGCATGCAGCGCGGTGGGCGACAGGCCGGCGCCGATGCGCGACAGCCGGTCCCAGCCCATGGTTTCGCCGGCGGTCTGGCCGCCCATGGCGTAGAAATTGTTGGTGAAGAAGAACAGCACCGGAAGCCCCGTGCCGCCGCCATCCTGCCAGAGCCGGCCATATTGGCCCATGGCGGCGAAATTCATCGCCTCCCAGACCGGGCCACAGCCGGTGGCGCCATCGCCGGCATGGGCCACCGTGATGCCGCCATCGCCGGCCAGCCGCCGCCGCAGCGCCGCGCCCGCCGCGATCCCGGCCGAGGCGCCGACGATGGCGTTGTTCGGATAGCAGCCGAAGGGCGGAAAGAAGGCATGCATCGAGCCGCCCATGCCGCCGTTGAACCCGTTCGCCTTCATGAAGATTTCGGCAAGAAAGCCGAACAGCAGGACATCCTCGGCCAGCGCCCGGCCGTCGCGCCCCAGGGCCCGGGCGACGGTATCGCGCAGCCGGCCCTCGTCATGGGTGGCCAGGATCCGGTCAAGGTCGGCCTGCGGCAGGCGCGCCACGGCGGCCAGGCCCTTGGCCAGGAATTCGCCATGGCTGCGATGCGAACCGAAGATGTGGTCGCCGGTGTCCAGCGCCAGGGCCGAGCCGACCGCCGCCGCCTCCTGGCCGATCGAAAGATGCGCGGGGCCCTTGTAGGTATAGGCGATGCCACGATAGGCGCCCTGTGCCTTCATCGCCGCCAGCATCCCTTCGAATTCGCGGATCAGCAGCATGTGGCGCAGCGCCTCGATCAGGGCCGGGGCGCCGCGGCGGGCGATTTCATCGGCGATCGGCGTCGCATAGGCATGCACCGGGATCGTCGCCTGGCTCAGATGGCCGGGCGTGCGGGACGATGCGGGATCGACGACAAGTTCCTTGGGCATGGCGGCCTCGTGATGCGGTGAACGGCCCGAGCATTGCGGAAACTTTTGTCGATTGCAATGTGCAAATGTTCAGGCCCGGGTGATCCGGCCTGAGTGATCCGGGCCTCGTCCCCGGGGATCGGCCGCGATCTGCGCCCGGGTCGGCCCGGGAGGGCCTTGGTCACGGCCGTCTCAGCCCCCGTGCGAGCCGCGCAGGACCAGGGGGCAGGCGATGCGGTCCTGGGGTCGGTCGCCAGCGGCCCGCATCACCGCCTCGACGCACCATTGGCCCATTTCGCGATGCGGCAGCAGCACGGTCGACAGGGGCGGCGACAGGTGCTGGGCGATTTCCTGGTCGTCATAGCCCATCACCGCAATCGTTTCGCCGGGCCGTTCGCCCAGTTCCTTGAGCGCCTCGTAACAGCCGACCGCGGTCAGGTCGTTGGCGCAGAAGATCGCGTCGGGGCGCGGGTCCTGTTCCATCAGCTGCAGCGTCGCCAGCCGGCCGCCCGAGGGCAGGAAATTGCCCTCGACGATCAGCGAGGGGTCGACCGGGATCCGCGCCGCGCGCAGGGCGCGCTCGTAGCCTTCCATCCGCTGATCCGACGCCTCCATCCAGGGCTCTCCGGAAATGAAGGCGATGCGGCGGTGCCCGGCCGCGATCAGCGCCGCGGTCGCAACCTCGCCGCCGCGGCGTTCGGCCGGCACCACCGAGGCATAGCGCCCCTCGGGGTCGTAGCAGTTCAGCAGCGCGGCGCGGTGCTGGGCCAGACCTTCGGGCGGGGTGACCGCATGGGTCAGGATCGACCCGTAGATCACGCCGATCGCATTGTCGCCGGCCCATTTGCGCAGGATCGCGGCCTCGTAATCCCGGTCGCCGCCGGTCATCACGACCTCCAGCACGATGTTGTGTTTCCAGGCCTCTTCCTGCGCCCCCTCGATCGAGATGGCGGCGAAGGCGCTGGTGGCGATTTCGTCGAACATCATCCCGATCACGCCCTGGCCGACCGGTTTCGGCGGCCGCCCGGCACCGCGCGGCCGGTAGCCCAGGGTCTCCGCCGCGGCCATCACCCGTTTGCGGGTGCCGGGGCTGATGCGCATGTCCTCCAGCCCGTTCAGCACGAAGGACACGGTCGATTGCGACACGCCGGCCTTCACCGCCACGTCCTTCATCGTCACGCGGCTGCGGGGCGGGTCCTTGCCGGGGTCGGTGTCGGGGTCGGTGTCGGGGTCGGTCATCGGTCGGGAGGGGTCCTTCATCGGGGATTGCGGAGTGCTAATAAATATTGCTAATATTTTTAGCACAAGAGGATTCGCATCCGGATCGGGAGGAGACGATGCGTGCGACACGCGGCAGGACATTGAGTCAGCGGCAAGCGGCGCTGGTGCTGCTGGCGCCGTTCCTGCTGACCTATGGCGCCTTTCTGGTCTATCCGTTCTTTCGCGGGATCTGGATCAGCCTGCATGACTGGAACCTGCTGGCGGTGGCGTTCAACCCCGACGCCAAGGACTTTGTCGGCCTGCGCAATTACGAACGGGTGATGTGGGGGCGCGGGATCGTCTGGGGGCTGGCCGCGCCGTTCTGGCAGGGCCTGGGGCTGCTGGGTCTGGCCTGGGCGGCGGTGGCGCGCCGGCGGCTGGGCAAGGGCACGACACTGGCGCTGGGCATCGCTTCGGTCCTGCTGATCGTGCTGCCCGGGTTCCATCCGGGCGAGGGCGGGCGCTGGTACGACCGCCGCTTCTGGCCGACGGTCGGCAACACGATCCGGTTCGTCGCCTGGACCGTGCCCGGCGTCACCCTTTCCGCGCTGGTCCTGGCCGCGGCGCTGAACCGCGAAAGCCGGGCCATGGGCCTGTTGCGGACGCTGTTCTTTCTGTCCCAGGTCCTGTCGGTCACGGTGGTCACGCTGATCTGGCAGATCATGTTCTCGCCCCGCCAGGGGCTGATCGCCAATGTCACCGAGGTTCTGGGCGCCAGCCCGATCACCTGGCTGACCAATGAACAATTCGCCATGGCGGCGATCGTGATCGCGACGATCTGGTGGTCGCTGGGGATCGCGATGATCCTGTTCCTGGCCGGGCTCCAGGATATCAGCCGCGACATCTACGAAGCCGCGGCGCTGGACAATGCCCGCGGGGTGCGGGCGTTCCGGTTCGTCACCCTGCCGAACCTGAAACGCACGATCACCCTGGTCGTGGTGCTGCAGATCATCCTGCATTTCCAGGTCTTCGGCCAGTCGCACCTGATGACGCAGGGCGGGCCGAACGACACCACCCAGGTTCTGGTGCGCTATATCTACCAGACCGGGTTCCGCGACAGCGAACTGGGCCGGGCCAGCGCCATGGCGGTGTTCCTGTTCGTCATCATGGGCGCCTTTTCGGTGATCCAGTTCGTGCTGGGCCGGGAGGACGCGTCATGAGCCGGACAAGCCATTGGCTGATCATCCTGCTGGCGATCCCGGCCTTTGTCTGGCTGGTGCCGACGCTGTGGATGGTGTCGCTGTCGTTCCAGCCGAACGAGGTCCTGGCCCGCACCACGTCCAGCACCGCCTTCGGCCTGGTGCCGCTGCCCTTCACCCTGGACAATTACGCCGCCCTGTTCCGTTTCGGGCAGACGCCGTGGTGGTTCCTGAATTCGGTGATCGTGTCGCTGGGCATGACGCTGGGCGTGCTGGCGGTGTCGACCACGGCGGGCTACGCGCTGGCGCGGCTGGATTTTCCGTTCAAACGGAGCGTGACAGCGCTGTGCCTGATCGGGTTGATGGTGCCCGAACAGGCGGTGTTCATCCCGCTTTACACGATGTTCGCCGATTTCGGCTGGCACAACAGCTATCACGCGCTGATCCTGCCGCGCATGGCGGTGCCGATCGGCGTCTTCCTGATGATGCAGTTCTTCAGGGGCATCCCGAAGGACATCGAGGAAGCCGCGCGGCTGGACGGGGTCGGCTGGCTGCGGATCTTCTGGTACATCATGCTGCCGCTGGCGCGGCCGGCGATGATGACGCTGGCGATCCTGACATTCCTTTATGCCTGGAACGACTATCTCTGGCCTCTGGTCAGCGCCCAGAAGCGGGAATTCTTCACGATCACGCTGGGGCTGGCGTCGATCCAATCGAATTTCGCGCAATCGGAAGGGCTGGGCCGGGTCATGGCCTCGGGGGTCATCGCCTCGCTTCCGGTCGTGATCCTGTTCCTGATCTTCCAGCGCTACGTGGTGCAGGCCATGACCGCCGGCGGGTCCAAGGGTTGAACGCACATCACAGGGAGGACACCATGAAACATGTGCTACTGACTGCGGCCGCGGCCGCGACGATCGCCACCGGGGCAACGGCCCAGGAGGTCACGCTGGGCCGCTTTTTCGGCGCCTGCGAAGAGGCCGGGACCGACACCACCACCAGCGTCGGCGAAGCCTGCATCATCCAGTCGATCATCAATGCCGCCGATGCGGAGCTGGACGGGATCACCATCAACACCCTGCCGACCGACTGGGGCAATTACTACGACCAGATCAAGGCCGCCTATGCCGGCGGCACCCCGCCCGATATCCATGTGATGCACCGCCACCGGGTGCCGGAATTCGCCGGGCTCGGCGCCATTGCCGAGCTTTCGGGCGATCTGGAGGCGGCCGGGATCGACCCGTCCGACTGGGCCCCGGCCGCCTTGGAGGCCGTCAGCCACGAGGGCGGCATCTATGGGGTGCCGATGGATTTCCACGCCAATCTCTGGCACGTCAACATGGATCTGATGGCCGAGGCCGGGCTGGTCGAGGACGGCAAGCCGATCCTGCCGACCTCGCCCGAGGAACTGCTGGCCCAGGCGCAGCAGTTCAAGGACGCCACGGGCCAGGATTACCTGGCCGCCGATTTCGCGCAGTTTCCGATCGGGGTGCGGCTGGTGCTGGCGCTGATGTGGCAGCAGGACGCCAACATCTTTACCGAGGACGGCACGGCGACCATCGACACCGAGGCCGCCGCCAATGCGGTGACCGCGATCACCCAGTTGTTCGATGCCGGGCTGGCCGATCCGCAGCTGAACTATGCCGACAGCCAGCAGGCCTTTCTGAACGGCGAGGCGGGGATCCTGGTCAATGGCACCTGGGTGGTGGATTTCTACGACGCCCAGGCCGCCGACCCGGATGTGCCGCTGTCGAGCTACTACGCCGCCGATTTCCCGACCCTGTTCGGCACCGGCGCGACCTGGGCCGACAGCCACATGTGGGCGATCCCGGCCTCGCTTGCGGGGGAACAGCGCGCGGCGGCGATGCAGGTTCTGGCCTTCATCAACGACCACAACATCGACTGGGCCCGCACCGGTCACATGGCGGTGCGCAATTCGGTTCTGGAAAGCGACGCCTATGCCGACCTGCCGCATCGCGACGAATATGCCGGCACCGCCGGTATCGCCCGCGACACCCCGCCCAGCGCCCGCTACGGCGCGATCCAGGATGTCCTGAACCGCGAATTGCAGGCGGTCTGGCTGACCGGCAAACCGGTGGGCGACGCGCTGGCCGATGCCGAGCTCGAGGTCCAGGACCTGCTGGACCGCTAGGTTCCTCCGCTGCCCGGCCGGCCGGTCCGGCCGGGCATTTTCCAAGACCTCCGGAACGAACGAGACCCCAGATGGATCGCTGGACCGCTTCCGACGCCCGGGCCTGGTGGGCCGCGCAGCCCTGGATCTGCGGCTGCAACTACCTGCCCTCGAGCGCGGTGAATTTCCTCGAGATGTGGCAGGCCGACAGTTTCGATGCCGACACGATCGCGCGCGAACTGGGCTGGGCCGGGCGGATCGGATTGAATGCGATCCGGGTCAACCTGCACAGCCTGGTCTGGGAGCATGACCGCGACGGTCTGCTGGCACGGCTCGACACGCTGATGGACATCGCCGCCCGGTCCGGCATCCGCACCGTGCCCTGCCTGTTCGACGATTGCGGCTTTGGCGGGCAAGAGCCGCGCTATGGCCCGCAGCCCGACCCGGTGCCGGGCGTCCACAACAGCCGGGCCGTGGCCAGCCCCGGCCGCGACGTGGTGATCGACCCGTCAAGGCGCGCCGGGCTGGCGGGTTACCTGCGCGACGTGATCGGCGCCTTTCGCCGCGATGACAGGGTCCTGTTCTGGGACCTTTACAACGAACCCGGCAACCGGATGGTGTTTCGTGCCGACGGCTGTGCCCGCTATCCGGGCCCGCTGGAGGACCACGCCCTGGACCTGATGCGCGACAGCTTTGGCTGGGCGCGGGCCGTGGCGCCGGAGCAGCCGCTCAGCGTCGGGGCCTGGACCACGCCGCTGCCGGGCGAACCCGCCGAGCCTTACCGGACCGAGATCGACCGGACGGCGCTGGGCCTGTCCGATATCGTCACCTTTCACGCCTATTGGGACGCCGCCCATGTGGCGCGGTTCATCGACCACCTTGCCCGGCTGGATCGGCCGATCCTGTGCACCGAATGGATGGCGCGGGCGGTCGACAGCCGGATCGCCGACCAGTTGCCGCTGTTTCATGACCGCAAGGTCGGCTGTTTCCAGTGGGGGTTCGTCCGCGGCCGCAGCCAGACCCATCTGCCCTGGCCCGAGGACCTGGTGCGCGCCCATGGCGGCAGGGCCGACCGATCGGTCTGGTTCCACGATCTTCTGGACCCCGACGGGCGCCCCCATGACCCGGCCGAGATCGACACGATCCGCGCCCTGACCGCCGCCGCCGGGCCGGCGACGGGGCCCTAGGGTGCGTCCGTCAGGATAGCATCCAGCGCCGCGTCGAGCGCGGCCGCATGGGGGGCGAGCAGCGCATCCAGCCGGTGCTGGTAATCCAGCGCGATCCGCAACAGGTCCTGCATCAGCGCCGCGCCCGCCGGCGTCAGGGTCAGCGCGATCAGCCGGCGGTCGTCGCCATTGACCTGTTTCGACAGATAGCCCGCCGCCTGCAGCCGCGCGGCGGCCCGGCTGGCCTTGGATTTTTCCAGGTGGACGCGGCGGTGGATCTCGCGGATCGACACCGAGCCGGCATCGGCGACATGCACCAGCACACGCCATTCCGCGATCGTGATCCCGTAATCGTCGCGATAACGCCGCGCCAGCCCGGTGCTGAGCCGTTCGGCGGCCACGGTCATCCGGTAGGGCAGGAATGTCGCAAGGTCGAAGCTGGAGGCGGGGGGGGTCATCGGAGGGCCTTTTGCCGGGCTGCGGGGTCGGGTCGGGGCAATGCTATGCTTGACATCGTTGCAAATGCAACGAATAATCCGCGCCAGGGTCGGATCCATCGAATCCCGGCCTTTCGCAACAGGGCAGGAGCACCGCCATGACGCGTCACGCGCTTCCGCAGGGCATGACCCGGGCCGCCGGGACCACGGGCCTGCACGCGGGCTACATGCCCGGCTGGGCCAACGATTTCGAAACCGAGGCGCTGCCGGGTGCGTTGCCCCAGGGCATGAACTCGCCCCAGAAATGCGCCTATGGCCTGTATGGCGAACAGCTGTCGGGCACCGCCTTCACCGCCAACCCGCCCGAACGCACCTGGAGCTACCGGATCCGGCCCAGCGTCAAGCATTCCGCGCGCTATGCCCGGATCGACCTGCCCTATTGGAAATCGGCGCCGAACGTGGATCCGGACGTGACCAGCCTGGGCCAGTATCGCTGGGATCCGGTGCCGGTGCAGGAAGGCCTGACCTGGCTGACCGGCATGCGCACCATGACCACGGCGGGCGACGTCAACACCCAGGTCGGCATGGCCGCGCATGTCTACCTGGTGACCGACAGCATGCGGGACGCCTATTTCTATTCCGCCGACAGCGAATTGCTGGTGGTCCCGCAAGACGGCCGGCTGCGGTTCTGCACCGAGCTGGGGATCATCGACATCGCGCCGCAGGAAATCGCCATCCTGCCGCGCGGCCTGGTCTACCGGGTCGAGCTGCTGGAGGGGCCGGCCCGCGGCTTTGTCTGCGAGAATTACGGCCAGAAGTTCGAGCTGCCGGGCCGCGGGCCGATCGGCGCCAATTGCATGGCCAATCCGCGCGATTTCAAGGCCCCCGTCGCGGCCTTCGAGGATCGCGAAGTGCCCTCGACCCTGACCGTCAAATGGTGCGGCCAGTTCCACGAGACGCGGATCGGGCAAAGCCCGCTGGACGTGGTCGCCTGGCACGGCAATTACGCGCCCTACAAATATGACCTGACGACCTATTGCCCGGTCGGCGCGATCCTGTTCGACCATCCCGACCCGTCGATCTTCACCGTGCTGACCGCGCCCTCGGGCGTGCCCGGGACGGCCAATATCGACTTCGTGCTGTTCCGCGAACGCTGGCTGGTGGCCGAGGACACCTTCCGCCCGCCCTGGTATCACAAGAACATCATGTCCGAGCTGATGGGCAACATCTATGGCCAATATGACGCCAAGCCCCAGGGCTTTGTCCCCGGGGGCATGTCGCTTCACAACATGATGATCCCGCACGGGCCGGATCGCCAGGCCTTCGAAGGCGCCTCGAATGCCGACCTGCGCCCCGAGAAGCTGGACAACACCATGTCCTTCATGTTCGAGACCCGGTTTCCGCAGCACCTGACGGCCTTCGCCGCGAAAGAGGCGCCGCTGCAGGACGACTACATCGATTGCTGGGAAAGCCTCGAAAAGAAATTCGACGGCACGCCGGGGCGCAAGTGATCCTTTGCAGCTACAGGGACGGGCCGGACGGGCAATTGCGGATCGTGGCGCCCGATTTCGCGACCACGACCCGGATGAAGCGGTCCAGCTTTCAGCAGATGATGGACCTTGGCCCGGCCGAACCCGAAGGCGCGCCCGAAGCGCTGGACCGGCACCGCATCGCGTCGCCCCTGCCGCGCGCCTACCAGTTCCTGGATGCTTCGGCCTATGTGAACCATGTCGAACTGGTGCGCCGCGCCCGCGGGGCCGAGATGCCGGAGCGTTTCCGGACCGATCCGCTGATGTATCAGGGCGGGTCCGATGCGTTCCTGGCGCCGACCGATCCGGTGCATCACGATCCGGCCTGGGGCGTGGATTTCGAGGCCGAGGTGGCGGTGGTGATCGGCCGGGTCGACCAGGGCGCTTCGGTCGACGCGGCGCGCGCGGCGATCCGCTGGATCATGGTCTGCAACGACTGGTCGCTGCGCAACCTGATCCCCGATGAATTGGCCAAGGGCTTTGGTTTCGTGCAGTCGAAACCGGCCTGCGCCTTTGCGCCCTTTGCCCGGTCGGTCGACGATTGCCCGGGCTGGGATGGCGGCCGGCTGCACGCGACCATGTGCGTCGATCTGAACGGCGCGCCTTTCGGCCGGCTGCAATCGGGGGTCGACATGACCTTCGACTTCCCGACGCTGATCGCCCATGCGGCAAAGACCCGCGACCTGGCCGCCGGCACGATCATCGGTTCGGGCACCGTGTCGAACAAGCGCGATGGCGGGCCGGGGCGAACGATTGCGGATGGCGGCGCGGGCTATGCCTGCATCGCCGAACAGCGCATGGTCGAAACCATCGCCACCGGCGCGGCGGTGACGCCGTTCCTGCAGCCCGGCGACCGGGTCGAGATCTGGATGGAAGATGAGGATGGCCGTGACCTGTTCGGCCGCATCTCGCAACGATTGGAGACAGCATGACCAAGGCCTTCGCCTCTGCCGGCGACATGGACGAAAAGCAGATCAGTTTCACCCGGGTGGGCGAGGGGCTCTATGCCTTCACCGCGCAGGGCGACCCCAATACCGGTGTCATCATCGGCGATGACAGCGTCATGGTGGTCGAGGCGCAGGCCACCCCGCGGCTGGCCCGCAAGGTGATCGAGTGTATCCGCGGGGTCACCGACAAGCCGATTTCGCACCTGGTGTTGACCCATTACCACGCGGTGCGGGTGCTGGGCGCCAGCGCCTATGGCGCACGCGAGATCATCATGTCCGACACCGCCCGCGCCATGGTGGCCGAGCGCGGGCAGGAGGATTGGGACAGCGAATTCGACCGCTTTCCGCGCCTTTTTCAGGGGCACGAGGAAATCCCCGGTCTGACATGGCCGACAACGACCTTTTCCGACGGCATGACCGTTTATCTGGGCAATCGCCGGGTCGACATCATGCATCTGGGCCGGGCCCATACGGCGGGGGATGCGGTGGTCTGGGTGCCCGATGAAGAGGTCATGTTCACCGGTGACATCGTCGAATACCACTCGGCCTGCTATTGCGGCGACGGGCATTTCGGCGATTGGGTCGACACGCTGGGCAATATCGCCCGGTTCGAGCCGCGGGCCATCGCGCCGGGCCGCGGCGATGCGCTGGTCGGGCCGGACATGGTCGACAAGGCCATCGCCAGCACCGCCGATTTCGTCCGCTCGACCTACCGGCCGGTGGCCCGGGTCGTGGCCCGTGGCGGCAGCCTGAAACAGGCCTGGGACGCGGTGCGCGCCGAATGCGACCCCAAGTTCGGCGATTACGCGATCTATGAACATTGCCTGCCCTTCAACGTCGCCCGCGCCTTTGACGAGGCCCGCGGCATCGACACGCCCCGCATCTGGACCGCCGCGCGCGACAAGGCGATGTGGGCGGAGCTGCAGGGCTAGGCAAGGGCAGGGCAGGGGGCGAGGATGATCCAGGACCGCTATTCGCTGGCCTTTCGGCTGTATCCCTACGCACGCTCGGCCGATCAGGACGCGACCGACCCGGTGCGGCATCCGGTGGTGATCATGGGCGGCGGGCCGGTCGGCGTGGCGCTGGCGCTGGACCTGGGCCTGCAGGGCATCCCGGTCGTGGTGCTGGACGATCACGAGGGGATCGGCCAGGGGTCGCGGGCGATCTGTTTTTCGAAACGCACGCTTGAAATCTGCGATCGCTACGGCGCGGCCGGCCCGATGCTGGACAAGGGCATCGCCTGGACCCTGGGCAAGGTGTTTCATGACGACCGGAAGGTCTTCGAATTCAACCTTCTGCCCGAGGATGGCCACCGCTTTCCGGCCTTCATCAACCTGCAGCAGCCCTGGTTCGAGAAATTCCTGATCGACCGGGTCCGGCAAGCCCAGGCCGAGGGCGCGCCGATCGCGCTGCGCGGCCGCAACCGGGTCGACGCGGTGGCACCGCGCGACGATCATGTCCTGCTCGACATCACCACGCCCGAGGGGCCCTACCGGATCGCCGCCGACTGGCTGATCGGCTGCGACGGCGCCTCCAGCCCGCTGCGCGGCATGCTGGGGCTGGGCTTTGTCGGCGAGGTGTTCAAGGACAGTTTCCTGATCGCCGATATCCGGATGAAAGCCGATTTCCCGACCGAACGCTGGTTCTGGTTCGAACCCTGGTTCAAATCCGGCGCCTCGACCCTGCTGCACCGCCAGCCCGACGATATCTGGCGGGTCGATTTCCAGATCGGCTGGGATGTCGACCGCGCCGAGGAACTGAAAGAGGACAATATCCGCCGCCGGCTGGATGCGATGCTGGGCGACGGGGTCGGCTACGACATCGTCTGGTCCTCGATCTATACCTTCCAGTGCCGGCGCATGGAACGGTTCCGCCATGGCCGGGTCCTGTTCGCCGGCGATGCGGCGCACCAGGTCAGCCCCTTCGGCGCGCGTGGCGCCAATTCGGGCCTCCAGGATGTCGACAACCTGGGCTGGAAACTGGGTATGGTGATCCGCGGCCGGGCGCCCGAGGCGCTGCTGGACAGCTATCACGAGGAACGCGCCCATGGTGCGGACGAAAACATCCTCCATTCCACCCGGGCGACCGATTTCATCACCCCCAAGACACCGATCAGCCATGTCTTCCGCAATGCGGTGCTGGACCTGGCCGAACGGCATGCCTTTGCCCGGCCGCTGGTCAATTCCGGGCGGCTGTCGGTGCCCTGCAGCTACGACGGGCTGTCGTTGACCGGGGTGGACGGGCTGGGCGGCCCGGACCGGACCCGCCCGGGCAGCCCCTGCCCGGATGCGCCGCTGGGCGACGGGTTCCTGCTGCCCCGGCTGGGCGGTGACTTCGTGATCCTGGCGATCGATGCCGAGGCCCCCGAGACGATGACCCAAGACGGCGTCACGGCGCGGCGCCTGGCGGTCTCGGCGGCCCAGGATCCCAGCGGTGCCCTGGCTGCGCGCTATCTGGGCGCGGCGCCGGGCGCGGTCTATCTGATTCGCCCCGATCAGCATGTCGTGGCCCGCTGGGCGCAATATGACGAAACCGCCCTCCGCGCCGCCTTGCGGCGGGCCTGTGCGAAAGAGTGAGGCCATGGCCGACCTGATCACCGATCCGAACCTGCCCGATCCCGACGGCTTCTATGCGGAACTGATCCGGAGCTTCGAGGCCCAGGGCGATGACGCCGCGATCCGCGCCTTCAGCGCCAGGCTGATCCTGCTGCTGGCCAATCATGTCGGGGATCGGGCGGTGCTGTCCCGGGCGCTGGCCGAAGCGGCGCGAAACCCGGCACATGCGCGCGGGTGACCCCGCGGGCCGGGGCATGACGCCGCGACCCCCTTGCCTTTTGTAACGACTCTCTGAACACTCGGACCATTCATGCCCAGCGCATGTCACTGAATCGAAACGTCCTGTGCCGGGCGACGCCCCGGGAAACAGGCCTTCAGAAGGGAGTATTTCATGAACATCCTGCGACGGACCCTGCTGGCCTCGACGGCCGCGGCACTTGTCGGCCTCGGCGGCACCGCCTGGGCCCAGATGACCCATCCCGAAACCGGCGAGCCGCTGGCCGAGGTCCAGGAATTCACCTATCGCGTGCTCGATGATTTTCCCTCGATCGACCCCAGCCTGATCCAGGACGTGTCCGGTTCCGAGGTGGGCCGCGACCTGTTCGAAGGCCTGCTGAACGAGGACGCCGCCGGTGAGCCGATCCCGGGTGTGGCGACCAGCTGGGAGGTCTCGGACGACGGGCTGACCTATACCTTCACCCTGCGCGACAACGCGAAATGGTCGAATGGTGACCCGGTCACCGCCGGCGATTTCGTCTATTCCTGGCGCCGGGCGGCCGATCCGGCCACGGCGTCGGAATATTCCTGGTATCTGGAGGTGATGGGGCTTGAGAATGCCGGCGCCGTCACCGCGGGCGAAATGGCCCCCGACCAGTTGGGCGTGCGCGCCATCGACGACCTGACGCTCGAGGTCACGATCGACGCGCCGCGGCCCTATTTCCCGCAGATGACCACCTTCCCGACCACCTTCCCGCTGCACCAGGCGACGATCGAGGCGCATGGCGACGACTGGACCCGGCCCGGCAACATGGTGTCGAACGGCGCCTATGTGCTGACCGATTACGTTCCGCAGGAACGGCTCGTGCGGGAACGCAACGAGATGTATTGGGACAACGACAACACGATCATCGACAAGGTGACCGCGCTGATCATCAACGACGAGAACGTCGCCCTGACCCGCTACCTCGCCGGCGAGCTCGACATGACCGAAGTGCCCACCGGCCAGTTTCCGCGCCTGTCGCAGGAATATCCCGACCAGGCGATCAGCTTTCCCAGTTCCTGTTCCTACTACTACCTGTTCAACCATTCCGACAGCGGCCCCGAGGCGCTGAACGACGTGCGGGTGCGCCAGGCATTGTCCATGGCGGTCGATCGCGACGTGATCGTGAACAACATCCTCGCCGGCGGTCAGAAACCCGCCTACACCTTTACCCACTGGGCCGTGGCGGGCTGGGAACAGCCCGAGATGGACATCGCCAACATGACCCAGGACGAGCGCAACGAACGCGCCCGGGAACTGATCACCGAGGCCGGCTACGGCATCGGCGGCGAGCCGCTGACGTTCGAGATCCTCTACAACACCTCGGATGCGAACCGGTCCATCGCGACGGCGATCAGCCAGATGTGGAAACAGACCCTGGGCGTCGAGGCGACGCTGGCCAACCAGGAATGGTCCACCTATCTGGACACCCGCGGCAACCAGAATTTCGAGGTCGCCCGCGCCGCCTGGTGCGCCGATTACAACGAACCCAGCACCTATCTGGACCTGTTCGTGAGCGATTCCGGCTACAATGACGGCAAGTTCGTCAACGCGGACCTGGATGCGCTGATGGCCGAAGCCAAGACCGCCGAGGATCCGATGCCGCTGTATCAGCAGGTCGAACAGATCGCGTCGGAAAACGCCGCGATCATCCCGATCTACCACTACGCCTCGGTCCGGATGATGAGCGAGGACCTGGAGAATTTCCCGACCGAGAACTTCCTCCAGAACTGGTATTCCAAGGACCTCTACATCAGCGCCGGTGAATAACCGGGCCTGAACAGGCAGGCGCTTCCGCCGGAGCCGATCCGGCGGGCGCGCCGACGCATTCCGTTTCTGTCCCCGGCCCGGAGGTTCCCCGATGCTGTCCTTTGTCGCGCGGCGCATCGCCGTCGCCATACCGACGCTGCTGATCCTGATCGTGTTTTCCTTTGTCGTGATGTTCGCCGCCCCCGGCGGACCTTTCGACAGCGAAAGACCGCTGCCGGCCCAGGTGCTGGCCAATATCGAGGCCCGCTACGGCCTGGATCAGCCCTATTGGCGCCAGATCGTCGATTATGTCTGGGGCGTGGTCATCCATTTCGATTTCGGCCCGTCGTTCCAGTATCGCGACCGCAGCGTCAACGACATCATCGCCCAGGGCTTTCCGGTGACGCTGACCTACGGGATATGGTCGGCGCTGGTCGCGGTGGTCGTCGGCGTCAGCCTGGGCACCGCGGCGGCGCTGCGGCAGAATTCCTGGCTCGACTACCTGGCCGTCGGCGTCACGATCGGCGCGCAAGCCCTGCCGAATTTCGTCATGGCGCCGGTGCTGATCCTGGTGTTCACGCTGATGTTGGGCTGGCTGCCGGGCGGCGGCTGGAACGGCGGGCAATGGACCCATGTGATCATGCCGGTGATCGCGCTGTCGACCTCCTACATGGCGTCGATCGCGCGGATCATGCGGTCGTCGATGCTGGAAACGCTGAATTCCAACTTCATCCGCACCGCCCGGGCCAAGGGGCTGCCGATGTCCAGGGTGATCTGGCGGCACGCGATGAAGCCGGCGCTGCTGCCGGTGATCTCGTATCTGGGGCCGGCCATGGTGGGCATGATCACCGGGTCGGTGATCGTCGACGTGATCTTTTCGACCGGGGGGATCGGGTCCTATTTCGTCAATTCCGCCTTCAACCGTGACTATGCGGTGATCATGGGGATCACCATCCTGGTCGGCGCGCTGACCATTTCCTTCAACCTGCTGGTCGATATCCTCTATGCCTGGATCGACCCCAAGATCCGCTATTAGGGGGGACGGCCATGCGTTTGAGACAGGCGGATGCCCGGATGCTCGAACAGGCGGGGGCGACGGGCCGGATCAGGGGCCGGTCGCTTTGGGCCGATGCGCGGACCCGGTTCCTGCGCAACAAGGCGGCGGTGGCCGGATTGGTCGTGCTGGTGCTGGTGGCCCTGTTCGCGAGCTTCGGGCAGGCCCTTGCCCGGTTCGAACCCGATCACATCGATTTCACCCTGATGGGCGCGAATGCCTTTCGCGGGGTGCCGTCGATCAACGCCCCGGCCATCGCGCTGGCGGTGCTGGCCTTCGTGGTGATCGCCCGCTGGTGGGGCCTGGAACTGGCAAAGGCGGCCCCGCGCATGGTCGCACCGTTCCGGACGGCCCTGGCGGTCGGCGCGGTCGTGGCCGGGGTGATCCTGTGGATCATGGGCGGGGTTCTGGTCAACGATTCCGGCCATTATTTCGGTGTCGATGCCGATGGCCGCGACCTGTTCGCGCGCACCGTGATGGGCACCCGGATCTCGCTGCTGGTCGGGGTCGTGGGCGCGCTGGTGGCGGTGGTGGTCGGCACGCTCTATGGCGCAACGGCCGGCTATATCGGCGGGCGCACGGACAGCATCATGATGCGCACCGTGGACGTGCTGATGTCGATCCCGTTCATGTTCGTGCTGATCCTGATGCTGGTGATCTTCGGACGCTCGATGCTGATGCTGTTCATCGGGATCGGGATGATTTCCTGGCTCGACATGGCACGGATCGCGCGGGGCCAGACCCTGACCATCAAGAACAAGGAATTCGTCGAGGCCGCGGTGGCCACGGGCGTGCGGTCCTTCACCATCATCCTGCGCCATGTGGTGCCCAACCTGGCCGGGATCGTGATCGTCTATGCCACGTTGCTGGTGCCGCAGATGATCATCTTCGAAAGCTTCATCTCGTATCTGGGGCTCGGCATCCAGGAACCGGCAACGTCTCTGGGCGCTCTGATCAACGGCGGGGCCGAGCAGATGAACAACGGCACGCTGTGGATGCTGTTCTTTCCGTTGTTCTTCTTCGTCATCACCCTGTTCGCGTTCTTCTTCGTCGGCGACGGGTTGCGCGACGCCCTCGATCCGAAGGACCGCTAGACCATGGCATTGCTCGATGTGCGGGACCTTACGGTCACCTTCCAGACCAACGACGGGCCGGTGAACGCGGTCAACGGGCTGAGCTTTGCCGTCGATACCCACGAAACCCTGGCGATCGTCGGCGAAAGCGGCTCGGGCAAGTCGCAGACCGCCTTCGCGATCATGGGTCTGCTGGCGCGCAACGGCGGCGCGGCGGGGCAGGCCCTGTTCGACGGAACCGACCTGCTGACCCTGTCGCCCCGGCAGCTCAACAGGGTGCGGGCCAACCAGATCGCGATGATCTTTCAGGACCCGATGACCTCGCTCAACCCCTACATGCGGGTCTCCGACCAGATGGCCGAGGTGCTGCAACTGCACCGGGGCCTGTCCAAGCGCGACGCGGTGGCCGAGGCGGCGCAGATGCTGGACGCGGTGCGCATTCCCGACGCCAAGGCCCGGATCGGCATGTATCCGCATGAATTCTCGGGCGGGATGCGCCAGCGGATCATGATCGCCATGGCGCTGCTGTGCCGGCCGCGGCTGCTGATCGCGGACGAGCCGACGACGGCGCTGGACGTGACCGTGCAGGCCCAGATCATGCAGCTTCTGGCCGATATCCGCGAGGAATTCGGCACCGCCGTGATCCTGATCACCCATGACCTGGGCATCGTCGCCGGGTTCTGTGACCGGACCCTTGTGCTTTATGGCGGCCAGATCATGGAAGAGGGGCCGACCCAGGCGATCTTCGACGACCCGTCGCATCCCTATACGTCGGGGTTGCTGAAGGCGGTGCCGCGGCTGGACCGGGACGATGCGGACCTGCTGACCATCGCCGGCGAACCCCCCGACATGAGCCACCTGCCGGCCGGTTGCCCGTTCAGCCCGCGCTGCGACTGGGTGCGCGACGAATGCCCGGGCCTGAAACCGCCGCTGGTCCCCTTCGCCGCGGATCGCCGCCGCGCCTGCCATGTCGCCGCCGAGGAGATCACCCGATGACCGAGCCGATCCTGTCGATCCGCGACCTGTCGGTGATCTTCGACATCCGCCCGCGCGGGGCCTGGCCCTGGACCCCGTCGCTGCGGCTGCACGCGGTCAGCGGGCTGTCGGTCGATGTCGCCCCGGGTGAAATCCTCGGGCTGGTCGGCGAAAGCGGCTCGGGCAAGTCGACCCTGGCCCGGGCGGTGGTCGGCACCGTGCCGGTGACCTCGGGCGAGATCCGTTTCGAAGGCAGCGACCTGGCCGCCATGTCGCCGCAGGACCGCCGCCGCCATCGCCGCAACGTGCAGATGGTGTTCCAGGATCCGCTGGCCGCGCTGAACCCGCGGATGACCGTGGGCGATATCATCGCCGAGCCGCTGATCACCCATGACCCGGCCACGCCCCGCGCCGAGGTCAAGGCCCGCGTCCGCGAGATCATGGACCGGGTCGGGCTGCTGCCGAACCTGATCAACCGCTACCCGCACGAGTTTTCCGGCGGCCAGTGCCAGCGGATCGGCATCGCCCGGGCGCTGATCCTGCGGCCGAAACTGCTGATCTGCGACGAGCCCGTCTCGGCGCTGGATGTCAGCGTGCAGGCCCAGGTGGTCAACCTGCTGCGCGAATTGCAAAGCGATTTCGGCCTGTCGATGATCTTCATCGCCCATGACCTGAGCGTGGTGAAGCATATCAGCGACCGGATCGTGGTGATGTATCTGGGCCGCCCGATGGAGGTCGGCCCGGCCGAGGCCATCACCCGCACGCCGCATCATCCCTATACGCAAGGCTTGATCGCCTCGGTCCCGATCCCCGATCCGCGGCTGGAACGGGCCCGCGACCGGCCGCTGATGGAGGGCGAACTGCCCTCGCCGCTGGCGCCGCCCTCGGGCTGCGTGTTCCGCACGCGCTGCCCCAAGGCCCGGCCCGATTGCGCCCGGGCCGTTCCGCCGATGGAGGTGGTCGCGGACAGACACCGTGTCGCCTGCCCCTATCACGAGGCGCAGAAGGTGCTGCAACAGGCCTGACCGCCCCGGGCCGCGCCTCAGTAATCGCGTTCGTAGAAGATCCCGACCGAGGTTTCGCCGTCGGTGGCGACGCTGCCGCGCGCGCTCAGATCATTGGTGACATCGAGGTTGAGGTTGATTTCGGACCGGCCGTCGCCGCCGATCGTCACATCGGTATAGACGTTTTCGCTGATATACTTGCCGGCACGCACGGCGACAGTGCCGTCATCATCGCTGGTGACATCGAAATCGTCCACGTCCAGGCCGCGGCGCAGGTCGTCCAGCACGCCGCCGCCGCGCCCGCTCAGGGTGCCGATCGCCGAGGCCAGCTGCACCGCCTGGAACGGGCTGATGCTGCTCAGGTCGCGGCCGAAGACCAATTGCGACAGGACCTCGTCCTGGGGCAATTCCGGAGAGCTTTCGAAGCGGATTTCCGGTTCGGTCACGCGACCTTCGACGATGATCCGGACCTCGGTGCCGTTTTCGGCCTCGGTCCGGGCCTGCAGGAACAGGAACGGCGTGAAATCGCCCTGAAGCTGGGCATATCCCTCGTTCAGCACGAACCGCTGGCCCAGGATGTCGAGCCGGCCGCGGATCAGGTCGAACCGGCCGATCGGCACGATCCGGGCCGTGCTGCCGGTCAGCTGCAGCGACCCGCCCAGTTCGGCATCGAGGCCACGACCACGCACGAAGATGCGCGACGGGGCCGAGACCGTGATATCCAGCGGCCAGGCCGCGCCGGCGCCGCCCCCGCCCGCATCCTCCGGCGCGCCGTCGCCATCCAGCCCGGCCCGGTCCAGCGTCAGCCGCACGGCCGGTGGCGGGGCGACATGGGTCACGCCCGGCAGATCGCCCAGAGCGCCGATCGTCGACGAGGGCACCCGCATCTCGACCGGTCCCAGGTTCAGCCTGCCGCCGATCGCGGCACCGGTCGCGATCGGGCCGCGGACGGAGATCTGGCCGTCGATCGTGGTTTCGTACAGGCTTGGGTCGCGGAACGGCAGGCCGGCCAGACCGACCGCCAGGTCGGCGGTGAAGGGCGGCGACAGGATGACCGGGCCGGCGACGTCGATCCGGCCGCCATCGGCACCGGAACCGGCCAGCGCCAGCGTGGCGCGTCCGCCGGCCAGTGACAGGGTTCCGTTGACGTCCTGCAGCGCCTGGCGCAATTGCGGCGCGCTGAGCCGGGCCTCGGAAATCGTCACGGTGCCGGACAGCGATTGCAGCGCCGCCGGCCCGTTCAGGGCCAGGTCGAACCGGGCCAGCCCGGACAGCTGCTGCGGCGCGATGAAGCCGTTGAGCAGGGCCAACGGAGCCGAGCCGCTCAGCGCCAGGTCAAGCCGCCCGCCGGTGCCGATCCGGCCGCGCGCCTGCGCCGCGGTGCCGACCGGCCCCCGGGCACTGGCCTCCAGGCGCCAACCGCCGGTATCCTGTTCGGCATCGACCGAGGCCGTGACCGGCCCGCTGAAATCCGGCGCGATCAGCCCGATATCGGCCAGCCGCAGGTCCAGCCGTGCCCGGGTCGTGGTGTCGGAGGTGACCTCTCCGCGGGCGCTCAGGTTGGGGAAATCGGCGTCGATCCCCTCCAGCCGAAGCCGGCCCCCGGGCTCTCGCCGGGCCTGTAGCGCGACCCGGCCGGTGCCGGCCAGGATGCGCGCGACCTGGGGCATGCCCGGAGACAGGTTCGTCAGCCGCGCGTCGACCGCACCGTCGAAGGCCCCCGTGGCGGTGTCGAAACGCCCGGTCGCCTCGCCCGAGGCGGCCCCGGTCAGCTCCTGTCCGATCAGGTCCGACCAGGGGCCCAGCGCGTCGATCGCCGCCCGGGCGGTGCCGTCGATCACGAAGGCGGCCTCGTCGGTCGGTGTCGCCGTCGCCCGGGCCGCCACCTCGGCCCCCGGCGCGGTCAGCCCGGCATCGAAGACGACGACACCGGTGTCGTCCTGGGTCGCCTCGGCGACGATGCGTCCGGGGCCGGACAATTGCGGGGACAGCAGGCCCAGATCGGTCAACCCGGCGGCCAGGCTGGCCTCGATCCCGCGCGAGGAGAGGAAGACATCGCCCTCGGCGGCGATGGCGCCGTTGGTCAGCCGCAGGTCGCGCAGCCGGCTGCCGGTGTCGTCGCGTGACAAGTCGAAAGACAGCGATCCGGCCTCGGCCAGCAACCCGTCGAGCGCGGCGATGCCGATCGCCAGGCCCGTGGTGCTGGCCCGGACGCGCAGCTCGGCGCTGCCTTCAAGCGGGGTGACGTCGCCCGACAGGGTGACCTCTCCGGCGCCTTGCAGGTCCAGCCCGGCCAACCCCGAGAACCGGGCGAAATCCTCGGTCCGGGCGGTCAGGTCGAACCGGGTCCACAGCCCGTCGGCCGGGCCGCGCAGAAAGGCGCTGCCGTCGAATTCGACACCGGGCCCGCGCATCGTCAGCCGGCGCAGCACCAGGGGATTGCCCGCGACCCGGGCCAGGTCGATCTGACCGACGATGCCGGTGCCGATCGCCTCGGCCAGGGCCGGATCCTCCAGCGCCAGGCCGCGCGCGCCATAGCGCAGATCGGCGGTGAACCGGCCGACCGGCGCGCTGTCGCCGGCCTGGATCAGGCCGCCGCCGTCCATCTCGAGCACCCGGATCGCCACGCCCGGCTGGCGGAAGTCGTTCAGCCGGAAGGTGCCGCTCCAACGGTCCCCCGCCGCGGCATCGAAGCCGATATCGAGCAGCATCGACTGCACGAAGGTCGCCCCGCCCGCAACGGGCAGGAGCACCGGATCGCCGGTATCGGACCCGACCCGGCCGGCCAGCGCGAAGCGTTCGGGCCAGGCGTCGGGGCCAAGCGACAGCGATCCGGTCAGGGCGATCTCGGCGGCCTCGATGGTCAGGTCGGACAGATCCAGCCGGCCATCGGCATGGGCGGTGCCGGCCAGGTCGAGCGCGCTGCGCGGGCCGAAGAAGCGGCGGTAATCGGGTTCCAGCAGCGGCCGGATATCGCCCGACAGCGTGGCGGAAAAGCGGCGGTCGGGCGCCTCGGGCGCGCCTTCGGCGGTCAGGGTCACGGCGCCGGTCAGCCGGTCGGTGCCATCGGTGGCCAGCGCCAGATCGGCGGTGAAATCGTCCAGCGGCGCGTCGCCCGCGACGGACAGGCGCAGGGCCGGGCGGCCGGGCAGGCCCAGCGTGCGCGCGGCGATGCCGGCCGGGCCCTCTTCGGCCTCGAGCAAAATGCCAAGGGCGCGTGCCGTGTCGTCAAAGGCGGCCTCGATCACGAAACGGCCCAGCTTGCCGTCGGTGCGCTCCAGCCGCAGATCGGCGGTCGCGACGCGGTCGATCAGGGTGATGTCGCCCGCGAATGTCGCGGTCAGAGCCTCGCCCAGGATGGATTCGCCCAGCACGATCTCGCCCGCTTCGATCTCGCGCATCTCGACCGAGACGGGCAGGTCGGGCAGCGAAAACCCCTGGGCCTCGGGCGAGGGCAAAGAGGCTTCGCGCACCGGCTGGCGGGTGATTTCGATCCGCGCGGCCGAAAGTTCCTCGATGTCGATCGCCCCGGACAACAGCCGCGACCGGTTCCAGGCCAGGGCGACGTCGGTCAGGATCAGCCAGGGCCCCTCGGCATCGGTCACGACGATCCGGTCGACCGTCGCCCGCGACGACAGCGCGCCCTGGAAGTTTTCCAGCCGGACCTCGCGGCTGGTGTCGGACAGCGCGTCCTCGATCAGCCCCTGGATGAAGCCGCGGTCCTCTTCGGAGGTGTCCTGCGCCAGGGCGCCCAGGGGCAGCAGGACCAGGATCAGAACCAGGATCCGCCGCATCAGAACGCCTGCCCGATGCCGATATAGACCGACAGCGATTCCCAGGCGTCGTCGCCGGTGGCCGGCGTGGCCAGGTCCAGCCGGATCGGTCCGATCCCGGTGTCATAGCGCAGGCCAAGGCCCGCACCGCCATGCCAGTCGCCGTCCTGCGTGGGCAGCTCGGCCGCCCCGACATGGCCGGCATCATAGAACCCGACCAGCCCGATCCGGTCGGTGACGTCGAACCGCGCCTCGGCCTGCACCCCCAGAAAGGAATTGCCGCCCACGATCAGCCCGCCGCCGGCATCGATGCCCAGCGACTGGTAGGGCTGGCCCCGCACGGTGCCGCCGCCGCCGGAAAAGAACAGGAAATCCGCCGGAACCGAACCCGCCCCGGGCCCGATCACCGACCCGACCTGGCCGCGCAGGGCGAAGGTCAGCCCCTGCTCGGCGCCGATGCTGCGATAGATGCGCCCGTCGCCGAAGATCCGGACGCCGTCATCGCTGCCCTCGACCCCCAGAAAGGGCATGATCGCCAGGTTGGCATAGAACCCCGCGCGCGCGTCGAACGGGTCGTCGCGGCGATCCAGCGTGGCTTCCAGCGGCAGGGTGAACAGGGCGAAATCGCGTTGCCCCAACGCGTCGGTCTCGGTGCCGAACCGGTAGCCCAGGCCGAATTCGCCGATGAAATCATCGTCCAGCCGGCGGATGATCCCGATTTCGGTCGTGGTCTGGCGCAGGCTGTAATCCGGTTCTTCCAGGTCTTCGAACACCAGATCCGCATAGAGGTCGTTGGCCTGGTTGAAGGTCGCCGGGCGCAGGAACGAAAACGACAGCCGGAAATCCTCGCCGCCGGTTTCACCGCCCAGGCCGCTGGCCTCGGCCTCGATGCGCAGCCGTTCGGCGCCGCCCAGCAGGTTGCGGTGCATCCAGAAGGCCGAAAGCGTCGCCCCCTGGATCGAGGAATACTCGGCCCCGAAGCCCAGCCGCCGGGGCAGGCGTTCGACCACCTGCACCTCGAGCGGGAGTTGATCGACGGTCACCGCGGCATCGCCCTCGACGATCGTGGCCGATTGGAAGATGTCCTGGCGGCGCAGGTTGGATTCGGCGCGCGCGATCACCGCCGGGTCGTAGAGCCCGCTGTTGATCCCGGCTATCGCCAGGATCCGTTCGGTGCGCACGGACTCGTTGCCGGTCACGATCTTCGGGCCGAACTGCAACCTTGGCCCGGGATCGAGCGTCACGGCCACATCCAGCCGGGTTTCGGGGTGCAATGCGGTGATGCTTTGACCGGCCGGGGCGGCGAGGGCATGGCCCTCGGCCCGCCAGGCCTCGACCCCGTCGGCGGTGGCGGCGCGCACCACATCGGCCTGGGCCGGCTGGCCGGGGGCAAAGGCATCGGCCACGATCGCGCCCTCGGGCAGGGGCGCAATGGCGGTCTGGCCGAAGGTAAAGCGGGACCCCGGCGCGACGCTGATCTCGATCGTCGAGACCCGGTCGGGAAACCCCAGCGGGTCGATCGTGGCCGCCTCGCGCCCGTCGACCCGGATCGAGATCGTGCCGCCGTAATAGCCCCTTGCATAGAGCCCGGTCAGGATGCGCTGATAATCGGCCCGGGCGGCGGCGACCAGGTCCTGGGCCTCGGCGCCGGCATCGGCGCGCAGCTGGTAGGTCAGCGAATTGGCCCGCAACAGATCGGTCAGGGTGTCGTCGGTTCCGCCCGCATCGAGCGTGACGCGCACATCCTGCGCCAGGGCGGTGGATGCCGCGAACAGGCCCAGGACACCGGCAAGAAGGCAGTGGCGGAACACGTCGGAATAGCCCCCCAAAGGCAGTCGAAAAGCAGCGCGTCCAGGCCAGTGTGGCACAGCTGGTCGGGGGGTGAAATGCGAAACACCGCTTCGTGGCGTCAGCTTGCCGATGGCGGCGCGAAGGGATCGACCGGGTAGCCGACCTGCGCCAGGTACAGCCCGCCGGGCGGGCAGACCGGCCCGCAGGCGGCACGGTCGCGCGCGGCCAGCGCGGCGGCCACGTCATCGGGCCTCCAGGCGCCGGCGCCGACCCGTTCCAGCGTGCCGACGAAGCTGCGCACCTGGTTGTGCAGGAACGACCGGGCGCGGACATCGAACCGGTGCTCCTGCCCGCCATCGGGGCGGTTCAGGGTTTCGACGCGCAATGCGTTCAATGTCCTGACCGGGCTGTCGGCCTGGCAGATCGCGCTGCGGAAGGTGGTGAAATCGTGCCGGCCCAGCAGGTGATCGGCGCCGGCCTGCATCGCCGCGCCGTCCAGCGCGTGGCCGACCCGCCAGGCCAGACCGGCCTCGTGCGTCAGTGGCGCGCGGCGGGTGATCAGCCGGAACAGGTAGCGCCGTTCGATGGCCGAAAACCGCGCGTGCCAATCGTCGGGCACGGCCGCACAGGCCACGACCGCGACCGGATCGGGTTTGAGGTGGTAATTCAGCGCCTCGGACAGGCGGAACGGGTCCCAGTCGCGCGCCAGGTCGCAATGGGCGACCTGGCCCAGGGCATGCACCCCGGCATCGGTGCGCCCGGCGGCGGCGACGGTATGGGCGCGCGGCTCCAGCCGGGCCAGCGCCGCTTCAAGGGCCGCCTGGACCGAGGGCACGTGGCTTTGCCGTTGCCAGCCCGAGAACCGGCCGCCGTGGTATTCGATCTTCAGCGCATAGCGGGGCATGGCCGCCGCTTAGGGGGAGGCACGGGGGAAATCAATCCCTACACAAGGGGTTGGCGGGCGCCTATCTTGGCCCCGAACCGGTCCGAAAGGCGCGCATCCTTGGTCATCTCCTCCATCGCAGACGGCGTGGCCCGCGGGGTCGAGACCGCGGTCGATGCGCTCAACCCCTTTGCCGAGCCGGTGATCCGCCTTGGCGTCACCGGGCTCAGCCGGGCCGGCAAGACGGTGTTCATCACCTCGCTGGTGGCGAACCTGCTGAACCGGGGGCGGATGCCGCAATTGCAGGCGGCGGCCTCGGGGGCGATCACCACGGCCTATCTGCAGCCGCAGCCCGACGACACACTGCCGCGCTTCGACTACGAGGCGCATCACGCCCGGCTGACCGGCACGGATCCGTCCTGGCCCGAGGGCACGCGCCGCATTTCGCAGCTGCGACTGTCGCTGAAGGTGCAGCCGACCGGGTTGATGGCCGGGATGCGCGGGCCGCGTGTCGTTCATCTGGATATCGTCGACTACCCCGGCGAATGGCTGCTGGACCTGGGCCTGATGGACAAGAGCTATGGCCAATGGTCGGCCGACATGCTGGACCGGATGGTCGCGCGGCCCGGCGCGGGTGCCTATCTGGATGCGATGGCCGCCGCCGATCCGGCCGCGGTGCTGTCCGAACCGGCGGCCCAGGCCCTGGCCCGGGCCTATACCGCCAGCCTGCATGCGGCGCGCGACGCGGGGCTGTCGGACCTGACGCCGGGACGGTTCCTGCTGCCCGGCGACATGGAGGGCTCTCCGGTGCTGACCTTCGCGCCGCTGCCGCCGCAGGACGGCGCGCCGCGCCGGTCGCTCTGGCGCGAATTCGAGCGGCGCTACGACAGTTACCGGCGCAATGTCGTGCGGCCGTTCTTTCGCGACCATTTCACCCGGCTCGACCGGCAGGTGGTGCTGGTCGACGTGCTGGGCGCGATCCATGACGGGCCGCGCGCGGTCGAGGATCTGCGCCGGGCGATGGCCGATATCCTGCGCGCCTTCCGGCCCGGGCGGAACGCGTTCCTGAGCCAGATCTGGCGGGGCCGGCGGATCGACCGGATCCTGTTCGCCGCCACCAAGGCCGACCACCTGCACCATGACCAGCACCCGCAACTGACCGCGATCGCGCAGGCGCTGCTGCGCGATGCCCGCGACAGGGCGGCGTTCTCCGGCGCCCGGGTCGAGGCGATGTCGATCGCCGCCCTGCGCACCACCACCGAGGACCGGATGGAGCATGAGGGCCGCGACCTGGGCGTGGTGCGCGGCCGGATCGTCGGGCGCGACAAGCCGGCGGCCTTCTATCCCGGCGCCCTGCCGACCGACCCGAACCACCTGCTGGGCCCGGCGCGCGAAGGGGCCGAGGCCTGGCTGCAGGCCGATTACGAGGTGATGGATTTCGCGCCCGCCCCGCTGACCCTGCAGCCGGGCGACGGCCCGCCGCATATCCGGCTGGACCGGGCGGCGCAATTCCTGCTGGGGGATCTTCTATGAGCGACGCGCCCAAGGGTCCGGTCCTGTTCGACCTGGACGAGGATGCCCCGGGGCCGGACAAAGCGCCGCCGGTGCCCGACGCAGAGCCGCAACAGGCCGCGATGCAGCGCGCGGCGGTGCTGGCGGCGCGGCGCGGATCGGTGCTGGGGCGCTGGTTCTGGCGGCTTTTCGGGGCGCTTGTCGCATTCCTGGCCGGTCTGGCCGCCTGGGATTTCGTCATCTCCCTGCTGGATCGCTCGCCGGTTCTGGGCGCCGTCGCCTTCGGATTGATCGCCCTGGTCTGCCTCGTTTTGCTGGCCATCGCGGTCAAGGAACTGGTGGCCTTTGCGCGGCTGCGCCGGGTCGATCGGCTGCAACACCTGGCGGTCGAGGCGCTGGCCGACGGGTCGCTGCCGCGCGCGCGCGAGGTGCTGGCAGGCTTGCAGCGGCTGTATGCCGGGCGCGCCGACACCGCCTGGGGCCGCAAGGAGCTGGACGCGCGCGCGGCCGAGGTGCTGGATGCCGACGGCCTTCTGGGCCTGGCCGAACATGCCCTTCTGCGCGATCTCGACGCCCGCGCCCTGGCCGAGATCGAGGCCGCCGCGCGCCAGGTCGCCACGGTGACGGCGCTTGTGCCGCTGGCCCTGGCCGATGTGGTCACCGCCCTGGCCGCCAACCTGCGGATGATCCGGCGCATCGCCGAAATCTATGGCGGCCGGTCCGGCACCCTGGGCAGCTGGCGGCTGACCCGCACGGTCTTTGCCCATCTGGTGGCCACCGGCGCGGTGGCGGTGGGCGACGATGTCATCGGTTCGGTCGCCGGCGGCGGGATGCTGTCCAGGGTGTCGCGCCGCTTCGGCGAGGGCGTGATCAACGGCGCCTTGACGGCCCGGGTCGGTGTCGCCGCGCTCGAGGTCTGCCGGCCGCTGCCGTTCCACGCCGCGCCGCGCCCCTCGGTGACCGCGCTGCTGCGCCGGGCCCTGGCCGGGCTGTTCGGGACACGCGCGGCGGATTGATCTGGCGCATGGCGGCGGCGGGCCCGGGCGCCCAGGCTGGCCCCATGCTGGAACACGGACATAGCCAGGTCGAGGTCGAAGCCCGGATCGCCGCGCCGCGGGGCCGGGGCTATCTGCGCGATATCGTCTATGGCGCGATCGACGGCTCGGTCACCACATTCGCCATCGTCGCCGGGGTCGCCGGTGCCGGCCTGTCGCCCTTCGTCATCGTCGCGCTGGGCCTGGCCAATGTGCTGGCCGACGGGTTTTCGATGGCGGCCGGGAATTATTCCGGCACCAAGACCGAGCTGGACGACGCCCGCCGCCTGCGCGCCGTCGAGGCCCGCCATATCGACCGCGAACCGGAGGGTGAACGCCGCGAAGTGCGCGAAATCCTGCGGCTCAAGGGCCTGTCGGGGCAGGTGCTGGAGGATGCGGTCGATGCGATCTGCGCCGACCGCGAGCGCTGGATCGACACCATGCTGGAGGGCGAATACGGCCTGTCCGGTGTCGATCCGCATCCGATGCGGGCGGCGCTGGCGACATTTGCCGCCTTCCTGGTGGCCGGAATGGTGCCGCTGATGCCGTTCCTGCTGGGCCTGGCCGATGCCTTTGCGGTGTCGGCCACGCTGACCATGGCGATGTTCTTTGCCATCGGGGTCTGGAAAAGCCGCTGGTCGCTGCAGGCCTGGTGGCGATCGGGGCTGGAAACCTTTGGCATCGGCGGGGTCGCGGCGTCGATCGCCTTCGTCGTGGGCACCCTGTTCCAGGCCTGAACGGGGGGGGCGGGCCGACGCCCGGCCTGCGGTCGCGGATCGGGCGGTCGGCCTTTACCACCCGGGTCCGCGCGCCTATAAGCGGCGCCATGGACAAGCGGTTCGTCATTCGAATTAGCAACCCGGCGCTCTGAGGCCAGAGACGCCGGGCAAAGGTGCTTGAGCATTCGCACCACCCTGTTATTCCCCTGATCCGACACGCTGACGACGAGGAGCGCCGAAGATGTGCGCCGATAGCCCCGAGCTTTCCGACTACAAGGACACCCTGCACCTGCCGCGCACGGAATTCCCGATGCGCGCGGGCCTGCCCAACCGCGAACCCGGCTGGCTGGAGCGCTGGGACCGGATCGGCATCTATGACCGGTTGCGCGAACGTGCCGGGACCCGCCCGCCCTTCGTGCTGCATGACGGGCCGCCCTATGCCAACGGTCACCTTCATATCGGCCACGGCCTGAACAAGACGATCAAGGACATGATCGTCCGGTCCCACCAGATGATGGGCCATGACAGCCGCTACGTGCCGGGCTGGGATTGCCATGGCCTGCCGATCGAGTGGAAGATCGAGGAACGCTACCGCGAACAGGGCCGCGACAAGGACGATGTGCCGATCGTCGATTTCCGCCAGGAATGCCGGAAATTCGCCGAGCACTGGATCGACGTGCAGCGGACCGAGTTCAAGCGGCTCGGCATCACCGGCAACTGGGCCGATCCCTACCTGACGATGGATTTCCACGCCGAGGCGGTGATTGCCGGGGAATTCATGACATTCCTGATGAACGGCACGCTCTACCAGGGCTCCAAGCCGGTGATGTGGTCGCCGGTGGAACAGACCGCCCTGGCCGAGGCCGAGGTGGAATATCATGACAAGGAAAGTTTTACGGTTTGGGTGAAGTTCCGCGTGGTGGAGGTCCCGGGTCAAGCCCGGGACGCGGCGTCTGCGGATCTGGCCGGCGCCGATGTCGTCATCTGGACCACGACGCCCTGGACCATGCCGTCCAACAAGGCCGTGGTCTATGGCAAGGACGTGTCCTACGGGCTTTACGAGATCACCGGCCGACCCGAGGAATGCTGGGCCCGCATCGGCGACCGCTACATCCTGGCCGACAAGATGGCGGCCGACGTGCTGGGCCGGGCGCGGCTGGATGACGGCATGTGGCGCCGCCTGCGTGACGTGGCGACCACCGAATTCGAGGGCTTGGCCCTGGCGCACCCGCTGGCCGGGGCCGAAGGCGCGCAGGGCGAGTGGGACGACCCGCGCGATTTCCGCGCCGCCGATTTCGTCAGCGACGAGGAAGGCACCGGCTTCGTCCATTGCGCCCCGTCCCACGGGATGGAGGAATACGAGCTTTACCGCGATCTGGGCATGCTCGATCAGGTCATCACCTACAACGTGATGGACGATGGCTCTTTCCGGGCCGATCTGCCGTTCTTTGGCGGCAAGCGCATCCTGCGTGACAAGCCCAAGAAAGGCGATTGGGAAGGCGACGCCAATGCCGCCGTGATCGCCAAGCTGGCCGAGGTCGGCGGGTTGCTGGCGCGCGGCAGGATCAAGCACAGCTATCCGCATTCCTGGCGCTCCAAGGCGCCGGTGATCTATCGCAACACGCCGCAATGGTTCGCCGCCGTGGACCGCAAGCTGGATGACGGCATGGGCAGCTATGGCGACACGATCCGCGAACGCGCCCTGCGGTCGATCGACGAGCTGGTGAAATGGACGCCGCCGGCGGGGCGCAACCGGCTGTATTCGATGATCGAGGGGCGGCCCGACTGGGTGCTGTCGCGCCAGCGCGCCTGGGGCGTGCCGCTGACCTGTTTCACGAAGAAGGGCGCGCTGCCGACCGATCCGGACTTCCTGTTGAAGGACGAGACGGTGAACGCCCGGATCATCGCCGCCTTCGAGCAAAGCGGCGCCGATATCTGGTACGAGGACGGCTTCAAGCACCAGATGCTGGACGGTATCGTCGACTCCGACGCCTACGACCAGGTCTTCGACGTGCTCGACGTGTGGTTCGACAGCGGCTCGACCCATGCCTTCGTGCTGCGCGACCGCGCCGACGGGACCGAGGACGGCATCGCCGATGTCTATATGGAAGGGACCGACCAGCATCGCGGCTGGTTCCATTCCTCGCTCTTGCAGGCCTGCGGCACCAAGGGCCGGGCGCCCTATCGCAACGTGGTCACCCATGGGTTCACGCTGGACGAGAAGGGCATGAAGATGTCCAAGTCGATCGGCAACACCATCGTGCCCGAAGAGGTGGTCAGGCAATACGGCGCCGATATCCTGCGGCTGTGGGTGGCGCAGACCGATTACACCGCCGACCAGCGGATCGGGCCCGAGATCCTGAAAGGGGTGGCCGACAGCTATCGCCGGCTGCGCAACACCATGCGCTACCTGCTGGGCGCGTTGGCGCATTTCGACGAAGAGGCCCGGGTCGCGCCCGAGGACATGCCCGAACTGGAGCGCTGGGTGCTGCACCGGCTGGCCGAGCTGGACAGCCATGTGCGTGCGAAATACCGCGCCTTCGATTTCCAGTCGGTGTTCTCGGAGGTGTTCACCTTCTGCACCGTGGAGCTGAGCGCCTTCTATTTCGACATCCGCAAGGACGCGCTTTATTGCGATGGCGACACCCTGCGGCGGCGCGCGGCGCTGAGCGTGATGGACCTGCTGTTCCACCGGCTGACCACCTGGCTGGCGCCGATCCTGGTCTTCACCATGGAAGAGGTCTGGCTGGAACGGTTCCCCGGCGACGACAGCTCGGTCCATCTGGTCGACATCCCCGACACGCCGGACGCCTGGCGCGACGAGGCGCTGGCGGCCAAGTGGGCACAGGTGCGGCGCGCGCGGCGCGTGGTGACGGCGGCGCTGGAGGTGCAGCGCGCCGACAAGGTGATCGGGGCGTCGCTGGAGGCCGCGCCGGTGGTCCATGTGCGCGATGACCAGATGCTGCAGGCGCTGAAATCGGTCGATTTCGCCGATCTGTGCATCACCTCGGACCTGATGCTGACCGCCGACCCCCTGCCGCAGGAGGCGTTCCGCCTGCCCGAGGTCGAGGGCGTCGGCGTGGTCTTCGAACGGGCCACGGGCGAGAAATGCCAGCGCTGCTGGAAGATCCTGGCGGATGTCGGCCGCCATGCCCATCCGGGCGTCTGCGCCCGCTGCAACGCGGCCCTGGGATAGGCCCCGCCGCCGCTTGCGCCAGATCAAGGCAGCAAGCGGCGGGACCGGCTCTAACCAGGTGCGATCAAGGGAGAAACCGACGATGGACAAACAGGCGTTGAAGGCCGCGATGCTGGCGCTCGAGGCCGCGGAACTGCAAGAGGCCCGCGAGCATTACGAGGCTTACCTGCAGGAATCCCGTCTGGCCGAGAACGAGCCGCATGAGCGCGACGAAATGGCCAGCGCCCGGATCGCGGCGGATCTGGCCCATGGGTTCGACGCGCCGATCCACGACCACGAAGCCAAGATCATGGCCCTGCGCGACATGGATTTCGCCCCCCGTGACAGCGTCGGCCCCGGCGCCGTGGTCAGCTGGAACGGGCGCAACTTCGTCGTCGCGGTCGCGACCCAGCGGTTCGAGGTGGACGGAGAGACCTATATGGGCATCTCGATGGACAGCCCGGTCTATCGCAAGATCGACGGGCTGGCGGCGGGCGAAACCTTCGAGATGAACGGCATCGAGATCACCCTGGACCGGGTGGTCTGAGCGATCAGCCCTCGGGGCCGTGGAGCAGTTGCTGCACCGCCCCGGCCAGGAACAGATAGAGCGAACTGGCCATCAGCGCCCAATGGGCGACCCCCGGCAGGTCGAATTCCAGCGCCGCGGCCCAGGCGGCCAGGGCGACCCACAGGAATGTCACCGGCAACGACAGGGCGCGCCAGCGGGCGGTGCGGACCGGATGGATGAACTTGACCGGCACGAACATCAGCACGGTCAGCACCGCGACGACGATCAGCGACACGGCCCAGGGCGGTTCCGTGGCGAACAGCACCAGCACCGCGATGTTCCAGCAGCCGGGAAAGCCGGAAAAGGAATAATCGCGGGTCTTCATACGGGTATCGGCAAAATACATGGCCGATGCGAAGGTGATCAGGATGATCGCGACCCATCCCGACCAGCCATCCATCAACCCGCTGGCATAAAGTGCATAGGCGGGGATGAAGACATAGGTCAGGTAGTCGATGATCAGGTCCATCAACACCCCGTCGAATTGCGGGGCATTGGATTTCACATCGTAACGCCGGGCCAGGGGGCCGTCGATCCCGTCGACCGCGAAGGCCACCACCAGCCAGACATACATCATCGCCCAGTCGCCCTGCACGGCTTCGAGCATGGCGAGCATGGCGAAGACCGCGCCGGTTGCCGTGAGCAGGTGGACGAAGAGGGCTTTGGTCTGGGCCGTCATGAAGGTGTCATGAAGCAAACACCGGTGCGGCGCAACCGGGGGCTGCCAGGCGGAGTGCGCGATGCGCACGCCCTGTGTCTCGCCGGCGGTGCCGGCTCGGGTCCGGGGGCGCTGCCCCCGTCCGCCCGCTGGGCGGACCCCCCCGGGATATTCCGGACCCAAAGAAACAACGGGGCCTAGCCGGCCCGGGGATGGGCCCGTTGATAGACCTCCAGCAGCCGGGCGGTGTCGACGGCGGTATAGCCCTGGGTCGTCGAGAGCGAGGCGTGGCCCAGCAATTCCTGGATCGCGCGCAGGTCTCCGCCGGCGGCCAGCAGGTGGGTGGCGAAGCTGTGGCGCAGGGCATGGGGCGTGGCCGTGGCCGGCAGGCCCAGCTGCATCCGGGCCTGTTGCATCACCTTCTGGATGATGCGCGGCGACAGCGGGCCGCCGCGGGCGCCGATGAAGAGCGGATCGGTCGGGCCGGCCCCGGTCGGACGCAGGGCGGCATAGGCGGCGACGGCGTCGCGGGCGGCGGGGATCACCGGGACCAGGCGCTGTTTGCCGCCCTTGCCGGTGATGCGCAGGCTGTCGCCCAGGGGCAAATCGGCGCCTGTCAGCGACAGGGCCTCGGAGATCCGCAGCCCGCAGCCATAGAGCAGGGTCACCACCGCGGTATCGCGGGCGGCGATCCAGGGGTCGCGGGCCTGCAGGTCGACGGTGTCGATCAGGGTTGCGGCGGCATCTTCGGCCAGCGGGCGGGGCAACTTGCGCGGCACCTTCGGGGCGCGGGTCGACAGCACGGCGGTGGGATCGAAGCCCTCGCGTTCGGCCAGCCAGCGGATGAACCCCTTGACCGCCGACAGCGACCGCGCGCGCGACCGGGCCGATACGCCGCGGCCCCGTTCATGGGCCATCCAGGCCCGCATGTCGGACACGCCCAGGGCCGACAGCATCGCGATGCCGCCGGTGCCGCCCTGGTGGCCGGCCATGAAGGCCAGAAAGCCCAGCACGTCGCGCTGATAGGCGATCAGGGTGTTGTCTGCGGCGCCCTTGAGCGCGCGTTGATGGTCGAGCCAGCGGCCCAGCGCGTCGGAGAGTTGCGGCGCGATCACGCCAGCCAGCGGCGCATGACCCGTTCGAACACGCCGGCGAAGAAAGTCAGCAGGTCGGTGCCCTGCTGCGGGGTGAACTGGTGCGGGTCCTCGGAGCCCATGACCAGCAGGCCGGGCAGGCGCCCGGGGCCGAGATCGAGGGTCAGGCAGGCCTCGGAGCGGATGAAGGGGGCCTTGTCGCCGTGGATGTCGGGTTGGGCGTCGGACAGCTGGCGCAGGGTGACCTGGCGCGTGCCGGTGTCGCGGCCGGCGCTGACGTAGCCATGGACGAAACCCGGCTCGGCCACGCCCAGCACATCGGACAGGCGCGCGACCGCCGGGTCGGCTTCGGTCGCCGCGCTTTCCAGGATCAGCCGGATCGCGTCGACGCGCAGGATGTCGGCCACGTCGCCCTTGAGATCGGCGAGGAAGCGTTCGAATTTCACCGGCTCCATCATCCGCAGCACGGCGCGGTGGATCTGGTTGGTGCCGGCGAGGTTTTCATAGGCCGCCGCGATCACGTTGCGGTGGGTATCCTCGAGCCGGTCGAGACGCGCCTCGAGCCGTTCCATGGCGATGCCGCGCAGATCGACGATATTGGTGCCCATCGACCGTTCATTGGCCGCGATCAGGGCGCGCATCAGGTCCTGGTCTTCGAGAATCGCCTCGGGGTCGGCGATGATGCGGTTGCGCAGATCGTCGTCGATCGCGGGGGATTGGCTGCTCATGGAGGCGACTTCGCTTGTTCGTTTGGACGCCGTTCTAGCAGATCGCGCGGAATCCGGGCCAGTCGGGAATGTCGCCGGCGCGGAATTGTTGCGCGGCTGCATCTGGGGCGGGACGCCGGCGCCGCGAAGGACCGGCGTCCGCGCGGCTCAGACGATCTTGATGCCGGCGGCCTTGGCATCGGCGACGAAGGCGTCGAGCCCCTTGTCGGTCAGCACGTGGTTCGCCATCGCCTTGATCACGCCCGGCGGCGCGGTGGCGACATCGGCGCCGATCTTGGCGCATTCGCTCATGTGGTTGGCCGAGCGGATCGAGGCGGCCAGGACCTGGGTCTCGAACCCGTAATTGTCGTAGATTTCACGGATGTCCGCGATCAGGTCGAGCCCGTCGATATTGAGATCGTCGAGCCGCCCGATGAAGGGCGAGATGAACGTCGCCCCGGCCTTGGCCGCGAGCAGCGCCTGGTTGGCGGAAAAGCACAGCGTCACGTTGACCATCTTGCCTTCGCCCGACAGCACCTTGCAGGCCTTGAGCCCGTCCCAGGTCAGCGGCACCTTGACGGCGATATTGTCGGCGATCTCGGCCAGCTTGCGGCCTTCGGCGATCATGTCCTCGGCCTTGAGCGCCACGACCTCGGCCGACACGGGCCCCTCGACCATGTCGCAGATTTCGCGCGTCACCTCGTGGATGTCGCGGCCGGATTTCCTGATCAGCGAGGGGTTGGTGGTGACGCCGTCGACCATGCCCAGGTCGTGCAATTCGCGGATCGCCTCCACATCGGCGGTATCGACAAAGAATTTCATGGGAGTGCCTTCCTTCCTGAAGCCGTCGGGGCCTGTCGCGCCTGCATGTAGCGCATCGGCGCCCGGCCCGGAAGGGCTTTACCTTCCGCGCGGGCTTTGGTGAAGTCGCTCCGCCGCCATGACACGGAGAGCGCGATGGACCCCAGTCTCTGGCCTGCCCCCGGCCTTGCCGTGCCGGCGAGCCCGACCCGCCCCGCCGCGCACGCGCGTCGGGTGGTGGCCGGATTGCGACGCGGCGCGGCCTGAGGGCGGTGCGGGATTTCTTTCACGAAGGCGACCTGGTCGCGGTGCTGACGGCGCAGCCGCTGGACCGGTTGCTGGATTACCGCGCCCCCGAGGGGGGCTGTGCCACCGGCGCCTTCGTCGAGGTGCCGCTGGGCCCGCGCAAGGTGCTGGGCGTGGTCTGGGGGCCGGGCAAGGGCGATTATGACCGGGCAAGGATCCGGACGGTGACACGGGTGCTCGATGCCGCGCCGATGGCCCCGGCGATGCGCGATTTCCTGACCCGCGTGGCGGCCTATACCCTGACGCCGATGTCGCAGATGCTGCGCCTGGCGACCCGAGCGCCGGGCCTGGGCGATCCGCCTTCGATGCGGACGATCTATCGGCTCGGCCGTGGCGAACCGGACCGGATGACCGAGGCCCGCGCCCGGGTGCTGGAGGTGCTGCGCGCCTATGGCGGGCTGGCCTTTACCCTGTCGGAACTGGCGGGGGCGGCGGGCGTCAGCCCCTCGGTCATCAAGGGGCTGGTCAAGCAGGGCGTGGTGGCCGAGGACGCCGCGCCGCGCGATCTGCCCTATCCGCGGCTGGATCCGGCCCATGGCGGCAAGGACCTGACCGAGGACCAGGCGCGGGCGGCGCTGGTCCTGCGCGACGGCGTGCGGACCGGCGGCTATGGCACCACGCTGCTGAAGGGCGTGACCGGATCGGGCAAGACCGAGGTCTACCTGGAGGCGGTCGCCGAATGTCTGGCCAAGGGGCGTCAGGCCCTTGTGCTGCTGCCGGAAATCGCCCTCACGGCCGAATTCCTGACCCGGGTCGAGGCGCGCTTCGGCGCGCGGCCCGCGGAATGGCATTCCGGCGTCACCCAGACCGAACGCCGCCGCTGCTGGCGCATGGTCGGGCAGGGCGCGGCGCCGCTGGTGGTGGGCGCGCGCTCGGCCCTGTTCCTGCCGTTCCTTGACCTGGGCCTGGTGGTCGTCGACGAGGAGCACGACACCTCCTACAAGCAGGAGGACGGGGTGCTGTATTCCGCCCGCGACATGGCGGTGCTGCGGGCGTCCTTGTGTTCGGCGCAGGTGGTGCTGGCCTCGGCCACGCCGAGCCTGGAAAGCTGGGCCAATGTCGAGGCCGGCAAATATGCCCGGCTGGAACTGACCAGCCGTTTCGGTGCCGCCGTGCTGCCGGTGATGAAGGCGATCGACATGCGGCTGGAGGAGGTGCCCGGGGGCAAGTGGATCTCTCCGACCCTGGCGCGCGCGGTCGAGGCGCGGCTGGAGCGGGGTGAACAGGCGCTGCTGTTCCTGAACCGCCGGGGCTATGCGCCGGTGACGATCTGTCGGGCCTGCGGCCACCAGATCGGCTGCGAGCACTGCGATGCGCGGATGGTCGAGCACCGCTTTCTGGGCCGCCTCATGTGCCACCAATGCGGCGAGACGAAGCCGATGCCCAAGGCCTGCCCGGCCTGTGGCGCCGAGGACCGCCTGGCGCCTGTGGGGCCCGGGGTCGAGCGCCTGGCCGAAGAGGTCGCGGCCCGGTTCCCGGATGCCCGGCTGGCGGTGCTGTCGTCAGATCTGTTCGGGTCCGCCCGGGCCCTGAAGGAGCGGATCGAGGCGATCGCGGCGGGCGAGGCCGATATCATCATCGGCACCCAGCTTGTGGCCAAGGGGCACAACTTTCCGCTGCTGACCCTGGTCGGGGTGATCGACGCCGATCTGGGCCTGCAGGGGTCCGACCTGCGGGCGGCGGAACGGACGTTCCAGCTGATGCGCCAGGTCGCTGGACGGGCCGGGCGGGCCGAGGCGCCGGGCGAGGCGCTGCTACAGACCTTTCAGCCCGAACACCCGGTGATCCGCGCGATCCTGGGCGGCGACGAGGAAGCGTTTTGGCGCGCCGAGGCGGCCGAGCGCAAGGCGGCGGGCGTGCCGCCCTACGGCCGGATGGCGGGGATCGTGCTGTCGGGGTCGAACGTGCAGGAGGTGTTCGACCTGGGCACCGACCTGGCCCGCAACGACGCGGCCCTGCGCCGGATCGGGGCCGAGGTGTTCGGCCCGGCCCCGGCGCCGATCGCGCGGATCCGCGGCCGGCACCGGGTGCGGCTGCTGGTCAAGGCCGACAAGGCCGCGCCGATCCAGCAGGCCCTGACCGATTGGGTGGCGCCGGTGCGGTTGCGCGGCGATCTGCGTCTGCAGATCGATATCGACCCGCAGAGCTTCTACTAGGGTCTGTGGACATTCAGGATTCCCATTTGGCGTGATTTCTGATTCAAACTT